>Ga0224525_1000173_pt1 | contig 32337 bp, 28 predicted proteins | sample CFST100metaG_FD_179874 | JGI IMG/M metagenome (GOLD analysis project Ga0224525, IMG submission 179874) | Peat soil microbial communities from Stordalen Mire, Sweden - C.F.S.T100 | ecosystem: Environmental > Terrestrial > Soil > Wetlands > Peat | place: Sweden: Norrbotten County, Stordalen Mire...
AGCAGGGACTGATTCAGATCGTCGGCGCGGAAACTCTTACCCATATATCTCATTATAAACAAGATATATCAACAAATGCTACTCGCCTTCCACCCTCCAAAATCTATCCGCGACAGACTCCTAGAGCCGAACCCCACTGGCCGGCTCCCGTCTCTGTCGTCAGGTGCTTGGTGCCGTCTTTCTTGTTGTAGTAAGCCTGCGGCAGGGCGGTGTTGAGTTTGTGCGAACCCGCCGGACTGGCGCCCTCGTACTTGTAATAAATCCGGGCCGGCGTATCGAGAGCCTTCTCCAGGCGGCGCGCGCGGAAGAGAGGCGAGGGACGCCACTGCGCATAGAGTTGCCGCACTTCGCCGGGAATCTCAATCTCCCGCTCATGGCTCAATTCCTGCTCGACCAGGCTTTTGGAAAAGATCGGAGCCAGGTCGTCCGAGGTGATAGGTTGAAGCGTGCCAGGGTGCAGCATCGGCGCCATCGGTTTGGGCAGATCGGCGACTATGTTGTACCAGGCAAGAGGAATCTTGCTGGCGGGTAAATTATATTGAATGGCGTCCATGCGGAACATTCTAGAGCGGTTCTCCAATACCTGTACACTAACCGGCATCATTGAAGAAGGCTTTTTCTTGAGGAAAAAGCCACTTAGCATGCTGAGCAGTGAAGGCTTCGGCGATTTTCACCCCGCATTGAAGACAATCCGGCCAGAATCAGGACTAATGAAGAGATAGGGAAGGATCAGTGATTTTCGTTTTGAAAAACCTTTTGCGCTGGAGTTGGCGCGTTCTCTTTCTGTGTGCCGTCTTCTCTGCCGCGATGGCCTGGGCTGGCGTGGGCGGAAGCATTTTCGGCGTCGTCAAAGATCCTTCGGGGAGCGTTGTTTCCAATGCAAGCGTAACCCTTTCGGAGTCCGCCACGGGCCTCGCCTACCAGACACATACCGATGGCCGCGGCTATTACATCCTCCCGGTTCTTCCGGTTGGCCATTATGAACTGGCGGTAGAGGCTCTTGGCTTTCGCGGCTATCGGCGCAAGCAGATTGTGCTCGACACCGATGCGGCCCTCATGCTCAATGTTGCTCTGGATATTGGCCGCGTGGCCGAAACCGTGAGCGTAAGCGACGACGCGCTGCATCTTGAAACGACCAATACAGGGCTGGGGCAAGTGATCAGCGGACGGCAGATGACCGCGGTTCCGCTCAACGGCCGCAGTTTTACCGACCTGCTTTCTCTTCAGCCGGGAGTGGTGCCGGCGGCATCCGGTTTGCTCGACGATCTGGGAGCGACCTCTCTCAATCCTTCGGGTACATTGAATCCCGGCACGATTTCCGTCAATGGGCAGCGGGAGTCGGCCAACTCTTTCAGCGTGAATGGCAGCGACACGGAAGAGGACGTGAATGCCGGCACGGCCATTATTCCCAACCTCGACGCGATTGCCGAGTTTCGCATCCTCACCGGCGACTTCGATGCCGAGCGGGGAGAATTCTCGGGTGGCCAGATCAGCGTGATCACCAAGTCTGGAAGCAACCAATGGCATGGCAGCGCGTTCAACTTCCTGCGCAACACGAATATGGATGCGCGCAATTATTTTTCTCCGGCGCGCGGTGCCTTCCGCCAGAATCAATATGGGGGAACCATCGGCGGTCCGCTGCGCCGCGACAAGCTTTTCTTCTTCGCGGACTACCAGGGGATGCGCCAAACGCAGGGCATCGATACGGGCGAAATCAGCGTGCCCTCGAATGCGGATCGCGCGGGCGATTTGATGGATAAGGCTTCCTCTTTTGCCACCGCCACAATTTTTGGCGCGCAGCAGGTCAGCGTTCCCGCCGCGGTTAGCGGGCCGTACCTGGCTGAACATGTTCTCAAACCGCAATTGGGCTACACCGTTACGCAGGGAGAGCCTTATTATTTTTCGCGTGGAGAACATCATCTTGTTACCGTCGATAACCAGCAAATCCTCCAGACATATTCGGAGGACTGCACCTCTTCCACCGATTGTGTTTTTCCCAACGCCGTCATTCCGCACAGCGCGTGGTCACTTCCGGCACAGCGCATGATCCAATACATTCCGGCTCCGAACACCGCCAAGGGATTTTCCACTTCCGCCTACAATCAGACTCTGCGCGATGACAAAGCGGGATTGCGCATGGATGCGAATACGCGCGCGGGCTTGCTTTCGGCGTACTACTTTGTCGACGACTTCAATCTCGATAACCCTTACCCGGTCGCGCAGAGCGGCGCCAGCGTTCCCGGCTTCGACGCTCTGACCACGGGCCGCGCGCAGTTGTTTTCGCTGGGCGGAACGAAGACCTTCAGCGCCACGGCGGTCAATGAGTTCCATCTGAGCTTCATGCGCGACTTCACCAATATGGGTCAGCCCGTTGGCGGCCGCAACGTCAGCCTGGTTTCCCAGGGCTTTCAGAATGCCGATGGCGCGGCCAGCATCACTGCCCTCGACCCCAAAGGTCAGAGCGTCGAGAACCTGAACTTCAACGGCTACTCGACCGGTGCGGCGACCAATCAGCTTATCCAGACCAACAACACCGGCCAGGCCGCGGATACGTTTTCCAAAGTACATGGCGGCCACACCATGAAGTTCGGCGCGGAGTTTCATGCCGATCAGGTGAATGCCCACGCCATCGGGCAGTTCAACGGCAGCTTTGTTTTTTCAGGAACAGAAACCGGCGTGGATTTTGCCGACTTCCTCATTGGCGTTCCCAGCCAATACAACCAAAGCCAGCTCAATCCTTTTTACGCTCGGAATAAATATGTTGGCGCCTTTGCCCAGGATAGCTGGCGCGTTCGAGAAGGCCTGACCTTCAATTACGGTCTGCGCTGGGATCGCGTGGCGCCCTGGTCGGAAAAATTCAACCAGATTTCGACCTTTGTCGCCGGAGCACAATCGAATGTTTTTCCTGACGCGCCGGCGGGCATTCTGTTTCCTGGCGACCATGGCATTCCCAACACCCTGGCTTCCATCGACAACCGGGGCTTTGCGCCCCGAGTGGGCCTGGCTTGGTCGCCCCAAGCCGAGCAGGGAAGTTTTTTTGAAAAGCTGCTCGGCCCTTCGGCGACGACCAGCATTCGCGCCAGCTATGGCGTTTTCTACACAGCCATCGATGCGGCATCCATCGGCGTGTTGGCCGCGAACGCGCCCTATGGAACGACTTATACCAGCCCCGCGCCGCCCTTGTTCGCCACGCCCTTCATCACCGCGAGTGATGGCAAGGACTACGGCCAGCCTTTTCCGTACACCTTTGCGCGGTTGGGCTCGTCGCGCTCTCATCCCGACTCCGCCATCGACTGGAGCAGCTTTGAGCCGATCAGCGGCATCCCCGGATACGACGTTCACAACCGCACGCCCTACTCCGAGGAATGGATGCTTTCCATTGAGCGCCAGGTTGGAGCGAACAGCGTGATAAGCGCGAGTTACGTTGGAGCTTCCAGTCATCGCCAGCGGGTTCTTGTCGAATCCAATCCCGGCAACCCGGCGCTTTGCCTCAGCCTGAGTAAGGCAAGTGAGGTGCAGGCGGGAACCGTGACCTGCGGCGCCTATGGTGAGGACACTGTCTACTATCCAGTTGGCGGAGGCCAGGTGCATGGTACGCGCGCGCCCTTCGGCGCGAGCTTTGGCAGCGATACTCTTCAGTCCAATACCGGCAAGGCCAACTACAACGCGCTTGAACTCAGCGCTCGTCACAGCAGCGGGCGGCTCGAATTTTCGGCAGCCTACACATATGGTAAGTCGCTGGATCGCTCTTCAAGCATCGGCGAGGCGGTCAATCCCGTCACCCCCGCGCTGAGTTATGCGGTTTCATCTTACGATATAAAACATAACTTCGTTCTGAGTTACGAGCTGCAGCTACCTTTTGATCGCATCCCGCGCTTCATCCGCGCCGCGCATGGATGGTCGCTCTCTGGAATTACCCGCTTTGCCAGCGGATTTCCCGTGACCATGATCAACAACGGCGATAATTCGCTGCTGGGCACCAATCCCAACGGGGTGAACAACAGCAGCATCGACGAACCCGACTACAATGGCGGGCCGCTTCACCTCAACCACAATCCACGCAAGAGCGGCAATCGCTACTTTGACGCCGCGGCGTTCAGCATCAATGCTCTGGGTACGCCGGGCACCGCCAAGAGACGCTTCTTCTACGGCCCTGGCGCCGAAAACTACGATATGGCACTGCAAAAAATCTTTGCGTTTCAGGAATCGAAAACCCTGCTCATTCGCATCGAAGCATTCAATGTCCTCAACCATGCTCAGTTCAATGGCTCTAACTCGGTTGATGGCAACATCGGAAGTTCGACTTTCGGCAATGCGATCAGCGCTGCTTCTCCGCGCATTCTGCAAGCAGCGCTGAAGTTCAAGTTTTAAGCCTAAGAAACCTCTGAATAAGTTGATGTTTTGAAGGGTACGGGCTTTAGCCCGTACATAAAACCCGCAAAATCAGCGGGGCTTTAGCCCCCGAGGGAATGCGGATTTTGAAAATGCCACTTGTTCAGAGCTTCCCTAAAAGATAAACATTCGATTGAGCACAAAAAACTGATTCTGTCAGGTAACTGTTTACGAAAGGGCCCGCACTCCGCCAAGATGGCGGACCCTCCCATTTCTGTTCGTAGAAGAGTCTTACTCCTTGTTGGATTCGCTGTTGAGTTGTTCAGCTTCTTCCTTGGTAAGTGATGGCCGACCCTGGGCGATGGCGCGGGTCTTCGCTGCCCATGCTGTATGCGAAGCCTGAATCGGCGAACGGTAGCCGCGCAGGACTTATGCTCTATGCCATGCGAAGGCTGGGCCAGATTGCGCCATCCTTGGCGCAATGGGGAGTTCCAGCGTTTACGGTATCCAGCTCCGTTGCGTCCACTTCCACGGCGACGCTGCGCATGATGAGGTTCATGGTGAGGACGACGCGCAGGCCGTTTTTCATGCGCACTACAACGCCCTCCATCCCGGCCAGTGCGCCGGATCGAATCCGCGCACGTTGTCCGACAGTCAGCAGAGGGTGCGGTTCGGCATGGCGAAGGGGAAGGCCGGAACGCAACGCGTCAATTTCCGTCTCCGGCAACGGAGCCGGTTGATGCCCCGTGCCGCCCACAATGTTCAGAACGCCAGGCACTTGCAGTACCTGCACGCGCTCATCGCGGCCGATGCGGACAAACAGGTAACCGGGAAACAGGGGCAGATCCACTGTGGCCGTCAGTCCCCGGCTCCACTTGCGCTGCGCGCTGTAGAGGGGCAAATAATGTTCAATTTCCCGCGCATTCATGTATTGAGCGACGCGCTTCTCATGGCGGGGCGAGGTGTAAACGGCGAACCACTTGGGCATGAACCGCTCCTCCGGCGGGCGGCGAGCAATCCGCTAGAAATTCTCCCGCATGAAGAAAGACGTTTTTGTGCGCAACCTGTAACCACGTTATGCCCTTATCGGCAAAGCGAGCATTTTCTTCCTGAGGATCGGTTGGATACAACTGAACTATAGCATTTTCGGTCTTGTTGTTTAGAGCGAAACCATAGGCTGTACTGGCGGCGAGTACGCCCCAGTACAGCCGGGTCAAACCACACCATAGAAGGAATGCCTTACACCAGCTTGGCGTCGAGCTGGATTTCGGTATTTTTGGCGAATAGTTTCGAGATCGGGCAGCCGGCCTTGGCGTCCTGGGCGGCCTTATTGAAGACTTCCTGAGAAGCGCCGGGAACATGGGCCGTGGCCGTGAGCACGATCCGCGTAATGGCGAAGTCGCCGGCGACCTTGGCCAGCGTGACAGCCGCGTGGGTTTCGACTTTTTCCGGTTTCAGGCCAGCCGCGCCCAACTGCGCGCCCAGAGCCATTGAATAGCAGGCAGCGTGGGCCGCCGCAATCAGTTCCTCGGGATTCGTGCCCGAATTGGCGCCCTCAAACCGCGTGGCAAAAGAGTAGTTTGCATTGTGCAATACTCCCGTCGCCGTTGAAATCACGCCTTTGCCTTCCGTCAGTGAACCTGTCCAAACCGCACTTGCCTTGCTTGCCATTCTTCCTCCTTGAGATATTGGAAATCGCGCGCCGAGACCCAGGATAGGCCTAAGCCAGGGCGGATCTTGCCACATTCAAATAGATGCGCCAAAACCGGCTCGGATGCAAAAGGAAAACACCCGCAAACAGTCTCGTACTATGGAGGTATGCAATTTAGGGCTTGGGAAGCGGCTGTGTGTCTGTTGATGATTGCGGCGCCAATTTTGACTGCCCAAGGCAATCGTCCGACGGCCTTTCCAACGCATGCGCTCCAGACGCAACCGGCCAGCGGCTTGAAAGTGCCGCTGCTGGCCGAAGGACTGCGGCTCTCGAGCTTCGCGGGCATGACGCCGCAACCGGAACTGAAAGACAAGCTGCTGGAAATCTACGATTTTATTCAGAACTCGCCGCGCGACGGAGAAGCGGCGACGGAAAAAACCGAAGTCTGGCTGGGACGTACAAAGAGCGCGCTGTATTTTGTCTTCATCTGCCACGACCGCCACCCCGGCGAAATTCGTACGCATCTGGCGCGGCGCGAAAATGTGCTGAACGACGACAACGTGTCGGTGTTGCTCGATCCATTCGAGGACCGGCGCAAAGGCGTTCTTTTCACCGTGAATCCGGCGGGCGTGCAGGCCGACGCGGCGTGGTTTGAAAACAACAGCCCGGATTACAACTACGACCTGGTTTGGGACGCGGAAGGGCAGGTAACCAGCGAGGGATGGATGGCGCTGGTGGCGATCCCCTTTCGCAGCCTGCGTTTCCGGCCAGGAGGCGCGGACTGGGGCGTGGTCTTCATGCGCAACATTCCGCGCAACAGCGAGACCGACTACTGGCCGCGCGTTTCCGCCAACGTCTCTGGCACGCTCAGCCAGGAGGGAACGCTCAAGGGCATCGAGGGCGTGGCCGGTTCGCATAATGTGCAGATCAATCCCTACGTCCTGGGGCAGAATGAGCGCACGCTGGAGACCACGGACCCGATCAACCCCTATTTCAGTTCGCGGCACATTGAAGGCACTGCGGGCGGCGAGGCCAAGGCCATCGTCAAAGACAGCATCGTCTTTGATGCGACCATCAATCCGGACTTCAGCGATGTCGAATCCGATCAGCCGCAGTTCACCGTCGATCAGAGATATGCGGTCTACTTTCCGGAGCTCCGGCCATTCTTCCTGGAGAATGCGAACTACTTCATTACGCCAATCGATCTGGTTTATACGCGCAGCATCACGCACCCGGAGTTCGGCGGACGCGTGACCGGCAAGATACGCCACACGGACCTTGGGCTGTTGGCCATCGATGACCGTGAGCCGGGGCAAACAGTGGCGGCTGGCGACCCGCTCTACAACAAGCGCGCGCTGTTCGCGGTGGGGCGCGTCTCCCAGAATTTTGGCAAGGACCTCAGCATCGGCGCAATCTATACCGACGCGGAGTTTGGCCAGGGATGGAACCGCATCGGGGGTGTCGATTTCACCTGGCGGGCGACCGGCAAGTGGACGGCGCAAGGGCAAATGGTGGAAAGCTCGACGAAAGGCAACATGGATAGCGGCGCGCCCCCAACTTACGCCGCCGGTCCGGCCAGTTATCTCGCCCTGCGCCGCAGCGGGCACGCGTTCACTTTTAATTCCACCTATGTGGATTACAGCACCGGCTTTCAGACTCAGGTGGGATTCATTCAGACGGCGGATCTTCACAACGGCCAGAGCTACCTGGGGTATGCGTGGTATCCGAAGCGCAAAACGATCCAGAGCATTGGCGTGGAAACGAGTCAGAATGTCGCCTTTGATCACGAGGGCAATCGCGTCTATCACTACTCGTCGTTCGACCCCTACATTCTTTTGCCGCGCAACATCGTGCTTGAGCCGATTGGCGGCCAGAACTCCGACACGGTGGGACCGCCGAGCTACCCGGTACTCACCGGCTACCGGAATTTCACTGAGAATTTTGGCGGCTTCACCGCGCGCGGCGCGCCGTTTCCGCAATTTAACTTCAATGTCACCGCCTACCGCTGCGGCAATGTGAACTACTACCCGGCAGCGGACCACGCGCCGTCTCTCTTGGACCAGCAATACCTGTCGGCGCTGTTTACGCTGCAACCCCTCCGCCAACTGACCGCCGACAACACCTATCTGCTGGATCGAGACCACGCGGCGACCGGCGGCGCGTTCGTCTATGAAAGCCAGGTCTTCCGCACCAAGGTCAACTACCAATTCACACGCGCTCTCTCAGCCCGCGTCATTGTGGAGTACGACTCGACGCTGGCCAACTCCGCACAGACCACGCTCTCACGGACCAAGCAGATCAACAGCCATGCGCTGTTGACGTGGCTGCCGTATCCGGGCACGGCGATCTATCTCGGTTATAACGACGACCTGCAAAATCTGGATCGCCGGCTCTGCAAGGGCTTTCCCGCTGGCATCTGCGATTCCGGCAATACGGTGGCTCCGGTTTCGCCGCGATTCTTGAACGATGGCCGGAAAATCTTCCTCAAGGCGTCGTATCTGTTTCGCTTCTGAGCACAGAGTGGATTTGCGTCTCTCTATGTGGTCCATGGCGACTTCCCAGGCAGCCTGCGCCGTTTATGGAGAAGCAGGTTTCGCTTTATGATGAAAGCAAATGCCTTTTCCCATCAAAATTTGCGTTGTATGTCACCAGGAGTTTGAATTGAAGCCGGATAAGCCCGGTTTTGCCAACCGTTGCCCGTCATGCAGTGAGCCGGAAGAAGACGGCCCCGAGTCGCAACGCCTCGTAAGCGCCTTCGATCACCAGGCGGAAGCCGATGCCAATGAGGCGCGCAGAAAGGCAATCCGCGACCTGCTTTATCACCAGGAAAGCTGACGCGGGCGGTTCTCTGGTTTTACGCCTCTGCCGGCGCTTCCTCTGAAAGAATCTGCCTGGGCGTAAGCCCGCGCTGGCGCAGGACGCGCAGGCTCAACGAGTCATGGCGCTTGGCCAGGCGGCGGCCGTTCGCGTCCACCACCAGGCGGCAGTGGAACCACGCGGGATTCTCAAAGCCCAACGCGCGATTGAGCAGAATCTGCCGCGCCGTTGACTTCAGCAGGTCCTCGCCGCGCACCACCTCGGTGATGCCCATGGCCGAGTCGTCGGCCACGCAGGCAAGCTGGTAGCTGGGGCCTCCGTCCCGCCGCCACACCACGAAGTCCCCAAAGTCGCGTCCCGCCACAAAGCGCTGCGGACCAAGATTTCCGTCCTCAAACTCGACTGCTTCTCCATCGGGCACGCGAAAGCGCCAGTTGCAGCCCTCCGGCGTCTCGACTCCGTTCGCTGCGAAATCGATTGCCCCGCGAATGCCGCTCTTGGGGCGGCAGGTGCCCGGATAAATCGGCTCGTCGTCCAGCGGCTCGGTTTTTTCGTTCGCGCCTGTCCGGGGGGCCTCATGCGGTGCGTTGAGCGCGGCTTCCAGGTCCTTGCGCGAGCAGCGGCAGGGAAAAAGAAATCCGCCGCCGAGCAGCTTGCGCCATGCCGCCAGGTAGATCGCTTGACGGCCGCTCTGCTCGTAAGGCGTACACGGCCCTCCCACATCAGGACCTTCCTGCCAGCGAATTCCCAACCAGCGCAGGTCTTCGAGAGCCGCCGCGGCAAACTCCCGGCGGCTGCGTTCCGGGTCCAGGTCTTCCATGCGCATCACCAGCCTTCCGCCAGCCGCGCGCGCCCGCTCTGCGGCGGTCCAGAAGGTGCGCGCATGGCCCACATGCAAGTATCCCGTGGGCGACGGCGCCAGCCGCCCGCGATAACCGGAAAAACGCGATGAAGAATCGTTGCTCATGCTTTGCTTTTAGTGTAGAGCGGAAGCAGTGGCAGCCTGTTGAGGGTGCTGGTAGAGCTACTGATCCGATAACTAGAGCGGTTCTCCAATACATGTACACGAACCGGCATCATTGAAGGAGGCTTTTTCTTGAGGAAAAAGCCACTCGGCAGCATCGGTTCCGGTGTATAGCAATTGGAGAACCGCTTTAAGCCCTGATTTCGGTTCAGAACTGCTCCGGAATGGTATGAAAGGCGATGCGCGTGGGCGCTGCCTTGAACGCTTCCAGCATGGTGGCTGGCGCCAGCGTGCTCAGACCATACTTGTTGTTCAGCGCGTCCATGGCCGTCTGCAGGCGCGTCCGGCTCTCCGCCTCCTCCGTCGCGTCAAACAGGTTCAGCGTGTGCAACTGTCCGGGCACCAGGCCGCTCAATTGCACGCCAATAAAGTACGGGTGCTCGAAGTCCTGGCCGGACGGGCGCGATTCCCATAGACGACGCAGCGCCGCGATCAGCGTCAGATCGTCCTGACACTCGCTCAGCCGCAGTTCGCTCTTCCATCCCTGCGTGGGCACGCCGAAACGGCTCACGGGCGCCTTCTCCCCCCGAGGCACCGCAAACCCAATAGCCAGCCCTATGCCGCTGGCCCAAAGCTCGCCCGCCCGCAGCCGCAACGCCGCCCGGTGCAGCAGCTTGTGCGCCACCGCCCAGGCTTTTCCCGGCGTGCGCATCTCCGGCCCGAGCACGTGCTGGTGGCTCAGCGATTTCATGTGTTCAGGCTCGTCCATCTCAAAGTCTTCGCCCTGGAGCCAGTGCCACAGACGCTCACCGAGCACGGAGCCCCAAACCTCGCCGGCCTGCTCGCGGTTGAGCGCCAGCAGCTCCTCCATCGTCCGGATGCCCTTCTCGTTCAGCCGCTTCTCTGTGCGCGCGCCAATGCCTGGCAGGTCGCGCAGCGTGAGTTGGCGCAGCGCCTCCGGCAAAATATCCGCCGTCAGCGCCACCAAGCCGTCGGGCTTTTCCATGTCGCTGGCCACCTTGGCCAGGTAGCGATTGGTGGCCAGTCCCACGGAGCTTCGGATCATGGGGCCGACCCGCTCCTGTATCCGCGCCTTCACCTTCCGGCCCAGCGCCATCGCGGCCAGCAGCGGCCTCTCCCGGCCCATCAACCGGCAGGCCATCTCGTCAATCGAGAGCACTGCCGTCACCGGCAGGCAGCTCTCCACGGCTTCCACGATGCGGTGGTGATACTTGACATAAAGCTCATGCCGCGCTTCGACCAGCGTAATGCCGGGGCACATCCGCTTGGCCTCGGCCACCATGGTTCCCGTTTTCACGCCGCAGGCCTTGGCCTCGTAACTGGCAGCAAGGCAACAGGTTGAGTCGACCATCATGGGAACAATGGCGACCGGCCGCCCACGCAACTCGGGGCGCGCGTCCTGCTCCACCGAGGCAAAATAGGAGTTCATGTCCACGAACAGCCAGTTCAGGCTCGGACCGCCTTCCGGCGGCTGCTCCGGCAGCGAATTGGGACCCATTTCCACGTGCCATCATATTTGCCTTTTATTCTCTTGAAAGCAAGCATATTTTTGAATTATTTGTCGATTAGAGTATTTCTCCTGTTGCTATAGAGAGAAACCACGGATTCCAAGTGGCTTTTTTCTCAAGAAAAAGCCACCTTGCACGACTTCAAAAACTCCACGCTTACAGGAGAAATGCTCTATTACTTTGACTCACAGAAAATCCAGCCGTTCCGGAAAAATGCTTCCCGAGAGGCCGATGCCGCGTCTAATCGGCGGTGAATTTTCTGGAATCCGCTGTTTTGGGTGATTGACGATGAATAGCTTGATACAGTGGCTTGAATCCGATGGAAACGGCTTTTCCATTCTGGTTGCGGTGGGCGTGGCTGTTCTGTTTGTCTGCGGCTTGGAGTGCGCGACCAGTCCCAGCCACGACAAGGATGACCTCTTCCGCCATCACTCGGCGTAGAGCAAATATGGATTACGAGTCCTGGCAGCTTAAAGCTGTACCAATGCTGGGCGTCCCACGACCTGTTTAGCCACTGAGAAAATGCTCGGCGTCGAATAGGAGTTAATCAGAGCGTCCCCATCAATACGTGTGAAATTATGCTGCCCTGGCCACTTCGCCCTCGCGATCCCCTTGCGCTACCATAAAAACAGGATTGAGGTTGCCCATGTTCGTCATTGTCTGGCAGTTTGAAATTGCCGCGGAAAAGATTGCCGCTTTTGAGGCCGCCTATTCGCCCGAGGGCGCATGGGCGCAACTGTTCCGCACCTCATCCGACTATCGCGGCACGGAGCTGCTGCGCGACGCCTACGTTCCCGGCAACTACCTGACCATTGATCGCTGGGTCAGTGAGGAAGCCTTCCGCGCCTTCCGCAAGGATCACGACCAGGAATACGAAACCCTGGACCGCAAATGCGATGAGCTGACCGCCAAAGAAACCCGCGTCGGCGCTTACACCGTCTGAAGCATTTTTTTATTCCAGAAGCAGAACATGCTGGCTGAATTCCGCGCCCGCCATGTACTGAATGCCCTTGTCGAAGGTGACCAGCGCGCCCTTCTCCTTGATCGCAAGTCCTAACAGATAGGCATCGGTCACCTGTTGATGGCCGAAGATGCGCGCGGCAACACTTTCCCGTTTCTTCGCTTTTTTTACTGTCAATGTCTGTCCAGCCTTGGTACAATCTCATCGAATCCAATTCAAGCCGCCGTGCGGTTTCTTCACAGAAAAACAGAAAACAGGAGCCGCGCGGGCGAGCATTCATAGAGGAGTCCTTTCCATGGCAATTGCCGATGACCGCGCCAAGGCCGTAGAACTTGCCCTTGCACAGATCGAAAAACAGTTTGGCAAAGGGTCGATTGTCCGGCTCGGGTCCAAAGAGGCGCTGGTGCCGATTGCCGTCATCCCGACGGGCTCCATCAGCTTTGACGCGGCAACGGGCGTGGGCGGAATCCCGCGCGGCCGCGTGACCGAGATTTATGGCCCTGAGTCCTCGGGCAAAACCACGATCTGTCTGCAAATCATCGCCGAGGCACAAAAAACGGGCGGTTTGGCTGCTTTTGTTGACGTCGAGCACGCTCTGGACCCCAGTTATGCCAAGAAACTGGGCGTGGACATCGATAACCTGATGGTTTCGCAGCCCGACTCGGGCGAACAGGCGCTGGAGATTACCGAAACCTTGGTCCGCACCGGCGCCATCGACGTGCTGGTTGTCGACTCGGTGGCTGCACTGGTTCCTCAGGCCGAGCTGGACGGCGAGATGGGCGACTCCCACATGGGTCTGCAGGCCCGACTCATGTCCCAGGCCCTGCGCAAGTTGACCGGCACGGTTTCCAAATCGCGCACCGCTCTGATTTTCATCAACCAGATCCGCGAGAAGATCGGCGTCATGTTTGGCAACCCGGAAACCACCACCGGCGGCCGCGCGCTGAAGTTCTACTCCTCGATGCGCGTCGATATTCGCCGCATCGCCGCCATCAAGGACGGCGACTCTGTCGTCGGCAACCGGACCAAGGTCAAGATCGTCAAGAACAAGGTGGCCGCGCCCTTCCGCGAGGCCGAGTTCGACATCATTTATGGCGAGGGCATCAGCAAGGAAGGCGATGTGCTCGACCAGGCCGTGAACAATAATATCGTCGAGAAGTCCGGCGCATGGTATAGCTACTCCGGCGAGCGCATCGGCCAGGGCCGCGAAAACACCCGCACCTTCCTCAAGGAGAACAAGGAAGTCTATGGCCGGATCGACGCCGAACTGCGCAAGAAGCTAAACATCGATAGCAACGTCAAGGTGGAAGTGCCGGAAATTCCCGTCGGTGGTATCACCGAAGCCAAGAACGTCGTCCGCGGCCGCAAGGGATAATTTTTCTGGTTCCTGGCGAAACCCCCATGTCCGAATTTTCGGACATGGGGATTCGGCTGTGCAAAACCCGCCAACAAGCCCCAAACGTTCAGCGTTAACATATATCGAGAGAAGACCATGCCAGATCAATACAGCAACGAGACAACAACCCTTTTCCATGGGGATTCTCTTCAAGTATTGTCCGGGTTGCCAGATGAATCCATAGACCTCGTTTTCGCAGACCCTCCTTACAACATCGGCAAGTGCTTTGCAGGCTTTGATGACACTTGGCCGAGCGATTCAGAGTATGCCCAATGGTGCTATAAGTGGCTGACTCAGTGTATCCGGCTTCTTAAGCCAACAGGTAGTCTATACGTGATGACGAGCACACAGGCCATGCCCTACATCGATTTGTGGCTTCGTGACCGTCTCACTGTTCTTTCTCGGATTGTATGGCATTACGACAGTTCCGGCGTTCAGGCGAAAAAATACTTCGGCTCTCTTTATGAACCTATTTTGTTCTGCGTAAAGGATCCCAAAAACTACACTTTCAATGTCGCAGACATTGAAGTAGAAGCCCGTACTGGTGCAGTTCGCAATCTTATCGATTATCGCAAAGACATTCCCACCCCCTACAAGACGACGAAGGTTCCGGGAAACACATGGTACATTTCACGGGTCCGCTACCGCATGGCCGAATACGAGGATCATCCTTCGCAAAAGCCAGAAGCCCTCTTGGACCGCATCATAAAAGCGAGTAGTAATATCGGCGACACTGTACTTGACCCATTTTCTGGCACCTTTACGACGTGTGCTGTTGCGCAAAGGCTTGAACGACATTCAATCGGAATAGAGCTGCAGGCCGAATACGTAAAAATTGGTTTGCGCCGCCTACAGATCAGCGATTATTTCAACGGCGAGAAGTTGCATGCGCCCGACAAAAGCTACGTTCGCAAGAATGCCAATGGCGTTCATGGCGGAGCTTTTGAAGATCAGCAACCAGGACTTTTTTGATGGCTAAATACGACATTTCTTACCATCCATTTACTACTACAATTCTCGAGATTCTTGAGCGTCATTTTCCTGAATACGCCAAAGACGTTTTTGAGGCCAGTTCACTGCTGGGGTACCTGAATAACAAGACCAGGGCTGCTAATCGAGGTTCGAAGGCTCGTGGGGCTTTTGCCAATCACTACGCTCTTTACGTGGTGGTGGAGGATTACATCAAGAAAGGGTTTTATAGCGGAAATGCAAAAGTTCCCTATGCACAATATGAAGGTGCGCGATTTTCCGATCTATTCAGAAGACAACGAGAGCTTCCCTTTGGCACCAAGCTACAGAATCATGCCCTTAATTCGCGCCTAAACGACGAGTTCAGAAAGTTCTATCCGACAGTTGGGAAGCCTCCCATTGTTCGCGATGTAAAATCACAGCGCTACTGGATTCAGGAAGACTTGTTGCAGGTCCAGATACGTTGCAAGGATGGCACAGACGAAACCTTTAACATAGCTCCGGTAATCATCGAAGTCATTGATGCCTATGTCGCCACAAAACGCGCCGCCTTTGATGGATTTTTAGAAACATGCCGCAAGATTTCTGACCTCGGCAAGGAAGGCCCTGAACAGGCTGCTGACTTTGTGCTAAAGCAGTTGCAGCCAAATGTTGATGCACGGGTTTTCGAGATTGTCAGCTATGCAGTGTTGAAAGCGAAATATGGCCTTAAGACTGTTTGGCTAGGCGAGACGAAAGAGAGCATCGCTGAAGAGATTCTTGTACTCTACAAGACAGGCCGTACTAACGCCAATGACGGAGGAATAGATTTTGTTATGAAGCCGCTTGGCCGCTTTTTTCAAGTGACGGAGACAATTGACGTCAATAAGTATTTCCTCGATATTGATAAAGTGCAACGGTTTCCTATCACGTTTGTGGTTAAGTCCACAGACTCCGAAGAACAGATCAAAGCGGACATTCGCCAACAAGCCGTTGCGAAATACAAGATTCAAGCTGTCGTCGATTCCTATATGGAAGCGGTCGAGCAGATTATTAACGTCGCGGATCTAGTGAAAGCATTCGATGAAGTCATCCAGTCGGGCCATTTGCAAAAGGTTATGGATGAGATCATTCTCCAAAGTAAAGTCGAATTCAACTACAACGACGAAGACGATGACGCGATTGAACTAGAAGCTGACCTCTAGTTCTAGTTCGCAGGATTCCACAGGTCCCGCTTTTGTGACCTGGGAGACCACGAACCTCGATTGGCTGGCATTATGTTTTTAGCCAGTCGTGCCCTGACACAATACTTGTTTGGAATCGCTTTTTATCGCACACCGCGTCGTACCTTGATGAATGGAGCCAGCGCGTCGCGCCAGCAAGCGAGTTTTTCTTCCCGCGTGAAGCGCGCGCAGGCGGGACTGGTGGAAATCAGCACCTTGTGAGGGATGGGGCGAAGATCGGCGAGCAAAGGCGCGACTTTGCCGCGAAAGAGCTTTTCCGCGGGCTGGCCGTTGAAACAGATCAGCTCAATCCGCGGGTGGCCGCCAAAAAATGCGCGGAAGTCGTTCGGCTCGACGGTTGGCAGACGGATTTTTGCATCACTGCTGCCGGGCCGCTCGGCCGCGTGGCAGACATCCCACAAGGCAATGCCGCTCTTTTGAAGTTGCCGCAGCCGGTCTGCATAAGCCCAATCGGGCGAGGCTCCGGCGAGCTTTCCCATGATCCACCAGAAGCTGTTTCTGGCATGAGCATAGTATTCGCCGCGCTCCAGCGACTTCACGCTGGGCAACGTGCCCAGGATCAGCACACGAGCATTGGTGGATTCAACCACATTGAAACCGGAAGATTTCATCGGAGAAAAACCCGTTCCGCGCGATCAGCGCCGCCCACGCACATACACAAACATCCGCAACAGCAGCAGCAAAACGGCGAATGCCACCGCGCACCAGACAATCAGGCGATGCGGGTTCGGCTTGGCTGGTCGCGAGTTGGATCGGCGGCGCATGGATGAGGACAAAAGCGAAGCGAAACCCATCTTACCGCGAATCGCGCGGAGCGGGCTCGGCAATTCTGCAACGCGTCGAATCTGGAACCCCGAAGACCTAGCGTCCGGCCGTCTGCTCCAGGCGGATCAGGCATGCGCAAAGCCCTGTTTCACGGGCTGCTGCTACAATAGAAGTTGCCGCATTGTGCGGTGCATTGCTTTTTTTCTGCACCCATTCGCAAACCCCGAGCGGCCAAACACAAGAAAAGGAAAAGCATACCTGTGACCCAGACGATACGCAATATCGCCATCATTGCCCATGTTGACCACGGCAAGACAACCCTGGTAGACGCCATGCTGCGGCAGTCGGGAACCTTCCGAGCCAACGAGCAGGTGGTGGAGCGGGTGATGGACTCGAACGAACTGGAGCGCGAACGGGGCATCACCATTCTCTCGAAGAACACCGCCATCAACTTCCAGGACAGCAAAATCAACATTGTGGACACGCCGGGCCACGCCGATTTTGGCGGCGAGGTTGAGCGCGCGCTGAAGATGGTGGACGGCGTAATGCTGCTGGTGGATGCGGCCGAAGGCCCGCTGCCGCAGACCCGTTACGTGCTGGCCAAGGCGCTGGAAGCCAAGCTGAAGCCCATTGTGGTCATCAACAAAATTGACCGTCCCGACGCCCGCCCGAAGGAAGTTCTAGACGAAATTTACGATCTTTTCATCGACCTGGACGCGGACGAATCGCAACTGGATTTTCCGGTGCTTTACGTGGTGGCCAAGATCGGCACGGCGACCCTCGACCTGGACAAGCCGGGCGTGGATCTTCAGCCGCTTTTCGAGACTATTATCTCCACCATTCCTCCCGCCACTGGCGATCCGGAGGGCACGCTGCAAATTTTGGTGGCGAATCTTGATTACTCCGATTACCTGGGCCGGCTCGCCATCTGCCGCGTATTCCAGGGCACGCTGAGGACAGGCGAGGACGTGGCCATCTCCAAGCGCGACGGGTCACTCGAGAAGATACGCATCACCAAGCTTTTCACCTTCAACGGACTGAAACGAACGGAAATCACCGAGACCACGATGGGCGACATTGTGGCCGTGGCCGGCGTGGAAGACATCACCATCGGCGAGACCATCACCAGCGTCGAGGATCCACAGCCGCTGCCGCTGATTACCATTGACGAGCCAACCATTGCGATCCAGTTCACCGTGAACAATTCGCCGTTCGCCGGGCGCGAGGGCCAATGGGTGACCAGCCGCAATCTGCGCGAGCGGCTGCAAAAGGAGTTGCTGACCAATGTCAGCATCCTCGTTGAAAAAACAGAATCCACGGATAGCTTCAAGGTGCTGGGTCGCGGCGAACTGCAATTGTCCATCTTGATTGAGATGATGCGCCGCGAAGGTTTTGAGTTGATGGTTGGCCGGCCGGAGATCGTCACCAAGAGTGTCGACGGCGTGGTGATGGAGCCGGTGGAACGTCTGACCATCGACGTGCCCGATGCGTATACCGGCGTGGTTATTGAAAAGCTGGGACCACGCAAGGGCGAGATGATCAAAATGCGCAATCATGGCTCAGGCCGCGTGCGCATGGAGTTTCGCGTGCCCAGCCGCGGCGTCATTGGCCTGCGCAGCGAAATGCTGACCGATACCCGCGGCACCATCGTAATGAATTCGATCTTTGACGGCTACATGCCTTATCAGGGAGCGATTCCGCAACGGCCAACCGGCTCCATCGTTTCCGATCGCCAGGGAGCCACCACCGCCTATTCGTTGAATGGATTGCAGGAGCGCGGCGTGCTGTTTGTGGGACCGGGCGTGGATGTCTACGAGGGCATGATCGTTGGTGAGCACTCGCGTGGCAATGACATCGACGTAAACGTGGTGCGTGAAAAGCACTTGACCAACATGCGCCAATCGACCGCCGACGAAGGCGTCCGGCTGGTGCCCTACAAAACGCTGAACCTGGAACAGGCCATCGAGTTCGTCGCCGATGATGAAATGGTCGAGGTTACGCCCAAGTCGCTGCGCCTGCGCAAGAAGATTTTGCAGGCCAATCGCCGGCCTAAGCAGTGGGGAAAGAATCAGTAACGGGCTGCTCGGAAACCCGCTTGCACGGAGAGCAACGTATAGTGTAAAGGGCGTGGCCTTATAGGTCGCGCCCTTTCTTTATGCTTATAGTATTTTACGGATGATGGATGGATGCTCCGTGCCTCATCCATTTCACGTTCTTCGTGAAATGGGTGGGAAACCACGAATTTAGAGCATTTCTCCTTTAGGTATAGAGTTTGGGTGCCCCACCCTCGCCGCGTATTTGTTTTTGCGGCTAGGGTGGGAGTCCTCTACACCATCAGGAGAAATGCTCTAGTCCTACACAAACTGTGAAAAAGCTCTACTCTGGCAGCTTCTGCGCCAGCACATCCTGGGCCCTTGCAGCGCGCCATGCGGCCAGCCGTTCGTAGAGAGTCCCGTCACTCAAGGCCAAAATCTCCGCCGCCAGCAGCGCGGCATTGCCCGCTCCCGGTTTGCCGATGGCCAGCGTACCCACGGGAATGCCCTTGGGCATCTGCACAATTGAAAGCAGCGAGTCCATGCCGTTCAGCGGCGTGGCCGCAATCGGCACACCCAGCACGGGAAGCAGCGTTTTGGAGGCCATCACGCCGGCCAGATGCGCCGCGCCGCCAGCAGCGCCAATCAGCACCCGCAGACCACGCGCCTTCGCCGTTGAAACATACTCTGAAAGCTCATCGGGCGTGCGATGCGCGCTCAGTACGCGCGCCTCATACGGAATTTCCAGCGCGCGCAGAATCTCAATCGCAGGCAAAAGCGTCTCATAGTCGCTCTTGCTGCCCATCACGATACCAACCAAAGGCTGTTCACTCATGCTATCCATTATACGAAAGCCAGCAATTGGTCGAACTATTGATCCGGCCCTTATGGATTGCAACACTGTCTGGGTGCCCCACCCTCGCGACGTCTTTGTTTTTGTCGCTAGGGTGGGAGCGCATGTTGCAAATCTTTTGGGCCGGATCAATAGGTCATCGGCTTCAATTCCGTCGCCACGCTTCCACGGCCACTTCGATCACCGCGAACAGCACGCTGACTGCTGCTAGAAACCCCTTGGCGCGCTGCCAGTTTTGCTCGTGACAATCCATGCGCTGTTCCAACTCGGCGATCCGCCCGCCGTTGCCGTCGCCCATCAGGCTGGTCATTTGTGTCTTCAGCACGCTCAAGTCGCTCAGCACCTGCGCTTCAAATTCATTCATCATCCGCATCCGCCGAACCTCATTTATTCATCTTCTACGAAGAAATAGCCGCTTACGAACTCAGTGGCAAGTTGATAAACAATGCCGTTGAAAACTCCGAGTAGTTCGGCGGCGTTGCGCCATCATACATCCGGATATAAAACCGGTCGTTGGCGCTCTCGCGGGATAGCGTCATGGTCTGCCCAGTCGTGCGCATCACTAAGTCCGGATCCTGGCCAGCCATAAAGGCAAAGTCCCGCCTCCGGATCTCGAATCCCCCACCCGTGGGTGGCGTCACGCCGGCATTGATTGTCACCGTGCTACCGCTCAGCGCTGTAACCGTAAGGCTGTTGAGATTGACAAGCAGGGTGGGAGCGATGGGCGCCGGGAGCCATGTATCGTCTGGCACCGTCTCGCTGGTTTTGATGGCCAGATCGTCCGCCCAGTCGTTGGCAAAGTTGATGGCGTATTCCACCATATCTGGATAACTTGCCTGATAACTCACTTTGACGCTCCGCACAACGACCTGGGCGTTGAGATCGGTGGAGGGCGCATTCAGCAGCAGTGCGTCTCCCGGCCAAACATCGCTGGCAAAACTGTTTCTAAGTCCCTTGTAAGTGCCGCTCCATAGCGCGCTCACGCCAGCCGCCGCCTGCTCGATCGCGAGCGCCGCGTTGCGGCAATCGGCCGAGCTGCGCGCCTCGGGACTGGTCACGGAGCCGATCCATGTGGCCACCGACGGCATCCCAGCCGCCGTGAGCGCCGCTTGGCTGGCGGTGTTTACCGCTCGTCCCACGGACCGGCTCACCGTGCGGTAACTTACCGCGATGCGCTCGCCCGATACCGGCACATATCCGGTATAAAACACTAACTTCCCTGCGCTATCCAGATAACACTCGGCTGCTTCGGCCGTTGTACCAACTCGCCGGGTATATGCGCTTCCGTTGGGAGGCGTGCTCACAACCCAGCCCGAGCCAAGATTGGTTAAATTCAGAGCGCGCATGGTTCCAACCAAATTTATGCAACTGGCTGCCAGCACATCGCACGTTGCGGGAAGACTCGCCACCGCGCCGTCATAGAGCGTCACTGGCATTCCGCCCACCCCATTTACAAACTCCTGAATCTCCATCTGAATGCTGCCGGGAGCCGTGTTCCACTGCCCGCCATAAGTAATTTGCCCGCTATCTCCAAAGGAACGATAAATCGCAAGTTCCCGTTCGTTTTCCGGGCAATGTACTCTCACGCGCAACGTATATTGGTAACTTGAATTAATTGCATAAGTTGTTCCTACAGCGCTCCCGTTAATCAGTGGTTGCAATGTAACGGCTCCAGTGCCTGATTGCGTGGTCACCTGAAAGCCAGCAATGCACGATGCCTGTATGTCCAATCCCGAGAAAAAGCCTGCCAGTGCTCCTGTGCTGCCCGCGGCAAGAGTCACGCCTACCGCCTCCAACAGCATGGTCCCGTTCATCTCCACCGGATCAAGCCAGGTCAGCAGGGTTTCCCCGTCAATTCCATTGCCGCCATCCATCACTAGTCCGCCCGCGCCCAGCGAAAGATAGCTTGCCGTTCCGCTTTTGCCCCACACTCGCTGGTCAATCTGAGCCTCGTTGAAAAGCTCGCTGATAATGGTGGATTGAGATGAAGCAGGGAAGTATGGGTCCGCTGTCAGATAAAACTGTGTTGTGACTCCGTCGCCCAGGAAATACTCTGTTACATAAGCTGCTGGCTCATGCTCTCCGCAAACCGTAACATCGTTTGCCAGGGCACGCTTGTCGCTGGCCGTGAACGCCAGGTTTGTAAGGCTTAAGCTGCCGTCCGTCTCGTTCAGTGGATGCACGGTGTTCTGCACGGAGGAGATCGTCAGCGCGCCATTGATCGCGCGGTACGTCGCCCGCGCCATGTTGGCCACCTGCCCGGCGCTTTTGCTCCACGAAGCGCCGAGGTTGGAAATAAAGTTGCTTACTGTCGCGCTGAGTGTAAGCCCTTGAGTCGACAGCTTGGTAACTCCTGTTCGAGTTACCAGCGATGTCATCAGCTTTCCGGCGCTTTCTCCCGTTGCGCCTGCGCTGGTAGGCATAAGCAACTGGTCCAGCAGCAGTTCGTCACTTAAAGCTTGGATAGCAATTCGGTAAAGCGGGCCTTCCATTGCGAGTCCGGCATATTCGGGCAGCGGACTTACTGCGATGTACCCCGTAAAGTAATAGGTCCCATCATCCCCCATTACCACAAGATACTGGTTGCGCAGGGGCGTCGTCAGACTTCCGCTGGCTGGCTGGCTAAGCCACAGTTGGCATATGGAGGGCTGATTCAGCTTGCGCTCAATCGTCAACGGCCGTGCTGCATCGAGCGCAGATGTGTAGTCTTGCCCATTAATTATGATCTTCATTGTGACTTCCTGCCCTGTCGGCTTGCTAACGGGATGACTTGCTTATAGCGAAACCAGAGTAGCTGTACATAGAAACCGCAATTCTCAAGTCGATGCGGCCACCAGAAAGCGGCGGCTCGGTTCTCAGCTTAAGAGCACGCCTACTCTGGTATCGCGCTGGTCTCTGACAGCTTAAAGTTGTACCAGCGACGGTGTCCCGGGTCCCGATTCTTGGGTCTGGGGAAGCACAAACTCAAGGTATACAATTGTGCCGTCAGAGATCAGACCAGCGCATTGGTTGCGGGTAAAAAGCTCCGGTAACAGACCACCTGTTCTCCATCCAGTGAATCAGTCACGGGTAGCGCTAGAAATTGCCCTCTAAGCAGCACCCGTTCCAACCCTTCCTTCTGTTTCCCGTCCAATGGCGATGCAGCTTCTTGCGCGCTGGCCATCGTTTGCAGGCGTGGATAGTAGAAGAACACTCTCTCGCCCTGACTGCCTTCCATGACAAACAGAGCGGACCACTCCTGATAGAAGCTTCCGCCTTCGCGATCCACAAATCCAGTAACTGCTTGCAATTTTGTGCCAGCCGCCGGAGCGCCACCAGCCAGCGGCTCGGCCAATGTCAAGCCCGTGGATGTTACGGCGGAAACCAACGCTACATTGAAAGTTACACGGCGAATATAGTCCACATCCGTCAACGCTGTGCGTACATATGCGCCAGAGACCGGCGTGCCTACATAGCCGGTCTGCCCTGTGTAATCCTCGTCCAGCGCAATGATTGATCCAGCCGTGAAGGTTGCCGCATCGGCCGCAGTTAGCGCAACAAAGGATGATGTCGATCCGCTTAGGACAGTTACTGCAGGAGCCGCCTGTGCTCCATCCGCCGCGAGGGTCGCTTTACTCGCTGTAGCCAGCAGGTTCATGTGCTGGCTGCCCGTAGCCAGGGCCATGGTCAGTTTTGTCCAACTGAGAAATTCAAGGCTAACCTGTGCATTGAGCGTCTCGCGTACCTGTTTCAGTGCGCTGGCTGGAATGCCTGATTGCACCGTAGCTGTCTTGCTTCCTGCCTGGCGTGCAAAGTTTTGAATCTGGCCAAGGCTGATCCAGGGCGACGGTGGAGAATCCAACGCAAACCTGCCCTGCTCTGCCGGATCGAAGAGCACTGGTGTTTGCGCAACCCGGTTTACTGGTGCAAAATAAGCTCGTACTCGTCGCACCACCGGCGCGGGAGCTGAAAACCAATTCACCGCCATTTACTCCCCCTGTTCCTGGTAGCTGTAAACCATCACGTTTGCGGAACGGCTTAGGCGGTTCCTCTGAATCACGCATGGCCCAAATGTTGGCTCATCCCAGAAAACCTTGGTTAGCATCGCTGTTGCCGGTGTTGCCGTGTAGTTGAGCTTGAGAGTGTAGAAAGGCTTTGTCATTGCTGCCAGTTCCTCGTCCATTACGCTCAGCGCCCGCCCGCGGTCCAGTCCGCCGAAGCTTTGCGATCCGCATGTCTGATAGAGAATCTCGCACTGCCCGGCCATCATTGTGGACCCAAGATCCGGGTCGGTGCCCAGCCCCAGCCAGCGCAGAATGAAGGTGTCGTTGGGAAGTTGACTGAAGGGCGCTTCCGCCTCCTCCACCAGAATCCCTGGACGCACTGTTCCGCGCAGCAGAATCGTCCGCTCCGGATTGATCGCCACCAGCCGCGTGCGCAGGGCCATATAGAAAGAGTCTTTTGCATTTTGCATGTTGTTCTCCAGCTCACAGCAGACAGGTCATTACTTATGATTGACTAAAAGCAACTGGTAACTGTTAGTTGCTTGCTGTAAGCCGGTTACGTTCCTTGTTTATGCGCCTCGCGCAATAGCAACCGGTAAAGATATGCCTGTCCGAAGGCTTCGTTTGAGGCAATCGACTCAATCAGGTAATCCTGTCCAGCTACTGTAACTGCCAGAGTCATCGCAAACAGAGCCTGGGCCGATTCCAGATTCAGCGCATTCACTTGCTGCGTTACGCTGGTAGCCGAAACGAACAGTTCCCATTTGGACTCGTCGCCATCCTGCCAGGTTGGGTGCAGTTTGCGCATTACTACCGGGCTCACAGCTACTTCGTAAAATGTCGTTGCCACCAGTCCCACCTCGGACTGGCTCGTATCCGTATTCGTCCCCGTCACCCGTAGAAGGGCCGTTGTTCCTGTCATGCTTCGCAGCAGGGCATCGGCCAGCATCCGCGGCGCTCCCACCGGGTTGCGCGGCGTTGTATCGCTCATCGCTCACCCCAGCCTGTTCGCTACGTAGGGACGCAGCCAGGCCTGCACTGTTTCGTCCACCAGCGAACTCGAAAAATACTGCATCTGCATCGTGTCGATCTTGGTCTTGCTGGCGTTCAGCGCCGGTGTTGACTGGGCATTGCGCACAATCTGCGCGCACGCTGTTTTCACGTCATCGCCTATCGCCGTCAAGCCCGCCGTATAAGTCACCGTAACCTCGTTGTAAGGCAAACCCAGCACATTCCAAGGCAGTGTGACTTCTCCCGTGTTAACGTCATAATCCACCGAGTCTGGATTAATTGCCGTCCACTGCCCAGGCAGCGAGAACATCAAGGCAATTTCCTGTAGAGGCTCATTTGGAAGCTCTCCGCGCCGCGGCTTGGCATAACGGCCTTCAATGCTGACTATCGGCGTTGTGGCCGTTCCCAGTGGCGCCAGCGGAAGATAGCTCAGCAACACTGTTTGCGACCCGCTGGTCAACCGCAGCCGCTCCGTATACTGAATCACGTTCAGGTCCGGCCGCCTGCAGTAGCTGTTGATTAATGCCGTGGCGGCTGTAATCCAGTCCGCCGTCGTTCCTGCCGGCAATCCATAATTCTGGTAATCCGCTGGCTGCAGATATGCCATGAGTTTCCTTCTTTCAGTCGTCAGTGATTATTGATCCGGTTCTTTTATGTTGCAAAACTGCTTGGGTGCCCCACCCTCGCGACGCCTTTGTTTTTGTCGCTAGGGTGGGAAAGCACGATGCAAATTGTTTGGAACGGATCATTAGTGATCAGAAAGATGCCAGCGGTCAGTGAACAGCAGCTAGTTGTTACTGTTCACTAACTACTGTTCACTGGTTGCTGCTCTTGTTTACCGGTCCACCAGCACCTGGTAGTGCGCGTAGCTGGCGCCCTTCACCACAACGCCGCCAAACTTCACCGCGACATACTGGTGAGCAAGCGAGTCTGGTAGACCCAGTTGGAAGACGCGTGGCGCCGGATCGCCGAGCCAGTGATACTCGATCAGATCCTCGGTCACAATGTAGGCCGGCAGCACCGCGGTGCCCGAACCCGGCGTGCCCGTGTAACTCAGGCTCCAATCCGGAATCAGGGGCAGATCGCCCGCCTGCGTCGAGAGCATCTTTACTCGAATTCCACCTGTGATGTTGTCGGTATTCAGCACCACGTTGAACTCCGTTTTCATCTCCCGGTCAATCAGGTCCAGCAGCACCGGGTTGGCATAGATGGCTGTTGGCCGAACCTGATAACCGTTGTTGGCCACCATCTGCGCCACGGTTGACTTGAGTCCGTCCACGATCGAAGCTGTCGTGCCAATGGTCGTCGTCAGCCCGCCCGCCACAATCTGCTTGATCACGCCCATGTACTGCGAGGTTGTCGACGAACTCAGGCTGGTGTCGTTACCATTCCAGAGAGCCACGTCGTGCGTGACCATCACGCCGCTCACCGTATCCGCCAGGTCTTTGGCCTGCAGGTAGGCAAACTGCTTCTGCTGGTCGCCCAGTTCGATGTCGAACAGGTTGTAGTTGATTTGCGAAACAATCGCCTTCAGCGGCACGCTCCGCTCCACTCGAGTCGGGGTAACAACCGCCGGCGCGATGGTGCGCGGATCCACAAAGCCAGCCGTCCCCGGATTCGGAATCGCCGTTTCCTCAAAGAAACGCGACGGATGTCCGGTCGCCGGAACCTGCTTGATGCGCTGCCCGAAGGGGCTTGAGCGCCGGCAGATGTCGAAAATCTCGGTTTGGTACAACGGAACTTCAACGGCGCCGGGCGCCAAAAAATCTGCTGCCGCGTGGATGTCTGCAAAGGTTGCGTTCATAGGCTCTTTCCGCCCCCTCCATGGGGCTTTTTCAGCTGACAGCTAACAGTTGTCAGTTCTCGGTTGTCGGTTGTTGCTGCCAGTCGCCATGGTTGCTGCCGGCTGTCGGCTACTGTTGCGCGATCGCGCCTGCCCGCAATAGCTGGGTTTTTACCGCGATGCGCTGTTCCAGACTTAATCCCGTTAGCGCCGCGTCCAGGGTTCGCACATCCACCGGCCCCTCGCCGATGCCCTGCTTGGCCAGCATCTCGCTGGTTGTCGAAGGCAGCGTTCGGCGCAGGGGGCTCAATACATTTTGTGCGGCCCCAGCCTTCAACTCGGCTAACTCCTGCTCGGCTGCGGCCAGCTTCTCCGCCAGTTCCGCCTCCCGCTTGCCCTGCTCGATGGTCGCCGAAATCTTCTCAACTTCACCGCTCAGCGCGCCTTGCCGCTCCGCCAGCCAGCCCAGTGTCTGCTCCAATTGGGCCGTTGCTGCTTCCAGCCGTTCCGCAATTTCCTGCTCTTTGTTTTCCATTCCATTCCTTTCGTCCGTTCACAGCTTGCCGCTGATGGCAGGCAGTTATATGTCACCAGTTACATGCTTGATTGCCGGTTGGTTATTACCGCGGGCAATGTTAAAAAACTTCTGAATTAGTTGATGCTTTGAAGGGTACGGGCTTTACAGGCTGCGGAAAAACCCGGTGTTTTGAAAGGGCACGACTTTAGTCGTGCCGCAAGTAGAGCAAAATTAACAGGCCTTTAGGCCCTGAGGGATGTTTTTCGGACGCTTAGCTTGAAAACAGGCCTTTTTCCGTAGCCTGTTTAGCCCGTACATAAAACCCGCAAAATCAGCGGGGCTTTAGCCCCCGAGGAAATGCGGATTTTGAAAAGGTCACTTGTCCAGAGGTTCCTTAACCTGTTCGCTGTTTCCTGCTAATTAGCCATGTGGAAACTCGTGGCGCTGTAGGCCGCCTTGTCCCGGAGCAGAATTGCCGCTCCGGTAAAGGTCACGCGGGTTAGTTTCCACACCTCGGCCCGCATATCTTCCACCCGCGCGTCGGCCAGTTCGTAACTCATGCCCATCGCCCCGGGTGATTGCGCATGAATGCCCTTGGCCACTTCGGGAAAGTCCCGCGCGTACAGATAGCCGCGCACCACCAGTTTCTGTCCGGCCAGGTTCGCCTCGGTCAGCAGCCCGATTTTGCGCCTCGCGTCGTGGCCGTCCCATCCTGGCCGGTAGTCCACCGCCATGCCTAGCAGCGAGGGCAGCGCTTTTTCCGCCGCCTCGCGCGTCAACATCACCCGGTGCCCGCGCGCCCCCGCTGGCGCCTTGTCGCTGGCTGCATTTACCATCGTCAACACCCCTTCGAATCCCACCCGGTTGGGGTGCCCATCTACATGGGGAATCTTTACCGCCATCGCTTCCAGTCTCATGCGCTCTCCGCTCTGTAGAGCAGGGACTAAGGGACTAGGGACTAGGGACATAGGAACTAGGAAAGAACGAAACGGGAGCAGAAAGTCGCACCCGTCCTGAAGTAGAATCCCAATCCCTGGTCTCTGACCGCTTAAAAAAGTACCAATGCTGGGTGCCCCATCCTTCACGTTCTTTGCGAAGGGTGGGATCGCATGGCACAAGATCGTGCGGTCAGAGACCTGGTCCCTATTCCCTGGCCCCTGTATCTGCCCCTTCGCCTGTTAACTGCACCGCGCCATCCTGTCCGAATGGTCCCAGCCCTCGCATCGCCCGTACCTCGTTCACCGTCAGCACGCCGGCCTTCAGCAATTGCACCTGCACCGCCAGCTCTGTCTCCTCGTCCCTCGCGTTCAGTTCGTTGAAGACAAACTCAAATTCCCGCCATCCAATGCACTTGCCGAAAAGGTCCCGGGTAATGTGCCCTGCCAGCAGCAATGCCATGGGCGAAATCGCTCCGCGGAAGGCCTCATCGTTCATCTCCGAGGCCGTTGACTGGTTGACATCCGCCTCTAGCCCCAGCATCAGCGGCGGCAGTCCGAAGGCATTGGCCACCATGCGGATCAGAAACTCCTGCCAGGCCAGCCTCATGTCTGCATCCGTTCCCTGGGCAAAGCGCAGTACTTCCGGCTTCTGCTCGGTCGAAATCAGCGGCACCCTTCCGGTTCCCTCGATTTCGTCCTGCCACCAGCGGATCAGCCGGTCATGCTGCGCGGGCGTCGCTTCGTTCAGCCACAACGCGTACTGCGCCACGGAGTTCGCCGCCAGTTTGCCCGCGAAGCGGTGCGCGCTGAGGAACTGGTTCACCGTCTCGAAGGCCACCTCCAGCGGTCCCAGCCCAAAGGGCGTAAAGCTGCGCGGATTCATCCGGATATACATCAGTTGGTCGTCGCGCAACTCGATGGCGCTTGACGCCAGTTGCTCCGGCATCGTCTGCGCATATCGCGGCGTCTCCGGCTGTCCATCCCATTTGGGATTGACCCGGATCGACGCGCCATCCACGGCCCACAGCATCGCTGGCCGCTCCTCGTCGCCGGTCGGCTCCATCTCGAGGGCTCCGTAGCCGCCCGTCAGCGCGTCCTCAATCACCTGTTCAATCAAGGTCCGGAAACTGTCCGCGGCGTTCGGCTCTTCCAGCGTCCTGCGCAGGGTCACGAGCTTTTTTGTGGTTTCGGCTGCATTGGCTGACGCCGCGCCGCGCCGCACCCGCACCTGCCAATCCATTGCCGCTATCCGGTCTTTGATTACGTTGATCGCCCGGCGCACCACCGGCGTTTCCGCAAACCGGCGCAGATTCATCGGCGTCGGTTTGGGCAGCAGATGCCCTGCGAACTGCACCGGACTCAGGATGGCGGGCAACGCCAATGTCTTGCGCTCCGCTCCCGCATCGGCCGCGCCCGCCGCTATCTCCGCCTTCCGGTCGCTTCCGGTCGCCTGCCGCCAGATCTCCCGCAATTGCTCGCCTACCTTCACGCGCACCTTCCTTTTTTGGGCCGCCCCAAAAACAAAAAAGGCACGGCCCCGTAAAGGGTCATGCCTTTTTTCTAGCTGACAGCAAACAGCGATCAGCTAACAGTTACCTGGTGAGTTATTGGCTGATAGTTATCAGCTCATCACTACAGGTTTCTCACTTACAAAACCAATCCTATAACAAACTCCATAAACTATCTGCAAACTAGCCTGAAAAATCTTGTTGGCGATCACCGTAACCAAAAAGCTGAGAATCGTATACTCTTAGGGAACCTCTGAATAAGTTGATGTTTTGAAGGGTACGAGCTTTAGAGCATTTTCACAGTTAGTGTGATGTCATGGGTGCCCCACCCTCGCCACGTTTTTGTTCTTGTGGCTAGGGTGGGATAGCACGATCCCTGCATTACAGAAACTGTGAAAATGCTCTAGCCCGTACATAAAACCCGCATAATCAGCGGGGCTTTAGTCCCTGAGGGAATGCGGATTTTGAACGGGCCACTTGTTCAGAGGTTCCTTAGCTGTTAGCTGTATGCTGGCGAGCTTTCAGCTCACCCTCACACTCGCAGCTCCCGCCGCGCTGTTTCCGCCACCCGCCCCAAGTCCGATGTCGTCAGCACCCGGATCTGGTGCTCTTCCATCGTCTCCACGCCAAAGCGGTACATCTCCAGCCGTTCCGGCTCCTCGTCCGTTGCACCCAGCTTCAATGCCGGCTCGATCACCGCGGTCAGCTCCAGTTTGGCCTTGTCCACCCGCTCCACGCCGGCCCGCAGTCCTTCCGAGGAAAAGGCCAGCACCTTGGCCATTTCCACGCCCGGTTCCAGGCTCACCGCATGAAACATTCGGATCAACGGAGTCCTCGCGGACTCGGGGTCCCCAACGCGCGATTTTTGCTCGTTGGGGTGAACGGACGGGCCTATGTCAGCGGGGTGGTTCACTCCATTTGGCCTGTATCCCACGTCAATCCGCAACGGATCGCCAGGGCGCGTGTACTCCGAGACCGTGATCTTCTTCCGCAGTAAGTCCCACACCCCGGCGCTTTCAAACTCCGTCCGCATCTTCGCCTGGATTGCCGCCCGTCCACTTAATCGCGAGACGCGCGCCCTGGCTGGCGGCTCCACATAAAGCCGCATCAGTTCTTCCATTCCCGCCGGAAGACTTTCCGCCAGATAGGCCTTGGGTTCGGTCATCTGCACGCTCAGTGAGAGCGCTTCCCGCAGTACTCGCATCAGATTTCCATCCGGTTCGGCTTCGAAGCGCCGCCGCAGTTCGCTTTCCATTCCCTCCAGCAGCCCGGTATCGGCCTCTGGATCCATGCAGCGCACTCGTCGCCAGTCGTGCGTAAACCGTATCTGAGCCGGCTCCCGGCTGCCCTGCTCGCGCAGAATCACGCCGATATGCACATACTCGTTCCGCACCGTATCCGGCACATACCGGATCAGTCGAAACTCGCATCTTCGCCGCTCGATCTCGCCATTCATGCCAGGTGCTTACCTCTTCTAGGTCTCTGACCGCGTGATTTTGTACCATTGCTGGGTGCCCCACATCTCGATTTTGAGATGTGGGAAACCACGAACTCAATGAAACTTCTTCATCCGGTCAGAGACCTAGTTCACTCTTCCCACGATGCTAGACCCCCACCGGCTCTCTTTCCAACCATCTTTTTCCCCGCTCTTTCCCGTTTCGTCCCATTTTGGAAAAGGCTTCCGGTCTGATCGTCCGAATCCCTCAATGGATTCTCGTATCCGGCTTTGCCGTGCCAGCAGTCCCTCCACCAGTCTCTCCATATCACTCAGGTCGCCGCCGTACCATTCTGGTGGTATCTCGCTGGCTGCCGCCCACACCGTCTCCGCCGCCATTGTCTCCAGCCGTGTCAACCATGGCTCGAACGACTCCCATCCGGTAATTCCACGGTAGACGTCATTGCGGTAATACACCCCGCGCAGCGGAATATTCTCGAACTTCCAGTCCCCGGCGTGAAAGCAATACCCGTAGTCGATGAAGACCGCGCGGTAACGCCTTTCCCGTTGCTTGCGCGCAAAGACCGCCTGTCGTCCGTTGATGTTTCCCGTCCACTTGTCCAGCGCCAGAATGCCGGCAAACTCGCCCAGGTTCCGCACCTCGGCCATCTGCTCCTCGGGCAGGTAATCCACCACCTGTCCCGGCATCAGTCCGCCCACAAACCGCGACCCGAATTGCAGTCCCGCCTGGCAGCGCACGCGTGTTCTGCCCAGATCGATCTCCAGTTCCGGCGTATTCTCCACCAGCCAGCTCGAAACCTCGATCAATTCCACTTCCGGCGTCGTCAGCCCGGCCGCCGCCGCCAGCTTTGTGGCCAAAAACTCATTGGCCAGCACCCGTATATGCTGTGGGTTGTTCTGAAACTTCACCACGTACACGTGACCGTCGGCGCCCAGCATCAACTGGCCTTGCGCGCCGCCCCGCATCCGCCGGATATGCTGCACCGCCAGAACTGCCAAACCCGTTCTCCCCGCCTGCTTCGGTTTCTTACTCAAATTCTAGCGCTCAGGCCCAACTGCAATGGACAGTGAACAGTGGTCAGTTACCTGTGCCGGGCATGGAGCAATGTTCCGAAACCCCGATAAATGCCGGGTGCCCCATCCATTTCGCGTTCTTTGCGAAATGGGTGGGAAACCAAGAACCCGAATCCGCGGGTGCCCCATATCTGGCGCAGTATCATCGCGCCAGATGTGGGAAACCACAACCCCGAATCCGCTTTTCCCCGAAAACAATCAGCTCCCATGGTTGCCTACGAACGACCGGCGACTGATCTCTGTATCAGCAGCTCCGCCGGGTGCCGGGTGCCCCATCCTTTTCGCGTTCTTTGCGAAAAGGGTGGGAAACCACACCCCCGCCGCCTTCCAGCCAAAGCAACCAGCCCCCAGACTGACTACAAATGCATGGCAACTGATCTCTGATCTCTGCCCCCTGATCTCTGTATCAGCATCTCCGCCCTAGCTCCCAGCCCAATCGCCATCGCCATCACCCGGTCGTCGTGCGTTCCCGGCCGCGCCCCGGAGCTGCCGTCCGGCAAGCGCACGAAGCTCCGGCACTCGGCCAGCAGACGCCGGCTCTGAAAGCATTCCGGCCTCTCCACCAGCCCCGCGT
>Ga0224525_1000175_pt1 | contig 32134 bp, 33 predicted proteins | sample CFST100metaG_FD_179874 | JGI IMG/M metagenome (GOLD analysis project Ga0224525, IMG submission 179874) | Peat soil microbial communities from Stordalen Mire, Sweden - C.F.S.T100 | ecosystem: Environmental > Terrestrial > Soil > Wetlands > Peat | place: Sweden: Norrbotten County, Stordalen Mire...
AAAATATACGGGGGGCCATTTATGATTACCGATTTGTTAATGAAGCCCAGATGCCCTCGCGCCGGCTCACCGCCTCGCTGGGGGTTACCGCGTATCACGACACTCTCAATTCCACCATCGCCATGATCGAAGAAGCCGACGCGGCGTTATACCGGGCAAAGAATGCGGGACGCAATCAGGTCAAGGCGTTTCTCAGCAGTTCGGGCGAATAAGGAACCGGTCGCACGTTTATGCAATCACCGATCATCCGTGGAAATACCCGGCTCGTGGGGCTCTTAGGCGATCCCGTGGAGCATTCGCTGTCTCCCTTGATTCACAACCATGCGTTCGCCGTCATGGAGTTGCCGTATGCGTATGTCCCGCTTGGAGTCAGTGCGCGGGACTTCCATACCGCCGTGTGGGCGCTTCGGGCGTTTTCATTCGTCGGCGCCAACGTCACGGTTCCGTATAAGCAAAAAATTACGCCGTATTGCGATACGCTTTCGCCTCTATCCGCCGCCATAGGCGCGGTCAACACGATTCGCTTCCACGACGGGCTGATGCATGGCGACACCACCGACGCCGAGGGATTTTTCAAGGCATTGGCATGGATGGGCCATGATCCGGCGAACGGACGGATCGTGATCCTGGGAAACGGCGGGGTCGCCCGGACGCTCGCGTTCGCATTGGCGCTGAATAAAATTCCGCGACGCCTTACGCTTATCGGCAGGGATCGTGGAAGAGTATCGGCGCTATCGAATGAAATCAGCCTGCGCGCGGGATTCCCGGTTGAAGGGTTAATATTTTCCGACGCACAAACCGCGCCGGACTGCAAAGAGTGCTCACTTCTTGTCAATTGTACGAGCGTTGGAATGCATCCCGGCGTCGGCCGTTCGCCCATCGATCCGGCGCTACTTCACGCGGGCATGACCGTGTTCGATACCATTTACAATCCAGCAACAACGAAATTGCTGTCGGACGCGCGCCGCACCGGGTGCGCCGCGCAAAACGGCCTTCGCATGCTGCTGTACCAGGGGCTTGCCTCCCTTGCGATCTGGACCGGCCGCCGGGTCTCCGAGGAGCTGTTCGACGTTGAAACCCTGCGGGGCCTTATCGGACAGGGCCCGGCTCGGTTACAAAGCGAGAGTAACGTATGAAATGGAAAGTACTTCCGTCTAAACTATCGGGCTCGATTGTTGTTCCGCCGTCAAAATCCCACACCATCCGGGCGCTCCTCATCGCGTCTCTCGCCCATGGCGTTTCACGGATCGTCAGGCCGCTGACGAGCGGAGACGGCGCCTCGGCCATAGGCGCCGCGAGGACGCTGGGAGCGCTCGTCGAGGAACACGACGACGCGCTGCAGGTAACGGGCATGGCCGGGGATTTCAGCCGTGGAGGGCCGGCGTTTGACATGGGAAATTCCGGCACGAGCACCAACCTCTTCACCACGGCCGCCGCGCTGGGAGGGCGAGCCCGGCGCTTCGACGGGGATTCGTCGCTTCGGCAAAGGCCGGTTCGGCCCCTGCTGGAGGCGCTTGGCAAAATCGGAGCGTTCTATTCATTTGAAACGCCGGGCAGGGATCTGCCGTTTTCCATACAGGGCCCTCTCACCGGCGGTGAAACGACGGTCAACGGCATATCGTCGCAATTCATTTCCAGCCTGCTTCTGTCATGCCCGCTCATCCGGGGCGATACTGATATCCATGTCTCCAATATCCATGAGCGGCCCTATATCGACCTTACGTTATGGTGGCTTGACAAATTTGATATTCGATATGAAAAAAGCAACGACTATTCGCTTTTTCATGTGTATGGGGGGCAATCCTACCGGCCCATCGACATGGCGATCCCCGGCGATTTTTCCTCGGCCGCTTTTCCCGCCGTGGCGGCCGCGGTCACGGGATGCAGCCTCGACATCAAGGGTATCGATTTTTCAGATCCGCAGGGAGACAAAGGAATATTCGACGTGCTCGGGGCTGCGGGCGTTATCGTTCACAAAGACCGGCTTTCGGCAACCATCGCCCCATCGCCCCGGATTATGGGGGCGGACATCGACCTCAATACCATGCCCGACGCGCTTCCGGTGGCGGCCGTGCTCGGCTGCGCCGCGCGGGGAACTACGCACATTGTCAATGTAGCGCACGCCCGCATCAAGGAGACCGACCGGATAGCCGTCATGACGCGGGAATTGACGAAAATGGGCGCCTTTATCACCGAGGAAAAGGATGGTTTGACTATCCGCCAAAGCCGTCTTACGGGCGCGCGCGTTGACGGCCATGGCGACCACCGCGTGGTCATGGCCTTGGCGATCGCGGGCATGATCGCCGAAGGCGAAACGGTCATTGATACCGCGGAGTCGGCCGCCGTGACGTACCCCGGTTTCCTGGAGGATTTTGCCCGGATAGGCGCGCGGATAAGTATTGCGGAGGAGTAACTACGATATATGGAAAAAATTATCCTTGATCTTGGCCCACGGTCTTACCCCGTTTGCCTAGGCAACGATCTTTCCGGGCAATTTCCGGCTTTTTTACAGGACCGATTTCCCGGAAGCCGCTTCGCCCTTGTCACCAACTCCACGTTGGCCGCTTTATATGCCCCGACCATCGAACGCTGGGAAAAGGAGCTTTCACTTGTCAAAATTCTCATACCCGACGGCGAGAAATACAAATCGCTTTCCACGTGGGAGTCCATCATCGATGCGCTGCTCGGCGTCCGGCTCGACAGGAAGTCCGTTGTCCTGGCCTTCGGCGGCGGAGTGGTCGGCGACATCACGGGGTTCGCCGCGGCGTGCTATCTGCGCGGCGTAGCGTACGTCCAAATACCCACGACCTTGCTTGCCATGGTGGATTCCAGCGTGGGAGGGAAAACGGGCGTCAACCATCCGTCGGGAAAAAACCTTATCGGCGCGTTTCATCAGCCTGCCCTGGTGTGGGCCGATACCGATTATCTTAACACGCTTCCTTCAAGGGAGTATGTGGCGGGATACGCGGAACTGTTCAAATACGCCTTTATCGGCGAAGAAGAAATGTTTTCCTTCGTGGCGACACGGCACGGCGACATGATGACCAGGAAAAAGGATGCGCTTATCGAGGGAATAAAAAAGAGCATCTCCATTAAAGCCGACGTGGTGCACCGCGACGAGCGGGAGGAATCCGGAGACCGGGCGATGCTCAACTTCGGTCATACCTTCGCCCATTCTCTCGAACGTTTTTTCCGTTTTTCCGGTATTCTCCACGGTGAAGCGGTGCTGTGGGGCATCGCATGCGCCTGCGATTTAGGCATGCGGGTTGGGAGCGTGCCCGAAGGGGCGCTTGGCGATTACGCATCACTCCTTAAAAAACTTCCTCGTGTAACCCTGCCGGGAAAACCAGACATCGAAAAGATATATGAGGGAATGTTGACGGATAAAAAGAACGCCCAAGGCAAAATTCATTTCATTCTGCCGGCGCAGCCGGGCTTTTCAGTGATGAAAACCGATGTGCCGCGCGAGAACGTTCTTGCGACGCTGGAAAAGGTGTTGAACGCCCCCCTTGTTTTCCCCCCGTAGAGGGGGAACCATTTAAAGCGGCTATCCTTATTGAGCGAATAAAAGGAATACGTGGAATAATGGAAATACGACTCACCGTAATAAAAACGCACCGGGTTCCCACCCTCGCGGGATGGTTATGCATCGCCGCGATACTATCGGTGGCATTGTGCGGCATGGCGCGTGCCATGTATCCCTTTCTTTCCGTGCATGAACCTGTGGACGCGCAAGTACTGGTGGTCGAAGGATGGCTTCCCGATTATGCGTTGGCCGAAGTCTCAAGGGAATTTATGCGGCGGCATTATTCCCTGATCATCACGACCGGCGGGCCCTTTGAGCAAGGGTTTTATGTGACGGAATATAAAACATTCGCGCACTTGAGCGCGGCGACGCTCGGAAAATTAGGAATCGACAGCGCCGCCATAGTCGTGCTGCCTTCACCGGAAATAAAAGTCGATCGGACGTTTGCGAGCGCATACGAAGTGAAAAAATGGCTTGATGGCGGGGGAAGGCGCATCGACGCGATCAATCTGGTTTCAATGGGCCCGCATGCCCGGAGAAGTAGAATGCTTTTTCAAAAAGCCTTGGGCCCGGCGGTTCGCGTAGGCGTCATCCCCTATACTGACCGGACGTATGCCTTACCCGCTTGGTGGACGTCAAGCAATGGGTTCAGAAAAGTTACCGATGAAGCGGTGGCGTATTGTTATGCGCGGTTTATTTTTACTTTTAAAGAGCGTCTATGATTTACTATAAAATACATCCCATAACTCCCCAGCGCCGGATCCTGGACAAGGTTGTCCGGATATTAAAAAACGAGGACGGCGTCTGCGTCTATCCCACGGACACGGTATACGGAATGGGCGTTTGCGCCGTGAACCCGAAGGCAATCGACCGGATCGGGAAAATATTGGAAAAAGACAAGAGCAGGTTGTTTTCATTCATTTGCTCGGATTTCACCCAGATGAGCAAATATGTCAAGATAGACAACGCTCATTTCAAATTGATGAAACGATGCCTTCCCGGGCCCTATACGTTTATCCTGCCTGCCACGAGTTTCGTTCCAAAAAAGGTCGCGCCCAAGCGCAAAACGGTAGGCGTGCGCATCCCCGATAACACCGTGTGCATAGAGTTGGTAAAACTGTTAGGCGAACCATTGGCGAACACTTCCATTAATATGCCGGGAGGTTTGCGCGGGGATCCGGAGAATATCGAACCGGTCGTACGGCATGACGTGGATGTGATGCTCGACATGGGCCCTCTGGAAAATCCGACGCATTCAACCATCATCGATTTGACCGGTTCGCAGCCCCAGCTCGTAAGGCGCGGTAAAGGCGAGTGGGAAGAGTGAGAATAGAAACGGTTCGACGGGCTCACCGTAACAGTTTGAGGGATATAACCCTGAGCTTGTCGAAGGGTCGAAACGATTCGACAAGCTCACCGTGACAAGTTTGTAGTACCCTTACTCGTGAATTCCTTAACAATTGAAATAAAATATAAAAATCAGAAAAAAGGTTAATAACAATGAGCAAAGAAATCGACACATTGATTGAAACCATACACCGATTGAGAGCGCCGGGCGGATGCCCATGGGACAGGGAACAGACGCACAAGAGCATCCTGTCCTGTTTGCTTGACGAAACCTATGAATTTTTCGAAGCGGTTGAAAACGCCGATGCCAAGGGAATGCGGGAGGAATTGGGCGATTTACTCTTGCAGGTAGTACTGCACGCGGAAATTGCACGGGAAACGGGCGCGTTCACCATTGACGAAGTGGCCCGCGATATCAACGAAAAGCTCATCAGGCGGCATCCGCACGTCTTCGGCGATGTCGAGGTTGCCTCATCCAAGGAAGTCCTCAAAAATTGGGAAACCATAAAAAAACGTGAAAAAGAACACCGTAAATACCTGGTCGACGACATTCCCGACGCACTGCCCGCGCTGTTTCGGGCGGAAAAAATGCAACGCCGCGTGGCGCGCGTGGGCTTCGACTGGAGCGACATGAACCCGGTGCTTGATAAAGTCGAAGAAGAATTCGCTGAATTTCGTCAAGCGATTGCCAACAACGACCACCACAACGCGGAGGAGGAATTGGGCGACATACTATTTGCTTTAGTCAATGTCGGCCGCCACAAGAACATTTGCGCCGAAGACGCGCTGAGGGCGACGGTCAAAAAATTCGCCCGGCGCTTTCGTTATATCGAGGACGCCTTTACCGCGCAGGGCAGGGATATTCATAAAGCCACCCTTCAGGAAATGGACGCGTTGTGGGAAGAGAGCAAGAAGTCGGAGAAGTAGGGCATTTTTTATTTTCGTGCTCTATGGAGACAAACAAATCGGCTATGGCAAAAGATAAGGGACGGTGTCAAGACAAATTTTTCAAAGGAAAGAAGCGGAACCATGAAAAAACTTACCTTCATAGTAATCCTATGCTTAAGTTTAAATCTCAATGCAGCTCCGATGCCAGTGCCATCAGGGCCATCGGGATATCATCTCATTGACAGCATGGTACTTGGCGGCGAAGGCGGTTGGGACCTCTACGGGCTTGACACCGCAGCACAGCAGCTCTATATATCGCGAGGAACCCGCGTTCAGGTCGTGGATTGCAAAAAAAAATCTTTGGTAGGCGAAATCCCAAATACCAATGGCGTGCATGGGATTGCACTTGCCCCATTTGCGGGAAAGGGTTTCACGAGTAACGGTAAAGATTCATCGGTAACTGTTTTTGATCTCAAAACGCTCAAGCAGCTCGCCATCGTCAAAGTTCAAGCCGGCAAGCCTGACGCAATCCTTTTTGAACCGACAAACAAACGTATCTTCGTTTTTAATGGAGGAAGTAATAATGCGGTGGCAATTGACGCCAAAACAAATGCAATCATCGGAACCGTTTCCTTTGATGGTAAACCCGAATTGGCTGTGGCGGATGAAAGAGGCCATGTTTTTGTTAATCTCGAAGATAAAAGTTCGGTAGTTATGTTCGACGCCGCAACGCTCAAGATACTTCACACCTGGCCGCTGGCCCCCGGAAAAGACCCCACCGGCTTGTCCATTGATCGCAAGAACCATAGGCTTTTTTCCGCCTGCGGCAACAACTTCATGGTCGTCCTGGACTCGGATTCAGGCAAGGTAGTCGCCCAGCTTCCCATCGGCGGCGGCGTTGACGGCGCCGGGTTTGACCCTTCCTTCAATTTCGCGTTCAGCTCAAACGGCGAAGGGACCTTGACCGTTGTTCGCGAAGAGTCGCCCCTGAAATTCGGCGTCCTGGAAAATGTTCCCACGCGGCGCGGCGCGCGCACCATGGTTCTTGACGAAAAGACCCATCGGATCTACATGGTTTCGGCACGGTTCGGCTTACCTCCGCCGCCAACCGCCGACCGTCCGCACCCGCGGCCGCCCATTGAAGCCGGAAGCGTGACGCTTTACGTTTTTGGTCGTTGACCGAAAGCGCATTGTTCGCCGAAGGACGGAAGTTTATTTCATTTTATCCTGCAAGACCATCGAAAGGAATTTTCATTGAAGGCTCAATACGATAAATTTGACGTGAGCGGCGCCTTGAGCAAAGTTCCCCTTGTCACCTTCATGTTTTGGGTCATTAAAATCTTCGCGACGACCGTCGGGGAAACCGGCGGAGACGCTCTATCAATGACCTTTCAGCTTGGCTATGCGGTCAGCAGCTTGATTTTCCTGGGATTTTTCTTCATCTGTCTGCTCGTGCAGGTTTGTTCAAAACGCTATTACGCATTTTTCTATTGGTCTTTAGTTGTCGCCACAACCACGGTGGGAACGACCATGTCGGATTATTTTGACCGTTCCCTCGGACTAGGCTACATTAAATCATCCGTAATACTATTATGCGGCGTTATTGCCGTGCTTTGTGCATGGCGATTCATAGCGGGTCGAATCCGGTTTGAGAATATTACCTCTCGACGGGACGAAGTGTTTTATTGGATGACCATATTGGTTTCCAACACACTGGGGACCGCGCTGGGCGACTTTACCGCCACTGATACCGGTCTCGGTTTTGAGCGCGGCGCGCTTGTCTTTTTTGGATTGCTTACGCTCGTAGGCTTGGCATACTTCTTTACTAAAATTCCGAAGAGCCTCCTTTTTTGGTCCGCTTACGTTTTAACCCGCCCCCTTGGCGCGACACTTGGCGACACTATCACGAAGCCCATCGCGGAAGGCGGTTTGAATTTGAGTCGCGTCACCTCTTCATTAATGATTGCCGGAGTTATGTTCGCTTTGGTAATTTTATATTATAGAAAATCCGGTCTTTTTCCTTATTTCCGGCAAAGTGAGTAACCGTCTACTTTTTTAGGGTCTTCTAACGAAACGGATTAAAAAACTCTCCTGGTTAAGTTCATATCCAAATAACCCTACAAATCCTCCGAAATTCATCCGTTAATCGTTTTTATGGCGCGGATTTTGCTGTATATATAATAGACTATTCAAGCCAAATGAATATTGTTAGGATTTAAATAAAAACAGAGGAAAGAAAATGGAAAACACCATGAATAAAAAATCGAAAGCATTTGCTGCTCTTATTTTAATTACTTTTTTGACCATTCCGTCTCTATGCTACAGCCAGTCTGTTCAGGCTAATAAGCAGGATCTGATTAAATCCGTAGATTCCACCAGTGCTTCGCATGGTGATACCATAAAGGGTACGCCGGATGAGAAAATAGTTAAATCCAATTCAAATCCGGCCAATAAGGACGACCAGATTAAACCCATTGACTCCACCAGATATACTATGTTTGGTGATTTATTAAATGATGACACGGTATATAACAAAAAATATCCCTTGTGGATGCCTATCTGGGAGGTTCCGGCATTTAACGTTGGTATATGGGGCATAGACAGGTATATTATAAACGCGGATTATGCGAGGATTAGTACTACTACCTGGTCACATAATATAAAAACCGGCTGGGAATGGGACACGGACAGATTCGGACAGAACTTTCTTCTTCATCCTTATTCAGGCGGAATAAATTTTATGTCCGCCCGGTCAAATGGTTATACTTACTGGGAATCCATACCTTTTGCATTAGGAGGAAGTTTAATGTGGGAGTATTTTGGTGAAAATACACTCCCATCGTATAATGATATAATCAACACATCCGTCACCGGCGCATTCTATGGAGAAATTCTTTACAGATTAAGCTCAAACATATTGGATGACCGGACAACCGGGACCGAGAGATTTTTCAGGGAAATAGGCGCCGCGGTTATCAGTCCGCCAAGGTTTTTCAACAGGCTTGTTCAGGGAAAGCTCAGCAGAGTAATGACCCAAGAAGTATACCAGAAAGAACCGCTTAATATAGAATTATCGGCGGGTATGCGAATGGTAAACGATGAAAGCAATTTCGGGACGGGACCTCAAAATGCAATGCTTAACATTCAACTTGATTATGGATATCCATTGGAAAAAAGAGATTGGAAGCCCTTTGATTTCTTTACGCTCCGGGCGGGTTTAAATTTAGGAGTAGGACGGAAATTTGCAGAGAATATAATAGGATATGGAATTTTATGCGGCAAGAATGTTCAATCCGGCAACCTTGAAATGCTGTGGGGGTTGTTCCAGCATTATGATTACTTCGATAATAAAACGTTCGAGCTTGGGACCATAGCTTTGGGGGGTGGAATAATGTCGAAATATCCGTTATCCAAGGAGGCCTATGTTTTTACAAATTTCCACCTTGGCATAGTCCCTTTGGCCGGAAACAGTACCCGATTGGGTCCCGATACTTCGCAATTCAGAGATTATACGTATGACGGCGGAATGGAAACAAAGCTTGAAACCGGCCTTAATCTCGATTGGGCCAGCGTCCAATTAAATGGCTATTATTACTGGCTCAGTACGTATGTTGGGGCTTCCGGAAATAATTTTATCGGTATAATCAGGCCTAGAATTACCATAAAACTTATAAAAAATCTGAATCTTGGATTTGAACAATTATTGTATCTCACGGATAGATATACTGCCAACTCCGGCAACTTTCATGCGGCCAGAACCGAGCAGAGAATATATCTTATGTTTAACGCGGGAAATTTCAAGCTCTGATCAATACTTTTTTCCCAAAGACCAGGGCCATCGGATGAATTGATTCAAGGGGAAATATAAGGGTAACCACAATGAGACAAAAATTTATTCTATTGATTCTATTTATAATTGCGGGTGAATCTGCGCTCTATGCACAAAACAAATATACATTTCCCCAGTTCGGGCATGAGACCGTTGACTTCGTAGAACAACCCGTAAAATGGGATGGAGATGATTATCTCAAAATCGGATTAATAGGCCTCGGAACAGGCTTAATTATGTTTGCCGACCAACCTATACGAAATGAAGTTTTAAAAAACCGAAGCTATTACTATAGCGTCCCGATAGTAGCCGGGAGAATGTATGGTGAACTATATTCCCCATGCATGTTTTTCGGGGGCTTTGCCGCGTATTCATTGATTGCTGATGATATTACTTCAAGGAAAATCGCTTATGAAATCGGTCAGGCTTCACTCTATGCAGGGGGGCTGACATTTCTTTTAAAAACGGCATTCGGGAGAGCCAGGCCATATAATGATGTTGGTCCGGCTACCTATCGGCCGTTTTATTCAATTTTGAACCAGGATTACCATTCATTACCCGGAGGACATTCAACGGCTGCTTTTACGATCTCAACTGTTTTGTCAAGAAATGTCGAACCGGTTTGGTTAAAAGCCTTATGTTACGCACCGGCCATACTTACCATGGTTTCGAGAACTTATCAGGATAAACACTGGACATCTGATAATTTTGCGGGCGCCGCGCTTGGTTACTTTGTCGCCACATGGGTTATTGATAAGCATGAAAACGCGGTCAAAGCTGGTCCAAAGGGGATCCAACATGGTTTGATAGGGCATCTTCAGCTTCAACCGAATATTACGGGAGATTCGTATGGTTTAAACGTAAGTATTCCATTATTATAGAATAGAGGCATTATGAAAACCCGTCACCATATGTTCATCGTTCTTTCGCTGGCAATCGGTTGTTTTGCACAACAAGCGCGTTCACAATCTCCGGCCGTCGACAGTTCATTCCACCCATTCAAAATAAACCGCTGGGTCAGCGGCACAATCGGCGGCGCGGGACTGATCTCCGACTACTTTATGGTACCTATGATATTGCATAAAGAAGACTTGACCGATGCCGAGTTGCAGGGATTGAATAAAAATGTATATCTCAACAGCTTCGATCGTTGGGCATTGGAGCAGGACCCTTCCAAGAGAAACACCTTTAAAGCAAATTCGGATTACACGTCGACAACCATCTATGGTCTTCCGCTTTTTCTGGCGTTTGACCGAAGTATAAGGCGCGACTGGCTTGACCTGCTTTTTCTGTATGTCGAAACCCACTCCATCACGTTCAGCATCTACAACCTGAGTTTCATGGGGCCTATTTTTCAAAATAAATACCGGCCAATTGCCTATTACGACGAACTTCCTTATAACCAGAGAAGTTCGGGCAATAACCGGAATTCATTCTACAGCGGTCACGTATCGTCTTCCACGGCCGCGACTTTTTTCATGGCAAAAGTCTACAGCGATTTTCATCCGGACCTTGGATGGAAGAAATATCTTTTGTACGGAGCGGCGTCGGTCCCCCCGCTTATTGTGGGATACCTGCGGGTAAAATCACTTGATCATTTCCCGACCGATGTCGGGGTCGGTTTTATGGTCGGGGCATTGTGCGGCGTGCTGGTCCCGGAAATACACCGTCTCAAAAATAAAGCCATTTCAATAGGGACGTTCTCTTCGCCTGAAGGAAGCAGCGGAATATGCCTGCAATGGCGGCCGTCTTTTAAATAAAAACTAATTTCGCAGTCACGATCTTTATGCTCGGAATTTCGACAGCACTATTAATTCTTTGCCTATTGCCAAACGGCATAGCAGATTCCGCTTCGTTTATTTATAAAGAAATAAATCGTGGAGTATTCTCGAAGGCAAATTTTTCCGTTGTGTGTAACCGCAGCGGTTATAGTATTTCGGTTTCCTCGACAAAAGGTAAAGAGCAAAGCATGCAGGAGCTCAACTGTGATTCAACCTATGCAACCATTCGGTGGCATTATTCGTCGAATAACAACACCGACATTGTTTTTCGGCGAAATGCCGATCGCATCGAATTATCAGGCACCCTGAAAGGCAATCCGGTAAATAAAATTCTAAAAATAGACAATCAGCCCTGGTATCAAGTCGTTCCTCTTGGCCTGCAAACAGCGTCTTGGGATTCAATAGGACGCTCAAAATTCTGGGCGGTAAGTTTGGACAAACCCGCGGTGTTGGAACCGGTTTGCTTTCATATCGCCCGGATTACCGATAGGCTTTTGCCGAATCACCCGGAAATAGCCTGCCGTTGTTTTCACATGAACATTGAAGGTCTTCCCACGCAGATATGGGTGGGCGATTATTTTATACGGCGGGAAGATCATATTTTCTTGTATTATCAGGGGTATTCATTCGGATCAAAAAAACCGACCGGAACCATTGAAGCCGTGATACATTGAGAGGTTCTTGTCCGCCCCCGGCGGGTTTAACAAATGGCTAAAATTTTAACTATATGATAACAATAATTGCTGCTGCCGTTATTACCATGTCCCTGGGTTTTACTGTGTTGTATGCAACGTTGATCGTCCTGCATCGTCACCGGATTCGTGTCCGAGATCTGAACTTGCCCAGCTACCCCTCGGTAAGTGTTTTCATGACCTTGACCAATCTGGACGACGGCCTGGAAGAAAACTTGACATCGGTTTTCTCCCTTGACTATCCCAATTACGACGTGTATTTAGCGGTCGACAGGATGGAAGATCCTTGCATAGAAGTGCTTGAACGTGTCCGCGCCCGTTTCCCCGGACTCCGATCCATTGTCGTTGCGGTCGGACACTCACCGGAACATAATCCCAAGATCGATAAACTGGCGCAACTGGCACGGCAGAGCGACGCACCGCTTATCTGGGTCCTTGATTCGGATGTTCGCGTAGTTCCCCAAACCCTTCGGGCCCTGGTCAGCGAACACCTTCATCGTGATGCGCGGCTCGTGTTTAGCCCCATCCGTTGCCATGGCGCCCGCACCTTCGGCAGCGTCATCGAAATGAGTTTCATCAATTTTTTCATGTCGGGCAACATAGTGACGGCATGGCAATTGTTACGCCAGCGGGTGATCGTCGGAAAGTCGCTTCTCATTGAACGAAAAACGCTTGACCATTTTGGCGGCTTCGCCCACTTTGCCGATGTTCTGGCCGAGGATTACTGGCTTGGAGAAACATTTGCCCAGGGCGGTTTTTCCGTGCGCTGTAACTATACATGGATCGACACAATTAAGGAGACTTCGACGGTTAAAAATTATATCGATAGGATGACCCGCTGGGCCAAGCTCCGTTTCAACCTTAAAAGACCTTTATATCTGCTGGAGATCCTGCTTAATCCGCTTGCCCTGGTCCTGCTTTTTATACCGTTACTCAAAACATACGCTTTTCCACTCGCATTGATTGTCATTTCCCTCCGCGTTGCCCTGGAATATCTGGTGTTTTTCGCAATCAACGATATTGACCGGCGCAGGTTCCCCGTCGTTTTAGCCCTTGCCCCGGCCGCCTTGGCCAAAGATCTTTTACTGTTGTTTGTTTACTTCATACCGTTTTTCAGCCATACCGTCACCTGGCGCGGAGGTACTATACGGATCGGAAAAAAGACTTTGATCGGCCTTCAACCCGGAAAGCATCCTCTATGACGAAGCATGAGCCAAGCGCGACGGTTGTTGCCGTTATGATGGGAATGGGGCATTTGCGTGCGGCCTATCCGCTGCGACATTTCTGCCTTGACGGAATATTAATGTACGGATCGGAAAGCAATACCCCAAAAAACGAGTACAAAATCTGGCGTAAAATCCGTGAATCATATTATTTGTTTTCACGGGCAGGGGAAATCCCTTTGATAGGCGGTCTTATGCTGCGTTTAATGGTTTGGCTCCAACGTATTGAGCCATATTACCCGCGAAAAGACCGGTCACGCCCCACCATTGCGGTCCATTATCTGGAAAACCAAATAAAACGCAAAGGTCTTTGCCGGGCACTGACCGAAAAAATAAATACGGACCGCTTGCCTATAATTCATACGTATTTTGCGACCGCGATAACCGCCGATCGATTTTTGCCCAAAGAACAAAAAAATTTCCTTTTAATTTGCGACAGCGACTTTAACCGTATTTGGGTGCCCAAAGACCCACGCCAAAGCAATCTGATGTATTTGGCCCCCTGCACCCAGGTGAAACGCCGCCTTATCTCCTACGGAGTTCGCGAAGAAAATATCTTCCTTACGGGGTTTCCATTGCCAAGGGAAAATATCGGGAAAGAAACCGAGCTGGAAATTCTTAAAAGCGATTTATTCGACCGGCTTGTGCGTTTGGACCCGAAGGGACGCTTTTTTCAAATCCATCAACATTCCGTTAAACATTGGCTAAATCCGACGGCCGTCCCGATTATAAAGGACCGTTGTTTTACCATTACTTTTGCAATCGGCGGGGCCGGGGCCCAAATGCATTTGGCCTTTGCAATTTTAAAAAGCCTGTCTCAGGTCATTCGTGAAGACCGAATAAAGCTCAATCTATCCGTTGGGATTGATACGCGGACCCATAAAAAGGTCCTTAAGCAGGTTCAAAACCTTGGGTTTCAAAGCATGCCGCATGACGGGCTGGAAATCATATTTGACGTCGACCCGTTTATATTCCTTGACAAATTCAATGCCTGCCTTCGCCGCACCGACGTGCTCTGGACAAAGCCCAGCGAACTGGTTTTTTATAGCGGCCTTGGGCTTCCCATTATCATGGCGCCACCCATCGGTACCCATGAGGAACTTAACAAGCGCTGGCTGCAAGAGGTCCACGCGGGAATCAGCCAGGCAGGACCGGCCGGGTTTTGCCATGAATGGCTGTTCGATCTGCGTGAAAGCGGTAGGCTTGCCGAGGCCGCGTGGGACGGTTTTCTCAAAGCGCGCAAATTAGGTACCTTCAAGATAGAACATCTCATCCGTCAAGAAGCCTTTAATGAAGGCAGTTCCCCCCTGGAACAATAATCCGTACAAAATTGAGCGATTTCTCCCTCCTTTTAACCAAATTCTAACATAACCCTCAATATCGCCTAACCTTGCCGGGCTATTTTTATTATCGTGAAAAAGCCAAATAAAATGCTCCTTCCGCGATTATTTGCGGAAAATGCACTTATTTCGAATTGTTTACGGGTTTCTTTCGAAGCTTCCTGATGAGAGAAAAAACTATTTGACCTATCACTATTGCAATAATGCCATATACCCACCATGGAATGTTTCGACCGAAAATAAGCACATAGAGAAAAGTCGCAATATTTGCGCAAAGAAATATTGCGCTCCAGAGCATGATTTCATTCCCAAGCTTTTTAGTGACCGCCCGTATAATGCGAAACAATGAATAGTAGAATATCGGTACGCAAACCAGATAGATAATTATAAAGATGAGAGGATTTACACCATAGGTATTGCGGGCCACTTTTGAAATTGTATGGATATGTGAAATGACATATTTAAACATTGTAAGCAATCTCAACCCGTTATACGTTTTGTATGCCCAATGCAGATTATAAATTAGTAATCGCCATAACTCCCTTTGCATGTTTTTTCCAAATCTGAAACGATAATCCGCGCAAGATTGAGCGATTTCCCCCTACCTCTTTAACCAAATTCTAACATTCCCCTCAATATCTCCTAGCTTTGCCGGGCTATTTTAATATCATAAAAAAGCCAAAAGAATTACTTGTATCCAATTTAACATAAGGAGGCTTACAATGATGACTATGAACAAAGCCCAACCAAGTATGGAACGATTAGCCGAGCAATTGGACCATACCATGGGCCATATTCGCGGCAAAATCACCGACATCAACGGAAAAGAAATTGAGGAAAGTAAAATCTGGATCAGGGAGACCGGCCAAAGCACGTATTCCGACAAATACGGCAATTTCGTGATGATAAATATTCCGCCGGCGCTGTATACGGTGGTCATCGAGCACGAAGGATATTCGCTTTCCGTCTCGCCCGACCTGCCTATTTTGCTCGGCGATAATCCGGGGCATCTTTTTGTTTTATGCACCTGCGCCATTCCCCAAAATCCGGGAAGGGCATATTTTCCCAATGAACTCGTTCTACAGATGTAACTGACACATCCGTTGACGGGGTATTCAAATGGACATCGCGATGGTCCCGTTGTTAAAAGGAGTCCTCACGGCGTTTATCATGACCATGGGCGTCGGCCCGGGAATGCTGATTAATTTCCATACAAGCCTCAAACGGGGTTTTATTGCCGGCCTGTCGGTAGTGACCGGTCTTTACGCAAGCGACGCCGCCTTTATTGCCGTTAATTATTTCGGCGTTTCCCATCTGATAAAATCCTTCCACCACCAGTGCGCCGCCGGTATTGCCTCCGGAGCAATTTTGTGCATTTTCGGCATAAGCATGGTATTGAAAAAAACTCTCGGGATTTCCATTCAGTCCCCCGTGAGCCCTGTCCCTGAAAACTCGAACATACTCAAAGGATTTGCGACGGGTTTCGCGGTCAACATCGTGAACCCTTTTGTTTTTATTTTTTGGACGACCCTCATGAGCATTGCAACGCTTAATTTCGGGTTCCATACACATCCGTTTTTTATCTACTTTGCCGCGGTCATAGGGACCGCGCTGTGTCTTGACATTTCAAAAAGCTATCTGTTCAGCAGGTTAAAGACCGGAATAAAAGCAAAGGTCATGGCCCGGATCAACCACGGCACGGGGGCCGTTTTAGCGTCAACCGGGATTATTATCATTTGCCGGTCGCTTGTTGTTTTCGGGCAACCATTTCATCCCTGATGCACCGCGCAATGCCCGCTAAATTCATTACCCTTTTTATTTTATTCTTATCAGCCATCTGCGCCGCGAATGCAACCCGGAAGTCCCCTGCCGCTGTTCTCATCAAAAATTAGCGTTTGCCTAACAAATCCTTAACATGCAAAACCGATATTTTAATTGGAAAAGGAGGCAAATCCATGAAAATATTCGTCATTTCGGACCTTCATCTCGAGGCAAGCGAAACATTGGGCACGTTCGCGTGGGACCAGGACGAATTTATTGCAATGATGGAGACCGTCAGGAAGTTCCATGCAATTGACAAGGTGATACTCAATGGCGACACGTTCGACCTGTGCAAGAGCGCCTTTAAGGACATCGCGGTCCGGAATGGAAAACTGCTCGGATATTTTAACGAAATCAAGGCGCTTTTTATCAAAGGCAATCATGATAGTGCGCTCCCTTTTGGTCAAAAGCATTTCGGGGTCATCAACGGCAAAGGGGAAAAGATTTACATCGAGCACGGCCATCGGGGTGATTTTATCAATGGGACGGCCGCGGGGCGGCTGATCGGTAAAATGTTCTACAAAATATTACTATGCGTTGCCGGGATACCTTTTATCCGGGCGCTCTACTACGGTTATTTGGAAAACGATGAAGGTTTCAAAGGGCACAGAAAGTACAATTCCTACAAGTACCTTCGTCACGCGGTAAGGCTCCACAGGAAATACGACGTGGTCATTCTCGGCCATACGCATAAAATGGAACACCACGATACATATTCCCGGGGCAATTATAAACGTTATTTTAACTCGGGTTCATGTTCTTTCGGTCGCTTCCAGGGAATAGTCCTCGATACCGAGACTCTAGAGCACCGCGCGATTCGTTTCGATCCTCCTCAGGCAAGTACAAAATACGCGAAGCCTATTTCGCGGCCCGGCCGCGCTCCCATCCTTTCCGTCCGTCCGGTTACCGGAAGCACTATTGCTTGGGCCCCGTCCCAACTCATAGTTTGTTAATCAATTTCTAATGTAATGCATAATATCGCCTAACCTTGTCCGGGTATTTTAATAGAAAAAAACATTTGATTGGAGTACATTGTGGATTTACAATTCAGTCTGGAAATTTCCAAGGACCAGTTGACCTCCATGGCGGGCCTTGTCAAAAAGGCCGTGAACTCGGCAATAAAGGCGCTAACCGAATCGGAACCGCTCATTGCCCAGAGCGTCATTGAAAACGACAAAGTTCTTAATTCTTACGAAATCGACATCGACAATTCAACCTATAATATTCTTGCCGTCAGCCATGTTCCGCCGGACACTTTGCGGACCATCCTATCCATTCAAAAAATCAACGCGATTCTTGAGCGCATCGGCGACCATGCGGTCAATACCGCGGAATCGGCCATCAGCCTGGCGCGGGAATCCAGCGATGTTGACCTGCTTGATTTACCGCAAATGGCCAAGCTCAGTATAAAGATGTTGGAAGACGCCCTGACCAGTTTTTTTAACGGAAACGCGGACCTCGCCCAAAAGGTGCTTTCCGGCGATGAAAATATCGATGACCTCAACATACTGATCGGTAACAACGTTAAAACCAGGGTACGGGAAGAAAAAATGCATTTCGAAACAGCCATGGAAATTATCCGTGTAAGCAAGAACCTTGAACGGATAGCGGACCTTTCGTCGAACATAGCCGAAGAAACCTATTTCAGTATAAATGGCACTATCGTCAAACATCATGCCTTTTGATCTCTATAGTAACAAAAAAGATACACGGATATTCAAAGGAGGCAAGCTAAAATATTTGAAATTTAAACTGGTTGAATCGTTGTTAAACTAAACCACATGACAATCACAGTTTTAAAAAGGAGCATGCAATGAAAAAGATACTAACCATAATGACGCTCTGTAACATGGCAATAATATTTTTAACGGGAATTGCAAAGAGTGAACCATGGAAATTCGGGCTTATTGCCGATACACAGTGGCCTTCCGCGTCCGGTTCAGACAGCTTGAGCGGCTTTAAAAACCCCAATTCGGTTGCAGTAGATATTATTAATCAGGTCAACAAGGAATTTATCGACAAGGGCGTTAAACTTGTCATCGCGGTTGGCGACATAACAGACAACGGTTCTAATCTCGCGTTGGACACGCGCGCCACCTATGTCCAGGTGCTTTACAATGCGGGTATAGCTTTTTATCCCCTTCGGGGAAATCATGAATCTTCAAAAACAGCCGCAATTGAATTCAAGCGCATTTTTCCCCAAACGCAAAATGGCGTCAACAATGCCACCCCGGCGAACGCGTTCGTCTATACCGATAGCGCCCAAACCAAACCCGCGCTAAAAACAGGGGGCGCTCTTACCATCGGTTCAGGTTTCTCAAGTCCCAGCGCGAAGCTATCAGGATTGAGCTATGCATTTACTTATAATAACGCGACATTTGTTTTACTCGATCAATTCACGCCGCCCGACAGTTCCGCCAACGCAATCGATTCACAGCAGAGTTGGATTTCCAGCGTGCTTGCAGACAGGCCGGCAAAGACCCATGCGTTCGTGTTCGGCCATAAGGGCCTGATAACAGAAAACCACGCCGACATTCTTTTCAGCGCCGACGAAGCCACCGGCGTGCCCACAGATGACTCAGCGGGAGTGAATGCTTTTATTGAAAGCCTTGTGGCCAACAACGTTCACTATTACCTGGGCGGCCATGACCACATTCATAACCGCGCCATGGTGTCTACTACCGATGAAATGACCGCAAAAGTCCAGGAAATCATTCTAGCATCGGACAGCTATAAGTTTTATAAACCCGCCAATCCATCAAACGATTCAAAGTATGATTCGGTTGCATTCGGTCATGATCGTGAAACGCCCATTGCCCAGGATTACGCCCAAATCGGTTATTATATAGTGACTGTCGACAGCGAACGGGTATGGGTCGATTATTACGCGGCGCTATCCGGTCAAACCGGAGGAGTTATTGCGGTTGCGCCCAAGCTTACCGGCAATTGGGTCAAGCAAGAAACATTCGGCTATGGTCTTAACGGAAGGGAATTTGCGATTCCCCAGGGACAATCTTATACGATGGTTATCGATAGTTTTGGCGGAACTACCGCAAGGATTTTAAACGGGATTAATACGAGCACGGCCAAAGATTCCAGCGGACGTGCATGCACGCAGATGGTCGGGACCGGTTGGTCATCAGACCCAACCACGACTATAGCCAGTAAAATCCTCAGTCTGTGGGGAATGGCGAACGCCATGGGAAGCGCACAAACAGGCGATTATACGCTTTCTTTAAGCTATTCGTCGCCAACCTCATCTTCGGTGATTCAAGGTGGAAATTTCGGTATAGTTGCTAAAAATATCAACGGTTCCTGGATGAATGCCGTCAATGGAAACTTTGGAGGGACTAAAAACTTTGTGCTTGGACCTTGGTCCAGTAGTGCAACACTTGGAACCCATGGTCTCGATACGAGCATGCATACTGCCTGGGCAGTCATCAATTTCAACGGCGATTTTGCCGTGGCCGGTTTCGACCAAGTGAAAATTGCTCCGACGACAAATCAATCGGTTTCAACGAAGTCGAATATTTATATGAAGGGCAATAAGATGATATTACCTGCAAAATTCGCGGACAAATCGATGGCCATCGAGTTTTTTAACCTGTCTGGGCAATTACTCCTTCGCGTTATACCCAAAGAGAATATTTTAAATTTATCTGGTTTGAATAAGGATTTTAAGAATAAGGAAGTTGTTGTAAAATGCATTTACGGAACCCAACTTACTGTTCAAAAGATATTCGTATACTGAACAGTAAAGCATCTTAAAATAAGACCCCTCTCTCAAACAGCGCAGTCAAGCGCCTTCCAGGCTGGGCGCTTGACTGTTTTGTTTTCATCAAATTCGCGTTATCCTTACCCCTTTTTTACTAACAAATTTCTAACATGCTCCAAACATTGAAATAATGTTCGGACGCGATTTTATTAGTGGTCTTACGAGAAGTTATTAAAAAAGGCAATACTTTTCCTAACACAATTCTAACAAAACCCTAACACAACTTAAACATGCGTATGCCATCTTTATTAGTAGAATCCAACCAGGCAAAGGAGCGCTGTAAAGATGGAAAGCGTCAAAAAGGAAAGGAGGATGGGAGTAGAAAAATCTTTTTTCGTCTTTCATTTTGACTTAATCCATCAGATAAAAAACTCACTTAAAAGGGAGGATTCATGAAAAAGGCAATGTCTTTATTTTTAATGATTTTAGCGCTCTTTGCTTTCAGCAGCGCCCAGCAAAAAGACAGCACAAAGGCGCCCGATCAGACCGCGACTTCAGCCGATGAAAAAATCACCAATCTTAAAGGTGAAGTCGACGGGATCAATGAAAGTTATCTCGCAACAAAATCAACGGTTGACAAACTTGCAAAAATAAAAATTTCCGGCTATACGCAATTCCAGATTAGGGCGGCAACCAATTACAAGGAAGCGACTGATACGACCATAAACAAAGCCAAGCCGGGCACATACCTTTATCCTGTTGGAGATTTTTCCGGCGGCAAATTCAGCCAAGGTGTTGGAAGCGTGGAACAATTGCGTCGCGCCAGGCTAAAAGTAGCCTATGAAACTGAGTTAACCACGGCGGTGCTCCAATTGGACTGTATTCCTTTTACCTACAGCAATGCCGCGACAGCCGTAACCTCGGTGACAACATACGACACAACAAGCAAAAAGTATACAACTACTAACTCCCCGTCTAACGCAGCTTATTTAAATGGCGGCGGCGTAACGATAAAGGACGCCTACCTGCGCTTTACCGAACCCTGGTTAAAAAGCTTTTCGCTCATGGGCGGCGTTTTCGACAGGCCCTTTGGTTTTGAAATACATTACTCATCGAGCAACCGCGAGACTCCGGAACGTTCACGCACCGAACAAACGCTGTTCCCCGGCGAACGCGATCTTGGTTTGGCCCTGGAAATGTACCCCGGCGAAAACATGGGGTTCATGCAGTACATTAATTTTAAAGGGGGCGTTTTCACGGGCAACGGTATCAATGTTGAAACGGACAATGCTCGCGATTTCATGGGCCGCTTAGGTTTTTCCGTTCCTCTCAAGGAAATCGGTCTCGGTATCGATGGAGGAGCATCCGGATACTTTGGAAAAGTAACCAGTTGGAACGACGTTGCCGACAGCTTTGCCGTAAGTTCCAAAACATTTGTAAAGGCAACCGGAAACTATGACAAGACATTCGACAGGAAATATTATGGAGGAGACCTTCAACTGTATTACAGCCTGCCGGTCATCGGCGGCCTGTCTCTTCGCGGCGAAGTATACACAGGCAGGCAGCCCGGATATGCCTCCAGCACAAGTTCGCCGAGCAACAATGTTCTTAATACAGGGTCCATTTATTCACGAAATTTCCTCGGCTTCTACGCATGGTACGTGCAAAACATCGATCCTATTAAAAGTCAATTAGTCGTGAAATATGACTCCTATGATCCGAATACGGACATTAAGGTCGCGGACATCGATAGCGCAAAGATCGCCGGCGGAGTTTCAATCGCCGACCTCATGTTCAACACCATAGGACTTGGCTGGATTTATCACTGGGACGAAAACATAAAGTTTATGCTTTATTACGACATCGTGCAGCCGGAAAAAGTCACCAATGCGTATGCTGCGAAAAATGCTTCTTTTTATCCCTATACACTTGATATGAAAGCAAACGTATTAACATTCCGTATTCAATATAAGTTCTAATAACCAAAGAATTCCAATGGAGAGACGCACGGATGTGCGTCTCTAAAAAAAATAGCGATGAAAAAATTATCAAAGGAGAATCGATCATGAAGAACAAAACATTACGGCTCTGCTTGGCGGGGCTGCTCGTGGCCGCGTCATTTATGCTTATCGCGGCCGGAGGGAAAAAAACAATCACGGTAAAAGGTTCCGACACAATGGTCATTCTGGCCCAGCGCTGGGCGGAAGAATACATGGCAAAACATCCGGATATCGTCGTACAGGTCACCGGAGGCGGCTCGGGCGTGGGGCTTTCCGCGCTTATCAACGGCACGACCGACATAGCAAATTCGTCGAGGCCCATCAAAAACAGTGAAGTTGACAAACTTAAACAACGGTTTAATGCTTTAAGCTATGAAACAAAGGCCGCTAAAGACGGCGTAACCCTGTATTTTAACGAATCCAATCCCGTTTCTGAGCTTTCGATCGACCAGATCAAGGCCATTTACCTTGGTGAGATAACCAATTGGAAAGACGTTGGCGGCGAGGACGCGAAGATAATACTGTATGGCCGCGAAAACAGTTCCGGAACCTATGTTTTCTTTAGAGACAACGTACTAGGCGGAAAAGATTACAGCCCGCTTATGCAAAGCCTTCCCGGCACCGCGGCGGTGGTCAATGCGGTTTCCAAGGACAAGCTTTCCATCGGTTACGGCGGGGCGGCTTATGCAAAAGGCGTGAAAATGGTCAAAGTCAAGAAAGACGCCGAATCGCCTGGTTATGAGCCGACGGCGGAAACCATCAAGACCAATTCCTATCCCGTCACCCGCTACTTGTTTATGTATACTCGCGCCAAACCGGAGGGCGCGGTCAAGAATTTCATTGATTGGACGTTAAGCGACGAGGGGCAGGCCATTGTTACAAAAGTCGGATATTTTCCGGTCAAGTAAGTATTGTTTTCGGTAAGGGCTCAAAATTTTGAGCCCTACTTAACCAATATTCTTCTGTTGTCAAATCCATGAAACCTCATCCCAAATCCAGCTTCCGCCTTCACGAATTCATCGCGGAAAAATCAATAGCCGCCATAGCGTTCGTTTCGTTTATATTTATCATCCTGATATTAATTTTCATTTTCCGTGAGTCCCTACCGCTTGTTCTTGGGATAGCGACCGACGATACCGGAAAAGTCAGCCTGCTTCACCTGTTGTCGCTTTCCTGGCTGCCGGTGTCCAACAGTCCAAAATACGGGCTTGCCCCGCTCATTGTGGGGAGCATTAAAGTCACGGCCGTCGCGGTGCTTTTCGCCTTTCCCGTGGCCATTTTTGCCGCTCTCTATACATCAACGTTCGCGCCCCGGTTCGCAAAAGAGATCATGAAGCCCGCTATCGAAATCCTCGCGGGCATACCTTCCGTGGTCATCGGGTTTTTCGCGCTGACCGTGCTCGCGTCTTTTTTCCAAAAAAGCCTCGGACTCCAATACCGCCTCAATGCCTTTACCGGCGGCCTGGCGCTTTCCCTCGCGGTCATTCCGATCATCTACACGGTGGCTGAGGACGCGCTCAACGCCCTGCCCAAATCTATACGTGAAGCGAGCTTCGCGCTCGGGGCGACCAAATGGGAAACCGCGCTTTTCGTGCTGCTTCCCGCCGCTACTCCGGGAATTTTCGCGGCATTCCTTTTGGGTCTCGGACGGGCATTCGGCGAAACCATGATCGTGCTTATGGCAACGGGAAACGCCGCTTTGCTGTCGCCAAACCTTTTCGATCCCGTCAGGACCATGTCGGCAACTATCGGCGCGGAAATGGCAGAAGTGGTTTTCGGCGACGCCCATTACAACGTACTCTTTTTCATCGGCGTCTGCCTGTTCGTGTTTTCGTTTTCCATTAACGCCGTTGCCGAATTCATCGTGCGACAGCGCATGATGAAACGCTTCAGGGGTACGACATGAAATTAGGAAAAAAAATATTCGGCAACGCTTTTGTTTCCTTTACCGGTTTGTGCGCGTTTGCGATCATCGGCGTGGTGATTTTCATCATGATCACCATCATCATCGGCGGCCACGACAAAATGTCATTGGGGTTCCTGACGAAGATGCCGACCGAGGGCATGACCGCGGGCGGCATCTTCCCCGCCATCGTGGGCACGTTTTTTCTCGTAATCATCATGTCGATCGTGGGAGTGCCCGTCGGCGCCATCACCGCGATTTATCTCTCCGAATATGTTAAGCAAGGGTCGGTCATCGGCAAAACCATACGCTTCGCGGTCAATACGCTCGCCGGAATCCCGTCGATCGTGTTCGGCTTGTTCGGGCTCGGATTTTTCATCCAATTCGTAGGCGTCAATATGGACAAACTGGTTTCGGCCCCCGGCCGGCTCGTCTGGGGGCAACCATGCATCCTGTGGGCGAGCCTTACCATGGCGCTTTTGACCCTGCCGGTGGTCATCGTTTCGGTTGAGGAGGCCATTAAAAACGTGCCCAAGGAACTTCGCGAAGCCAGCCTTGCGCTGGGCGCGACAAAATGGGAAACTATACTACGCATTGTATTGCCCAATTCCATAACGGGTATATTGACAGGAGGCATTCTTGCCGTAAGCCGCGGGGCCGGGGAAGTTGCGCCGATTCTCTTTACCGGCGCGGCGTACTTTCTGCCGCATTTGCCCACAAAACTGTCGGACCAGTTCATGGAATTAGGGTATCATGTTTATATCATGTCCACGCAATCGACGAACGTCGAGGAAACGAAAGGCCTGCAATACGCTACGACGCTCGTGCTGTTGCTGCTTACGTTTTTTCTTAATTTTTCGGCGGTATATTTACGGTATTGGATGAGGAAAAGGACGGTAACATAATTATTTTCTACGCCCCCTCAATCCCCCGCAGGGGGACTTTTGCGGAAGTGAATTATATTTTAAGTCAAGTCTACTAAGTCCCCCTGCGGGGGATTGAGGGAACGTAGAGGTTCAACCGGAAACTGGTAACTTTTTATTAAGGAAAGGCCTATGGCCCGCGAAACTGTTCTGATAGTCGAGGATGAAGAGGAAATCCAGGAGCTCCTCCAATATAACCTGTCGAAGGACGGGTTCCGTGGCGTCGGCGTGCTTTCGGGCGAAGATGCGATCAAAAAAGCCCGCGCGGAACATTACGACTGTATCCTGCTCGACCTCATGCTCCCCGGCATGGACGGCCTTGACGTATGCAGGGCGCTCAAAAAGGACGAAAAGACGCGAAACATCCCCATCATCATGCTCACTGCCAAAGGCGAGGAGCCCGACATCGTTACCGGGCTTGAACTCGGGGCCGACGATTATATAGTAAAGCCATTCAGCCCCAAGGTTCTCATCGCGCGCATTAAAACCGTGCTGCGCAGGAAATCCGCGGAACCGGTTGACGAGTCCGCTCCTTTGCAGGTCCATGGAATGCAGATTCATCCCGGCAGGCGCGAAGTGCTGTTTAAAAACAAACCCATAGAGCTTACCAACATGGAGTTCCAGTTATTGCATTTCCTGGCCGGCAGACCCGGCTGGGTGTTTTCCCGGTATCAGATCGTTGAAGGAGTCCGCGGCGACAATTATCCCGTAACCGACCGTTCGGTCGACGTCATGATCGTGGGATTACGCAAAAAACTCGGCGACGCCGGGTCGCTCATAGAAACCGTGCGCGGCGCCGGTTACCGGTTTAAGGAATAACATGTGGCCTAAAAAACTGATCTGGCAATTATACCTGTCGTACTTATTGATCATGGGAATTCCCGTTCTCATCATAACGTGGTACGCGTCCCGCACATTTAAGGAATTTTATGTCGCTCGCACCGTCGATGATCTCAAGACAAGGGCGTTTCTCCTGGGATCGCACATTGAAGAGCATTTTGCCCGTTCATCAATTACCGGCGTTGATTCCCTGTGCAAGGTATTGGCGAAAAAGGTTTCAACCCGTTTTACAGTCATTTCCCCATCGGGCAAAGTCATCGGCGACTCGGAAAAGGACCCCGATTCAATGGAGAACCACGCCAATCGCACGGAGATCATTGCCGCCTTGTCGGGCAAAACAGGCATATCAAACCGGTATAGCTATACTTTACAGGAAGGCATGATTTACGTGGCGATGCCGCTCATGTATGGGGGGAAAATATGCGGGGTCATCAGGACCGCGCTCCCAACCGAAACCATTCAATCTGCGCTTACGGGCTTATACATTAAAATTTTATGGGCCGTATTTTTCATGGCATTGGTTGCCGCCCTCATCAGTTTTCTGGTATCCAGGAAAATCAGTCTCCCTATCGGCCTTATGAAGCGCGGGGCCCAACGTTTCGCCTCCGGCGATTTCAGCGTCAAACTGTCCTTGTCCGGATACGAAGAGACCGACCAGCTCGCCATGGCCCTCAATGAAATGGCCCGGACCCTGCACAGCACCATCACCGGCATAACCACTCAACGCAATGAGCTGGACGCTATTTTATCGAGCATGATCGAAGGCGTCATTGCCGTTGACGCTGAGGAACGGATCATGACCATGAACCGCGCCGCAAGTTTGCTTTTCGGCATCGATCAGAAGCGTGCCGTAGGCAAAATGGTCAGTGAAGTGCTCCGGAACCGGGAAATCCAGGATTTTCTGTCAAAAACGCTTTCCGCTTCAGGGTTCATCGAAACAGAAACAGTTCTCATAGAGGCCATGCCCGGAAAACCGACGCATACCGAGCGCATTCTCCAGCTCCATGGAAGCGCGTTGCGCAGCAGCGAGGAAAAAAGCATCGGCGCTCTCATGGTGGTCAACGACATTACGCAACTAAAAAAGCTCGAAAATATACGAAGGGATTTTGTGGCCAATGTTTCCCATGAGCTTCGCACGCCGCTTACATCGATCAAGGGATTCATAGAAACGCTTCTTGCCGGGGCCATGAAAAACGGCGTTGATGCCCAGCGGTTTCTCGGTATAATCTCCGGACAGGTCGACCGCCTTACCACGATTGTGGAAGATTTGCTGGCGCTTTCCAAAATAGAACAGGGCACGGAGCACAACGCCCTCGAACGCAGCGAATGCAAGCTTGCCGAAGTCCTTGAAGAGGCCATTGAAGCCTGTACTGGAAAAGCTTCCCAGAAAAAGATCGCTATTGAACTGCTTTGCAGCGCCGACTTTACCGTCAAGATCGACCGGACGCTGTTCGAACAGGCAATCGTCAATTTGCTCGACAACGCCATAAACTACAGCGATCCCGACAAACGCATCACGGTAAAGGCGGAACATGATCCCGCACGGGGTGAAATGGTCGTTTCCGTTCGCGATGAGGGCATCGGCATTGCGCCCGAGCATCTTGGCCGCCTGTTCGAACGTTTTTACCGGGTTGATAAGTCCCGCAGCCGCAAGCTGGGAGGGACCGGGCTCGGATTATCTATTGTTAAACATATCGCCCTGGCCCATGGCGGCCGGGTGGCCGTGGAAAGTATGCCGGGAAAAGGAAGTACGTTTTATATTGTCTTGCCGAAATAGATATGGGCGGTCCGGTGTTTTGCCGGCGCCATAGGGACTGCTTTGTGGGGGCCCAGGCGCGGGTAAAATACCGGACTGCCCAAGAAATCAAGTCATATCAAATTTCCAAAATAAGGCCAATAATCCATGAAACATATCGATACTCAGGAAGAAACTAAAATAAAAGTCGAAAAACTTAATTTTTACTACGGTCAGCGCCAGTCTCTGTTCGCCATTTCCATGGACATGTATTCGCGCTGCGTCACCGCGCTTATCGGCCCGTCGGGGTGCGGGAAATCGACCTTTCTCCGCACGCTCAACCGGATGAACGATATAATAGACAAAACGCGAATTGACGGCACGGTGCTTATCGACGGGGAAAACATCTACCAAAGCGGCGTCGACGTCGTGGCCCTGCGCAGGAAGGTGGGCATGGTGTTTCAGAAATCAAACCCTTTTCCGAAGTCCGTGTTTGAAAACGTGGCCTTCGGCCCGCGCATCCACGGCACGTCGAATAAATCCCGGTTATATGAAATCGTCGAAAAAAGCCTGACCCGCGCGGGGCTCTGGGACGAAATAAAAGACCGCCTGCACGCGAGCGCCCTCGGGCTTTCGGGCGGACAGCAGCAGCGGCTATGCATCGCGCGGGCGCTTGCCGTTGACCCGGAAATCCTTCTCATGGACGAGCCCGCGTCGGCGCTTGACCCGAGGTCAACCGCGCGCATCGAGGACCTTATCGGCGAGCTGCGCACCGACTACACCATCGTTATCGTCACTCACAACATGCAGCAGGCCGCGCGCGTGTCGGATTACACGGCGTTTTTCTATGAAGGCGTGCTGGTGGAATTCGACAAAACAAAAGAGCTCTTTACCATGCCCAAGGAAAAGAAAACCGAAGATTATATTACCGGACGTTTTGGATAAAACAGGGAGATACTTTTCATGGCCAAACATCTGCAAAGGGAAATAGACAGCTTGAAGAAAAAGCTGCTTCACCTTTCCACGATCGTGGAGGAGAACGTATTGCGCGCCGTGCGGTCAGTCGAAAAAAATGACGAAGACATGGCGCGGCGCCTTGTTGAGGAAGACGCTCTTGTCGACAAAGTCGAAATCGAAGTCGAGGAAGAATGCCTCAAGGTGCTTGCACTGCACCAGCCCGTGGCCGTTGACCTGCGGTTCATCATCGCGGTGCTTAAAATCAACAGCGACCTCGAACGCATCGGCGATCTGGCGGTCAATATAGCCGAGCGGTCGTTATATCTGGCCAACCTGCCGAAATTCGAGTTTTCCTCAAATTTTCCCCTCATGTGCGAAAAGGCCCTTCTGATGCTTAAAAAATGCCTTGATTCATTTGTCAATATGGACCCCAAAAGCGCGCTTGAAGTGTGCGCGGCCGACGATGAGGTCGACGCGCTTTACCGGGAAATGTACGATAAAATCAAGACCGGAATCAGGCAATATCCGGAAAAACTCGATGAATTCATGCAGGTCCTGTCGATTTCGCGGCATTTGGAACGCATTGCCGACCATGCCACCAATATCTCGGAAGACGTGATTTATATGATCGAAGGGGACATCATCAGGCACAGGACACTCTTATGACACATGAACGAGATCCTCGGGTATTCCGGTTTCCGCGATGCGATCGAGGATCCGATAATCCTGGCTATGCTTCGGCATTGCTCACTTCGACAGGCTCTGTGCAGGCGGTACAAGTCCTGATCAAGAATGTTCCACTCTGCAGCATTGGTCGGCAGAAGTAGCGTGCTTATGCCAATAGGATTTGTGGAAAGTTCACAGATATCAATTATTACCCTATTGCTTTTGCAAATTCTTTATCGCTTTTAATCAGTTTATTTACAATAACAGCGATGTCTTGATTTTTCTTTTTGGCTATTTTCTCAACAAAATCAAGATTCTCCGGATCGAGGTAAATAGGAAGATTAATTCTGACATTCGGTCGATAGAATTTTCCTTTAATCCCTTCGGAAAAATCATATTCTTTTTTCATCGTCATAATCCTTTATAGTTTTTAGCTTCTGATTTTGTGACTTTTCTTGCAGAAAATATCCTTATTATACTGCAAATCGTATTTCCTTTCGATAAAAGAAAAATTGTTTTATAGCATGGCATTTTTCTAAATATTTTTAGGTTGGTAAATAATAAAGGTGATTTCGGTGACGTTGGCTGAAAGATCGATTCGATTTCCAGCGCCCTGAATTTTAAATACCGATTGATCGCTGCTTTTGACAAAGACAGATTGACTCAGATCCTGTACTACAACCCGGACTCGCGTGTTGGAATTTTTCGGATGTCCGGTCGGATCGGGATTATTAGCAAGAAGCAGGTAAATATTTTGCGTTGTAGCGTCTGAAGAGTTGTATTGAATTTTGTCAAACCCGAATTGCTGGTCTGGACTTTCCAGGAAATCAACTTTAAAATATTGCAGCGGATGATTCCGACATTCCCGTTCCAAAATCGCACAAAGACGAACTTAACAAGAGGTTGACGCGTCATTTAAAATCGCCGGGGAATCTTCTATCGCTTCGCCAACTTCAGGATAAAATAGAAAAACGAAAATGACCTATTCGCTTTCGTTTTTGCCTGAAGTTGCTAATGATGCCATAACAGGATACGATTGGTATGAAGATAGATCAACAGGGCTTGGGAATGATTTCTTAAGATTATTGTATGCCAATTCAAATGAAATTCCCCGTGATCCACTACTTTACCCCATTGTCTTCAAAAACTTTCGACGCCGACTTCTCCGCCGATTTCCTTACGCAATTTATTTCCGAATAGAAGAACGTAATGTTGTTGTTTTTGGACTGCCCAGGTCCCCTCAGTATAATGCACAAGGCGATATTGGTACACACCCGACTCCTTTAATCCCGGCGGCCCATAGTTCTCCGCTTTTGTCAACTGCAAAATCGCTAATTGTCAATACCTGAAATCGCATGTTTTCGTGGGTATAAACGGTCCATTGAAGGCCCGCTCCCGCGGTACCGAACGCACCGATAGCGATGAACAGGAGCCATAAGCATCGTTTACAAACGCCTGACATCGGCCGCGGATTGCTCAATAATCGTTGCATCGGTAAATTTCTCCTTTGCTCCTTGGATTGTTGACGAGATATTTGTAGATAGTAGTTATTATAATGAAACTGCAACTAAGGTGAAATGATAACCCGCGGGATGCACTTTAAAAGCAGCGAAATCGACCATGTAGGAAAGCATGTTCGTTTCCCATTGAGTTTCATCGTGAAATCGTAACAACGCTTTGCAAACCGGCGCCCGACGCCGGTTTCCAGACGGCAAGGTAACTTCCGCTGGTCATGCGGTCGATTTCCTTATCAAGAACAATGGTCCCGCGTCCGGATACCGGGCCGCTTCGCTTGATTAGTGATCCGTAAAGAGTATACAATGAAATAAAGCCTTTTTCGGACGTCGGAAAATCGTAGGCCAGCATTGGCCGGGGACTGCGCATGAAAAGAATTTTTAAGCCGCTTCGAGCAAGCGCGGACGCGGCATCTTGCCGGATTGACGCTCCCGGGGTCAACACGCAATGGCAGGCGGTCAGGCGGGGCACCGAAAGCGTAAACGAGTTATTTGAAATCAACGGCGTTGTGAGCTTCCGGGTTATGGCCGAAGACGACGAATCGAAACTCCACACCTTTACGGATTGGTACTGCGCGCCGCCGATTATGGACACGGTGGCCGACATCGATGAATCGATATTTTTATTCAGGAGAATGATATGCAGTTCCATATCGGTTTGCGAGACAACTGAGGCGTACGCCGACGAACGCACCGAGTCGCTTGTGGCGGCGCCGACCGAAAGGCCGCCGAATGTGGCATTATTGCCGTCGTAATTGCGATAGAGTTTGAATGCCGACGTTGTGAAGCTGGTAGTCTGGTCGGCGGGCCAGTAAAAGCCGAAGTCCACCCCGTATTTTCCATAAATCCCCAGGACGTCGGCCATGGCGATCCCGCCCGAAATATGGCCTTCACCGCCGTAATTATATTCCGTAAACCCGATTTTCGTGCCCGGATAATACGTGTCAACCGAGGCCTGGACCTTGGGCAAAAGCGGCAGGTATGTCGCATAGTATTGGCCGATCCAACTGTTTTCCACGTAATGTTTGTCCCAGAGGGTGCGCGGCGCTTGCATCCGGGCGATGGCGTTGGCGCGGTTGGCGGGGTCAGTGGCGCCCACGATGCGCTCGTTGTTTCCCATGGCCTCCGAATACCAGTGCATGTCGAGCACATCAAGAAGGCGTTTTCCTTCGGTCAGCGAAGCCGCCTTCATTTTGTCAAGATACAAATCCATGAACCAAGTATACGACCCTTTTAAAGCGGCCCAGTCCTTGGCGCCCTGGAAATTGTACATCTCGCCGAACCCGTAGGTAACGGGCCCGAAAATCAATGGTTTTGGGTCGATATTTTTCACGACCGTCGCCAGGGCGATTGATTTGTCGATGAGTTCTTGACATGTTGGAGTGTCGGGGTGGAGCCGCGGGTGCGTGGAAGGCCAGAGCGCCGGCTCGTTGT
>Ga0224525_1000178_pt1 | contig 31762 bp, 34 predicted proteins | sample CFST100metaG_FD_179874 | JGI IMG/M metagenome (GOLD analysis project Ga0224525, IMG submission 179874) | Peat soil microbial communities from Stordalen Mire, Sweden - C.F.S.T100 | ecosystem: Environmental > Terrestrial > Soil > Wetlands > Peat | place: Sweden: Norrbotten County, Stordalen Mire...
GAGCGTCAGGCCAGTGGCGCGGCCGTCCCAGAACATGCCGCCTGTCCAACCGTTTGTAGCATCGAGATGCAAGTTGGGACTATCGCCGCCATACGCTATCGACGGTGGTTTTCTATTGCCAAACCGACCCTTGACGGCACCCTCATACGCTGCGCCACCCAAGTCGGTTACTGCGTCGGGTCCGGTCCAACCGACTTGCGACCCATGACAACCGGCGCAGGCCAAACCTGCCGGTTCTGAGAGATTGGTGTCGAAGAACAACTGCTTTCCGAGCCATTGCTTGTCCGTGAAGTTTGCTGGTCGAAGAGCGTCGTTTGGCGACTCTGATGTCTTTTTGCAAGATGATACAACGATAAAAATTAACACGAACAGTGCTAGTGCCCAACTTTTACCCGCATGGGTAATATGAAGGCGTTCATTGGGTTTTACTTTAATATAATCAGCCCTGGCCGATCCGAATTTTGTTTCATCAAGTAATTTTTCCATCGTTTAAAATTTAAAATTATTGTTGTCATAGAACAATCTACTTCACACCCACTGCTTTTAAAGCATTTTCATAAAGCGATTAAAAAAAGATGCCGTTTAACGAATATCCTGCTAAACGGTATCTTACACAAAAGAGCAGATGATTAATCTCCTTTCATAATCTTTTGCAATTCTTCTTTGGTTTTGCCAAGTTTAATTTGAAGTTTCCCAAGCATCTCGTCTTTTTTGCCCTCTTCAAACATCAGGTCATTGTCCGTTAATGTTGCAAATTTCTGTTTGAGTTTGCCTTTCTGCTCATTCCAGTTTCCTTTTGCTTCTGTTGTGTTCATTTTTTGAATTTTAAATTGTGAATGAATTTTCACAACTATTCAAAGGTGCAACCATTAATTGCGGAAAGCGTTACACAACTTTGGGAATAAGTTACATCATTCACACATTTTCCTCGTGGTTGTGTCTTATGCGCTTAAGAGTTTTGAAATGAGATGGGGTAAGCCCTGTCATTTTCTTGAATTGGTTTGATAAATGGGCTACACTGCTATAATTCAATTTAAAGGCAATTTCGGTAAGATTGAGTTCATCGTACACGAGGAGTTCCTTTACCTTTTCTATTTTATGGGTCAAGTAAAATTGTTCAATAGTAATCCCTTTAACTTCTGAAAAAAGATTAGCAAGATGTGAGTAATTGTGATTGAGTTTCTCGCTCAGGTAATCGGAAAGGGTTATTTTGATTTGTTCTTCATTATAATGTACCAATTCAATAATAACTGCTTTAATTTTTTCAACCAGGATGCTTTTCTTGTCATCCATAAGCTCCAGCCCAGTCTTGTCAAGGGCAATGCTCAATCTATCTAACTGCTCTGGAGATAAGTCCTCCATAATTTCAGCTTCACCCAATTCAACGGAACTGTAATGCAACCCAAGATTTTCCAGTTTGGATTTCACTACCATTTTGCATCGAATACAAACCATATTTTTGATGTAAATCTTCAATTTTAATCAAGTAAATGAAGGTTTCGTTCGAATTGAATCTCAAAGTTAACAACATTTTTTAACTTTTACTGCATTTAACAAAATCATCAATGATGATGAGGTATGGACTCGATTTTCGTTAATGATGCAAAAACTGAAAAAATCAAAATTTAAGGCAATGATAACTATACCACCAAGAAAATAATCCCTGAAGATTCCAGGGTAAAGAAAACCTGAAAACGTAGTAATCCTGCCTGGATGAATGTGTCATGTGTGAAGGGATTCTATGTTTTTTTTGCTATCGTTTATAAAATTGAACTTCAGAATCCCAGTCGCATATCTCACGTGATGTGTGAATCATATAAATCTTTTGAGGAATTGTGTAATGCTTTCCGGCAATAAAGGATTCACTTTTGTATCGTGGACTATTTTCCATTAATAAAATCATTTACAAACCTTTAACAAACATTTAAAATGAAAACATTGCAAAAAATCGCAACCGTGATTGCTTTAATTTCACTTTTAGCATCCTGCCAAACCAAAACGGATGTAAAACAAATTCTTGCGAATTCGGATACAAGAAAGGAAATTATGGACACAATTGCGAATAATAGCAATATGTCGAAAGAAATGATGGCGACATTGATGAATAATAGCACCGGTATGATGTTGATGATGGAAAACCATGGCACAATGATGAAAATGATGCAAGATAATCCCAACATGATGCAAAAAATGATGGCAGATATGATGGAAAAATGCAAAAGTGACACCGTGATGATGTCCACAATGTGCAAAACCATGATGGGCAGTAAAGAAATGATGGATATGATGGAAAAGATGAAAGACGGAAATAAGGGTATGAAAAAGATGGGGAGTATGCATAACAAGAAAGGGATGGATAAAAAAGCTAAAAAGCAAGATTCAATAAGAAGCCGATGAATACTAAGAATACAGCAAAAGACTTTCCTATAATTTGCGTGGGCGGTTCAGCCGGTGGTCTTGATGCTTATACCCGTTTACTCCAGAATCTTCCGGCAAATATGGGGGTTGCTATCGTCATCGTTAATCATTTGAGAAAGGTAGCCACCCTGCTTCATGAGATTCTCCCGCGCTATACGGAGATGCCGGTTGAACTTATAACGGAGAAACTGGACATCCAGCCCAACCATATTTTTATAATCCCTGAAAAACGGGACTTGCATGTTCTAAATGATGAGTTTCGCCTAAAACCGATTTCAAAGCCTCACGGTTGGCCCGACGTGATTACGATTTTCCTGCGTTCCTTAACCCAGCACTGGGACGGCAAACTCATCGCTGTGATTGTCTCCGGATATGACGGGGATGGAGCAGAAGCGCTTTGTGGCATAAAAGAAGTGGGGGGCATTACTATAGCACAAAAGCCCAATACAGCTGCGCAGCCAGATATGCCGGAGAGTGCAATAGCAACTGGATGTAAAGATTTTATTCTTTCACCTGAGGATATCGCCCGGCAAATTGCTCGAATTGCGCAAACGGATAAAGCGGATAATTAAGAAGAATGCCAATTTGTGGCAAAAAAACAAAGTTGGGCAATAGCCAGAAATTAACTAGAAAGAAGAATAATATGCCAGAATTCGGATCACCATTTTCAGGGTTAGCAAACGACAGAAAGCTTACAGCCGAGGAACTTGTCAGGGCAATTCGTTTCATGGTTTCAGCAGAATATGAAGCAATTCAGTTATACATGCAACTTGCCGATTCAACAGACAATAAGCTTGCTATAGAAGTACTTAAAGACATAGCCGACGAGGAACGGGTACACGCAGGCGAGTTTTTGAGATTGCTTCGCGAGCTTGCCCCTGATGAAGAAAAGTTCTATGCCAAGGGAGCAAAAGAAGTTGAAGTAGAGATCAAGAAAATGAAATGAAATGACATTTGCATCTGCCTTTTTCTTGGTTTACATGAAGGATTCTTTGCAAAATCTTGTACCTTATTTGTACCTTCAATTCATAACTACCTGATATTAAACACGAGTTACATTTTGCATTTGAAAGTAACATTGAACAACATCAAAAAGCTATCATTATCTTATTAAACTGGTAAGAAGAATATAGGTTACCGCACCACTCAAATAACCCATGAGTGCAAGTATTGAGAACCGCTTCAGAAACCAGAAGAACGAAATTTTTTCCATTCCCATTGCTGCTATTCCAGCTGCCGAACCGATGATCAGGATGCTTCCACCAGTACCTGCCGCATATGCCAGGAACTCCCAAAAATAGTGATCTGTGGGATATATATTCAAACCATACATTCCTTGTACCGCTGCTACAAGGGGAACATTGTCAATTACAGAAGACAAACCTCCAATGATCATTATCAGAATGTTCTGATTCACAATATAATTTGATAATGAAGTAGCCCATTGGTTTAAGAGAGTTGAGGACTGAAGTGCAGAAACAGCAAGTAAAATTCCAAGGAAGAAAAGAATGGTCGGAATATTCAAGCTCCTCAGTGCAGCAATAACTGATAGAGAACCTTTGATTTCATCATTCTTTTTTCTGTGGAGTAGTTCTACAAATACCCAGATAATTCCAAGTGAAAGCAACATTCCCATAAACGGGGGTAAATGTGTCAGTGATTTGAAAAGCGGGACCAGGAAGAGGCCAAGGATACCTGCAATCAAAACCGTGTTCTTTTCAAAATTTGATATCCCCTTTGCTTTTACCAGATTACGGTTTTGAATCTCCAGCCCTTTCCTGTTGATCATAAATGTAGCCAGTATCAATGGAACAATCAAACTTACCAGGCTGGGCAAGATAAGCCTATGAACAATATTCCAGGCAGTAATCTGGCCACCAATCCAAAGCATAGTAGTAGTCACATCTCCCAAGGGAGACCAGGCTCCGCCTGAATTTGCAGCGATGATGATGATACCGGTGAAAATCCACCGTTCTTTTTCATTATTGATCAATGTCCGGATCATCAGGATCATCACTATTGTTGTGGTCAGATTGTCGAGTACAGCCGAGAGAAAGAACGTTGTGACACCAATCAGCCAAAGCAATTTTCTTTTGTTATCCGACTTTAACCGCTTTGAAATAATTGCAAAACCATCATGAGCATCGATTAATTCTACAATAGTCATCGCTCCTATCAGGAAAAACAAAATCCCGGCAATTTCTCCCATATGGGTCATCAGCTGTCCGGAAATTGTTTCAATCGAAACCCCTGAAAAGATGTAAAGGATCCAGCAAACTACCCCTGTAATAATGGCACTTGCAGCTTTATCGATCTTTATCTTCTTTTCAAATACAATAAATGTGTAACCAAGGATAAAAGCAACGGTTATCAAAGAGTAAATCATAAGGAAATTATTTTTCAATTACCAGTTTGACATGATTAGTATTCAACCTTACCTTCAGCCAATTTTCCAGTTTATGACGTTGACTCCACGCAGGTAACCTCTTGAATCTTAAATATGCAAGATATAAAGTATCGATATTTTTATTTTCAGAAATGAGTAGTGATTTTGTAACTGAAGCTTCAATAATTTCAGGACTGAATGCACGTGCTTCTTTAAGAATAGATTCAGAAAGATCGGGTGAACTATATTGTTCCAATTCATTTTCAAGATCAGCAATTTTGTTCTTCTGTTCCATAATCAGATCTTCATTTTTTATATATAACTCCTGAACGATCTGGGATTTTATAGTTGACATATCTGCTACTACATTCTCTTTTAAACCTTGTTTGATCTTGATTTCCGAATTTCCCAAATGATATTCAGCCAATCTGTTTTTCGCATTTACAAGCATTTGTGGCGTTACTTCCTGCCCGATGTAAAAAACGGATATCAATCGTTTTGTCGCATCAATATTTTTTTTAATGATTGTATTATCGGGGAATGTCATTTCTTTATTGATGAATCTGTTGGCATTATTTTCATAGATGTTCCTTTGGACCATTATAACTGCTATATAGACACTGGGTAAAAAAGCAAGGGTAACAATAGCAATGATCCATAGTCTGACTCTTTTTTCTGTTTTGGGATTCTGATAATGGTGAAGGGGAAATCTCAGAAACCGGACCATTAGAAATGTGGCCAGGCATATGAATACGCTATTTATAAAGAAAAGATAAAGTGCCCCTATGAAATAATACAGGTTACCTACGGCTAATCCAAAGCCTGCCGTACATAAAGGAGGGATAAGAGCGGTAGCAATAGCGACGCCCGGTATGACATTTCCCTTTTCTTTACTGGAAACTGCAACTATCCCTGCCAATCCGCCAAAAAGTGCTATAAAGACATCAAAAACGGTAGGCGTTGTCCGGGCCAGTAGTTCTGAATGGGCCTCATTCAATGGAGTTATTAAAAAATAAAGCAGGGAGGCAATAAGGCTGATGACGATTGCGACCAGGTAGTTAGTGAATGAAGTTTTCATCAGTCGGAAATCATTGACGCCTGCACCAAGGCCAATACCCATAATTGGTCCCATAAGAGGAGATATAAGCATTGCACCAATAATGACGGCAGTTGAATTCATGTTCAACCCGATAGATGCAATGATAACCGCAAAGATCAGCACCCATAGATTCGTCCCCCTGAAATAAATCCCTCTCTTAATTGCATTGATGATCTCTTCAAACTCAGATCTCTCTTTGTCAAGGTTGAAACGGTCCTTTAAAAAGGATGCTAAGAATTCCGCAGGTTTCATTTCTTTCATGTCAAGATGATTTTATCCATGGTTTTAACTATCAAGTATTGGTTAATTCCAACAGGAAGGTTATAAACTCCGAAGATTCATCAATCCTATATTTGGCCAATGTATCACCGCTTCCAACCTTAATTGTAAATGCATAATTATTTATTAAATTATCGATTCAACTATTTTTCACCCAAGATAACTTTCTTCGAGGCGCTTATATAAAGGTCGTCTATCAATTAGCCGGGCAGTCACAGAAGCGATGAGGCCAGCTAAGATGAAGAAGAAAATTGCTGCATGTCTGTCAGTCATTTCCAGAACGAGTATCGACGAAGTAAAAGGAGCCCGGGTTACTCCTGTTAAAAGACCGATCATGGTTACGAGGATCAATAATTTATTATTACTATCCAAACTAAAAAGATTCATTAATAAATGGCCAAGAATGGATCCTGTAGAAAGAGATGTGGCAAATATTCCGCCGGCAATACCAGTTGCGTAAGATATTATTGCCCCAAAAAACCTGCTTATTAAAAGCCATACAGATGCATCATGATCTTTCGTGTCAAATAAAAGTTGGTTCATTACATCTTTTCCAGGACCATAAGCAACATTTTTATTGGAGTAGATGAAAAATGCCACGACCAACCCGGATATCAGAATATAAATGACATGCAGGTAGGTCTTTTTTAACCGCTTTGTAAATTTTAATAACTCCAGGATAAATTTTCCTTTCAAAGCACCTGCTATCCCTGCAATTGCACTGAAAATAATCACATACCCAATCAGACTGAAACCACCAGCCTCAACTTTCGGGAACCCTAAAAAAAGATAGGGTCCTAAAATCCACTGGACTGTCATGCCTGAGAAAATAACTGCATATAAAAGCGTTGACTTAAAAGCATTTAAATTTGACCTGGACAATTCCTCGATAGCAAATACAATTCCCCCGAGGGGTGTGTTAAAGGCTGCAGCTAAACCGGCGGCACCACCTGCAATTAACATTCTTTCACGGTCGACCTTTGGCCAATTGTCGGGCAAGAATTTATGGGTTATATAAAAAACGGAACCACTTATCTGAATGGTTGGGCCTTCTCTTCCTATCAATGCTCCACCCAGCAAGGCAACAATACTGCTTAGCACTTTTGTTACCAAGACCTTTCCTCCCAGCAAATAACCTGTTGAAACTTTTAATGCATTCCGTTTGGGGTTCACTGCTGCCATTAATTGAGGTATTCCACTTCCCGATGCTGCAGACGAGATTTTTTTTACAATCCACCATCCAGCAAGCAAACACACTGGTGTAATGATAAAAAATAACCAGGGAAAATTGTGCTTGACTAGTTTTGATACTGAAACGCTGTAATCAAAAATCTTGGAATATAAAACTGCAACAATAGCGGTTACGATTGATCCTATGATATAGGGAAACCATTTTAAGATCGAGTTTATAATGGTTTTATTGTAATTACTTCTACTCAGGAAATTTATAAGTGAGCTGAATATTCTCTTTCCTGTATCTACTATTCTCTTCCACATTTTATCTCAAGATTTCTTTAACGCAAATTACAGCAGTCAAAAGATCCGTCCTGAACCTCCTTGTACTAAAACTATTCATCTGCGCCATTAATCGTGTGGACCGGTTGTCATTAAATTTCTATTTCAATATCCCTTTAAAATTCAAATATAACATAAATGAGCCCAATTACGATTGATGATTAGACTCATTTGCAAAAGATATTTTCCGGAAAAATGTGGTAATGGTTTAATTATCAATTTACTTCGCTAAAATTTACATATAAAACTTATAGATATTTATTCTCCTGCTAATACCTGACTTTCAATGCGATGTCTCCTAAAGATTTAATTTCTTCCTGATTTGTAAATATAGCCCGACCCTTTTTAGAAATTACTTCCCAGGCAATATCATTTGTTATGTCGTCTATTACACCAGGCAATGCGACATCATTCACTAAATCGAATGAAAACTCCCCTGTCATTCTTACCGCTTGATGGAAATCATCATGCGTAATTAATAAATCTCCTCTGCCTTCTTTTGCTGCCCGAAGAATTTCAGATAAATCGGTAAGAACCTTTCCTTGTCCTACGGCTTCCTGCATTTCTTTAATAGCGTTTGTTCTACCTTGTTTTTGCAATGCATACACAATTTTCCAAGCATCAGCAGCTAGGGTATGATTTGCTGTATTGTTGTAATTTATGCTGGCATATCCAAGATAAACTGAAGGTTTATCTGCAACCTGCATCAGGCGGCTGTAATTGTCTTCAGTACAAATTACAACACATTTCATTTCGATTTTATTATAAACTTTTACTACTGCCTTGTCAACAGTATTAAAAAATTCACGGACCATATTGTCAACCTTCTTACCATCACTTAATTTATCGGAGTCAGTTAAAACATGAGGGTTTTTAGCGAAAGGAAAATCATCGTTTTTAATTTCACCAGCAATACCATCATTAATGGCATGAAATAGCGTAACGCCTGACTGAGAAAGAACAAGAATAAGATAATCTTCTGTCCTGTTAAAGTCTTTAACTAACGGTTTAATAGCAAAACCTTCTGATACATGAATAGCATTTTGCAAAATTCGCCATGACGATCTTACTATTTCTTTTGTTGAATTTGAAAGAAATATGTGCAAACTGTCCAAATTATAATTAGCGTCTATTTCCTTTTCCAGGGTATCCATTTTTTCCAGCAGATCAGAAACCGGACGTTTGCCAAATTCATTGATCACCCGATCATGTGCCTCATTTAGAAGATTTTTTAATTCAACAATATCTTCCAGGTTATCGGGAAATGTTCTATGTGTATTCATTGAAATAGTGACACAGGGGCTGCTTTTCTCTGCAGCTAGTTTTTCTAATTTTTCTCTTTTCATTTTTTTATATAGTTAAGTATGTTTTTTGATTGGGATTGGGTCGTCACGATATTGCACTTCACGATGCTCAGTCCAACCATGCATATTACTTACCGTTTTTATCGTTGTTAATTGGTCAAGGTTGTGCCTTCAGAGCTGTTTACGGATTGCTTTCAATTCCCGTTCGCGTTTCCCGGTGGTCCTGGGATATTCCATCTTAAGTTCATTGAGTGCATCAAGAACAATTTGGGAAACAATCAACCTGGCATTCTCCTTATCATCAGCAGGAACAACATACCAATGCGCATAATGAGTACTTGTTGCACTCAGGCAATCCTCATAAGCTTTCATATAATGTTTCCAGAATTTTCTTTCGTGGATATCCGAGGAACCGAATTTCCAGTTCTTTTCAGGCTCATCAATGCGCTTGAGGAATCGTTCCCGCTGCTCATTCTTCGACAGGTGAAGGAAGAACTTGATTATCCGGGTGCCATTACGGTGGAGATGTTCCTCCAAGTCAACAATGGAACGATAACGTTCCTCCCAAATGGTCTTCTCATCGAGCAACTCTTTCGGAAGTCCCTGGTTGCGAAGAATCCCCGGATGTACGCGGACAATGAGAACCTCTTCATAATAGGAACGATTGAAGATGCCGATCCGCCCGCGTTCAGGAAGACGGCGTGTCGTACGCCATAGAAAATCGTGCTGCAGTTCTTCAGTATTTGGCTGTTTGAAACTAAAGACTTCGCAACCTTGCGGGTTGACCCCTGACATGACATGCCGGATGGCGCCATCCTTACCGGCAGCATCCATTCCCTGGAAAATCAGGAGCAATGCGTAGCGGTCGGAAGCATAATGAAGACGTTGCAATGAGTTCAATTCCTCAACGTGTTCTTCCAGAAGTTTTTGATACTGTTTTTTTGAATTGCAAAAAGGTTTTATGGTTGTTGGCCACTCTGTGAGGTTGACCTTTTCTCCGGGCCGGACCCGGAAATCCTTTGAATTGATTTTCATATTTATCCTTTCAGTTCTGTCAGTAGCATTGCTATTTTCGGTTTATTCATGGGTTTTCAGGTTTTGGCTTGTCTTTTTCTTCAGGGTTAGGTTCAGCTTTTGCTTCAGGCTTAGCCTTGGTTTTGGATTCATCTTTCCCGGGATCCTTTTCCGCCTTCTCCCAGTCCTGAACTGCCCGGACTTCCTCGCGTCCTAATTCCTCGTATAGTTCATGAACCCGCTTAACGAGCTGCGGAGTCGGATCGGAGGGTGTTTCGTCTTTAGGTTTAGGGTCAGCTTTAGCTTCGGGTTTGGTCTCGTCTTGACCTTCAGGCTTTGGTTCAGCTTTAGCTTCGGGTTTGGTCTCGTCTTGACCTTCAGGCTTTGGTTCAGCTTTAGCTTCGGGCTTGGTCTCGTCTTGAGCTTCTGGCTTTGGTTCAGCTTTAGCTTCAGGTTTAGGTTCGGATTTGAGTTCATCTTTTCGAATCTCCTGCTCCGCCTTCTTCCAGTCTTGAGCTGGCCGCCCGCCTTTGCTTCCCCGGTCTTCATAGATTTCATAGGCACGCTTAGCAATCTGTGATGTTAATTCGGGTGGCGACCCTACCTTGGATTCAGGTTTGGCATCAGTTTTAGCTTCTGGCTTATTCTCAGTTTTGGCTTCACCTTTGGCATCAGTTTTAGGCTCCTTTTTGACAGGATCGAAAATGCGGTAGGCAAGTAGTTTAACCCTGTCATTCACGAGGAACCACAGCAACGCATAACCCCACACGAACCCTGCCCAACCCCAGCCAAGGGGTGTCATAAACAATCCATACACTGCGATCAACGTCGCTACAATTTGGGTGCCGAGGACGGCTATCCATAAAATCTTTGCCGGGCGGATGGACCAGAAAGGACCCCGTGTACGTGTGAGAAAAATCGTCAGGTGTCCCGCTACGGACAACTTAAGATACATCAATGTCTGGATGTGTGCACGGTCGATATGAAAGACGCGCTCACCGAGAAAAAACAGGCCAAAAGCGGCAACAACACCGATAACTCCCAACACCGTGGAAATCCCCAGCACCATGCGCATGTTCCAGGCCTCAGGTTTGTCCTTGTAATGAACGTTGTCATATGCGATGGACAGGATAGCACCATCATTGAGCAATGCCAGCATCACGATCATGACTGCAGTTACGGGATAAAAGTTAAAGATCAGGATCGCCAGTGTCATGAACAACAGCACACGCAAAGTCTCGGCGATCCGGTAGATCGCATAGCTGTTCATCCGCTGGAAGATTCTCCGGCTCTCCTTGATCGCATCAATAATCACCGACAAGCCGGCGGTCATCAGCACAATGGCTGCTGCTGCACGTGCCGCATCAGTCGCACCTGAAACGGCGATACCGCAATCAGCTTTCTTCAGCGCCGGGGCGTCATTCACCCCGTCACCCGTCATGCCGACGATGTGGCCGCGTTTCTGCAAAACATCTACAATATGGAATTTATGTTCAGGGAACACCTGGGCAAAACCGTCGGCATTTTCGATAGACTCGGCCACCGCAGTCGTCTCTTGCTTTTTAGAATCGCCCAGGTTGCCTGCATCTAGTATATTTGTGCCCATATCTAATTTTTGGGCAGTTTCCTTTGCGATGGCCAGTGCATCGCCCGTGACCATTTTGATCTTTACACCCATTGCCAGAGCAGTCGCAATGGTAGTTTTGGCATCTTCACGGGGAGGATCAAACAGGGGCAGCACGCCTGCAAGTTGCCATGACCCGTCGCCTTCGGCTCGTGCCACACCTAACGAACGAAAGCCACGCGCCGCGAATTCGTTGACGGCTTTCTCTACTGCGGGCTTGACTTGCCCGGCATTGGCAGATAATGCCAAAATCACCTGTGGTGCGCCCTTTGTCACCTTAAACGTCTTTCCGTCCTTGGCTTTGACCGTTGCCTCAGTCCGTTTATGCACCGGGTCGAATGGCTGGAAATGAACCACCTCATAATCCTTTAAAGAATCCTTGTCTTTGAGTCCACCGAGTACAGCCAGGTCAATGGTGTCATTGTTTTCTGCGCGTGACGCCAATGCCCCATCGAGGATCACCTGATCGGCAGGGATATTGTCAACACAGAAGGGATCGCCCAGCGTCAGCTTATTCTGGGTCAGGGTGCCGGTCTTGTCTGCACAAAGCACATCCACGCCCGCCAGTTCTTCAATGGCCACCAACTTGCTTACAATCGCCTTTTTCTTCGCCAGAAGGCGCGCTCCGACTGCCATTGTCACAGACAACACCGTTGGCATTGCCACGGGAATCGCGGCTATGGTCAGCACCAACGCGAATTGCAAAGTTGTTAGGATCTTGTCGCCACGAATGATCGCCACGGTAATAATCACAGCAACGAGAATCACGGCCAGAATGATCAGGTAATTGCCGATCTTTAATACCGCCTTTTGAAAATGGCTGACAGTTTGCGCATCCTGCACCAGTTGCGCCGTCTTGCCGAAGTAAGTATTCGCACCGGTTCCATAAACCATGGCACCGATTTCACCCCGGCGGATGATTGAGCCGGAAAATACTGCCTCACCGGGTTTTCGTGTAACAGGTAAAGACTCTCCCGTCAGGGCGGATTGATCCACTTCTACGGGGTCGCCTTCCAGAAGGCGCGCATCTGCCGGCACAATGTCACCCAGGCGCAGGCGTATGACATCGCCCGGCACCAGTTCACGTGCTGCAGGTGTTACCCACTTCCCGTCCCGTTTCACCCTGGCCTTGATAGCCAGTTCGGCTTTTAGAGCAGCAATGGCATTACCTGCCTGGCGTTCTTCCCAGAACCCGACTATGGCGTTGGCCAGAAGCAAAACGAGGATGATCCCAAAGTCGGGCCAATGCCGCGCAACTGCCGATAGGATCACGGCCACTTCGATCATCCAGGGTATCGGGCCCCAAAAATAAGTGAGGAATTTCAGGAATGGATTGGTTTTCTTTTCTTCAATCTCGTTTGGTCCATATTGGGTCAGCCGTTTCTCCGCCTCAGCCTGACTGAGACCGTCAGGCGACGATTCCAATTTTTTTTCCACTTCCGGCATGGTCATGGATTTCAAATCGTCCTTCGCATCGGGTTTCTCTCCTGGTTTCGACACTGGAGCCTTGTCCTTGTCAGTTTTGGATTCCATGATGTGCATTCTCCTTTCTTTGATATTCTTTCATTTATGCTTGTTAATCAGCAATCCATTTTTTTGCCTCTTCCAATTCAGCATTTTTAAATATGCGAAGCTCACAGGATAGCAGATGACCAAAGAAGTTAGCAAAAGTATTTATCATTTCATGGTCAGAGACCAATGCAATCCTGTCCCATGCTGATAAATGTTTCATACCTATCTTGGCATCATCCATCATCGCGTTCATATCAAACCCGGTAAAGTTGATGCCAAGATGATATAGCATCCGGATTTTCTTGTTTGTCTTCAATTTTTCCTCTATGGCAGGAATTAAAACAGTTTCATAATCTGTTCCGGTTATTTTTCCTTCTGCGGAAACGCCCAAAACATTGCCTGGCAAATCATCCATTATTTTTAACATATACTTTATTTTTTATTCATTTATTCACGTACTGTGAATTTTTTTAACTTGTCAATATCACTTTTAATGCTTTTTCATTTGCGGCATGTTCAAATGTGTCATATGCTTCCATTATCTCATCCAGTTTAAAACGATGTGTAATGAGTTTCTTCGGATCAAGTTTATGTGATTGAACTGTTTTAAAAAGCATCGGAGTGGATACAGTGTCAACAAGGCCGGCAGTAATCGTGATGTTCCGTGACCACAATGATTCCAGGTGAAGAATGACACTTTTCCCATGGACTCCAATATTGGCTAAATGGCCACCCGCCGCCACTATTTTCCCGCATAATTCAAAGGTCGCTGGCAATCCAACGGCTTCAATTGCTGTATCAACCCCTTTCCCGTGCGTCAGTTTCATCACCTTTTCAACTGCATTTTCATCCTTGTCATTGATAGTATGAGTTGCCCCTAATGTTTTCGCGACATCCAGGCGGTTGTTATCCTGATCAATCATAATAATTTCAGCCGGAGTATAAAACTGAGCTGTTAATAATGCTGCCATTCCAATGGGACCGGCCCCTACGATAGCAATTGTATCCCCTGGCTTTACTTTCCCATTAAGCACACCACATTCAAAACCTGTAGGTAAAATATCACTCAGCATCACCAATGCATCTTCATCAGCATTTGCCGGAATTGGGTATAAACTATTGTCAGCAAAAGGTATTCTGACATATTCCGCCTGAGTTCCATCAATCGTATTACCAAGTATCCAGCCTCCACTTTCACAATGCGAATACATCGATTTTTTACAATATTCGCATTTGCCGCATGAGGTAATACAGGATATCAGGACATGATCGCCTTTTTTAAAATTGTTTACAGAACTTCCAACTTCATCAATGATACCAATGCCTTCATGACCAATAATTCTTCCATCTGTAACAGTGGCAACATCTCCTTTCATAATATGGAGATCTGTTCCGCATATTGTCGTTTTCAGGATTTTTACAACGGCATCTGTTTGTTCTTTGATTACGGGTTTTGCTTTTTCTTCCCAGGATTTCTTCCCGGGACCATGATAAACCAATGCTTTCATGTTCTTTTAGTTAATGGTTTTTAATTCCCTGAATCGGGCACATCACACTTTTGCTTCTGGTGAGTCAGCGACTCCTCCCGGTGGTAGGAACTCTGGAACATCAAGGCGTGCCACTCCAATCCTTTTGTCGGCCATTCCGTAATAGACATCTATACGATCGGGAGTCCCAAGATCATCACGCCGGTCGATTCCTGTGGGGAACACAACGTTGTCGACGATCCCCCGGAGCTCTTTAGGCAGTTCAGGCGTCAATACCGGCTCAGTAGAACGATAGCGTATCTTCCTCGGATGCTCCTTTGAGAGCACCATCACACCGGCTGAGTAACATAGATGATGTTTATTATTGCCCGCATCCGGTATTTCACTCACTCCGTGGTAAATGATCAACCAACCATGCCGGGTCAGGATTGGAGGAGCACCGCCACCGATTTTGAGCCGTTCCCAGGGCGACACCGGGGTGGCAAGCCGGTGATGCGAATTAAAAAGGCTGATATGGTCGGGTTCGAGACCTTCAAAGGTCATAGGACAATAAGAAATCCAAATGCTCTCACGATCGATGTCCACCACCCGAGACTTCGATTGGTAGACTGTTTCTTCCGGACGGGTACCCTGAAAAAGAGGCCGGTGCAGGAGGGCCAGTTGCATTTTCCCTGCATGATTGGGTATAGCAACCGGGAAGATGCTTGCATCCTTGTTGTCCACATGGACGAAATCAATGCCGTCATAAGGTTCAAAGATGGCCAGACCAATACGTTTCCAGTGAAACAAATCCTCTGACACAGCCAGGGCGATCCGGGGCCCATTTGGTGAAAGTGCCGTATAAGTCATAACATAGTGATGAAGTGGTTCGACATAGGTTATACGGGGATCCTCGCAACCGCCGCTGCCGTCAGATCGAAGTTCATAATCAGTTTCCGGTTCCAGCGCAATGCCAAGGCGCTCTACTCCGGAAGGATCGCCATCATCATTAAACAGGACCCGGACAATGCCGATGCGTGAATAATTGCCTTTTGCAACCAGCCGTGGAAACAGGTAAAGCTTACCATCAGGGCCACGAATGGCCGCAGGATTCAGGACACCTTCGATCTCCCGGGGATTACCCGGTTCCGGTTCCATTATCATCCCCAGACGTTTCAATTTAAATCCACTCATTTATTTTCCTCCTTATTCAACAATAGTCTCGTAAACACCGTCCAAACAAGCGATAATCGTTTCAATCACCCGTTTCGATTCAGTCGGATTTTTAACCCGAATAGATACAACACCTGCTTCTTCGGCTGGATAATCGTTCCCTCCGGGGAATAAAGCATCACCTATGAAAATCATCTCCTGAATTGCAATGCCAAGCGTATCCCGGAGTTTTCTGATCCCATAGGCTTTGTCAATACCAGGTTTGGTCACATCAATGGATGTAGCACCACCCAATCGGACAGAAAACGTGGGAATAAAAGTGTCAAGGATCGCTTTGATCTTTTTACGCTTTGTGAAATCAGGGTCCCATTTTTCCTTCTCTGACAAGGGAGCCTGCTGACCTAATGCTGAAAATGTTATCTGGCTTCCACGATCCTCAATGACCTCTCCCCATACCTTTTTCTCTTTAAAACCGGTTTCTTCAATTGCTTTTGTCAGAGAACCGATGATTTTCTTTTTTTCATCATCTGTGAAATCTTCTGAATATATCTTTTCCCAATTTCCTGCAACGTATTCATAGAATTTAGTCCCACATGTAGGAAGCAGGGACAGATTCTCTAAAAAATCGTCATGGGGAAGATTGGAGAGCACTTGTTTCTCAAACTGTGGCCAATCACCTCCGGAAATAATAGCCACCTTGATGATATCGAGAAGGTCATGCAGCAGTGCCGTCATTTCAGTATCAATAGACGATTTGCTTTCGGCAAGTGTACCATCCAGATCAAAAACCACGAGTCGTTTCATTATACTTAACATTTTTAATAATTAATTAATTAAGGTATTGCAATTTCCAACAAGTTCACAGCGCTGCCTGGCTTAAAAGTACACGTCCCAACCACCGCCGGCAAAAGAAATACATCACCTTTCCCGATGGCATAAACAACGTCGTCATGTTCAATCTCTCCTTTGCCTTCGAGGCATACCAGTATGCGGGGTACATCAATTTCGCCAACGGTAAATGGCGATTGTCCCCGCCATCTCCACAAGTGGAAGTATTCACATTGAAAGATCCGCTCTCGGTCTACCGGCATTGTCGCCTCCATCACCGGCACAATGGGTTTTATCACACCCTGTGCAAAATTAATGCAGGCAAATGCCTGATCTACTTGAAGAGCCCGCGGCTTGTTTGTTTTGGCATCAACATGATTCCAGTCGTAAAGACGAAAAGTTACATCGCTGTTTTGCTGAACTTCAAACACCACGATATCGCCGCCCAGGGCGTGAACCGTCCCGGCAGGGAGGAAAACGGCATTGCCAGGCTTCGGCGTGAAATATGCGAGGTGGTCTGCCACTGTTCCATTCGTAATGGCCTGACGTAAATTATTGGCAGTGGTACCTGGCTTAAGACCTGCATAAATACGGCTTTCGTGTCCCGCCTCCAGTACAACCCATGCTTCGGTTTTACCGTGTTCTCCAACCGGTATATAGTCTGTTTGCTGATCCGACGGATGCACCTGCACCGAGAGCATTTCACGCGCATCGAGGAACTTCAGCAACAATGGGAACCGGGTAAAACGTCCAGCCAGTTTCCCCATCATTTGATCCGGCCAATGCTCCAGCAATTGGCTAATGGTTTGCCCTTTGAGCCGTCCATTGGCAATACAGCTCGCATGATCATTCCGGTCGCTAAGTATCCAGGCTTCACCGATTGGATCGTTGCCCGGTAACGGTTCTGTAAGCAGGTCAGCCAATCGCCGGCCACCCCAAATCCGGTACTGGTAAATCGGTTCAAACCGCATGGGATACAGAGGTATTTGATCTTTCGTATTTTTGGCAGTCGAATTGCTCATGTCGTTTCTATTGAGGCATTATATTCTCCCCGGCGTGCAGCCTGGTTGCATCTGGCGCGATGAAGAAGTGTTTGCTGTGCCGCCAATACATTGACCTCTTTACCTCGCCAAATTTCCAACGCAGGTTGCTGGATTGCACGTGAAAAAGAAAATGCCAACGGCCAGGGTAGTCGTGACATGAATCTGACATTCATGGCATTTAAACGGTCGGAAGCGAGTTCAGCAGGTTGACCGCCCGATAAAAAAGCAATCCCCGGAACAGCAGCGGGGACCGCCCGAAGGAAACAATTCACTGTTGCGTCGGCGACCTCGTCAACTGATTCTTGCTTTGGGCAGGACAATCCCGGAAGCACCATGTTGGGCTTCAGGATCATTCCCTCCAGTATCACCCCTTGTGTATAAAGCTGGTTGAAAACGGTGTGCAATACTTCCTCTGTTACTTTAAAGCATCGATCCAGCGAATGTTTGCCGTCCATGAGCACTTCAGGCTCCACGATGGGTGCCAGTCCCGCTTCCTGGCATAACGAAGCATAGCGGGCCAGTGCATTCGAGTTGGCTTCAATGCAACCCCTGCTGGGAATGCCATCACCAAGTGTAATCACTGAGCGCCACTTGGCAAAGCGGGCACCCATTTGATAATATTCGATGAGACGATCACGCAACCCGTCCAGACCTTCGGTTATTTTCTCTCCGGGATGACCTGCCATGCCCTTTGCACCCATGTCGACTTTGATACCGGGTATGATTCCTGCATCGATGAGGGCTTTTACAATGGGAGTACAATCTTTCTTCTGCTGACGAATCGTTTCATCATAGAGTATCGCGCCACTAATGGACTCACCGAGGCCGGGGGTGTCCACGATCATTTCCCGGTAAGCGCGCCGGGTCTCTTCGTTCTGGGGAATCCCCAGGGCAGCAAATCGTTTGTTGCACGTTGGGTTGCTTTCATCCATTGCCAATAGCCCCTTGTCTCCGGCTACCAGCGCCTTCGCAGTGTCTATAATATCTTGTATATTCATCTTTGAGAATTCTTTGGTTGTGAATTTTATCGTGTTCTGTTATTTCCCGATGGGTGATGTTATTCTTTATTCCTATCCATTTCCAAAGCTGATACTTTTTCAATGCGACGCCTGAACCGTTCTTCCCCTTTGAACTGGGCGTTTAAGAATATCTGGACTAAATCCCAGGATAGTTGATATCCGGTGACCTGGCCGCCTAAGCACATCACGTTCATGTTGTCATCTTCAACACCCTGATGAGCAGAGAATGAATCGGTGATCAATGCCGCCCGCACGCCATGCACTTTGTTGGCCGCAACGCAAGCCCCTACACCACTTCCACAGATGGCCAGCCCCCGGTCGACATCACTTTTTGCCACGGCCCTAGCCATAGGCACTACAAAATCAGGGAAGTCATCCCCAAGAACCAACTTATGGGCACCAAAGTCTTCTACCTCATAACCGGCAGCTTTGAGAGCCACTGTCAGTTTTACTTTCAACTCAAATCCACCATGGTCTGCGGCTATGCCAATGCGCATCATTTCTTTTCCATGATCAAAGCTTTCCTTTTCTTTGGTTTGGTCTGATTCCATTTCCAGTTGCGTATTTCCGGCAAATCCTCGCCGTTTTTATCAATATACATTTTGTGTTCGATAAGCTTGTCCTGCATCATCTGCTTCAGATAATCTCCTTTATTCCCCAATTCGGGCAGCCGGTCAATTACATCCTTAACCAGGTGAAACCGGTCCAGATCATTCTGTACCCTCATGTCAAAGGGTGTTGTAATTGTACCCTCTTCCTTGTAACCACGGACGTGCAGATTATGGTTAGTCCTGCGATAAGTTAACCGGTGGACAAGCCACGGATATCCATGAAAACCAAAAATAATGTGCTTGTCTTTTGTAAAGAGCGAATCGTAATCCGTTTCGTTAAGACCATGCGGGTGCTCGCTTGCAGATTGCAGCTTCATCAAATCGACGACATTGATTACCCGGATTTTTAAATCGGGCAGATACTGTCGCAAAATAGAAACCGCTGCCAGTATTTCCAGCGTTGGTGTATCTCCACAGCAAGCCATTACCACATCCGGTTCGAAACCCTGGTCATTGCTGGCCCATTGCCAGATGCCAATTCCTTCCGTGCAATGCACAACTGCTTCTTCCATAGTCAACCACTGGGGCAGTGGATGTTTTCCTGCAACTACCACGTTGACATATTGCCGGCTGCGAAGGCAATGGTCAATGACCGACAGCAGGCAATTGGCGTCAGGTGGTAAGTAAACACGCACGATATCGGCTTTCTTATTGATAACGTGGTCGATGAAACCGGGATCCTGGTGCGTGAAGCCGTTGTGATCCTGCTGCCAGACATGGGAGGCAAGCAGATAATTCAGGGATGCTATTTTCCGTCGCCACGGCAATTCATTGGTTACTTTCAACCATTTGGCGTGCTGGCTGAACATCGAGTCAATGATGCGAATGAAAGCCTCATAGCTGTTAAAAAGCCCATGCCGCCCGGTTAGAAGATATCCTTCCAACCAACCTTCGCACTGGTTCTCACTGAGCATCGAGTCCAGTACGCGTCCGGCGGGCGCGAGAAATTCATCATTCTTCACTACTTCCGCATCCCATTGACGATTGGTTACTTCAAAGACAGCGCCAAGGAGATTTGAGATCGTTTCATCGGGACCAAATATCCGGAAATTGCGCTGATCCTGATTCAGCTTTTCCACGTCCCGCAGGAACTTACCCAGGACGAGTGTATCTTGCCCGTTATTGGCTCCAGGAGAAGGCACGTTGACTGCATGGTCACGGAAATCTGGCATTCGCAGGTCGTGTAGCAGGATACCGCCGTTGGTATGCGGATTAGCGCCCATCCTCCGGTCGCCTTTAGGCGCCAACTCAGCCAGTTCGGGGATGAGCTTACCATTCTCATCAAACAGTTCTTCCGCTTTGTAACTCTTCATCCAGCTTTCAAGTTGTTTTAGATGACCGGGATGTTCAGGATCTACCAGGATCGGTACCTGGTGCGCCCTGAATGTGCCTTCTACAGGCAATCCATCAACGACTTTCGGTCCCGTCCAGCCTTTAAGTGACCGCAGGACAATCATGGGCCAGCGCGGCCGGGTGGTGTCATTCTTTTTCCTTGCATTACTTTGGATTTTCCGGATGTCCTTGATGACCTTTTCCAACGTACCGGCCATGAGTTGATGCATTTTTTCCGGATCATCCCCTTCCACAAAGTAAGGAGTCCATCCGCAGCCATGGAAAAATTGTTCCAATTCCTCATGCTCAATGCGGGCCAGGACGGTCGGGTTGCTGATCTTGTATCCATTGAGGTGCAGGATCGGCAACACCGCTCCATCGGTAATAGGGTTGAGAAACTTGTTGGACTGCCAGGAAGTCGCTAAGGAGGCTGTTTCCGCTTCACCGTCACCGATAACACAAGCGACAATCAGATCAGGATTGTCGAATGCGGCCCCAAAAGCATGACTGAGCGAATATCCCAGTTCGCCACCTTCATGAATTGACCCCGGAGTTGTGGGTGCAACATGGCTGGAAATCCCTCCGGGGAAAGAGAATTGGGTGAATAATTTTTTCAGACCAGCTTCGTCCTGACTGATGTTCGGATAAATCTCACTATAGGAGCCTTCAAGGTAAGTATTGCCTACCAATGCAGGGCCACCGTGACCGGGACCGGCGATGTAAAACATATCCAGGTCATATTTCTTAATGACCCGGTTCAGGTGCACATAGATGAAATTCTGACCCGGAGTAGTGCCCCAATGACCAACCACCAGCGGTTTCACGTGAGACATTTTCAGCGGTTCCTTAAGCAGCGGATTGTCGTAGAGATAAATCTGCCCGACCGACAGATAATTAGCAGCACGCCAGTAAGCATTAATCTTACGAAGTAGGTCTGCCGATAATGGTTTATCCTTTTTATCCTTCTTCTTCTTTTTGGGAACAATGTTCTCTTTGAACCCTTCTCTTACTTCCTTAACTATTTTCTTTTCAGATACTTTGTTTGTTTTCATGTTCTTATTTTTTTATAGCCTGGTCATCAAACCAATATCCCTGGCGATTGTAATGCCGATGCAACCTGGTCTCATAATCCCGGGTTAGCAGAGATTCCTCCGAATATTCCGGTGACTGTTTAATACTTTCCCGGGAAAGACTGACGAAGACTTTAAATTCGTTCCAACTGACGCGATCGATCCATAAAGGTGAAACCAGGACTTTTTTCCCTACCCACCAATTGCTTGTATCGATGATTAAATAACGAATTGCCCAGGTCTCGTCATCGATGATAAAATCCTCGACGTGGCCAATCTCACCGTCTTTGGCTTGTATGGTATGGCCGCTCACAGCATTCGTACTGCGCAGGTGTGGATCCCATGTTTTCTCACTCTGTGTGGATTTTTTCCATTTATCACGGTCACGCACAATGTAGGGATAGGATCCCCACATATTCGGACCGCCCCAATATGCCGGCCATCCATAATACCCGTAGTAGGACTCCTCGAATTGTCGCGAGACAGGCTTGTCACTGTCAAAGGAGGGACTGTCCTCAATTTGCTTTTTAGTCAAATCAATGTTGATGAGTTCCGCTTCTTTATTCACGTCGATCAGTGCGTAAGGAGAGATCAATACTTGCTTGCCCAGAAACCAGTTTCCTGTTTCAGCGACGAGGTAGCGAACCGCCCAGTGCTGATCATCGAAGTAGAATTCTTTGACCTTCCCAATTTCCCCGTCGAGACCATTCAATTTATACCCTCTTAGTGTTTTTGCTTTAATTAACATAATAGTGCTCCTTTCGTTTTTAAGTATGATTTATTATTTGGTTGACCGTTTTAGCAATCATCCATTCCTCGTCGGTATGAATGACGCGGACAGTTGTTTGTCCGGTATTTGTTGAAATAACCGGAGCATTAGCCTCGTTTCTTTTTTCTTCGATCCCGATTCCGAGAAATCCTAATCCTTTGCAGATCCGGGTGCGGACTTCCGGAGCATTCTCACCAATTCCGCCGCTGAATACCAATGTATCCAATCCTCCGAGTGCTGCGGCAAACGCACCAATCCATTTTCTTGCCTGGTAACAAAATAGTTCGACTGCTTCAGCAGCCCGGATATCGTTCTTCTGATTATCGAGCAGATCGTGCATATCTGAACTGGTTTCAGAAACCCCGAGCAAACCGGATTCATGGTTGATGAGGCTATTGAACTGTTTTGGTGTTAAATTCTCTGACTGCATCATATACCAGACAACGCCCGGATCCAGATCACCAGGCCGGGATCCCATCATCAATCCTCCGGCAGGCGTGAAGCCCATGGTAGTATCAATGCTCTTTCCTGCGAAGACGGCAGCCAGGCTCGCCCCGTTACCGAGGTGAGCGAGTATTACACGGCCATGGGCAGTTTTCGTGCCTGCAATACGTGCAAGTTCCTCAATTAAAAAAGCATAAGACAGGCCATGGAAACCATATCGTCGGATTCCCTTTGCATCGAAACGACGGGGAATCGGAAGTAATCTGGCCACCCGTGGCATTGTACAATGAAACGCAGTGTCAAAACATGCCACCTGGAGAAGTTTTGGATGCCGTTGACGGAAAGCTTCTATCAATTCAATCTCGTCAGGCAGATGATCAGGATCGTAAGGCGTGATGTGATGTAGTTCATCTAACAATTCAGGGGTGATAAGCTCGGGCCCTGTATGATTCATGCCATGGACCACACGATGTCCCACAGCCCTGACAGAAGAGAATCCATCCTGCTTTTCAAGCCAATCTATCAGAAAATTTGCAGCGGACTTATGATCAGAAACTTTTACATCAAGGGCATCTTGCTGATCTTCTTCTTCATTATTAAATGTCAATTTTGAATCTTTCAGGCCTATTCTGTCAATTTTTCCATGAAGTAAACGTACTTGCAGTTCTTCAGCCTTATAAAACGCGAACTTTATGGAAGACGAACCACCGTTAATGGTTAATATGAAATCCTTGTCTTTATTCATGAATGGGTCACCTATTTTATCAAATCTCAAGCCCCATTGAGGTTAATTCTGCGGATGTAGACAGATAATTTTTATGCCGGATACCCCGAATTCCTAAATCACTGGCAACATCGACGAACATCTGCAGATCTTCAATATATACTATATGTTCAGCCGGTACCTGTGCAATATCAAGCGCTACCCGAAAAATATCGGCATCGGGTTTTCGTAAATGTACGAAGCAGGAGGATATGAAAAAGTCCACAAACCGGTCCAAGTGAAATTTCTTTATCCGATATTCATTCAACTCCCGTCCTTCATTGTTGATAACGGCTATTTTTAACCGGTACTTTTCTTTTATGTTTTGTATTAACTCAATCATGTCCATAAAAGGAGTAGTCTGTTTGAACATAAATTCCCGGAATTGATCAGGCGTAAAATCACGCTTCTCATAGAATACAACCCGAGTGAGGTATTCATACAGGGTAAGTTTTCCCTCTTCATAAGTAACCTGATTGAGATGATGCCGGACATCTATATCGCTATAGTTCAGATTGAAAACTTCAGCTGCTTTTCTGCGCGACTCGTGTCCCCATGCATTGGTGAGCAAAACGCCGCCAATATCTAAAAACAATGTTGTGACCGGAATTGATCTTTCCATTTTCAATGGTTCGTTCTTCCTTTTACATTTCTGTTGATTTTTTTGTTAAAGCATCCATCAACTTGTCGAAAGATTTAATAAATTTTTTGACTCCATCGTTTTCAAGTGCTTTAGTAACTTTTTTTATATCTATACCAACTTCTGACAATTCTGACAACACCCATGAAGCCTGTTTCAAATCGACTTCCAACCTGGGGGCAGGTTCGCCGTGGTCACGATATGCTTCAAGGGTTTCGAGGGGTATTGTATTGATCGTATCCTTTCCGATTAGGGCTTCTACATATTTAATATCGCTATAATCAGGGTTTTTAGGGCTGGTACTGGCCCAAAGTAGTCTCTGGGGTGAAGCACCTTTGCGGACCAGTTTAATGAACTGTTCACTTTCAATTGTTTCTTTATAAATTTGATAGGCAACTTTAGCACTTGAAATGGCGACTTGTCCGCGGATTTTAGTTGCAAAATGTGCCTGCTCACCGCCTAATGCAACAAATTCCTCTTCTTTAGGATCGATCAAAGCATCTATACGACTTAAAAAGAAGCTGGCCACTGAAGCTATATGGTTCAATTGTTTCCCCTGATCTGCCCGCGCTTCGAGACCTGCAATATAGGCTTCTATGACCTGCCGGTAACGAGGCAACCCAAATAATAATGTCACATTGACATTGATTCCTTCACTGATAAGTTGCCGGATAGCAGGCAACCCTTCAGTTGTTGCCGGAACCTTAATTAATATATTGGGTCTTTTCAGTGTGGCCCACAATCGACGGGCTTCTTCAATAGTGCCTTTTGTGTTATGCGCCAGATGAGGGTTGACCTCAATGCTGACATATCCATCTTTCCCATCAGTCTTATCATAAACAGACCTGAACTCGTCAGCAGCATTCTGCACGTCGCGCTGGCTGAGAGTTTCATAAATTGTAAAAGCATTTTTTTTCTTTTTGGCCAGGTCATGAATGTCTTTGTCGTAAATCTCGCTTTCTGCTATCGCTTTCTCAAAGATGGAAGGGTTCGAGGTCATTCCCTTTAGTCCATCCTCTCCGATCAAACGTCGAAGCTCACCGCTTATGATCAGATCACGTCGTATATAGTCGAGCCAAATTGATTGACCGAGCTTTTCCAATGCTGTTAAAGGATTTTCTTTCATGACGATTTTATAACATAAGTACCTGCTATTAAATCATGCCAGGCTCGTTTTTTGGGGTCGGTTGTAATATACCATATTCCAAGTCCTACTGGCAAGATTGAAATAATTGTAGTGATACATCTGAAAAATGACCTCAAGACACTTATTCTTTTTCCATACAGGCCAATGACTTTCAATTTTAATATCATTTTCCCAATGGTCGCCTGATAAACAGATGTTTCAAATACACTATTGTAAAAGATCCATGTAATTATGACAATGAAAAATCTGTAAGTATTGAAATCATTATTTGTGTAATTGAATTTAAAAAAAATCATTTCTAAGATCAATAGAGGAATAAATACAGTCGTTAAATCAATAAGTTTAGCAATAGTTCTTTTGCCAAGGCCGGCATATGTGACTTTCAGATCAGGTGCATTTCTTAATTTATGTTTAAACCTTTGCAAGACATTTATTCCTTTAGGTTGTCCAAGAACATCCCGGTCTTCTACGAAAAAAGGAGTTGATATTTGTCTGATATGGTTTTCACTTTTCATCAGAAATTATTTAAGTTCAATATTTGACAAACTATTATTTAATCTTTATACTTCCCGATAGTTAATCTTGCCATCAGGTAATTTATTGTTGATTCTGTTCATCATTTTAATCGTGTTTTTTAGTCGGAACAATGAAAAGTGGTATTGAAGTGTTATGTAAAACTTTTTCTGTAACACTTCCCATAACTATATTTTCCAACCATCTCCTGCTATGAGAGCCCATGACAATAATATCTATATGCAGGTCTTTCGCAGTCTTTAAAATAGATTCCGCATAATCACCATCTCTCTTTTTTACCAGGGTTTGAATGGAATTATCACCAAGGTGGCGTTTTGTTTTATCAAGAAATAGTTGAGATTCGTTTTGTAAACCTTCAATACTCTCTGATTGCAATTTCCCTGTGTCCTTTAACCCGATAAATCCAAGTCTTGGAGAATATTCCATTGGAGTATAATCCACAGGATCTGACATTACATGCATCAAAATAACCTCAGAACCCATTGTTTTAGCTAATGAAAAACCTGTTTCTGCTATCTTTTGTGAGGTCGGATCATAATCCAGAGCAATCAATACCTTTTTCATTTTTTTTGTTTTCATGTTCGTGAAATGTTTAATCTAATGAGACGATTTCTAAATAAATAATATGGTGAACTATTGTAAACGTTTTGTGGTGTTAACCAAATATTGCAAATCACCAGCCTGAATAATACAACAATTTTTTTTCGTAATTTACTATCACAATTTTCTCTTGGAAATTACAACCCATATAATGAACCCGATCAAACACACGACACCTAAGCCAATAAGGATTTGTGTCCAATTCAAATTATTCATGCCCATCGAGTTGTTTCCATGCATCATTCCATCCCCATTATCACAGGCTACTATTAGAACCATTAATGCCATAATATAGAATGATGCAGCTGTTCTTTTTACGATTTTATTTGTACTCATAATTTTCTCCTTATCTTATTAAGTTAATTTAGAAAAATGTAAAATCACAGATATTGAATTAAACCCATATTATTATCAATTAAACATTGAAAGGTTGAATATCTTCAATGACTTTTGGGCATCATAGAGTCCTTTTGGTTTTCAAGGATTTCTTTAGCCTTATTGATCTCTTCGATATTTCCATGAGCAATTACCTGAAACCCTTTCTCCTCGATATGTTCATGGTATTTTAAAACAGCGCGGCTTTTAATTACGAGGATGAAAATGAGAGATAGGACACCCCCGAAAGCAATGCCCAGGGAAAAACCGGCCAATGCACCCAGGACGACGCCTATTCCGAAAAGAAATCCCAATCCGGGAATTGCAAACAATTTTACACCGGTGAGTATTCCCAGAATAGGTCCAAGAATAGCCCCAGTGATTGCCGGTACATTTTTAATTCGCCTATTATGGTTAACATTCATTAGGTCATCTATGACCACGGCCTTCCCGATAAGGGACACCTGTTGAACAGGATATCCGGCGCGTTTTAGTTCTTCGACCGCTTCGATTGCTTTTTCATGGGTAGCATATACCCCTACAGTAGTATTCATGATACGAGATATTTAAAAAAATTATAATTCTTCACGGACTGATCCTGAAGAATAACTCTCAATTCTAATAAGAAAACTTCACAAAAGTAGGCTCAGTGAACTCAAATGGTGTTACACAATTGCTAAAATATATTACATCATTCACATATTCGAATAAGCACGCTGCATCCATTTTGATTAGTCAAAGCCGAAAGGGAATAAAATTTTTTAGGGCAAATTCGGGGGCAACAAATGCCCCTACCCTTCCTTGTTTTCCGTTAATCAATTATTACTGGAAAATATTGTAATTTCGTATTTGCAAGAAATCACGAAACTAAACCTAGGGATTCTTTATGGCATTATTATGACCATATTTGTACCCTATTTGTACCTCATATTCATAATGTACTGATATTCAATTTGAGTTACTTTTTGTATCGGAAAGTAACTGGCAATAACAATCATATAGCCAAAATAATACGACTGATATCATATTATTTTACCTTCAATATTAAATGGTTACTTTTAATTATTGACATTTGGGAATAGCGTTATTGCAAATGCAATGATATCGGAATTCCGCATATATGAATACCTTTACACCTCAGGAGTTCTGGGAACCAACAATCATGCTTTATTCATTTTGGGATTAAAATAAAGTGACATGAAAAAATTAACTTCAACGAATGCAAAAGAAATTGGTGATGATCTCGGCATCGATTGGAATGACGTAAGTCTGGCTGAATTCACCAAAGGAGTAAATGTTGAGTTTGAACATGGGTCAAGATATCCGAAAACCAACATCACAAAGAATGACAAAAAGATGACGGGAAAAATTGCCTGGGCTCATCTAAAAGAGTTTCCGGATTATTATACGAGATTAGCAAAAATGGAAAAGGAAGCTGCTGAATTCTGGAAAAAGAAAGCGCATAAGTAAGTTATTCTCCATAAAATTGTTTACGGGATGGACGATGTATTAAAAACTGCGAAGAATTGCAAGTAGTGATTTGTGCTTTGTGTTTAGATCATAATTGTCATCCGTCATCCGACATCCCTTCTCCCTCTTGCATCAGTATGTAATGTAAAGCCCAAGATAAGCGGTTGCCAGATTTTCATTGACGATACTATGGCCGCCTGAAAAGATGAGATGTATGTGTTCCGTGAAATTCAGCGAACCTCCGATCGTAAATCCGGTGATTGCTCTATCTTCGGTGGTGACCGCTGTATGGAAATAAAGTTCTGAACCCAGGGTTAAAAACTCTGAAAAATCGTATTGTGCCTGCCATCCGGCGAACATCCAGTTTTTATTCCCTGAACCAGGGTTGATCCAATACCCTGCTCCTCCGTAAGAGGTGAATTTATTCCAGGATTTCTGGAACCAGACCGGCAGAAAAACCTGGATCTTCTGGTCGGCAAAGCGGGGATCACTAACCGTAGGAATTTCAACAATGGGAAAAACCCCGATCTCCGGTATATTTTTCTTCTCTTTAACAAACCGGTATTTGATACCGGCTTCGGTAGATGTATAGCCCATCTCAAAGTTTTGCGGCGAAGAGAACTGGTAGGCAAGCGGTACAACCAGGTGCAACTGGACATTTGGCACGACCCCATAATTAACTTCAACCTGGGGTAACGATCCGGCAGCCGATCCATTCCTGACATCAAAATTGTCCTGGGTCGACAGATAATATTCCCAATGATGGAACTTAACCGGATCAGGGTCATCCGTGAAATATGGCGGTCCCGCCTTCAGGCCGGTAATGGCCATGATCAGAATCAGGATCAGCAGAGCACCCTTAAAATATTGCTTCATTTGCAATCCTCTCTTCACCATCAGCGGATTCCCGTTATTTTACACCGGGATTTATTTGCTTTCTGGTGTGTGTGTTTTTGCAGGAACTTTTGCTCCTTCTTCCCGCGCTTCACTTAAACCGATGGCTATTGCCTGTTTACGGCTTTTTACTTTGCCGCCTTTTCCACCTTTTCCTGATTTTAATTTCCCGGTCTTAAATTCATGCATGATCTCTTCAATTTTTTCCTGCGCTTTTTTTGAATATTTAGCCATAATTATTTATCATTAAAATTTGTTTTTTTTATAGAGCCTTTCAGATTCACAAGTCTGTCCCGGATGTTTTACCATTGCATCCATCATTGGAGGAGGTCCGCATATATAAAAGATTTTGTTTATTCCACCGCTGTTTGCTTTGATAAAATCTTCAGTGATTTGACCGTATTTATAACCATCTATACTATTAAATAACAAACAATCCCAATAATCCAATTAAATAAACGATCATTACCAGGAATGAATCAACACCCATCCAAAGCAATTGTTTTCGGGGACGAAACATTAATCCGCAGATATATATGATGGTAAGGAGTATGGCTAACCCTGTAAGATAAATATCTGTTTTGTGCGCCAGCGGAAGAACAGATTTACCGGATATAACAGTTGCCACCATAAACAACACGGGTAAAAAAGCATTGCCTCCGAAAATATCACTCATCGCCATTTGATAATCCTTCAATTTCATGGAAGCTAAACCTGTCGATATTTCAGGAAGAGCAGTAGCAGTAGCTAAAATAGTAGCACCGAATATCACGCCTGTCATTCCTATATGTTTGGCAATGGCATCGCCACTTACTTCTAATCCAACACCTGCAACTAAAGTAATCAGTGAGCATAAAGCAAAAACAACAATAACCCTTTGAATGGTCACACCTTTTTTCAATGCTAAATCATGCTTCTTTTTCATGCTGTGTCCTCTCTTCTCTTTTTGACTGTTTGGAAGAACACCTAATTGATGCCAAGGTAAATTGGTTCTTGCCTTCCCTATCATATAAATGCCTGCAAGCCATACCAGCACAATTATCGCATCGATCGGCGATACACCCAGGTAGATTACAGAAGGCCTCAACTGGTTGCCTACAACCACCAATGTTAAAACAGTAATGACCATTAACCCTTCCAGCACAAGTATCAGTGATGCCGCACGATAGGTAAGCGGATCTTTTTTCCCTAACCCAAATACATCCAATACAACAAGAACTACAGTTTGTATGGCAATACCGCCGAGAATATTTCCGATAGCAAGCTCCAGGTTGTGTTGTAATGCCGCGCTCACAGTAATGGCAATTTCGGGAAGGTTTGTTACAATTGCGAGCAAAATCAAACCACCCAGGGCTTCACCCAAACCAAAGTGTGTAGTAAGAATGTCGGCAGTCTCGGATAATTTAATTCCTGCAAACCATATTAACACGGCACTCACAACAAATATGAGCAGAAGAACTGGCAATGAGAGTGATGCAATCATGAAAAATTATAAGTATAATTACAAATTCTAACTAATTGGGTTTTCGCGGAATTTCTGTTTTAGCAATTTCTGTAGGAATTACTTTGCCTGAATTCCTTATGGCATAAGCGTGTGTAAACTCTGCACCGTAGAAAACTAACATGGAAGAATATGAAACCCAAAGTAAAATTAAAATGATCGAACCTGCAGCACCATATCCTATACCAGGGTCTGCTTTTGAAAAGTATAAACCCAACCCAACTTTACCAATCTCAAACAGAAAGGTAGTAACGATCGAGCCAATCCATACATCCTTCCATTTTATTTTTGCATCTGGAAAAAATTTAAACATAAGTGCAAATAATACGGCAAAAACAATGAAGGAGAAAATGAAATTAAACACCTGTAAGACAATAAGAAATGAATCAGAAAAATGATTTGATATCCAAATACCAAATGCTGATAATATTGCAGAGACTACAAGTGACACAATAAGTAGAAACGCTATAGCCACGATCAGCCCGAAGGAAAATAACCGAACCTTGATTACGTTCCAAATACCCGATTTAGTTTTGTCAACCTTTACTTCCCAAATGACATTTAATGATTGTTGAAATTGCGCGAACACTCCTGTTGCACCAATAATAATTATAACCAGCCCGATTATAGTTAACCAAACAGAATTTCGGATCCTGCTTGCCTGCACAATCATGTTTTGAATTTGTTTGGCAGTTTCTGCCCCTAAAGTGGCAGTGATTTGATCTGCAATATGCTTATTCACCACATCGCGTCCAAAAAAATATCCGGCAAACGTCACAATTACTACAAGCAATCCTGGCAAAGAAAAAACCGAATAATATGCAATCACCGCACTTTCACGAAACGGGTCTTTTGACCACCATTCTTTAAAAGCGATTTTCAAAATGGCAAAATTATTTTTCAAAAATATTTTCATCTATAAAATAGGCTCT
>Ga0224525_1000179_pt1 | contig 31744 bp, 24 predicted proteins | sample CFST100metaG_FD_179874 | JGI IMG/M metagenome (GOLD analysis project Ga0224525, IMG submission 179874) | Peat soil microbial communities from Stordalen Mire, Sweden - C.F.S.T100 | ecosystem: Environmental > Terrestrial > Soil > Wetlands > Peat | place: Sweden: Norrbotten County, Stordalen Mire...
AAGGTCAGGGATTCCGGCTACTTCCATTTCCAGTTTCACCATTCCAAGTGTCCGGTTGTTAAAAACAATGACCTTCACAGGTAATTTATACTGGATAATTGTCATCAGGTCTCCCATCATCATTGACAGACCTCCATCACCGCAGAAAGCAATCACTTGTTTGCCGGGACAGGCAAGTGCTGCACCGATAGCCTGAGGCATTGCATTTGCCATAGTGCCATGATTAAATGATCCCAACATTTTTCGCCCGCCTGTTCCGTCAATATAGCGTGCGGCCCATACGCAGCTCATCCCTGTATCTACTGTGAATATGGCATCTTTGGCTGCCAGTTCATTAATAACTGAGACGACAAATTCAGGATGAATAGCATCTGGTTTTCCGGAATCATTTACATAAATCAGCAATTTCTTTTTTACTTCGTCATAAAACTTCAATTGCATCTTGAGAAAAGTTGCATCTTCCTTCATTTCTATCATAGGCATAAGCGCCTGCAAGGTATCTTTCACATCTCCACAAAGGCCCATTTCGAGCTTAGCTCTTCGCCCAAGTGTTTCAGGTTTTATATCAATCTGTACAATTTTATTTTCAACGGGCATGAAAGAGGTATAAGGAAAATCCGTGCCCAGCAATACAAGCAACTCACATTCATGCATGCTATGATAAGCTGATGGAATCCCCAGCAATCCGGTAAGCCCTACTTCATAAGGATTATCGTACTGGATGGCCATTTTTGCTTTATAAGAATAGGCTACCGGAGCTTTTATCTTTTCTGCAAGCTGAATAATTTCTGAATATGCCTCCGCAGCTCCCAACCCGCAGTATATAGTTACCTTTTTGTGCGAGTTTATAAGCGCGGCCAGTTGCGATAGCTCGTTCTCCGATGGTCTGACAACAGGCCTGTTCCGGAAAAGTTTAGTAGTAGTTTCAGCTGCGACTGCGGGAAGGTTGGTAATATCTCCTGGTAATCCAAGGACAGCTACCCCTTTTTTATGAACGGCATGCTGAAGTGCGGCCTGTAACATGCGAGGTAATTGTTCAGGTGTAGCAGCAATCTGGTTATAGCAACTGCAATCGTCAAAAAGTCTGATTGTGTTTGTTTCCTGAAAAAAATCCATTCCAAATTCTTTTGTGGATATTGTAGAAGCAATAGCCAGTACGGAAGCCGATGATCGGTGCGCATCATACAACCCGTTTATCAGGTGGACATGTCCCGGGCCACAGCTTCCGGCACAGCATGCCAGCCCTTTAAGCTGGGCCTCTGCGCCGGCTGCGAATGCAGCAGTCTCTTCGTGCCGTACATGTATCCATTTGATTTTACCGTTACGGTGCACGGCTGCATTTACGTGGTTGAGACTATCACCGGTTACTGCATAGATCCTTTGGATACCTGCTTCAACTAATATTTCCACCAGTTGATCCGAAACATTTTTTTTCATTTTTGTCTTCGCTTTGCCAGAAAATGATCAAGGCTAAACACACCAGAGCCCCTGGATGCGATGAACAAAAACAGAAAGCAATAAATTATTGCCAGCTCACCACCATTCATAACTGGGAGGATAGCATGGATGCCATGCACTGACCAATAAGCAAAAGCCATCTCTCCACTGCAAATAAATGCTACCCAGTGTGTCCAAAGACCAATCATGATCAGCAGGCCGCCGAAGAACTCTATAGGGCCTGCAATCAATACAATATAGCTGGGCATTTCATGTCCTGCAGGTGGAAAACCGAATAGTTTTTGTGAACCATGCCACAGAAAAAGAAATCCGGCAATTATGCGAAACATGGCATAAATCTGCGACTCGTACTTTGAAATAAACATTGTTGAATTCATTTGTCCTGGTTTTTAATTAATACCTATTATTGCACAGGCGTCTTGACTTATTGGCCTGCAAATTTTATCAGCGTCTCATTATTTGTATGAGTTTCCTCCAGGAATAAACTGTGGCCGCTATTCTCAAAAGCAATGTTGTTTGAAACAGTGATTCCGGTTTTCATCTGTCCGGACTTATCAGACTTCGTTTTCTTAATTGATTCTTTCATCGTTTTAAATATTAGATCATATAACGTTTTTTTTATTCCATTTTTACCTATTCCAGGGTTTGATAGTTGTTTTTCTATTGCGTCTATCATTGGCAGCAGTCAGCAGATATATACATTTTTAGTGGCATCGTTAATGTGAGCTTTGAAAAACATATTGATGATAATATGTCATTCCGTTTCTACCAGCATTTTCCCCTGGTTTTTTCCGCTAAAGAGAGCAATGAAAGCATCAGGTAATTTATTGAAACCTTGAATAATAGTCTCAGTGTATTTTATTTTCCCTTCATTAATCCATTGAGTCAGATATGCAAAGGCTTCTCCAAAACGTTCATTGTAATTACCTATTATAAAACCCTGCACAAGAGCACTTCTGGTTAGTAATTTGGGAAATACTCTTGGTCCTGTAGGGATCTCAGTACTGTTGTATAATGAAATCTGACCGCATAGAGCTATTCTTGAATGAAAATTCAGGTTATCAATAACTGCATCTGTAATTTCGCCGCCGACATTATCATAATATACATCCACTCCTTTAGGACAAACATCTGCAATGACCTTGCTCATTGCCTTTGCAGTTTTATAGTTTATAGCTTCATCAAACCCGAATTGCTCTTTCAATAATTTACATTTTTCATCAGAACCGGCAATACCAACCACGCGGGAACCCTTTATTCCGGCAATTTGTCCGGCCACAATGCCAACGGCGCCGGCAGCTCCGGAAATTACTACAGTTTCTCCTGCTTTTGGTTTACCAATTTCCGTCATACCAAAATAAGCTGTAAGACCCGGCATTCCGAGAATGCCCAGGTAATAGCTTGGCGGAGCCGACTGAATATCAACCTTCCGAAGGTTCTCTGCCTTTTCAATACAATATGTTGCCCATGGTAACATTCCAAATACAGTGTCGCTTTCAACGAAAGAACTACTTCTGCTTTCAATAACCGTTGCAACAACTCCTCCGGAAAAAGGTTGATCAAGCTGAAAAGATGCTGCATATGACTTTACATCATTCATCCGTCCCCTCATATAAGGATCGACAGAGATGTACCATGTTTTAAGCAAAACTTCGTTGTCTTTTAATTTGCCCGTCTCTCTCTCTTCAAATCTGAAATTTTCTGATGATGGAAGTCCGTGAGGTCTTGATGCTAAAACAATTTGTTTACTCTTCATATTCCATTTTGATTATGTTTCACTCAATATATCTGATAACTTCCATCAGACAGCTTTAGGCAGTTTTTTTACTTATTGTGCTAAATAACCACCATCAATTTCGAGTGTCGTTCCTGTCATAAATGTACTATCGTCAGAAGCGAGGAAAATAAATCCGGCAGCAACCTCTTCAGGTTTTCCTAAACGCTTCATAGGGTGCAGGCCCATGATATATTTATGAATATCAGAATTTTCGATTATGCCAGCATTGGTGAGCAAAGGAGTTTCAATAAACCCCGGGCAAATTGAATTTATTCTTATTCCTTCAGTCGCGTATTCAAGTGCAGCAGATTGGGTAAGTCCGATTATACCATGTTTTGCTGCAACATAATGTGAAGATGTGGCAAAGCCTACTTTACCCAGAATAGATGACATATTTATAATAACCCCTTTCTTTTGCTTTGTCATATGCTTCAGTTCCTGATTCATGCAGTTGAAAACGCCATTCAGGTTTGTATTAATTACTTTTAACCAGGCTTCTTCACTTAGATCGCCTACTTTATTTGCTTCACCACCAATACCGGCGTTATTAAGAGCAACATCAATTGATTTGAATGTATCAATCGTATGTTGAATTGCGGCTTCAACCTGCTTATATACTGATACATCGCATTCAATAAAAACCGCTTTTGAGTTTATCAGCTTCAGCTTATCCATTGTTGGGTCAGCTGTATCGGATTTCAAATCAGCGATTACTATATTTGCACCTTCTTTTGCTGCCGCAAAAGCACATGCTCTGCCTATGCCAGATAAACCTCCGGTAATAAATACAGTTTTATTCTCAAGCTTTTTCATTATAATGCTAAAGTTTTTAAAGGTTTATAATTCGTAATGCCGGTGACCGTTTGATAAGGAATAATGAGAGATTTACTTTGGATTTACTGATTTTAAGGCAGTTTCATATCTTCTGGCAACCTCTTCCCAGTTAACAACGTTCCAGAATGCATCTATATAATCTGCCCTTTTGTTCTGATATTTCAGATAATAGGCATGTTCCCATACATCCATTGTAAGAAGAGGTATCCCTTTTTTTTCAGCTATATCCATTAAAGGATTATCCTGATTTGGAGTTGAACAGATGAACAGGGCACCTTTAGGATCGAGGCATAGCCATGCCCAGCCGCTGCCGAATCTGGTTTTGCCTGCATCTGAGAATTGTTTTTTGAACTCATCAAAGGAGCTGAAAGATTTCGTGATAGCTTCTTTTAATTTACCGGTTGGAAGGCCTCCTCCATTATGCTTCATGCTTTCCCAGTAGAAAGTATGATTAAAATAACCGCCACCATTATTTCTGACTGCCATTGGGTATTTGCTTATATTCCTGATAATATCCATCATATCCATCGATTCCATATCGGTGCCTTTTATTGCAATCATGAAATTATCATAGTATGCTTTATGATGTTTGCTATAATGGATTTCCACTGTTTGTTTATCAATGGAAGGTTCAAGAGCATCATAAGAATACGGTAATGCTTTGAATTCTAATTTGCTTACGGGTTTCATAGTTTCTTGTTTTTGATCATTATTTGTTTGATTCATTTTCACCTGATCTTTTGCGGGATCCTGTGCGTTTACATTAGAAGTGTATTGCAGGCAGAAAAGTGCGGCAGTGATTATTGCCGCACAAAATTTAGTTTTTTTCATTTTTAGTCCTCCTGATTTTTATTTGTCAGCTAGTCTGAGTCCGTTATTTACATAACAGGTTAATGATTTAGCTTGCAGAACTTCCACTCTGACTGGCCAGATAATTCTCTATTCCCATCTGTTCAATTTGTGCAAGTTGAATTTCTCCCCAATCGACGTGATCTTCTTCCATCTTAAGTATCCTGGTAAGCAGGTCAAGAGAGCCCTGATCATCGACCTCTCGTGCAAGTTTTATTGCTTCATTATAATCACGGACAACTTTGAGTTCATGATCATGATCGTAACCGATCATTTCCGAAACAGTTTTGCCAATTTTCATTGGATTAAGATTTGAAACAGTTGGTGCCCCATCAAAAAAAATGATGCGTTCAATAAGCCATTCTGCGTGGTGCATTTCATCCATTGCCTGTTTTCTTATTGCCTGGTGAAGTTTGCCGTAACCCCAGTTCTCACAAACTTCAGAATGAACCATGTACTGGTTTATAACTGTGAGTTCGTCCGCCAGAAGCGAATTCAAGACTAATAGTAACTTTTTACTCCCTTTCATAGTTTTTCTTTTTTGATTTGTTTTTTATGAAATTAAAGTTCCAAAGTTGAGCAACTTGAGTCTTATAGATGTTACATTAATTTTGAAAAAAGTTACATGATTCACATATTCATATCGTGAATAAAACAAACGAAGGTTGAAGGGGGTTGAAAGGGGTTGAAGGGGGTTAAAGGGGTTGAATAACGATCATGCGGTCTTGCATTCAGAAGAACGTTCCGGGAACTGTGCTGAGAGGGATAATTTTCCTATATTATTCTTTGATTTTTTGTCTTTAGCTCATATAAGTTTTGTGGTCTTTGAGCTATTTTACAATTGTAATATGGAATGATTTCGTATCTCATCAAAGAAAGGAGTTCTTTTTTCTTCAACGCATTTTACGGCATAAAGATAAATCGCGGCGCTCCAGGTCTGCCAGTCCTGCCCCATGGGTTTGCCATCCTGGGCTTTTATCCATTCGTTAAATCCAAAATCGACCCTTCCGGTACCGGACATTTTTATGCTATGGGTAAGCGCTATGAGCTTTTCTCCTGCGAGCTTGTACTTCCTGGCAGCTACTAAGGCTGCAACATAAAACCCGCAAACAAAAGGCCAGATACCTCCATTGTGGTACTCTCCGGGCTTGTTATAGATTTCATATCTTTTATGCCAGTCAGTATCTTCAGGTTTAATAAAGGGGAAGAAATTAGGCGGCAGATCAAGAGCCAGTTCACCTCTTTTTCTCATGCCCGAACACTCCTCTTCGATCCAGGAAATCATCTTTCCGGCCCTCGAGGGTGATGCTATCCCTGACAAAATGGCAAGACTGTTACCTAGCAGGTCGAACCGTTCGCTGCTATGAATTTTATATGACCAGAAAGCATAATAAGGTTTATGTTTTATCACAAAACCTTCGTTGATATGATGGTGTATTGTTCCTCCGGTAATTGTAAACCGGCTCATATCGCGGCATATCAGATCTGCTCTATTATTCTGTCCCAGGAGCCGTAGATAGCTATATACCAGGGTGTTCACATATAAACCATATCCGGTCACCCATTGTTCATCGCGCCAATCACTTGTTGGCTGCTGGGCAACCAACTGCCGGTCAGTTGGACTTTGATACTGCATCCATGTTAAACCTTTACTGACAGCATCCTGAAGAAAATCATGTTCACCCGTTATTTTTCTGAAAATGCCAACACCCAGCAAGAACAAAGGAGTTGTATCACTTGACCCGCGGTCTTCTTTGTCGTGAACCAACGAAGGGATATGACCATGGATTGTCTGATTTTTTGCGAGAGTCTGCAACACTTTGCGAATGCTGTCTATCAGCTTCAGATTCTCAGAAACAGCAATCCCGAAAATAGAAAACATCAAATCCCTGGTATATGGCTCCGGATATCCCCAGCCAGCAGTCCGTGGAAGTCCATGGTATGGTCCGTGGACATTATGAAGCAGCACTTCAAGGGCAGTCTTCTTTGCCTCCTCTATCTCTTGCCAGTTTGCAGTTTGCATGGTGTTAATCTGAAGATTACCTTATTCCCAGTTTTTCGTTCATTAACTGTACAAAACGCTTTGCAACAATGCGGTAATCGAAGTTTTTCACAACACGCTCTCTGGCTGCTTTACCCATTTTTTCACGCAATGCTGTATCAGTCATAAGATCCATCAAATATTTGGCAATATCATGAACACTTGCACGATAGTCTATTATCCGTGGTACATTAAATATCACTTTATGTTTATCTTCAAAACCAGATTCGTATCCAAGCATTACTTCGTTCACGGTTATTTTCTGCGCTACCGTAGCCAGGAATGCCGTTTTGCCATGTACAAGTGTATCAAGCATACCCATGGCATTAATACCTATAACAGGCTTTCCGCAAGCTCCTGCTTCCACCTGTGGCATTCCAAATCCCTCAAGCCTGGAAGGGGCTGCATAAATATCGCATGCGCCAATCAGGTAAGGCATGAAATTTCGTGAAATAATACTGGTTGCAAAAGTGACATTTTTTTCAATGCCCAGGTGTGTCGCCATTTCCAGATCGGCCAGGTTTTGAATCCCGGTTCGCGGCTGAGGCCATACTTTGCAGACATATTTCCAATCGGGTGCTTTAGTATCAATAATAGCAAGCGCTTGCATTACCTCCTGTGCACCTTTTGATGCGGCGTCGCCACCAACAGTAAGAATCATCAGCTGATCGGGTGGAATACCCAGCGTCTCGCGCACTGCCAGAATTTTAGGGTCGTCCTTACTGAAAGGGATAAAAGCATCCGTGTCGCAGCCTACAGGTAACACTTCAATTTTATCGCCATTGATCCCGTCGCGGACATACATCTCTTTCACCCAATTCGATGTCACCAGTATAAGCGGAAGAGCGTTCAAAACCTCCTGGTAGTTCGCAATATAACCATCGGCAACCAACCATGGGACCGGCTGCTTACCATACCGTTGCGGGTGGAGAACCAATTGAGGCGTATGTCCCCAATAACCTATTCCAACAACAACATCCGGCTCAAACCAGCGATAATACCATTCCTTCTCCTGTGCTGATTCGAGATGAACCGCACAGGCAGAAACACCAATTTCAAGTAGTCCCTTGTACAGAAGATCTCCCTGGGTTGCAAGCCCTCCGGGTGAAGGAGGGTAATCATATAATACCAATACTTTCATTTTAAAACTCCTCCATTATTAAGCCATTTTTTGGCATCGCCCGAATTTGTAAATTGCCAGAATGATTCTGCGCGCGGTGTTGTTTCTGCTTCAAAACTGCTTTTTTCAAATCCGTATGTTTTTGTAATTATGTTATATTTTCTAAGCCAGATCCGTTTCGTAAGTGTCCGGTAAACAGAAGCGTTTTGCACAGGTCTGGGATAATATTCCTTGCCACCATCTTCATAAGCAAAGGTATAAAGTTCATTGGCAGATATTTTACCGCTATACCAGAGTTTAATAATTGCTTTGCTTACTTCCTCATGCCTGATATGCCTTGTATATTCTCCGGTTGGATTATGGGAAATAATCAGGTCGAAATGCCTGGAAGGCAATAGCTGCAGTATTTCATGTTTCAGCTCATTTTCATCCAGAGGCTTTTGTTCCGGGCCGTCGTCCAAATCGCCCATTATTCCCTCAGACTTTAAAATTTGTAATGTTTTATAGAATTTAGGAGCCCGGCCTTTATCGCTTCCGCGGCACATACAAACAATAAACCACCTCCATGACGGATGGCTCAGTATTGTTCCACCAGCCCATAACGTTTCATCATCGGGATGGGCTACAATAACGGCAACTGCCTTTTGGGGTTTTTTGTCCATTTTCCCTGTCCTCTGAAAGGAGAAGCTTTTAAATGCAAAATACTAAAAAGATGAGGTTATAATTGTAGTAACAGATGCAGTGACTGCAACAGCAGCTGCTACTTTGAGTTCTTAAGTTCATTCAGGAGTTCACTTAAAATAATTGAAGCGCAAGTAGATGCGCAGTCTGACATGCCATATGGAATAATCAGATTTTTATTATGGATAATGGAACCGCAAGAGTAAATAACATTGGGCACATAACCTTCCCTTTCTTCATTATTGGGAGCCAATAAAGGTGTCTTTAGCCTGCCGATTTCTTTTTCAGGATTATCAAGTTCATATAATGATGCTCCTAAAACGTATTCCCTCATGGGTCCTACTCCATGTGTTATAACCAGCCAACCTTCTTCCGTCTCGATAGGCGAGCCGCAATTTCCAACCTGAACAAATTCCCATGGATATTTTGGCCTCTGAATGAGTTTGGCTTCGCGCCAGATATTGATATTATCTGAATAAGCTATATAATTATTTACCCCATCTATTCTGCACAGAATGGCATATTTACCATTGATCTTCCTGGGAAACAATGCCATTCCTTTATTCTGTGCAAGTTCGCCATGAACAGGTAAACCTTTGAAATGATAGAAATCTTTGGTCGCAAGCAGCTTTGGTAATATTGAAATGCCATCGTAAGCAGTATAGGTAGCATAGTAAATTACTTCACCGTTTTCCTCTTTGAATTTAACAAAACGTGCATCTTCAATACCATTTTTTTCAGTATCAGAGATCGGGAAAATAACTCTCTCGGAAATTGCCGAATCAAGTGAAAATTCAATTTCATAATGTGAAAGAGCCAGCCACATCATTTGATTAATGATTAATTCTTTATTTGGCGAAAGCTGATGTGTTTTTCTTGTTTCTTCTACGGCCTTTTTCAATTCACCATAAGTAAATCTGTCACCCAAATTTTCTAAAACAAAAACCGGAGAAATCTTATTGTCGAAATCATGCATTTCATCCAGCTTTTTTATAAATGATTTTTTATTATAAATATGCCTTTTGATTCGCTCTGCCTCTGCTAACATTTTGCCAACAGGTTCAATAATCAGATTATTATTCTTATCAATAATAGCTGAACGAAAAACAAGGGATGAAATATGCCCTTCACCAGTTGCCCTGAAGCTAAAAATCACTCTTTTCTCATCCAGTCCTAATTCTGACTGATCGGGATCTTCTACAACGGATGGATTAAAGAAAGCTGCCGATTCAATAGAATATTCCAATGTGAAATACGAACCTATAAGCGCTTTTCGCGATTGATTAACCTTACCCGGTTTTACTCCTAATTCATCAAACAAGCCAGCCAGTTTATTAAAATGCTTTTCAAATATCATTGAAATATTCCTGTGACGTCTCGAATAACCTCTAAGCACCTGACTTAATGTTATAGATACTTCATTATCAGACATAGCCAATACATTACGGATAATATTTAAACTTCTCTCATTGGAAATATAAAAGAAGCGGGCTATTACCCTGCTGGGATCCGGGAGAAATTTACTACCCATTCTGGTCACAGTAACTTGCATAGTCCTCTGATTTTATTTTAGCCTGAATTATTGATAAAAAAGGAGATTTTGTCCTTCATCCGAAACTTAATTAATTATATTTGAAGCGATTACAATATAGTACACCCTTTATACAATGATAGAAAGAAAAACTGAGATTGCCACGCCGAAACTTAACCTTTCTCAATACAAGGTAAAAATATTACATTTAGTTTTAGCGGTGATCACTTTCCAAAAATGGTGTAACCATCATTTCATAGGGCCATCCCTGGTGGAGCAAAAAGTTTATTTCCGGAACAAGGGTGTTTAACTAATTATCATGCTTCTGCTTGCGGGATTTTGAGGTTTATATATGTATGTGAATAATGCAACTCTTTTCAATAATTATGTAACACCGGCACTTAAATAAGAACTTATCTTTGAATTTGTATTTAATTACATAAAACAAAATATTATGGAAACAGATGAAAAAAGCAAAACTGATCCTATAAAGGAAAATACAGAAATCAGTAAAAATGAAAAGTCTAAAAATGATATTGAAAAGAATATCAGAGATGAAGGAGTAAAAAAAGGCATTGTCAATACTTCAATAATCTGCTTTATAATATTGTTGCTTATGGGGATAATAGCTTTTTCACTCTATAACCACGAGCATAAAAAGCTGACTAATCTGATGGAAACACAGAAGACTTCCCTTACAGATAAAGTAAATGCCCGTGATTCTGTGATAAACGAATGGATAACGACTTTCGATGATATTGAAAAGAATATCGCAATTATAAAAGAAAAAGAGAAACTAATCACTGTTAATTCATCGAATGCTGAAATATCGAAAGACAAGAGACTACAGGTTCTGGAAGACATAAAAACCATAAATACACTCCTTGAACAGAACAAAAATAAGATCGCCTTCCTGAATGCTCAATTAAAGAAGTCAGGCGGAACAATAAAGATCCTTCAAACTAAAATTTCTGAACTCGAATTTTCGATGAAACAGAATGAAAATGAAATTTCCGAACTGAAGACCGCCCTGGTTGAAAAGAAATTTGAGGTAGATCAGCTCAATACCCAGGTGGCAGTTATGCAGGATACTATTGCAAAAAAGGATGAGAAAATCAGTACCCAGACTTATGAGATGAATAAGGCTTTTTATGCCGTTGGTACGTATAAAGAATTGAAAGCCAAGGGTCTTTTAACCAAAGAAGGCGGATTCATCGGTCTTGGTAAAACAGAAACTTTAACCGGAGCACTTCCTGACAGTGCTTTTGTCCAGATCGACATCACTAAAATGAATTCTATTTTGGTTAATTCAAAGAGTGCCAAGCTTATCTCTGAGCATCCTGCCGGTTCATATGAGTTTGTACGCGACAATGACAAAAGAATTATATCTATTGAGATAAAAGATCACGATCTTTTCTGGAAAATCTCAAAATATGCAGTTGTTGAGATAACTAAATAATAACCTAACTCGCAATTTTTCCGTGCATGAGGAGGTCGAGAGCTTCGTTGAACGCACCTGCATGAATGACGTTGCCTGTATTTACAAAGAAGATCTCATCGGCGTTTTCTATTGTGTTTAAACGGTGGGCAATTATTACCCTGGTAGTTGATTCGGGAAGTTTTTTAAGTATGCTTTCGAGCATTTGTTCGGTAACTGTGTCAATGTTCGCAGTGGCTTCATCGAGTATCAGCAATTCGGGCTTACGAAGAACAGCGCGCATAAAAGCAATAAGCTGTTTTTGCCCCAGGCTGATACCATCACCTGTGGTCTGAACATTTGTTTCTAATCCCTTGTCGAACCGTTCAAGCAGGCTTTCAAGTCCCGCTTCTTTAATGGCTTCCGCCAGCTGAGGGTTAGTGAGATCTCTGAATGCCGGATTTCCATATATCAGGTTATCGCGCACAGTTCCGGTAAAAAGAAAAGGATCCTGCAAAATAAACCCGATCTTCCGGGTGCGCTCTTCAGGAGTATATGAACGGATGTCCCTGCCATCGAGCAATACGGTTCCCCTGCTGGCATCGTATAGCCTGGCCATGAGTGATGCCGTTGTGGTTTTGCCGCCCCCTGTCGGTCCTACCAGGGCATATGTTTTCCCGCGTTCCAGATCGAAGCTTACGTGGTGCAAAACCTCGTTTCCTCCCGGATAAGAGAATGATACTTTCTGGAAACTGATATATGATGCTGATGATGCATGTTCAGTATCTTCCATTACATGTAAATCTGTCCCGAGGGACAAAAGCATGGAGATGCGGTCCCACGCTGCCATTGCTGTTTGAAAATTGGACCACAATGCTGCTATCTGGCGTAACGGGCCGTAGAAATTGGATATATAAGCAATGAAGCTTATAAGCAGACCGACGGAGAAATGTCCTTTTATAATCAAAAAGATGCCCAGCGCCAGAACAATAAGCTGACCTATATTGGATGCCAGGGTGTAGACCGGTGAAAGCACGTTATTGGCAATACCTGCCTGTATTGACCTGTTGTAATTTTCCTTGTTAGCCTCTTCAAATCGTTTCCGGAAATAGTCGCGGCGGTTGAAGGCAATAATTACTTTAAAATTGGCCAGGCTTTCCTGCACTTCGGCGCTCAGGCCTCCCATGCTTTTCATGCTGGCGGCATTACGTCTCTTCAACCATGGTGAGACAATCCTGGTAAAGATCCAGAGTATCACTGCAGGAGAGAGGGCAGCAAGACCCAGCGGAAGATTTATGCTTAGCAGGATTATTACTGCACCTGTCATCGTTATGAGGCTGCCAAAAAACTGCGTCAGCGACCCCGCGAAAAACTGGTTTACCTTATCTGTATCATTGTTTATCCGTGAAATAAGATCGCCTGCCTTGTTCTGGTTGAAAAAGTCAACCGGCAGCTCCTGGAGTTTATTAAACACCGCAGTCCGCAGGCTGAAAAGCATCCGTTGCCCGATGCCACCCATCATGCGCATCTGGGTATAGTTCACAGCAAAAGCAATGACGTAAATTGCCATTAGGATTGAAGCAAACAGAAGCACACCCTGATATTGTTTCGTCTGAACATAAGTATCGATGGTATGACCAACCAGATAAGGACCAAGCAGGCTTAATCCCGAGTTTACAAAAATGGCAGCAATAGCCTTAACCAGGTTGCCCCGCTCCGTGCCGGTGAGCGTCACCAGTTTGCGAAACGATGCAACGCTGGATGCTTTCTGCTCCGCCTTTCCTGATGCCTGATTTAAGTTATAGTTCATAGTGATGCGTGCTTTTTTGTGAACTGTAAATCTGGGCATATTCAGGGGAACTTTCTTTAAGATCCTTATGTTTCCCTGTTGCTATAATTTCACCTTCCATTAAAAGTATTATCTGTTCAAAATGTCTCACGGGTGCAATTTTCTGGGTAACTGAAATAAGAGTCAGCCAGGGATAATTGTTTTCGAGGTTGCAGAGGATTTTGTTTTCTGTCTGCCTGTCAACCCGCGAAGTAAAATCGTCGAGCAAGAGGACCTTAGGATTTATCGCCAGCGCGCGCGCCAGCATGATACGCTGTTTTTGTCCCCCTGACAGGCTTGTGCCCCTTTCCGAAACAATAGTATCCAGACCCTGTGGCAAGGAATCAATAAAATCGCTTAACTCAGCCATTGAAATGGCTTTATTCAATGATTCATCGGTAACCTTATTGCTGAAAGCAATATTCTCGCGAAGGCTCATGTTAAAGATCACACTGTCCTGGAAAACAAAACCAATCTGGCTGTGGAACAGATCTTTCGTATAATTATCAATCCTGACTCCGTCGAATTCAATTGAGCCCGAATCAGGAGCAATCAACCCGGTAAGCAGGTACAGCAACTGGCTTTTACCCGCTGCCGTAGGTCCGATAATAGCTGTTTTGCTGCCGGCTTTTATCGAAAAGGAGATGTCTTTAAGGACAGGCTTCTCTCCAAAGGAAAGTGAAACATTTTTTACCTCAATATCACCTTTTATATTAGTGTCAATAGTTCCTGATTCAACTGTTGCCGGCGCATCCTGGACTTCATTAATTCTTGCGTACGAGGCTGAAGCCGACGCAATGATGTTGCTCATGAAGCCAATCATCATTATCGGAAATATCAGCAGTATAAGATAACTGTTGAAAGCTGCAAAATTCCCGAGTGTCATGGTTCCGGCAACAACAAAATGGCCTCCCATGGCAAGTATTGTCACTGTCGCTAAATTGGCAACAAACATAATGACAGGGATAAGCGTTGAAAAAAGACGCACAATGGATAATCCGATATTGAGTGAAACTGAATTAGCCTCGAGGAATTTTACGCTTTCCGGTTGCTGCGAGTTCAACACCCTTATCAATGCTGAGCCCATAATGCTTTCATTAATAATCTTATTCAGCATGTCGATGTTTTCACGGCTGCGTTTAAAGAGCGTCCTTACCTTCCTCATCACAATAAAAAAAGTTACTGCAATAATCGGCACAATTGCAATGACAGTCAGCGCCAGCTTCCAGTTGATGAGGATCAGCAAAATGGCTGTACCGGAAATAATAAAAACTGAAGAGATGATATTGACAAAAGCCATAGAGACAAACATCTTTATAGAGTCGATATCAGAAGTCAGGTTTGTCAATAGCTTTGATGGGTTTGATTTAATGATATAAGTATAGTTCTGTGAAGAAATTTTAGCGGAGAGCCTGGATCTCATATCTTTAGCAACCCTTTCCGAAGCATAAGTCTGAAAAATGTTTTGCAGGAAAGAAAAAATAAATATTCCTGCGGCAGCCGCCATGAACAGGATAACCACAGACCTTGTATCAAAATGCCCGGCTGAGAAAGTATCTATCCCGTGCGCAATGATTTTAGGTATCAGCATGTTGGTACTGCTTCCAAGCAATGCCATGATGATTAGCAGTATCACTATTCCGGAGTATGGTTTCAGCAAACTAAAAATCCCGGGTCTGGAATTTTTGTTTTTTGCGGAACGCATATCAGGTGTTGTCATTTTTTTTGCAATGTTTTACAAAGAAATCCAATAATGCATTACGTGCAATTAAAAAACCGGTAAAATCATAAATTTTGCCGGCGAACCTGCTGTTTATGACGGTTCTTTTGTATGATAAAACACATTTTTTCACGGATTTTGCGATTCGGTAATAATCAATGATCCGAAAAACAAGAACTTCAAATACCTTTTCAATTATAAAGACGGACAATATATTTGATATATTAGCCTTTTAAATTTATAATCATGAATCCAAATGCAATCAGGGAAATCGCTGCTTCTTTTCAAAAAAGCAGAATATTATTAATCAGCATTGAGCCTGAAATATCTCAAGAACAGAATTTGAAACAGGATTGAGTCAGATAACAGGTTAAAAAATTAAATTTGATTGCACCTTAAAAGAATCAATTGCAGGTATGGCCCATCATAATACAGTTAAATATAATAACTACAAGAAACTTTCCGACAGGATAAATCTTTTTCCACAGGGAGCCATTGCTTCTGATCTGCTTTTTGAAATACTGAAGATCCTTTTTTCAGAGAGGGAAGCAGGACTTGTCTCATCATTGCCGATAAAGCCATTTAATGCCCGGAAAGCTGCAGCAATATGGAAGATCAGCGAACCTGATGCAAAGAGCATATTGAATGATCTGGCTGACAGGGGACTTCTGATCGATGGCTGTGAGAATGACGATGTGATCTATTCCATGCCGCCTCCGATGGCAGGCTTTTTTGAGTTTTCATTGATGAGATACAGAAATGATATTGATCAGAAGACTCTTTCCGAGCTCTTTTATCAGTACATGAATGTTGAAGAAGACTTTATTAAAAATCTCTTCACTGATGGAGAAACACAGCTTGGAAGAGTATATGTGAACGAAGAGGTGCTCTCAAACGAAAATGCACTTCATGTGCTTGATTATGAGAGAGCATCGGAGGTCATAAAAACTGCTGATACGAGAGGTATCGGTATCTGTTATTGCAGGCACAAGATGGAACATATTGGGAAAAACTGTAATGCTCCCATGGATATCTGCATGACATTTAACGGAAGTGCTGATTCGCTGACACGCCATGGGATAGCCAGAAAAGTCGACGTTGCCGAAGGTATTGATCTTTTACAAAAGGCCCGGGATAATAACCTGGTGCAGTTCGGCGAGAATGTACAGGAGAGGGTGAATTTCATCTGCAACTGCTGCGGATGCTGCTGCGAAGCGCTGATAGCTGCAAGAAAATTCGGATTTCTCAATCCCGTCCATACGACAAACTTTCTCCCGTTTATCGATGAAGATAAATGCAATGGTTGCGGCAAATGTGTTGCTTTATGCCCTGTGGAAGCGATGACGCTTGTATCGGCTAACGATCCGGGCAAGCCAAACAGGAAGAGGGCAAAATTGCAGGAAGATATCTGTCTTGGTTGCGGAATATGTCTCACAGGTTGTGATAAAAAAGCCCTTGAGCTTCGTTCGCGAAAAGAAAGGGTTATCACGCCTGTAAATTCAGTTCACAGGGTTGTAATAATGGCGATAGAGAGGGGCAAACTTCAGAATCTTATATTCGACAAGCAGGTTATGTTCAGCCACAGAGCCATGGCAGCAGTGCTTGGAGTGATCCTTAAGCTGCCTCCCCTGAAACAGGCACTTGCAAGCGAGCAATTCAAATCAAGATATCTTGTCTCACTCCTAAGTAGGCAGAAATACTCATGAATTGCTTTACATGGTTACTTGTTTCAATTGACAATTCCGGGGAGAAATATATCATTAAGCATGATCCTGAAAGACAAAATTAGTTTTAAAGAACGCTGGATCTGTCTTCGATTTAATGAAATATTCCTTAATACAATTTACTTAAATGTCGCGCTAATTCGTTTATATTTGCTTTCCAAACCCGGAAAACTAATTAAGTTTAAAGCAGCGTATATTCAGAAATGAGATATTTCTTTCAAAACAAGCCTGGAAAAAACCACCTGTTCAGGAAATACAGGAAAAGCCTGATAAGTGCCGTATTTCTGGTTATTCCCAATTTTTTAACAGGACAAACAGCTCATGATACTCTTCCTTCCAATATTACATTATCACAATGCATAACCTATGCGCTGGCAAACCAGTCTTTGATTAGACAATCCCTGATTGATGAAGATATTAATAAAAGAGACATAAGAATAGCTTTGTCGGGCTGGTATCCGCATCTGGAATTTGATGCCAGTTTGCAACATTATGTTCAGGTGCCAATGGCGTATTATCCTAACGTATCGGATCCGTCAGCACCGGGAATTAACTTTCCCGCCTCAACATCTAATGTATCAGAAGGTATATTTTCTGCAAGCCAGACTTTATATAGCAACAACCTGTTATACGCTGCCAGAACTTCCAGAGAACTCCGTAATCAGGCTGCAGAAAGCACTGAAAACTCAAAGATCAACACATATGTTGATGTAACTAAAGCTTTTTTCGATGTGTTACTGACAGAGGAGCAGCTTAATGTCCTGAATGAAGATATAATCCGATTGCAGCATAATTATAAAGATGCTTTCAGTCTATATCAGAATGGACTGACTGATAAAATAGATTATCAGCGTACTGAAATATCTCTCAGCAATGCTCAGGCACAAAGAAAATCAACAGAGGAGGCCCTGAAAGCTAAATATGCTGAATTAAAACAATTTATGGGAGTGGCTCCTGAAAAACAGCTGACTATTTCATATGATTCTTCCAAATTTGAAAGTGAAATATTAATTGATACAACAAAGAATCTGAATTATAATAATCGCATTGAATATAGGCTGTTACTGACTACCTTGAATTTGCAAAATTCTGCTATCAGCTATTACAAATGGTCATTTCTTCCAACTTTATCTGCTTTTTATGACTATAACGCGCAATATGGCAATGATCTGTTTTCTGATTTATATAATAAGGCCTATCCAAATTCCCTGTTCGGCTTTAAATTGACACTTCCGCTGTTTCAGGGTATGAGCAGACAGGATAATCTGAGCAAGGCCAAGCTTCAATACCAGCGATCCCGGCTTGGAATGGATTATCTGAAAAGTAAGATTAACAGTGAATATACGCTGGCTCTTTCAGGGTATATCAGCAATCTGAATGAGCTGAGGATCGCAAAAAATAATATCATTATTGCGAAAGATATCTTTAACACTGTGAAGCTTCAGTATGATAAAGGAATCAAGGCATATCTCGAGGTTATAGTTTCTGAAACAGATTTACGGACAGCAGAACTTAATTATTTAAATATACTTTTCCGGGTTCTTTCCAGCAAGATGGATCTGGAAAAAGCTTCAGGAGACATAAAAATCAATTGAACAGAACAATGAACTATTCTTTGCCGATAGCTGATACCCGACTTTAAATTTGTAACACAATGTATAAAATAACGCACGTAATATTATATTTTGCAGTGATTGCAGGATTGCTTTCCTGTAGTGGAAATGCAGCAAATAAAAAGACAGATGTGCCTGCAATACCCATTACGGTCACTAATGCCAATTTGACAAAAGCCATATTCTATAATTCATACCCTGCAAATATTGTAGCATTAAAAGAAGTAGAACTGCGCGGACAGGTGAGCGGATATGTAACCGGAATATATTTCACTGAAGGTAAACCGGTTCATTCGGGAGAGAAACTATATGAAATTGACCGTCGCAAATATCAGGCAGCTTACGAGGAAGATAAGTCAAATGTTAAGATCGCTGAAGATAATCTTGAGAAAGTTCAGCGTGATGCCAACCGTTATACCGAGCTTGCCAGGCAGGATGCTGTTGCAAAACAACTTTCTGACAATGCGTTGACAGATCTTAATAAGGCGAAGCAACAGGTGGATGCTGCAAATTCAGAACTGATAAAAGCTAAAACTGATTATGATTATTCCGTAATCAATGCACCTTTTAATGGTACAATTGGCTTTTCAAGCGTTAAGCTGGGAGCTCTCATAACTCCGGGACAGACTCTTCTTAATACTGTGTCTTCGGACGACCCTATGGGAGTTGATTTTGAAATAAGCGAAACCGAGCTTTACCGTTTCCAGGAGCTGGCTAACAGGGCAATTTCAAAGAGTGATACAATATTCAGGATCACCCTGCCAGATAATTCAATGTATCCCTATGCCGGAAGCATAAGTGTCATCGACAGGGCTGTAAACCCGCAGACAGGTTCAATCAGGGTCAGGATAACTGTTCCTAATAATGAAAGAATGCTTAAACCAGGAATGAGCTGCAAGGTTCTTGTGCTGAATGCAAATGCCGGTCAGCAGGTTCTCATCCCATTTCAGGCAGTACTTGAGCAATTGGGTGAATATTTTGTCTTTGTAATGAAAGATAAAAATGTTAAGCAGGTAAAGGTTTCACTTGGTCCCAGGGTTACTTCAAATGTTATTGTGTTGAAAGGACTCAATGGTGGTGAAACAATCGTAGTCGACGGCATACAGAAACTGCATGACGGTTCAGCGGTTACAATCGCTCCGTTGCAGAGACAACAAAATAACAATTAAGGAAAGCAAAGAAACTATAAGCCTGAAACTTATTCTATGATATCCGATACCTTCATAAAACGCCCAATTACAGCAATAGTAATTTCAATTGTATTAGTCATAGTAGGTACATTGGCGATACTTAGCCTTCCGGTCAGTCAGTATCCTGATATTACACCGCCTGTGGTACGTATATCAAGTCAGTATGTCGGGGCTGACGCTACAACTGTTGAACAAACTGTCACTACACCAATAGAAATACAGGTTAATGGAGTTCCGGGCCTGAATTATCTTCAAAGCAACAGCAATAACGATGGCAGCTCGTCAATAAATGTCTATTTTGATATAGGCACAGACATCAGCAATGCCACTACTGAAGTTCAGAACAGGGTAAATATTGCAACTCCTATTCTGCCTGATGAAGTGAAAAGACTGGGAATTACAGTTCGCAGGCGTAATCCGAGCGGACTTTTGAATGTAGCTATCTTCTCTCCTAAAGGCACACATAACATTCAGTTTCTTGACAATTACACCAATATTTTTGTCAGGGATGCTCTTTTGAGGGTTAAGGGTGTCGGAGATATATTTACGAGGACAGATGATTTCAGCATGCGTATCTGGCTTCAACCTGATAAAATGGCAAGCCTTGGACTGACAGCTTCTGACATTTATAATGCAGTCCAGGAACAGAATGTCCAGGTGGCTGCCGGCTCATTTGGTACACCGCCCCAGTCTTCCGGTCAACCTTTCGAATACAAGGCAATTGTAAATGGAAGGCTCACCAGTGTAGATGATTTCAGCAGGATCATCGTCAGGTCTAATCCTGCTGACGGTTCTATAGTTTATTTAAAGGATATTGCACGTGTTGAGTTAGGCAAATTCAATTATTCAGGTGTGTCATTTGTCGACAAGCAACCTGCTTCATATATGATGATATACCAGACTCCCGGCAGCAATGCTCTTGATGTTGCCGATGGTATTTACAAGGCTTTGGCTCAGCTCAGCAAATCGTTTCCGAGCGATGTTGCTTATAGTGTACCTTTTGAATCTGTCACAGTTGTAAAGGCTTCTATAAGCGAGGTTTTAAAAACTCTTCTTGAAGCATTGGCGCTCGTAGTACTGGTGGTATTTATCTTTCTGCAGGACTGGCGTTCTACTATTATTCCGGTTCTGGCAATCCCCGTGTCAATAATAGCCACTTTCATTTTCTTCATACCTCTGGGTTTTACAATTAATAAGCTTACACTTTTCGGCTTTGTTCTTGCCATCGGTATAGTTGTCGATGATGCGATAATAGTCGTTGAATCGGTGAAGCGTTATATGGAAGAGCAGCACCTCTCATCGAAAGAAGCTGCCCATAAGGCTATGGCAGATATATCGGGACCTGTTATTGCCATTGCACTTGTTCTTGCTGCTGTCTTTGTACCGGCTGGCTTTTTGCCCGGCATTGTCGGCAAGCTGTATCAGCAGTTTGCTGTCACGATAGCCATTTCAGTTCTAATATCTGCTTTTATCGCATTGTCTCTCACTCCTGCCCTATGTTCCCTGTTTCTGAAACCTCACCAGCTGACTCAATCCTCAAAAGGGCTTAACCACCTCTTCTTCCAGTTCAATAAATGGTTCAAACAAACAACAGAGGGATATACAAAGAATGTCCGGACAGTTATAAAACATTCCCGTTATATTGTCGTCCTGCTGGTGGTGATAATCTTTGGCGTTTATATAATGATGGTTAAAAAACCAACCGGTTTCATTCCATTGGAGGATGAAGGACGTTTGTATGTAACATTTGAACTGCCCGAAGCTTCTTCCACCTCGCGTACTGTGGAAGTGATGAAAAAAATGATGGATATACTGAGCCGGATAAATGGTATCAGCCATTATTCTGCCATAGCCGGGTTTAATGTTGTAACCGGTGCCTCAAAAACCAACAGTGCCACTCTTTTCTGCCAGTTAAAACCATGGGATGAACGTAAAAGCAAATCTGACCAGCTTTTTGCATTAATAGCCCAGATGCAGGTAAAATTCGCAGCCATCAGCGAGGCCAATATTCTTGTCATACCACCTCCTGCTATTCCAGGGCTAGGTGCCACAGGCGGGTTCACTTTTGAGCTTCAGCAACGTGAAAGCAATGATGACATAAAAACTTTCGAACAAAATGTTTACGCATTCATGGAAGCTGTCAACAAACGTCCTGAAATTGCCCGTGCTATCACTTTCTTCAATTCACGCACTCCGAACTATCAGCTGACAGTTGACCGTGATAAATGCAAAAAGATGGGAGTCAGCCTGGCTGAGGTCTTTAATACCCTTCATATATATCTCGGCAGCAGCTATATAAATGATTTCACCATATATAACAGGAATTTCCATGTAATTGCCCAGGCAGATACGCTCTACAGAGATGACATTGTAAAAATGGATAAGTACTATGTCCGTAATCAGCAGGGCACTATGCTGCCTTTAAGCTCTGTAATGACATATAAAGTCAGCGAAAGTGCTTCCATGATTCCGCATTATAATCTTTACCGCACGGCTGAATTTGTCGGTGACGCAAAAGCCGGCTACAGCAGCGGGCAGGCTCTTAAAGCATTACAGGAAACTGCCGATCAGGTTCTGCCAAAAGGATACGGGTATGAGTTCTCCGGCTTAAGCCGTGAAGAGCTGAAATCAGGTAACACTACAATCTTTGTTTTCATATTATCAATACTGTTTGTCTTCCTTTTCCTTTCTGCCTTATATGAAAGCTGGACAGTGCCTTTCACTATTCTGCTGGGAGTTCCTCTCGCTGCCTTCGGAGCTATATTGGCCCTGACTTTAAACAAAGCTCTTACAAATAATGTCTACGCACAGATAGGTCTTATCACTCTTATTGGTCTTGCTGCCAGCAACGCTATCCTTATTGTTGAATTTGCCAAAGAGCGTGTCGATCGTGGTATTGAAATTGTCGAAGCCACGATTGAGGCTGTTCGTTTACGACTGCGCCCGATATTGATGACATCGTTTGCTTTCATCTTTGGAGTGTCTCCCCTGGTATTTGCCTCAGGCGCCGGAGCTGTTGCCCGTCAGACAATCGGATGGTCAGTCCTGGGAGGAATGCTCGCAGCCACTTCGCTAGGTATTTTCATAATACCTGTTTTGTTTGTCTTAATAATCCGTCTCACCTACGGCAAGCAAAAACTCGCCGGGCTTCAGGCTAAACATGACACATCTTCAACCACCCAGGAACAGAAATAACAACGTCGTCACTTTAAATCGCAAAACGTAAGGCGACCTCGGGCAATCAGGATGGCGTCAGGCGACGGATTCCGGGAAGGTATTTTCTAATATCTTCTATTTCATTTTAAGCATCAGGGCTTTAAACCGGGTGTCATTCCTGATCTTCCCGAAGGCAGGATCGGACCCGACCATTTTTCGTGAATTAAAACCATGGCTCATGGCTGCAGAAAGCGCATCGACCGACTCTTTTAACTTACCTGATCCGGCCAGGGACCTGGCAAGATTATAATAATTATTCTCATTTTCACTGTCCGACAATGTGCAGATCTCAAACAGGAAAGCTGCCGGTGCATAAAGCTTGTTCCTGTAATATGATGTCCCCTGCTCAGAGCAGAGGATAGAAATGAAATTCAGGACTCTTGATGCCATCTGGCTGTTTTCAGGAGTGCCTTTATCCCGCAGCCTTATAAGCGCTCTGGTCTCACTTTTCCACCAGGCCGAAGCACTGTCGGGAAATGAACCTGAGTTAACTATTTCACTCAGGTAGTTAAGATACTTCTCTTTTCTCTCCTGTTCATCTGACGCCATTTTATTCCATTTCCGGATTGCCGTTTTATATTCAGCCGATTTTTCGGATTCAGTCAGCAATTGTGAAATCCGGGAGGAAAAAGGAGTTCCCCGGAAATCTCTTGCTGCAAACCTCATATACATAACTGCATCGGCCTGGCTTCCGGCAGACAGCTGCGAATTGATCAGGTTTTGTGTTTTATTTTCAATGTATAAAAGAAAAGTCTGATCGGCCGGTATTATTTTCCTGTTCATTGTTTGAAGAATAATCCATTCCACAGCTTCAGTGATCAGATCAGGGCCGGGCCACTGATGACCTCCGGAGAATGTCCTGAGATATGATATCACCCCGGTCTGGTTGCTGAAGAAGCCAGTCAGGTCGTGCATTTCGGGATAATTCATATCGCGGGTTCCGGCTGTACCGTAATATACGAAGCCGGAATTTCCTGAGGGGAGATAATTCCTGTCATTCGGCAGTCCTGCCCCGCAACCGATAACACCGGAGATCCTTTTTTCTTTTACAGCAAATGCCATTGCAAAACGTGAACCTCCTGAAAAACCCGCAGCATAGATCCGTCTCTGATCTATTGAAAATCGTTCTTCGACATCATTAAGCATTGCAGCAGCGGCAGTGAAGTTATCTCCGAGAGGTCCATTGCGTGAATTGTTTGAACAGGCAAGGATGAATCCGTATTTTCTGCCTGCCTCTGTGAAAGTGTCAACGCCTGTTCTTCCCCTTGCTGAAGGATCAAAAATAAGGATTACCGGCCAGCTCTTTTTATTATCATAATGTGCCGGCAGATAAAGACTATAACTCTGTCCAATCGCTTCACGGCACCGGATTGTATCAGTAATCTGGTCCGCAGCAAATCCCTGCGGGAACAGTAATGATTGAGCTGTGAAAGCCTGGATGAAGAAGAACAGGCTGAATATCTTTTTAAAGATGGTTCCCATTTTTGTCTGACTTCTGTTTTTGGTATTCGAAGATATTAAAAGTTTATCGTTCCCAATTGGCAATCCCCAATATGGGAGACTTCCTCCCTCAGTAAGTCCTTTTTTTATTCCCAAAGACTGACGCTGATCAAATCCTCATGCATCACACCTCAGTTTTCTCTTTCTCCCACTCTTTTCTTCAACTACGCCTTTACGCCTATAGTTGTCCACTTCAGCCTCAATTCTGTCCATTTAAGTCCGAAACTTTCCTTGTTGATCCCCCAAATGAATAAATTTGTGGAATGGAAACAAAAATACCTGTTAATAAACTATTAAGAATTGCCCTCTTTACATCAACAGCAATAGGTCTTATAACAATAGCACCCGTCTATGTAATGACTATCTCAATTGCTGAGGTACTGGCTCCTGAAACAATCGCATCAATCTTAAAGCTGTCTCCATTTTCACCTCTTGTGCTTACATTAATAGCAACAGTTTTCTTGACATTTCTGATCTTCACCTTCTGGAGCATTAATATATTGTTTACATATACTCTGGATAAATATTCTATCACTATCTCAGCGAAAACAAAATACTTCCTAAGCTATGTTCTTTGCATTTTATCATTTATCCTGATTCGATTATTACTGACTTTTATAGGGTCAGCATTCTATCACCAGATTCTGACCCAGAAAATGTCTTATATATCATTGTTCCAGATGCACTCCATTGAAGCAGTACGTTTTATTATGATCTCATTATTTGCGCTGTCATCGAACACAATAATTCTGATCATTCAGGATCTGATGCTTCTCAGGGAGAAAAAAGCAATCATTGAATCTGAAAATGCCCAGCTAAAAATTAAAAATATCGAAGCCACATACAACCAGCTGAAACAACAGATCCACCCGCACTTCTTATTCAATTCACTAAATACTCTTAAAACGCTCATCCGGAAAAAGCCAGAAGATGCTGAAGCTTATCTTAAGAAACTATCTGATTTTCTAAGGGTGTCCATATCTTTTAACAATGAAGACCTTGCTAAACTCAGCGATGAACTGAAATTTTGTCTTGATTATCTCGAACTCCAGAAGGGAAGGTTCGGGGAAGCATTGAAATATTCAATTGAAATACCTGAAGTAGCCAGATCAGGATTTGTACCGGTTTTCTCCGTGCAACATCTTTTGGAAAATGCAATTAAACACAATGCCCTGACAATTGAAAATCCATTGCTTATTGAGGTTAAATATGATAATAACCGGATAATTGTTATCAATAATATGCAGGTTAAAAACATAACTGAGGAAACGACAGGCAGGGGTCTGACAAACCTGGCTGAACGTTACAAAATCCTCTCAGGCGATGAATTATTTTTGAAGTCGGATGATAATCATTTTTCAGTCAGTTTGAAAATCTTAAATCATGAAGATAGTAATCATTGAGGATGAAAAGCTTACTGCTGATGACCTGGCTGAGACCATTTTAAAAGTTTCACCCGGAGTGCAGATCGTTGCCAGACTGAACTCGGTGAAAGATTCTGTTGCATGGTTTAGAATAAATGAACAACCCGATCTTATTTTCAGTGATATTCAACTTGGTGATGGCTTATGTTTCGAGATTTTCAAAAGACAGGCTATTACTACACCGGTTATATTTTGTACTGCCTTTGACGAATATGCTTTGACTGCTTTCAAAGCTCACGGAATCGATTACATTTTAAAACCTTTCGATGAGCAGACTATAGCCAGCTCCCTGTCCAGATACAAAGATCTGGAAAGAAAGTTTATGGGAAATGACCGGCAAATAGAAAAAATCCTTCAGCTTTTTGAAAACAGGAAGAATCAGAAAAAGGCTTCTGTACTTGTTTACCACAAGGATAAGATCCAGCCCGTTAAATTAGAGGATATTGCGATCTTTTTTATTGAACACGAGATAACCTATATCTTTACTTTCGGGCAAAAAAGCTTCACAATCAATAAAACACTGGAGGAGCTGGAGGAAATTACCGGTAGTTCTTTTTACAGGGCAAACCGGCAATACCTGGTAAACCGTAAAGCAATAAAAGAAGCATCGCAATATTTTGCCAGGAAGCTTTCACTAACCCTCTCTATCCCTTTCAATGATACAATAACAATCAGCAAAGTTAAAGTGCCTGATTTTTTAAACTGGCTTTCAGAAAACTGATCTCTTCTGTTCCTTTCACCCTTCAATTTGTCCGCTTAAGCTCCAAATCACTTTTTGCAAAAAGGTTTTAGACACAATTTTGCGCCGTTAAGCATGAAGTGTTTTAAACGAGAAAAAAAAGTGAAATGGAACAGGAAGTCACAAAGAAAAAATCCGGCAAATTTTTAATTATTGCCGCTGTATTAACGGTAATCGTCGGGATAGCCATTGTCTACTGGATAAAGAGCAAATCTTATGAAACAAGTGATAATGCCCAGTTGGACTGTAACATAGTTCCGATAAGATCTGTAGTTGCTGCATATGTCAGATCCATCAGGTTTACTGATAATGAACATGTGAAAAAAGATCAGATACTTATTGTCCTGGACACTACTGAAATTAAAGCAAGATTTAACCAGGCTGAAGCTGCTTTAGCGATTGCCTATGAAAAACTATTATCTGCAAAAAACAGAGCTACAGCAAGTATTGAAAGCGCTTCTGCGGGAGATCTCACTGCCGAATCTTATGGAGAAAACATTATTTCTGCAAAAGCTAATCTTGAAAAAGCCCAGAGCACTTTTACGCGGACAAGTGATCTGCTCAAAATAAAAGGAGCTACCCGGGAGCAATTCGAAACGGCAGAAGCCAACCTTGCTGTTGCCAGGGCAGATTATGCGAAAGCCATTAATATTCAAAAATCTTCATCTTCGACATCGATGGGCTTAAAGTTACTTGCAAAATCTGATGAAAACCAGATCAATCTTGCCCTTGCGCAGATAGAACAGTGCAAGGCAGATCTTCTACTGGCGCAGAGACAATTAGATTATGCAATTGTACGTGCTCCCTGCGATGGAATAGTTTCTAAAAGGTCAGTTGAGGAAGGACAGTACATTTCAGTCGGGCAGAATTTATGTGCTGTAGTGGAGAATGAAAATATGTGGGTAACTGCAAATGTTAAAGAAACCCAGCTCAAAAACATTAAAACCGGCCAGCAGGTCAAAATAAAAATTGACGCTTACCCCGACCTTGACCTGAAAGGCAAAATTGAATCTTTTTCCGGCGCTACCGGTGCAAAATATTCTCTGTTGCCTCCTGATAATTCCACAGGAAACTTTATTAAGATAATTCAACGTATCCCTGTTAAAATAACAATCAGTGAATTGCCAAAGGACAAATCTCAGATTTTATTTCCGGGCATGAGCGTGTTTATAAAGATCTATTTAGAGTAACAAATCATGGAAGGAACTCTTCAAAAACCAGAGTATCTGACAGGTTCTGCAAAATGGATACTCGTTATTACGGCATTATCCTGCGGGCTGCTTGAGATAATTGATTCCACAGTTGTCAATGTTTCATTGCGTGAAATGATGGGAAGCCTGGGCGCTACAACACTTGAAATTGCCTGGGTAATCACAGCTTATGCAATTGGCAATGTCATCACAATTCCGCTATCGAGTATGTTATCAAATATCCTGGGAAGGAAAACCTATTTCACCCTCTCTGTAATAATTTTCACCTTTTCATCACTTATGTGCGGTCTGTCGGCAAGCTTATGGACCCTTGTTTTATGGCGTTTTATACAGGGTCTTGGCGGAGGTGGTCTGCTTTCGACTTCACAGAGTATAATAGCTGATGCTTTCCCTCCCGAAAAACTGGCTACAGCTACTGCTATTTTTGGGGTCGGAATATTGATTGGTCCTGCTGTGGGCCCTGTTCTTGGCGGGTATATTACTGACAACTGGTCGTGGCACTGGATTTTCTTTATCAATGTTCCTATTGGCATAGTTGCAGCATTCCTTTCGTGGTCTTTTGTTCCCGACCTTATTAATGTGAAGCCAAAAAAGATTGACTGGACGGGCATCATACTTCTTATAACAACTCTTTGCCCTCTTCAGTATTTTCTCGAAGAAGGCGCTAACAAATACTGGTTTCAAAGCAGGGAAATCACTGCCTGCTTCATTATTGCCATGTGCAGCCTGGCAGCATTTATCTGGAGAGAATTAACATTTGAAGAGCCGGCAGTAAACATCAAGCTCTATAAAAACTTCAATCTTGCGATGGGTCATCTTATGAATCTGATCCTGGGAATGGCGCTCATGGGAATGTTCTTCATCTTTCCGCTGTTCACTCAGGTTTCTCTTGGCTGGACAGCTACACAACAGGGGGCATTCTTAATTCCCAGCACCATTTTCTCTGCCGTTTGTATGGTGATTGTAAGCAAAGCTCTGAATCTGAAATGGATGAACTACAATATTGTTGCAATCATTGGAATATGCCTGTTTTCAGCCTTTATAATTCCTCTTTCATTTTCATCACCCGATTCAAATGAATCCAATTTTTACGGTCCGTTTTTTATAAGTTCAATTGGAAGGGCTGCATTTATGATCCCGGTTATGTCGATGGCATTATCAGGCTTACGGGGAAAGGATTTAGCGCAGGCAACAGGGTTATCAAATATTATGCGCTCACTGGGAGGTGCGACAGGTATTGCATTGATGGGCATTTTTATTAATCATGAAAATGCTTTTGTAAAGAGCAGCATGATCTCATATATAAACCCGTATAACAGCATAGCCACCGAAAGAGTCGCAGCATTTTCCCAGACTTTTCTGGCGGCAGGGTATTCCCCCGATGATGCAACCCGTGCGGCTTATCAGATCCTCGACAGCGCCATGTCAAAACAACAGGCGCTGGTAAGTTACGATAATGCCTATATGTTCGTGGGTGTGGCAATATTAGTATGTATCCCGATTATTTTGCTGATTAAAAAGAAAAAGAATGATTCAGGCGAATTGGCTGAAGTAACTGCTCATTAACGTAATTCAAAAAAAATATAACATGAAGAAGATAATATATTTCCTTTTTATTGCAGTTTTCTGCAATAGTATATCAGCGCAGAATGACACCCTGAAACTAACACTGAATCAGGCATTGCAGCTTGGCCTGGCCAACCGCTTTGATATAAAAGGGAATCATCTTAATATAGATATTGCCAGGAACAGGCTCATAAAATCCAATAAGGAACTTTTGCCCGATCTTTCAGCAAACGGGAAACTGGTTTACTATGGAGAGTTACAGCCATCAATAATACCGGCAGGTTATCTGGGATTTACCGAACCAAAAAAGATTGCCATAGGAATGAAAAATAATACTTCATTCTCTCTCGATCTGAACTATGTCATTTATAAACCCGGATTATATACTGATATAAAAATTGCATCAAACAATCTAGCTCTGGAAGAAGAAAGCAACAATAAATCGGATATTAATATCAAAATCGAAATAGCTGAAGCTTATGATAATACTCTGCTTAAATCATTTCAGTATGAAATTGCCCTGAAAAATGAAAACCGCTATAAAGAATATTATGATCTCACCAGGGGGAAATATGGCAGCGGAGTTATACTGGAAAGCGATATGCTGCTTGCCGAACTGGATTATAAAAATGCAATTGCAAGCACTGAAAAACAAAAGCAGGATTATATGTTAAGCACTAAAAACCTCAGGTATAAAATAAATATTCCTGATCAAACTGTTATTATCCTTACTGATTCTTTACATTCCTCAGAAGAAGCGGATCGCAGCGATGTCCTCGCAGCGGATGCCCTGACAAAAAGATCGGAAATTAAGCAATTGGCGATTGAGCAGGCCGGCAATGAATTACAACTAAAAAAGGCAAAGCAGAACAATCTCCCTTCATTTTCTCTTTTTGCAAATTATACACAATTTTTTCAGGGACCAGCGTTTAATTATTCCAATAATTTCTATTGGGCTCCGGTGAATTATATTGGTGTTAAACTATCACTTCCACTTATAGGAAACATTAAAAATATTAACTCCGTTAAGGAGTACAAATTAAGGTCAGCTCAGACAGATTTTATCCTGAAACAGAAAACTGCCGATATACAATATGAAGTACAGGAATCCATTACCAGGCTTAATAATGCCAGGCAGAACCTTGTCACTGCAAAAGACAACTATCAGCTTTCTCAGAAAGTTTATGAGCTGAAGAAGCAACAGTACGACTCAGGTTCCTTTTCTTATGAAAAACTTCTCGATACAGAAAAATCATTAAGCGCTACCGAACAGGAATATATCTCTGCAGTTTACAGTTTTCTGATAGCAAAGATCAGCTATCAGAAAGCTATTGGAGATTATTAAGTGTTATCCATTATAAGAAAATTTCTGAATGGGAAAGTATGCTTATTTTAAAAAGGAGATACAATCGGGCAATCGACAAACTGAGCAAAGACTTTTTATGTGCTGGCAGCACCATTTCATTAGACCGCAGTTCCCGCATGATCAATGATGTGCGGGAACTTGCAAAACAATGATCCGCCGACTGGCGGAGAGCATTACCAGTTGATTTTGAATAATATTGCATATATTTGTATGATATTTCATACATTATAATTATATTTGATGCGTAATGAGTGATATTTCATACATAAAGTGGGATGCGCTGAGCGACAGGGCGGTGAACGAGCTGCTTGGAAGCTTTATCAGGCAGTCACGCATCCGGCAGAACAAAACCCAGGATCAGCTGGCTAAGGAGGCGGGCATAGCGCGCTCCACGCTTAGTCTTTTCGAGAAAGGCGAAAACTCAAGCCTGATGGTCTTCATTCAGCTCCTCCGGGCACTCAGCCTCCTCGATCTTCTGAAGGAATTCGAAATAAGGGAGCAGCTCAGCCCTTTGCAGCTTGCCAGGCTTGAACATTCGAAACGGCAGAGAGTAAAGCCTAAAAGCAAAAAGAGTATCAATCCTGAATAGACCGAATATGGTTTCAACAGCTTTTGTAAAAATATGGGGACATGCAGCGGGCGCGGTAGCATGGGATGATGCAACGGGAACCGGATCGTTTGAATTCGAACCCTCATTTAGGAAAACCGGGCATGACCTTGCCCCTCTTATGATGCCAATATCAGGATCTGAAGGCAGGATATGGTCTTTCCCGGAGCTTCGAAGGAGCGAAGTATTCAAAGGGTTGCCGGGTATGCTGGCAGATGTTCTCCCCGACAGGTTCGGGAATCTGCTAATTGACTCCTGGCTTGCCCGGCGCGGCCGTCCCGCAGGAAGCATGAATCCCGTTGAGATACTTTGTTACATAGGAAAGAGAGGCA
>Ga0224525_1000180_pt1 | contig 31719 bp, 28 predicted proteins | sample CFST100metaG_FD_179874 | JGI IMG/M metagenome (GOLD analysis project Ga0224525, IMG submission 179874) | Peat soil microbial communities from Stordalen Mire, Sweden - C.F.S.T100 | ecosystem: Environmental > Terrestrial > Soil > Wetlands > Peat | place: Sweden: Norrbotten County, Stordalen Mire...
ACCAAAGAGAGGCCAAAGCGACTGCGTGGATAGAGAGTAGTGTAGCCCATATTTTCGGCCAAATCGATCACGGTATTTATTCCTGCTAAATAAATTGCTTTAACGGCTGGAATATTTAGAGAGCCAGCTAGAGCTTGTCTAATAGAAACTGGACCGCGTTCTTTTAGATCATAATCATGAGGAATATAAGGGTTGGCTGGATCGGTTGAAAAATTAGTAACAACATCATATAAAATAGTCGCGGGAGTATATCCTTTGCCAAAAAGAGCGGCATAAACTATTGGTTTCATTGAAGAACCAGGTTGGCGCGGTGAAGTGGCAATGTTAACTTGTCCATCAATTGAATCGTCAAAAAAATTGCGAGAACCAACCATGGCCAGAATCTGTCCAGTTTTAGGATCAATCGAAACTAAGGCGGCATTGTTGGCACCAAAATTTTTAGGATAATTTTTTGTCCGGTCGGTGATTACTTGTTCGGCAATTTTTTGTTTGTACAAATCAAGAGTAGTGTAAATTTTTAAACCTTCTTGTTCAACCATCTTTTCTCCATATTTTTCTGTTAAGATATCTTTTATATACATAACAAAATGCGGAGCAGTCATATTGTTATCTTTTTCCTTAAAAACTATTTCTTGTTTTTTGGCATCATCGCGCTCACTGGCAGAAATATAACCTTGTTCAGCCATAAGATCTAGGATGTAGTCTTTTCTAGCCAGAAGTAAATCTTTATTGGAGCCATAAGGCGAATAGCGGCTTGGTGATTGTGGCAGAGCGGCCAAAATAGCGGCTTCCGGTAAAGTGACGTCTTTAACACTTTTGCCAAAATATTTTTGCGCAGCCGACTCGACACCGTAAGCATTTGAACCATAAGGGATTTCATTGAAATACATCTGTAATATTTGGTCTTTGGAAAATTTTTGTTCCAGGCGATAAGAGATAATAAGTTCTTTTATTTTTCTGGTAATAGTTTTTTCGTTTGATAAGACGGCATTTTTAACAAATTGCTGAGTAAGAGTTGATCCGCCAGCGCTACGATTGTAAATTACATTAGTAACGGCTGTTCGAAACATTGCCCAGATACTAAAAGCACCATGGTTGTAAAAATTTTTATCCTCAACGGCGATAGTCGCGTTTTTAACATTGGCCGGAATATCTTGTAATTGGACTAAAGTCCTTCTTTGGTCACCGCTTATTTCATAAAGGATATTTTGCCCCGTTCGATCATAGATTTTAGTGCTTTGGGCAACTTCGCGGTTCATTAATTGGTTTGGATTAGGTAAATCTCGGGAAATCCATAATATACCCAAAAAACCAATAACCGTCAGAATGGCAATAAAAGCTAATATTAAAAGAATTATTTTCTTTTTAGTGGTCTTTTTAAATCGTTTTTTTTGAGGATTGCGAGAGTTATTACTTCTAGAGGTTTCTCTCCAAGAAACAGTCCTCTGCGTTCGTAGTTGTGGAATTGGCATAAAATATTTAGTTAAGGTAGTCTTATTATATCAGAAAATTAATCTTTTTAGAATTTTAAATAAACTTATTATACGTTTATTTCAATTTGTTTTATAATTGTTTTATAACAATATTCGATAAACAGTTTATAACTAATATGAATTTAATCAATAGTTTGAATAATCAAAAGATGAAAGACCTTGTTAGGCTGCAAAAAGCCAGCGAAAGAAGAGCTCAACAGCTCATTGTTATTGATGGTGCTAGGGAAATAGAACTAGCTAAAAAGTCCGGAATTGAACTTTTGGAATTATTTTACTGTCCATCTTTAATAAAAAAAGAAGTTAAAGATTTCTTTGGTTTAAATCAAGAAAAAATTACCGAAACGACCGAGGCAGTCTTTAAAAAAATATGTTATAAAGAAAATCCGGACGGGTATTTTGCTTTAGCAAAAATGAAATTAATCGGGTTAGACAAAATTAAATTAAGCAATAATCCGTTATTAGTTATTTTAGAAGCAGTTGAAAAACCGGGTAATTTAGGGGCGATTATCAGAACATCGTATGCCGCCGGGGTAGATGCGATAATAATTAATGACAACCAGACAGATATATATAATCCCAATGTTATTCGCGCAAGTGAAGGATTTATTTTTAATAAGCCGATTGTTATCGCCTCGGTCGAAGAAACGGCCGATTGGTTAAGAAATAATAAAATATTAAGTTACGCAGCGGCGACAACCGGCAAAAATAATTATACTAAAGAAAAACTGTCAGAACCAGCGGCAATTATTTTAGGATCAGAGGCTTATGGTTTGAGCGACAAATGGCTTAAGCGAGCTGATAAGCTAATTAAGATACCAATGGAGAAAGGGATTGATTCTTTAAATGTTTCTGTTTCCGGGGCGATTATTATTTATGAAGCTTTGAGACAAAGAGAAAAATAGAGGTTTTTATATCAAGTTGACAAGAGTTAGTATTTCTATTAATATAAGACAAGATTCTAACAAAAATATTATTTTGCGCCCGTAGTTCAGCGGATAGAACGGGAGCCTTCTAAGCTCTAGACGAGGGTTCGACTCCCCCCGGGCGTACGTTTCATAGAAACAAATCATGGTGCCTATGGTGTAATGGTAACACAGCAGGTTGTGGTCCTGTTATCCTGGGTCCGATTCCCAGTAGGCACCCTAAATAAAAATACTCAAGCAAATGTTTGAGTATTTTTTAGTTACATTCGTACTCTAAAATATGGTATAATCTCTTATATGTTTAATAGCAAAGATTATAAAATTAGAGATATTACGCCGGATGATATATTGAATTTGCATAATGTCTATTTAACTACTTGGCTAGCCACATATTAGTAAAAATCAAACAATGTTGCTTGTAGAGCATAGTGATAGAATTATTGGTTTGTGTAACGCAATTAATAAAGAAGAATATAATGAACTCCAAGTCATTTATATTTTACCAGAATATCAAAGGTTGGGTTTAGGCCGAGCTCTTTGGGAAGAGGCAAAGAATATTTTTGATTCTCAAAAAGACATTATTGTCCATGTTGCGTCTTATAACAATAAAGCAATTAATTTTTATGAAAAGTTAGGATTTGTAAGTACTGGAAAGATTTTCTTTGATGAAAAACATAGAATGAGAAATGGCGCCATTATTCCTGAGTTAGAAATGATTATAAAGAAAAAAATATAAACTATGTTAGTTGCCTATTTGAGCATGGAAATTGCTCTCGAAAATAATATTAAAACATATGCTGGCGGACTTGGTGTCTTAGCCGGAGACGTTTTGCGCTCAGCGGCCCGAAAGAAATTTCCGATGGTGGCGGTCACTATTTTAAATAAGCAAGGTTATTTCAAACAAAAGATAAGTTCTTCCGGCAGCCAAATAGAACGGATTGATCGTGATTACGATTTTTCTAATCTCAAAAAGTTAGAAACAGAAGTCACAATTAATATCGGCCATGATTCGGTTAAGATTGGCGTTTGGGAATATTTAATTAAGAGTGAAGATGGTTTTGCGATTCCGGTTTATCTTCTTGACGCGGATGTTGCCGGAAATAAATTGATTTATAAAAAGTTAACATCAAAATTGTACGGCGGAAATTTGGAAGCGCGCTTGCAGCAGGAAATGATTCTCGGTCGTGGCGGAGTAAAAATGCTTGCCGCTCTCGGTTATAAGGATATTACAATATATCATATGAATGAGGGGCATGGCGCGTTTGCGGCGATTGAATTATTTAACACTTCCCAGGCCGTGACAAGTGAAGAAAAGGCAAAAGACGTAAAACAGAAATGTGTTTTTACCACTCATACTCCGATTAAAACCGTCTATGATTCATTCCCGCTGGAAATGATTTTAAAGAATCAACCGGATTTTCCTTGTGATTTGGCGGCGATTATAAAAGATAATCAGGTTGATACTCTTGAACTGGGAATTTATTTTAGCCGTTATATTAATGGGGTTTCTTTGGCTCATCAGGCGCTTTTAAATAATATTTTTCCCGGCGTTAATTTTAAAGCGATAACCAATGGAGTAAATTCTATATTTTGGACTTCGCCGGAATTTAAAAAAATATATGATAAATATTTGACCGGTTGGCGCGATGATTATAAACTATTAGCAAGAGCGACGGATATTCCAACTGATGAAATTTGGCGAGCGCACCAAGAGAATAAAAAACTTCTATTGGAATATATTAAAGTAAATAAAAAGATAGAATGGCAGGAAGAAATTTTTACTATCTGTTTTGCTCGAAGGTTTACTGGTTATAAACAACCGCTCCTTCTTTTGTCAGACATTGAACGTTTACTTGAGATATCGGAAAAAGGAGAAAAGATACAAATAATTTTTGCCGGTAAAGCGCATATTAGAGATATCGCCGGGCAGGACGCCATCAAAAAAATTAACCAGATAAGAAAAAAATATCCGAGACTTAAGCTTGTTTTTTTAGAAAACTACAATTTAGATTTGGCGCATTTGCTTGTTGCTGGCAGTGACGTCTGGCTTAATAATCCTCTGCCGCCCCAAGAAGCCTGTGGAACCAGTGGAATGAAAGCGGCTCACAATGGCGTGCCGCAAATTAGTACACTAGACGGCTGGTGGCCAGAAGGATTTAAATTAGGGAAAACCGGCTGGGCAATTAAGAGTGCGGATGATCTTTATGAAATTTTAAAAAGAGAAGTTTTACCGCTTTATTATCAGAAACCGGAAGCTTGGCGAGAAATAATGAGAAATACTATTGCCATTAACGCCGCTTATTTTAATTCGGATAGAATGTTGGATCAATATATTAAAGAAGCCTCATAAATAAAAATATGAATGATGTATATCAAGAATCGTTAGAGATGCATAGAAAGCATCAAGGGAAATTAGCAGTAATTAGTAAGGTCCCATTGAATACCAAGGAAGATTTAAGCTTGGCTTATACTCCAGGCGTGGCAGAAATTTGTCGTGTTATTGCTAAAGATAAAGAACAGGCAAAATCACTAACCCTAAAAGGAAATACCGTTGCCGTTATTACCGATGGTAGTGCTATTTTAGGTTTAGGAAATCTCGGTCCGGAAGCGGCTTTGCCGGTGATGGAAGGAAAATGTATTCTTTTTAAAGAATTCGCCGGAGTTGATGCCTGGCCAATTTGTTTAGATACTCAAGATGAAGAAGAAATAATTAAAACGGTAAAATATTTAGCGCCGGTTTTTGGCGGAATAAATCTTGAAGATATTTCTGCGCCACGCTGCTTTAAGATTGAAGAACGTCTTAAAGCGGAATTAGATATTCCGGTTATGCATGATGACCAGCATGGCACGGCCACAGTTGTTTTGGCGGGGTTAATAAATGCTTTAAAAGTTCGTGGCACCAGTAAAGAAGCGGCAGTGATTGTCGTTAGCGGCGCCGGAGCGGCTGGCGTTGCCATCACAAAGTTGTTATTAATTTATGGCTTTAAAGAGATTATAGTTTGTGATCGCCAAGGAGCAATTTATGAAGGAAGAGAAGGTTTAACGCCGATAAAGCAAGAATTGGCTTCCATTACCAATAAAACAAAAAAGATCGGTGGTTTGTCTGAAGTCATAAAAGGAGCTGATATTTTTATTGGTGTCAGCTCGGCCGGAATTTTAAGTTCGGAAATGGTTAAAACCATGAATGCTAAACCAATTATTTTTGCTCTCGCTAATCCGACTCCGGAAATAATGCCGGAAGAAGCAAAAATAGCGGGTGCTTTCGTGATTGCTACCGGACGCAGCGATTACCCGAATCAAATTAATAATGTTTTAGTTTTTCCTGGCGTTTTTCGCGGCGCACTGGATAATGGCGTAAAACAGATTACGGATTTAATGTTGATTAGAGCAGCGAAAAATTTAGCCGGAATGATAACTGAACCAAGCGCGGGATTAATCTTGCCTAGCCCCTTAAACAGAGAAGCGGTTAAAATAGTCGCGGCAGCAATTTATTAAAACATTTATACTTATGGATTTTTTAAAAAATGAATTTAAATTTTGGCGTTATTTGATAAATTTTTGGTCTTTTGTCTTTTTTCTCTTTATTATTCTAGATTTTTTCTCCAGTAATGGTTATAAAGATCTTCTTAATATCATATCCGTTGTTTATATTAGCGCTCTGGCTCTTTATAGTAGTAATAAAGAGTTTGAACGCTGGTACGATCAGCACGAGAGCAAACATCCAGGTGAAGTTTTTGTAGTTATTTGGTCAATTCTAATTTTTTTCTTGTTTGGCCTAAGCTTTATTTTTAGAGGTACTTACCAAATACCGACTTCAGTTATTTCCTCTTATATTGCCGTTTTAACTATTTTGGCGGTTACTAAAAAATCAAAAGAAATGTATATAATCAAACATAAACCGTTGAAAAGAAAAGTAACAAAAAAATAACATAAAATTGTCGGCTATTAAAAAAGACTATCTTAATTAGATAGTCTTTTTTGTTTTTATTTTATTAGGCTTAAAACTTCATCGCGCTTTTGTTCCATTATTTCTTGGCTGGTGGCTTCCAAATTTAAGCGGACTTTTGGTTCTGTATTTGATCCTCGAACATTAAACCAAAAATTAGGATATTCAACGGAGACGCCATCAAGTTCATTTATTTTTCCGTCCGCATATTTTTCTTTGATAGCTTTAAAGACAGAGTCCTTGTCAGCCACGGTTCGATTTATTTCTCCGGAAAGAAAATATTTTCTATATTGTTTTAGTTGTTCAAAAATTGGCTTATCACTGGCTGAAAATAATATTAAGAGTTTTAGTATCATTAAACTGGGAAATTCAAAGCAGCCAATAGGACTGTTAAAAAAGAAATGCCCCGATGATTCGCCGGCGAAATAAATATTTTCTTTCAACATTTGTTCTTTAATCAAAGAATGGCCAACGCGAGTGACAACCGGAATTCCGCCGGCAGCCGTAATTAAATCAGGTGTTATTTTTCCTGGACGGATATCATAACCGATTTTTGACCCCGGCTTATCAGCGAGAAAGGACTGGGCCAACAAACCACGGATAATGGCCGGGCTGATAATCTCTCCTTCATTATCGACAAAGAATATTCTGTCGCCATCGCCATCGGTCGAGATTCCTAAATCAGCCTTATATTCAATAATGGCTTTTTGTAATTCTTTTAAGTTTTCTTCTTTTAAAGGATCGGCTTCATGCGCCGGAAAAGTACCGTCTAGCTTAAAATTAAGAGGGATAGCTTCGCCCGGGATAGCCGACAATATCGCCTCTAGGTAAGTCGAACCCATGCCATTAGCGGCATCGGCGACAATTTTTAAATTTTTTATTTTTTTTATATCAATCAGACCCCAAGTATAAGCTAATTCATCTTTAAAAGCAGAATCATTGAATAATATTTGGCCCGGTTCATTGGCTGGTAAGAAATGGTTGGCCATTATTTGTTCTTTAACAAAATTAATTCCGGTTTCACCGCTGACAGGGACACCCTTGGTTCTGACTAATTTAAAACCATTCCATTCTTTAGGGTTATGAGAAGCGGAAACCATTACTCCACCGTCATATTCATATTTGGCAACCGCAAAATAGAAAGTCGGCGTTGATACTAAGCCTAGATTTATTGCATCGGCGCCGGCTGTTATCAAACCGCGGATCAGATTATCCTTCAAAGCTGAAGAAGAAAGACGCATGTCATAACCAACAGCTATTTTTAATTTTTTTCCCGGTTGATAGTCCGGATCTTTCTTTCTTAGCTCGACAAAAGCCAAGCCTAAAAGATAAGCCATTTCGTTATCAAAGTCTGTTCCGTAAATACCGCGGATATCGTAGGCTTTAAATATGTCTGAGTTGATGGGAAGCATAAGATAAAAAGCCGCCTAAGCCGAACCAGATAGCCAATAAATAGAATATCCACCCGACATAGGGTATGGCAAATAATAACCAACAAATGATTACTCCTAAGATTAAGCACCAGATTAATTTAGGATCATTTTTTTTATTTTTAATTATATTTTTTAAGATAATTTGTCCGACAAGAATAGCCGTAAATATTTTGGACACATAAACAGCAATTAACCACCAGGCAGAAATTATTAAGGCTAGTGGGATGCCAATTAAAGTAAATAATAGCAATAAGGCAATTATCGGCAGGGCAAACATTAGAATTAAACCTTTAAGTAATACCTGGAAAGGTTTGTCGTCAATTCTTTTTAATATTTTTGGCGTGACATTCTTTCCTAAGAACACTAAGACCAAACCGACAACTAACGCACAAAAAATTGCGTATATTTCCGGCCAGAGCCACATGGCAAAATTATTGGTTTCTTTGGTTTGAGGAGTTTTTTGTTGAATTCCGCCAGTGACTGTCGCTTTTTCGGAAATTTGGGCAGAATTTTTAGCAGTGTAAATAATTCCGCTACCCACAGTTGCTCCGGGAGAAACAATTAAAATTCCATCAGAACCGTTTTCAAACATTTTTATATTAATATCTTTACCAATTTTACCTGAAACCAAGGTATGCCCGAAATTACCAGCTAGCCCACCTTCAATGTCTCCACGGGATTCCAAAGAATTACCGACAGCGAAGACATCCCAACCAATTTGGCTGCTATTTCCCAAAACGATATTTTCTCCGAAAGCGTTAACATTTCTGGCCACTGGTCCGTTAAGAGTTATAGATGTGCCGGCCACTCGGATATTTCCGCCCACCTCACCGTTAATAGTAATATTTTGGGCGGCAACAATAATATCGCCCTCAACATTACCGTTGACATTAACTGTTTGGGCAACCGCAATTAAATCGCCACTGATATTTCCGTCAATGGTAATTGTGTTGCCAGCCGCGTAGAAATTGCCACTAATAATATCTTCTTTGGGAATATAGACTGAATCACCCGCTTTTGTGTCTAGCGCTTTAGCTGTGCCAAACGGCAAGAGGATCAGAGCAAAAACTAAAATTAGCTTTGTAATTTTGCTTTTCATATGAATATTGTTAAATTAGAAAAAATGGTATATTGTTAGATGGATTATGATTAAAGTATAACAGGAAATATATGGTTGAAGCAATAAAAGATTTATTACTTAATTACACCAAGACGATAAAAAATCGTGATGATTTAGAGATGGTAAAAAGATCAATTTGTAAGAAATATAAGTTGGCGGCGATTTTAAATTCGGATATTTTAAAAGATTACCGCACTTTACTTAAAAATAAAAAAATTAAACCGATAGAAACTTTAGAAAAAATATTACGCAAGCGAACCATTCGTACTATGTCCGGGATTGCTCCAGTGGCAGTTTTGACCAAATCATATCCTTGTCCGGGAACTTGTGCCTATTGTCCACATGAATCCGATGTTCCGGCAAGCTATCTTTCCAACGAACCGGCAGTTATGCGGGCTATTCGTTGCAAATATGATCCCTATATCCAGGTTTCTTCCCGTTTGAAATCTTTAGAAAATAACGGGCATCATCCGACAAAAATAGAACTTATTGTTATCGGCGGGACTTGGAGCTATTTACCGGTTAAATATAAATATTGGTATATTCTAAATTGTTTTAAAGCGGCCAATGATTTTCAAAAAAAGAAAATTGATTTTAAAGATGTTTATAAAAAGAATTTAAGCCTAGAAGATTTAAAGAAGGCCTTGAAAAAAGAACAGAAAAAAAATGAAGGCGCAAAATATAATCTTATTGGTGTCACTCTGGAAACACGTCCGGATTATATTAATGAGAAGGAGCTAAGAGAAATGAGAGAATTGGGCTGTACGCGCGTAGAAATCGGCGTACAAGCGATTGATGACAAGATATTGATGCTTAATAAGCGCGGCCATGGCGTTAAAGAAATCGCTGACGCGACAAAACTATTAAAACAATTTGGTTTTAAGGTCACTTATCATTTGATGCCCGCTCTTCCTGGAGCAACACCAAAAAAAGATTTGGAATTATTTAAACAATTGTTTACCGATGAAAGATTTCAACCTGATCAGATAAAATTTTATCCAACAGTCGTGACTAAAGGGAGCTTGTTATATAAATGGTATAAGCAAGGAAAATATAAACCATATTCTGATAAAGTTTTGCAGGAGCTAATAATTAAATGCAAAGCGGCCGTTCCGACTTATGTGAGAATTATCCGTTTAATCCGCGATATTCCGGCCGAATCGATTGTCGCCGGCAATAAAATTACTAATTTACGCCAAGTGATGCAGCAAAAAGGAGTAAAATGCAATTGTATCCGTTGTCGAGAAGCTAAAGATCAACCGATAAAAAAATATCAGATAAATATTGTCGAATATCCATCTTCCGGGGGGCAGGAATATTTTATTAGTGCCGATAGCTGTGATGGAAAAATATTATTTGGTTTCTGCCGTTTGCGGATTGATAAAAATAGTCCGATTGCTCCGGCTATTATTCGAGAGCTCCATGTTTATGGGGAACTGGTGGCGATGGGAACAGTAAAAAAAGTCCAGCATAGCGGGTTAGGGAAGGAGTTATTGAATGCGGCCGAAAGGCTGGTAGCCGCTGCCGAAATCAATAAGATAGCGATTATTTCCGGAGTTGGCGTTAGGGGGTATTATAAAAAACTTGGTTATAAATTAGAGGAAACTTATATGAAAAAAGGTAAATAATGGCTAATAATAAGATTTTTATTAGGTATTGACAAATATATAAATAGGTAGTACCATGAAAAAGATGTCTTCTGGCATTTTTTGTTGTTCTTTTCAAAATGAAGTTAAACCAGCCTAGCTCGTGATGAGCGAAAGCAAAAATTTTATAGAAATGAAAAAAGTTAATTATTTTTCCAGTTTTTTTGCCGCCTTGGCTGTTTTTTTCAAGATTTACAGAATCATGAAACAAAACAACCTATCGTTCCGAATGCTTACGCATATTAAGGAAGTGGACGCCGAAAAAAAAGTGAAAAAAATTATTGCCATCTTTCAAGAAGATCTTATTCCTCTCTCTAAAATTAATGAAGAGATAAGGCGCTGTGAAAGTTTCTATCAGAGAATGTTTGACCGATCAGTAATCTTATCGGGCATAAAAATCCCTGAACAAAAAATTGGCATGAATCGTTTATATATAATGATTCCCAATCTTTCGATAGAAAGGATTTTGGCAGCGGAAAAAGAACATTTTATTGTTGACGCCCCAAATATTTTTAGCCATTTGTGTCACGAGCGTGATGCTACCAACAAACCTTATGCTTTTTGGGGAAGTGATTCTCCGGAAGCTGATTCTCAATGGAAGAATAAGTCTGGTCGTGTCGTCAAAGAGGCAGGAGTAGTTGGCCAAACCCTAAAAGAAAGGTTAATCCAAGGCTTTATGCATTGGGACGAAACTGGCGAATTTTTCGATAAGAGAAATACTACTATCTGCACGGGCACGCAAAACATGGCAGACGAATTTCCGACAGTTGACTTTGGGTCAAAAACAAAAGGAGTCTGTGTTGACTGGATAAAACCGGGGATGTCGAAATTTAACATGTCTCCAAGAGAAATAGCTTGTTGAAGTTTAGCTTCTAAATTAATTGGTCTATCTAAATTGATAGGCCTTTTTTATTTCCTTGCCCATTTTTGACAAAAGCCCCTCTCTAAACTAAGATAAATATATAAAATAATAACAAAAATATGAAATACGACCACTTAAAACAACAAGACCCGGCCGTTTGGGAAATAATTGAACATGAAGAAGAAAGGCAAAACAATGAATTAGAACTGATTGCCTCGGAAAATTATGCTTCTCCAGCTGTTTTAGAAGCGATGGCGACGGTTTTGGCTAATAAATATAGTGAAGGTTACAGTGGCCATCGTTATTATGGCGGTAATCATAATATTGATGATATTGAAGACTTAGCGATTGAGCGAGCCAAGAAGTTATTTGATGCTGAACACGTTAATGTTCAACCCTTATCCGGTTCTCCAGCTAATGCGGCCGTTTATATGGCTTTTTTGGAACCAGGTGATAAGGTTTTGGGTTTAAGATTAGATCACGGCGGGCATCTTTCTCATGGGCATAAAGTTAATTTTTCTGGACGTTTATATAATTTTGTTCAATATGGGGTTAACCCGGAAACAGGGGTAATTGACATGGATGAAGTTCGCCGAATTGCTTTAGAAGAAAAGCCAAAAATGATAGTTGCCGGTTTCTCCGCTTATTCTCGAGAAATCGATTGGCAGAAATTTAAAGATATTGCCGATGAAATCGGTGCTTATACTTTTGCTGATATTGCCCATATCGCCGGCTTGATTGCCGCTAAACAATTAAAAAACCCTGTCCCGATTTTTGATGTTGTCTCTACTACTACCCATAAGACGCTCCGCGGTCCGCGTGGAGCGATTATAATGTGTAAAGAGAAATATGCCAAGCAAGTTAATAGCGCCGTTTTTCCTGGCATGCAGGGCGGTCCACATGATCATATAACTGCCGCTAAGGCAGTTGCTTTCGGTGAAGCGTTAACTCCAGAATTTACCGAGTATGCCAAACAGATAATTTTAAACGCTAAAGCGATGGCGGCCGAGTTTATTACTCGCGGTTATAAAATAATTTCCGGCGGGACAGACAATCATTTAATGGTTATTGATTTGTCGAATAAAGGGCTAGCCGGCAAAGAAGCGGAAAGAGTTTTGGATTTAATTGGAATTTCCGTTTCCCGTTCTACTATCCCGAACGATCCTAATCCGCCGATGAATCCGTCAGGCGTTAGAATCGGTACGCCGGCAGCGACTACTAGGGGAATGAAAGAAGCGGAAATGAAATTGATTACTGGATATATTGACGAAGCTTTAATTAATCGCGAAGATGAAGGGAAGCTTGAAATTTTAAAGCAAAAAATTAAAGAACTTTGTGCTAAATTTCCGATTCCGACAAAATAAAAAATAAATTTTATAAATATGGTGAAAAAGATTGACGGCCACGCAATTGCGGAGCGGGTTAAGGATGAAATTACCAAAGAAATATATGAATTTAATGGACCAAGACCAAACTTGGCCATTATTTTAGTAGGTGAAAGGGAAGATTCTAAATTATATGTATCCTTAAAAGAGAGAGAGGGGAAAAAAATTGGTATTGATACCCATTTATATAAATTAGACGCCGACGTGCCGGAAAAAGAAATTTTAGATATAATTAATTTTTTAAATGTTGATCCATTAGTTGATGGGATTTTAATCCAGCTTCCGTTACCGGCAAAATTCGATACCGATAAAATAGTAACAGCGATCAATCCTGATAAAGACGTTGATGGTTTTCATCCTCAGCACCCGGACTTTATTATTTCTCCGGTTATCGCTTCGGTTTTGGCCTGTCTTGATGAAATAGAGTTTGATTATAACGGAAAGACGGCTTGTGTTTTTTATAATTCTGACATTTTTGGTGCCAGTGTTAAAAACGCCCTTGAAGATAAAGGTTTAGAAATATTGCCGATTGAAAGATCTGATGAAGCCGATGTTTTAGTTAGTGCTTTAGGCTTGCCACATTCGGTAAAGAAAGAAGTAATAAAAGAAGGGGCAGTAGTTATTGATATTGGGACGACTAAAGTGGAGGGAAAGGTTTTAGGAGATGTTGATTTTGAAGATGTTAAAGATAAGGCGGAATATATCACTCCCGTTCCCGGCGGAATTGGCCCAATGACCATTGCCTTTTTGTTCTTGAACGTTTTAGAAATATTTAAAAAGAATATTGATGATAGATAAGAGAAAAGAACAATTAAAAGAATTATTAAAGATCCATTTTAACTATGGATCTTTTCGTCCTGGACAGGAAAGAGCAATTGATAATATTTTAAAAAATAAAGATACTTTGGTTGTTTTGCCGACTGGTGCCGGAAAGTCTTTAATTTATCAATTACCGGCCTTAATATTGGAAGGAATAACGATCGTTATATCTCCTTTAATTGCTTTAATGAAAGATCAGGTTGATTCTTTGGAAAAAGTTGGCATTCCAGCAACTTTTATTAACTCTTCAATCTCGCCCGACGAAACACAAAGACGATTGGCGAGAGTTAAGAGTGGATTTTATAAGATTGTTTATATTGCCCCGGAACGTTTTTATAATCAAGTATTCATGACCGAACTTAAAAATATCAAGGTTTCTTTATTTGCTATTGATGAAGCACATTGTATTAGCCAATGGGGTCATGATTTCCGTCCGAGCTATATGAGATTGAAAGAGGCAATTAAGTTTGTTGGTTCACCGGTAGTTGTCGCTTTAACAGCAACCGCTACTCCGGAGGTTAGGGATGATATTATTAAGCAATTAGCACTTAAAGATCCAGATGTAGTTATCACCGGTTTTGCGCGGCCGAATTTACAATTTGCGGTTATGCCGGCGACTAATGGTAAAAAGATTGAAAGCATTGTTGACTTATTAACTTCCAATTCTGATTTGGGTTCGGGAATTATTTATGTTGGCACACGTTCTAAAGCCGATGAATTGGTTGAAGCCTTAACTGATAATGGTATTAAAGCGGTTGTTTATCATGCAGGAATGGATGCGGAAAGTAGAAGCTGGGTCCAAGAAAAATTTATGGCCGGTGAAGCGCAGGTTGTTGTAGCAACTAATGCTTTTGGGCTAGGCATAAATAAAAAAGATATTCGTTTTGTTATCCACCATGATTTGCCGGGAACGATTGAAGCTTATTATCAAGAAGCGGGCCGTGCCGGACGCGATGGCAAACCCAGCTTCTGCCTGCTTTTTTATCATCAGCAAGATCGCTATTTAAGAGAATTTTTTATTAAAGGCGACAATCCTGATCCTAATATCATTATTGAAATTTATGATTTTCTTTTGCGTCGCGCCGATTTAGAAGTTGACCCTAATGTTTCTATTTTAGTGACCTATGCGGAAATTGCTCAAAATCTTTCTGATTCCGTCCCGGAAATGGCTATCGGTACCGCCTTAAAAATTTTAGAGAAAGAGGGCTATATTTCGCGGCCGAATGAAAAAACTTCAAACTCATTTCTTAAAGCCAAAAAAGATTGGAATGAAATCGCCACCTCAATTAGTAAGCGGGCTAAGAGCCAAGTTGAGATTGTTGAAAAATTGGGAGAAAAATATATTCAAGAATTAATCAGTGGCTGGGAATTTAATCCGGAAGAAGTGGCGATTGTCTTAAAAGTAAAAAAAGATTCTTTGCTCCGCGTTGTTAAAAAATTAGCAGAGAAAGATTTGGTTGAATATAAACCGCCTTTTAGAGGAACGGAAATAAAAATTCTTAAAGTTGTTGAATCGGGAGATATTAATCTGGATTTTAAAGCTCTAAAAGCTAAAGCGGCGCGCGCTTATGAGAAATTGGATGAGATGGAAAATTATGTTTATCATCTCGGTTGCCGCCAGGAATACATTTTAAGATATTTTGGCGATGAGACAGCCAAGCCTTGCGGTAAATGTGATAGTTGCTCAAAAGTAAATCAGATAAAAGCGCGTGGCGGGGAAGATTATACTAAAAAAGAGTATTTGAGTTGTTAATATGAAAACGGAAAAGGCCCAAGAATTATTGGAGTTAGTCCGCAATAATTATCAGGATATTGCCGGTGATTTTGACGCAACCAGAAAGAAAGAAATTTGGCCGGAGATAAGAAAATTCGCCGAGAAAGTTAAGTCTGGCGACAGCGTGCTTGATCTAGGTTGCGGTAATGGGCGCTTGCTCGAAGCCTTAAAAGGAAAAGAAATAAAATATTTAGGCGTTGATAATAGTTCCAAATTAATTTCTCTGGCTAGGGAAAATTATCCCCTTCAGAAATTTATTGTCGGTGATCTCCTTGCCCTGGATGATATTAACGAAATTACTGACGGGACTTACGATTTTATTTTTTGTTTAGCCGCTCTTCAGCACATTCCCAGCCAAGAATTAAAGATAAAAGCCCTAAAAGATATAGCTGCTAAATTAAAAATTGGCGGAGAAATAATTATCAGCAATTGGAATCTTTGGGCAAATAAAAAATACCGCTCTCAGTTGATTAAAAATTATTTCTTAAGAATAGTCAGTCGGAATGAGTTTGATTTTAATGATTTAGTGTTCCCTTGGAAAAATTCTCGCGGAGAAAAGAAGAGTAATCGCTACTACCATGCCTTCACCAAGAAGGAATTAAGAAAGTTAACACATTTGGCCGGACTAGAAGTCTTGGTTTTAAAAAAAGATAAGTATAATCTATGGTTAACCTTGAAAAAATAACTGAGTTTTCCCTTAAGTAATTTTAGTGTATAATGAAAATACAAAAATAATAAAATAATTTTTATGTCACAAGTTCTTGAAGTAACAAAAAACAACTTTACAACTGAAGTTTTAAATAGTGATCTGCCTGTTTTGGTGGATTTTTGGGCACCTTGGTGCATGCCTTGTAAGATGATGGCCCCAACCCTTGATGAGTTAGCCGTCGAAATGGCCGGTAAACTTAAAATAGTTAAACTTAATACTGAAGATGGAGATAATCAGGATTTGGCCATGGAATATCAAATCCAGAGCATCCCTAATATGAAATTATTTAAGAGCGGGAAAGTTATTGGTGAATTTATCGGTTTGCGAAATAAAGAAACTTTAAAGGGTGAGATTGAAAGATTAATTTAATTTAAAAAATAAAACTCGAAGAATAAAAAAAGACTGCCGATATCGGCAGTCTTTTTAAAGAGTAAACTTTTAGGATTAATTGCAACCAGAACCGCTGGTGGAACCGGAAGTTGTCCCGGAACCGAAACCGGCAGAAGGAGCAGTGCTTGATAGCGCAGTCTTACACTCATCAGGCTGGTTATTGAAAGCGCTACAGATAGTTGCGAGCAGAGAAGCAGAATCGCGATTGCTTTGGATATCTTCACCATTAATGATTAAAGTTGGAGATCCGCCAACGTTATATTTTGCATTATCGGCCTTGTAAATATCAAAGCTCGGGTAGCTTCCTTGATAGCCGACTTTATTTTTAGCATTTTCAGTTACTTTGTATTTGGCATCGGTCTTGGCAACACAGGCGGAAACTTTATTTTTGTTAACGCCTGTTGAATCTAAGCAAGAAGCAGAATCGCTGCTATTTAAGAAACAAGTTAAATAAGCATCCAACTTATCGTTTTGTTCGGTATTGATACAATATTGGGTTAAATTTTCGGCTAGTTCTTTATCGCCATGCATTGAGTAGTTACAGAACTTTAATTCAAAGTCGATTTTATTTCCTAAGGCTTTGACTGCTGGTAAGATACCTTTTTCCATCTGGGTACCATACGGGCAATAACTCATAACGAAAAGCTCAACTACCGGTTTATCACTCTTTTTTGTAACGGTAGCACTTGGGGTAGAAGCCGCACTATCACCGGTAGCAGCTGTATTTTTAGCAGCGCTAATCTCAGCGATATTTAAAGCCTGAGGGAAAAATAATTTACCGTCTTTAGTGATATAAGACTCAACGACGTCGCTAGTGATATCAATGCTTAATTTATATAAGCCATATTCAGTAGTGATGTCCTTGATGGTTGCCTTGCTGCCACTTTGCATCAAGTATTTGTTAACAAAGTCTTCGGCTTTAGCCTTGGCTTCTTCAGCACTAATCGTTTTTCCCGGTTTAACGGAACTAGCTTTTGTGCTGTCCTTACTCGCAGTTAAGGAGATTATTAGTCCTAAAACAATTAAGACGATTACGATTACACCGACCGTAATTAATGTCTTCTTTTGTTTTAAAATAGAAGGGATTTTCTTCATATTTTTTTCTTTTTATTAATTAGCTTTTTTATAGACTTTTTAATTATAATTGAAATTTAGACTGGAGTCAAAGTCAACCGGTTAATTCTTGATTATTTTATAGTTTTCAAAAAATTGGTCAGTTCAGACGGCATTTCTAGGGAAAAATTCTTTATTTCGCCGGACCGGTCTTTAAAGCTTAATTTATTGGCCGCTAAGAATATTCTACCCAGGTTTGCCTTTTTATTTTGGATCTTTGACTTCTTATTAAAGTATAGAGGGTCACCAACTAGCGGATATCCAAGGGCAAAGAAATGGACGCGAATTTGATGGGTACGGCCGGTTTTTATCTTTACTTGAACAAGGGTGTAATGAATAAAGCGTTTGATGACATTATACTCGGTAATTGCTTCTCGGGATTTAAACATTCCTTCAAGATTCCCCTGATCACGGTCAGTCGGGTTACGGCGGCTTAGTAAATCAACAGTATTATGAGGCATAGCGGCCATTTTATAGCCTTCGCGCGATCTTTTTATTGGAAAATCTATTTCTCCATAGTCATTAATAATTTTTCCGTTAACCAGGGCAATATATTCTTTGTGAATATCACGATCTTTAAATTGATTTTTTAAATGTAAAAATGTTTCGTTATTTTTAGCAATCACCATTAATCCGCTAACTTCTTTATCAAGGCGATGGACAATACCCGGGCGGACAGGGTCGTCACCGACTGTCTTAATTTCGGGATAGCGCTCAAGCAATAAATCGGCCAGGGTAATGTCTTTAATGTTGCCGCCGCCATGGACAGCTAATCCAGCCGGTTTATTTATTACTAAATAATCATCAGTTTCAAAAACTATTTCAGGAAAGTTAGTTGTAGTCATATGTTTAAGTTAACTCTGGTTAAAAATTAGTCCCGGGGTTATAAGTCTGTCCTCCGCCCTTAGTTTGTTTTTTGATAATAGAATCTAAATCTTCCGATTTTATCCCCCCGATAATATAAAGAAGGACAAAATAAACTATGCAGGCCGCGATAATAATTAAAATCAAATGGCCGATATTTTCTTGGGCGTAGTTTGAAAAAAGGTTAATGAAAAATCCCATCACTAAGCTGGCAAATAGAGATTTTAAGCTGATTTTCAGATTTGGCAAGAAGCGGGTATATTTAAAGATACAGTATGCTGAGAAAATAGCAATCATAGCTTCGCTATAGATAGTGACGGCCGCCGCTCCGATATAAGAATATTTAGGAATAAAATAAAGATAGGCGGCTAAGGCGCTGATACTAGTAAATACGTAAAAGACGATCATTTTCTTTTGTTTATTAATGGCAATAACCGCGTGGGAAAACATTGCTCCCAGGAAAATAGCGGCGACGGCATAGATCAATATTTTTAAGATATCGCCGGCAATAGCAAAATCCCGTCCAGCCACAAAAATCATTATCGGCCGACCGAGAAATTGGGTCCCTACCACTAAAGGAATAGCGAAAAGGGCCATAAAATCAAAAGATTTTTGCAGGGTTTTTTTAAAATAGTCTCGATTATTTTCTGCCCAAGAAGCAGTTAATATTGGTAAAATTAAGCCGGCAAACATAAAGGGAATAGTAGTGAGGACATCGATTATTTTATAGGCGGCACCATAAAGACCGACGACTTCCGGTCCTTTAAACAAGGAAAGAATAAGAGTGTCAGCTCGCAGATAAATAAGATTTAAGACAATGGTTATGGCTAGCGGCCAAGAACGCCCGATAATTTTTTTCCATAAAGATAAATCAAATTCACATTTTATGGTGGCAAATTTTATCGCCAGAATATAATGGAGCAAGAAGCTGACAAAACCGGAAGCAACGGTTACGACCAAAATACCGGTTAAGCCGAAATTTAATTTTTGATTAAGAATAATACCGATAAGTAAGACTACGCGGCTGACAACTTCCGCTAAAGATGATCGACCCATGCTTAATTTCTTTTGGAACAAACCGATAATGACCTGATTGAGAGCCGGGAAGACAAAAGAGGCGGCCGCGATTAAGACGCCTATTTTTACCGCCGCACTGTAAGGGAAAAAAATAACAGAAAGAGGAGCTAACCCGATAAAAAATAAAGCGGAAACCAGACGGAGACTAAAGAGATTGTTTAATATTTTATTTTCATCATTTCTTTCACCGCTAATCATCTGGACAGTGATAAGGGTAAGGCCTAAATCAGCAATGGTCGCAAAAAAAGTTAGAAAAGTAGTAACCGTGGTGTATTCACCATAACCGGTTTGGCCTAAATAACGAGTGATTAGCGCCAACGAAAAAAGGCCGAGAATAGTGGAAACTATTTTGCCGGCAATTTGGATTATGGTATTATGGGCAATTTTTTTAGCTAAACTCATTTTTCTTGTATTTTTAGGGGTAGTTTTATATAATAAGGATAGAGCTTTGCGTCTGCGAAGACAAGCCATAAACTATAATTTAATTATATCATATTTATGATAATCTCCAGAAAGCACATTTTTTCCTTTATTTTTTTAACCATTTTCAGCTTAATGCTTATTCCGGCCACCAGTCCAGTATTAGCCGATGCTTCTTTGCTGAACAGCCAAGTAGGGGTAACCGATGTTGCTTCCGCTTATGGGAATAGTAATTTGGATATTAGAACTATTATCGCCAGAATCATTGTTATTGCTTTGGAATTTTTAGGGGTCATTTTTTTGGGTTTAACAATTTTTGCTGGTTTCCGTTATATGACTGCCGCCGGTAATGAAGAACAAACCAAGAAAGCAGTTTCTCAAATTAAAGATTCTGTCATTGGTTTGATTATTGTGTTGACCTCATGGGTTTTGACTACCTATATTCTGAAGGTTTTAAAAGTGGCCATTTAAAAATGAAGACTTATCTTTATTTTGACAAAAATAATAAATATGGTATCATATTGATAGAAAGCTAGTTGTTTATTACAATTAGCTTTTTCTATTAAAATATATAAAATATATGTCTGAAATTAGTACAGCAATTAAACAATTGTGCGAGGAAAAAAACCTTGATTACCAATCGGTAATTGCGGCTATCGAGCTTGCCTTAGCCGCCGCTTACCGTAAAGATTTCGGCGAGCGCAATCAAAATATCCGCGTTAAATTTGATCCGACCATGGGTACTTCGGAAATTTTTGATGTTAAAACAGTGGTTGATAATTTACCAGAACAGGAAGAAGCGGAAATGCTACAGAATCTTTATAATCCGGCCCCTAAAGAAGCTAGAAAAGAAGAATTTAGAGAAGATACTCGCAGTTTTTATGTTGTTGAAGAAGAAACTAGTGAAGAAGACAAGAAAAAATTTAATCCCAAAACTGATATTCAAATAAAAGAAGCGACCATTTTAAAACACGATGCGAAAGTTGGCGATGAAATTGTGACTGATTTACCTATCCCGGAAAGCTATGGCCGTATGGCTGCTCAGACCGCTAAGCAGGTTATCATCCAGAAATTAAGAGAAATGGAAAGAGATATGATTTTTGGTGAATTTAAAGGAAAGGAAAAAGAAGTTGTTTCCGGTATCGTTCAGCGCCGTGAAGGCCGTTTTGTTTTTGTTGATTTAGGCAAAGCCATCGGTATCTTACCGGCCGAAGAACAGATTTTTAATGAACGCTATAATCCGAATGACCGTATTAAGGTTTATATTAAAGAAGTCGGAGAAGGCCATAAAGGTCCGGAAATAATTTTATCCCGCCGCAGTGAAGAAATTTTAAAGAAAGTTTTTTATTTAGAAATTCCGGAGATCGCTAACGGTTTAGTGGAGATAAAAGAAATTGCGCGTGAAGCCGGCTCTCGTTCTAAAGTTGCAATTTGGAGCGATGCCGAGAATGTTGACCCCGTCGGTTCTTGTGTTGGACAACGCGGTAGTCGTATTCAAACAATTATTAGTGAATTAGGCGGAGAAAAAATTGATATTATTGAATATAATGAAGATCCGGCTAAATTTATTGCCAATGCCCTCGCTCCGGCAAAAGTAATTTCTATTGAACTTGAGGAAGCGGAACACAAAGCTATTGTTAAAGTTGCTTCTGATAAATTATCCTTAGCTATCGGCAAGAATGGACAGAACGTCCGTTTAGCCGCCCGCTTAACCGGTTGGAAGATAGATATTATTGAAGCTTCCGAAGAAGGGGAAAAGAAAGTTTTAGAAAGCGACGGTGAAAGTATGGAACTAGCTGAAGAAAATGAAGTTCTTGAAGAAGCCGGCGATAAAACAACTGAAGAAGAAGCCACGGAAATTGTAAAAGAAGAAAAGGCAGAAGAAAAAGAAGAGAAGAAAGTAAAAAAAGAGACCGAGGTAAAGGAGGTAAAGAAAGTTAAAAAAACTAAAAAAGAATAAATATAATTTAAAAAACTATGATGATGACATTATTCATTATTGGATGCGCGCTTGCCGCCCTGGTCTATGGTGGCATCGTAATTGCATCTATCTTGCATATGCCGGAAGGCAACGACAAGATGAAAGAAATTGCGAAAGCGATTCAAGACGGTGCTAAAGCTTTTCTTAATCGCCAATATAAAACTGTAGCCATGGTGGCTGTTGTTTTATTTTTAATTATTGGTTTGATTCCAGAATTAGGCTGGATGACCGCTCTAGCTTTTATAATCGGCGCTGGCTTATCAGCTTTAACCGGTTATATTGGTATGTTCGTTAGCGTTCGCGCTAATGTCCGTACTACTGAAGCCGCTCGCGGCGGTTTAGGTAAAGCTTTAAATGTCGCCGTTAAAGGTGGCAGTGTTACTGGAATGCTCGTTGTTGGTTTAGCTCTTCTTGGGACCTCCGGTTTTTATTTTTTGACCCATGACTTACACGCCATCATCGGTTTTGCTTTTGGCGGTTCTCTTATTTCTATCTTCGCTCGTTTAGGCGGCGGTATTTATACTAAAGCTTCAGATGTTGGCGCTGACTTAGTCGGTAAGGTTGAAGCTAATATTCCGGAAGATGATCCTCGCAACCCGGCAGTTATTGCCGATAACGTTGGTGACAACGTCGGTGATTGTGCTGGCATGGCTGCAGATTTATTTGAAACTTATGCCGTTACTTTAATTGCGGCAATGGTTTTAGGTTCGTTAACTTTTCCGGGCAATAATAATATTATTTTATTCCCGTTAGTTCTTGGCGCCGCTTCAATTATCGTTTCCATTATCGGAATCTTCTTTATTCGTTTGGGCAAGAAGAATAATATTATGAAAGCTTTGTATAAAGGCTTGATTGCCGCCGGTGTTTTAGCGGCGATTGCTTTTTATCCGATTACTAAATATTTATTGGTTGGCGGATTAAGTTCAAAACTTTATTTTGCTAGTTTAATTGGTTTGGCTGTTACCGGTTTATTGGTGGTTATTACTGAATATTATACTTCCACGGCTTATAGCCCGGTAAAAGGAATTGCGGAAGCTTCTACTACCGGTAGTGGTACTAATGTTATTGCCGGTTTAGCCGTTTCTATGAAATCCACCGCTTTACCTATTTTAGTTATTTGTTTAGCTATTTTAGGAGCTTATTCCTTGGCTGGTTTATACGGCATTGCAATTGCCGCGATGTCCATGTTATCCATGGCCGGTATTATTATCACGATTGATGCTTATGGCCCAATTACTGATAACGCTGGCGGTATTGCCGAAATGGCTGAGCTTGGTGACGATGTTCGTGATATTACTGATCCGTTAGACGCCGTTGGTAATACTACTAAAGCCGTTACCAAAGGTTATGCTATCGGTTCCGCTGCTTTAGCCGCTTTAGTTTTATTTGCTGACTTCACTTTTAAGATAAAAGATTTAGGTGGTAATGCTCAATTCTTGATTGATAACCCATACGTTCTTATCGGTTTATTTATCGGTGGTGCTCTGCCATATTTATTCGGCGCCATGGCCATGAAAGCGGTTGGTAAAGCGGCTGGTTCAGTCGTTGAAGATGTGCGCGCTCAATTTAAAGAGAAGACCGGTATTATGTCCGGTACTGAAAAACCAGATTACGGCCGAACAGTTGATATCGTCACTAAAGCCGCCATTCACGAAATGATTGTCCCCGCTTTAATTCCCGTTGTCGTGCCAATCGTAGTTGGCTTCGGGTTTAATTTGATTGCTCCCGGACGCGGCGTTGAAGCTTTAGGCGGATTGCTTGTCGGTTCAATTGTTACCGGTGTCTTTGTTGCTATTTCCATGACTTCCGGTGGAGGCGCTTGGGATAATGCGAAGAAATATATTGAAGCCGGAAACTTCGGCGGTAAAGGTTCGGATGCTCATAAGGCAGCTGTTACCGGCGATACTGTCGGTGATCCTTATAAGGATACTGCCGGTCCAGCTATTAACCCGATGATTAAAGTTTTGAATATTGTTGCTTTGCTTATTGTCGGTTTATTAATTTAATATCCAGTTAGAATATAGAAAAAAGCGCCCCTTTATAATGGGGCGCTTTTTTTATTGACATTTTCTCTAAAAGATACTTAAATTAAGAGAATACCTAATGTATTTATAAGTCCTTTAAAATAATAATAACCCTCTAAAATAGACGCCATGAAAAGAATTTTTTATGATCCCGATCGTTTAGATTTGGTTTTTTCAACAGCGAGTGCGCTGTTATATTTAAGCCAAAAATTCCCCGATGAACAGCGTTATCTTGTTCCGATCAAAACAGCAATGTTAAATGTGAATTTGTCTCCTATTATGGAGGCTATCAGTGAAGAGCTTAAAGAAATTAGCGAAGATACTTATTTTGATCCGAATGGGTTAACAAACCAGAACGTGAAGTATGTTGTTCTTGGTTTTTATCCCACTAATCAGAGTGAGGAAAAAGAAATCGTTAAATTTTTTGATAAAAATGTCGATAAAATTTGTCTTTGGGTTGATGGCGGCCATCATTGGCCGGACAACCTTCGGAGTTTTTTCAAAAGCACTTCTGACAATATTATTATTGACCAAAACAAGACAAACTTGGAATTATTATCCGAGTTTGGTTATCCCGTATTTGATGAATGGCTGGCGGCCGAGAAAGCGATAATCGCTTCCGATATGACTAATCATTTAGCTGCCCGTTATTATCAGGCGCTTAGAGTTAGTAAGTCCGGTAAAGTTTATGATTTGGAAAGTAGCTATGATGTTTTGACCATCGCCTCGATAATTGAAGAAATTATTGCCAATACAGAAAATTCTAGCCTAACAGAAATGGTTAACATTTTTCCAGCAATGGTTGAAGAATCAGATAGACTTAAAGAATTATTTAAAGACGATAATCCGATTTTTACGGAGGCTAAAAAAATTGGTCGTCCGGTTGGTGTTTTATCGTTAGACCAGCAAAGTGATTTTATTGATTTTAAAGCGATTCTTGATTATGGAAAAGAAAAATTCCCCTGGCTTTGTATTTTGGAAGTAAGTTTTGAGGGGGAAAGTAAAATGTATTTTGCTTCCAAAAAAATTCCCATAGTAGAAATATTGGACAGTTTTGCTAAATATTTAAAGACTGGCGAAGAATTATTAAGAATAATCAATTCTGAATTATTAAATTTTAAAGAATAATTTTAAAAAAAACAGAATCATGAAAATAATTCTTTATAATCAAAGTTGTCCGGAGCTAATTTTTTCGGCAGCCAGCATCATTTCCAAATTCTATGAAGAATCCGGTGGTAAAGAACCGGAATCAGAAGATGAAATTCGTTATTTTATGCCCATGAGAGCTTGTGATCTAAACAAAGACATCTTTGAATTAGCCGAGACCTTAAACAAGGATCTTGAAGAAATTGGTGATGAAGATTATTTTGTCGTTGAGGATTTGCTAAAATTTCAGCCGGAATATATTCTTCTGGGGATTTATCCTCAGGATAAAGAAGATGAAGGAGAAATTGTTACCTTCTTTGACAAAAATGTCGACAAAATAAGTCTCTGGATTGATACGCATTATTGGCCGAACAATCTCAGGACTTATCTGCAAGGAAAGCCGGGAAGTATTTTTTTGGATCCCAGTAAAACGAGTTTAGCGATATTAGCCGATCTTGATTACCCTTTCTTCGACAAATGGTTGATTACAGAAGAAGCGATGATTCAATTCGATTTAAAAAATCGTTTAGCTTTTCGTTATTTTAAAGCGATATTATTGCCTCATTTGTTGACTAACAGATATAGACCGAGAAAAGCTTATGATTTCTTAACATTTCTTTGCCTAATTGAGGAGATTGCTTTTCTCGGCAGAGATCCTTACATAGCGGAATTGGTAAAAACATATCGCCAGACGATAGAATTTACCGATGAAGCCAAACGAATGTTTAGGGATGATAATCCTATCTTTGAAAAAATCAAAAATATGGGTCGCCCGTGCGGATATTTGTTTTTAGATGCCGGAATAAATAATTTGGATATTGAAGAAACAATGGAATATGGAATGACAATGTTTCCTTGGTTGGTCGTCTTAGAATACCCTTCAGAAATTAAGGGGGTTAATGCGATTTATTTCGCTTCTAAGAGAATACCGATAATCGAAATAATAAACGCTTATGCTAATGACAATATTGATACCGTCGCTATTTTAAAAATAATGAGCGCCGAAGTTGCCGGTTACCAAGAAAAAGTTAATAGTTAGTAGTTAACAAAATGGTCAATTCAATCAGAATTGGCCTTTTTTATTTATCTTGATTTTTCCTTAGGAAATGCTACAATAAAGGCAATTAATAAAGATTGTTAAGCGGGTCAAAACCCGCTTCTACTAACTAAACCAAATATGCAAGTAAATAAAAAAGATTTAGAAAAATCACAAATTGAATTAACCGTTGAGCTTAGCGCCGAAGAATTTGCTCCTTATATCGAAAAGGGCGCAAAAAAAGTAGCGGAAGAAGTAAAGATTGAAGGTTTTAGAAAAGGGAAAGTCCCGCTGGATATTTTAAAGCAAAAAATCGGTGAAATGACTATTTTGGAAGAAGCCGCTAATATTGCTATCCACAAAACTATTGATGAAGCCGTTGAAAATAATACGGCTGATCGCCAAGCGGTCGGCCAGCCGCAAGTTAATATTACCAAGCTTGCTCCGAACAACCCGCTGGAATATAAAGTTATCGTTTCCGTATTACCGACAATCGCTTTAGGTAAATATAAAGATTTAGGTTTGAAAGCAGAAAAGACCGAAGTGAGCGACAAAGATATTGAAACCACAATTAATGAACTGAGAGATATCCGCGCTCAGGAAGTTTTAGTTGATAGAGAAATAAAAAAAGGTGATAAGGCGGTAGTGGATATTAAAATGTTTATGGACAATGTTCCATTGGAAGATGGCGATCATAAAGAATTTGCCATGTTAGTCGGTAAAGATTATTTTATTCCCGGATTTGATGAACATTTAATTGGAGCTAAACAGGGCGATGAAAGAAAATTCGATTTAATTTATCCGGAGAATCATCATCGCAAAGATTTAGCCGGTAAGAAAGTTGATTTCATTGTGACCATCAAAAGCGTCTATGAAAGAAATATTCCGGAATTAAATGATGAGTTCGCTACCTTTTTCCAACTTAAAGATTTAGCGGAATTAAAAAAGAGTTTAAAAGAAAATATTGAACATGAAAAACAACATCAAGCCGACATGCGTAATGAATCGGAATTAATCGGCAAGATTGTTGAAGATACTAAATTTGGTGATTTACCTGATGAAATAATTAATAGCGAAAGCCGCAATATGATGATGGAACTTGAGCAGGATGTTGTCCGCCAAGGAGGGAAGTTTGAAGATTATCTTGGCCATCTAAAAAAGACTAGAGAACAATTAATTTTAGACATGATTCCAAACGCGATTAAACGCGTTAAGTCCGCTCTGGTTATTCGCGAACTCGCGATTGTTGAAGATATTGCCGCTACCGAAAAAGAAATTCATGGAAAGATTGATGAAATAAAAAAACAATATGCCGGCAATGAAGAAATTCTAAAGATGGTTGAAGAACACGGCTACCACCACTATATCAGCAATATTTTAACTAATGAAAAAGTAATAGCGAAATTAAAAGAATGGAATTATGCCTCAACTGGCGATAAACAAAAAAGCTAACTTTGACTACGAGGTCCAGGACAAATATGAAGCGGGCCTGGTTCTGTTTGGCCATGAAGTCAAAGCAGTGCGCGCCGGGCAGGTCAGTTTAAAAGGCAGCTATATCAGTATTCGGACAAAAAATGGCAAGCCAGAATTATATCTCGTTAATTGTCAGATATCTCCTTATAAAAGTGCCGGTCCGATGCCTGAATATAATCAGTTTCGGGAACGCAAATTACTCCTAAAACACGAGGAAATCAGCCATTTATTAGGTAAGAAGTTAGCCGAGGGCTTGACACTAATCCCTCTGAAAATATATACTAATCATAGTTTTCTGAAGCTGGAGTTTGCCGTTGCCAAAGGTAAAAAGAAGTATGACAAACGGGAGACAATTAAGAAGCGAGATGTTGAAAGAAGGCTTCGGACATTAACAAAGAGAAATAGTTAATAGACTAAGTTTGATTGGGGATGCAAGGCATCGACAGTCGGATCTTTTTCTGGGTACTCAAGGCGTGCTTAGCTAACCACGTTAAACTGGCTAAAAACTACAATTGTCAAAACGACAAGAGCATTCACTTGGTCAACACTAAGTTATGCTCCAGTTATGGCCTAATAAATAAGGTCTTAACCATCGGCTGGCTGTGAGTCTTCATAGTGGTCATCCGGTGTTATAATCATGAAGATAGATATTGTTTGCTCCTAACGGATAATATCGAAACAAAATTAGGATCGCCTTAAGCGCTTTTGTTCGGTTTTCTATGCTTGAGACTAAACAACCAAATCGTTCTACCCTTGTAAATGTATTTAGAAAAACCGGTTGGACATGGGTTCAACTCCCATCATCTCCACAACAATCAAATAGGCCGCGGTGGCGGAACTGGTAGACGCGCTGGACTTAAAATCCAGTTGTAGCGATACAGTGCGGGTTCGATTCCCGCCCGCGGCACAGTTAGCAAAAAACGATACGCGGGTATCGTATAGTGGTTATTATGCGACCTTGCCAAGGTCGAGAGACGGGTTCGATTCCCGTTACCCGCTCCAATAAAAAAAGAAGTCCCAACGGACTTCTTTTTTTATTGGGCAGATAGAGGACGGGAATCGAACAGGTTGGAAGTGAGACACGAGAGATGGCGGGAGCCGGAACGAGCGGGCGAGCGTCGAACGAAGCTCCGGGGGAGCTTCGGGCGCCAACCCTGGACAAGTGAACGAGGCGCAATTCCGGCGCCGAGTGAGCGCGCGAGACTAAATAAGAGGCAAGGGTGTTTTAGCTCGTGTTAGAAAATTAAATTAAGATTATGTTTAAAAACCGTAATGATAACAAAAATTTCACCTATTAAGTAATTCTAAGTTTTTTAATTTACCATAAATTACTTTGGGATATTTAATAATTTATAAATTATATGAAAAATTTTATTGCGCTAATTTTATGTAAGAAAAAGACTCCGGAGAAGATTATAAAATGATTAAAGGCACAAATGGAATTAAAGAAATTTTTGAAAAAAGACAAAATATTATCATCTCCTAAACATTAAAATGGCTATAGATTTTTTAGCCTATTTTTGCTATAGTTTTATTATATTACTAGGCTAAATAAATGAATATTCAGGCAAAATTATTAAGCATTATTGCCGCTAATTACTAACGACTTTTTTTGGGTTATTTTTTAAAATATGAAAAAAATTTATTTTTTATTAGTATTTTTTTTACTAATATTTTTACCATTTATTGCTAGGGCCGATGTAACAACGGACTATAATAAACAATACAATCTGCTTCAACAACAAATTCTTGATATTAAAACACAATACTATGGTTATATTGCCGGTTTACAAAATTCCGGTAACAGCTTGCAAGCCGTGCAAGGAGAGGAGACTAAAGCACTAAATGATGCAAATACACTTATAGCAAAGATACAAATCCAAGAACAGCAACTAGCTTTAAACTATCAAAATCAGGTGAATACCCAACTCGATGTCTTACAACAAAAAGTTGATCAAGCGCAGGCTACCTTAGTTACGTTTAATAATAATTGTGCCTCAAATAATGGGTATGTCGGCGCAGATCACAATTGTTATTGTAATGATGGATACCAGTGGGATGACAGTAAAACAGTTTGTATCACCTATAATCAAAGTTGTCAAAATAAATATGGAATTAATTCATACGGTGATAAAAATTATTGCCATTGTAGCAATGGATTTGCGTTTAATTCAGGTAATACTGCGTGTATAGAGAAAAAAACAACAAGTGGCGGAGTCATTACTTGTGACCCTGGCTATACTTGGAATACTAAAGCAGAGGAGTGTGTAAAGAATACCATAGTAATAAAATATGCTATTCCAAAAAATAACATAAATGTTAGAATTTCTCCTTCTAGTTCTTCGAAGATTATGGATTTGGCTAAAAAAAATTATAAGTATGAAGTTATAGATTTATCCAATAATAATTGGGTGAAAGTTAAATTTTCTAATAAAATTGGCTGGCTATCTAAAAGTTTAGTTACTATAAAGTAAAAAAATGAAAAAATCAATTTTAGTATTATTTAGCTTAACAATAATCCTGGGGTCTACTAATATTGCAAGCGCTCATAGCGGTTGTTGCTCTCATCATGGTGGAGTTTGCGGTTGTGGTTGCTGTGATGGTTCGGGATTATCTGCTACTTGTTTGCCGTATTATCCTGAATGTAAACAAACTTCGATTATCCAAAAACCAGTCATCATAGCTCCTGTAATTACAAGCCAAACCAGCCAACCAATAAAAACTGTGAGTAAATCAGTTACAACCGCTTCAGCTGTAACTAGTTTTGTTGGTAAACCAAAAACTTATAAGCAACTATATAGCTGTAAAATAGTTGGAAATTATAGTAGTATGATTTATTTTCCAAAAGGTAGCGCTTATATTAAAAAAATGACTTTGTCTAAAAAAGAATGTTTTGCTAGCGCTAGTGATGCTATCGCCAAGGGTTTTAGAAAAGTAAAATAATCCATATGAAATACAATCAAAAAAGATCACCTCTAAAAAAAGATTCCCTGCGTCACGCTGGACAATCTTTAGACGAGAAGATTGCCCAGGTACTTGATGAAAAAATTTTAACCCCATTCACAATAGTGGCTATTCTTTGGGCCGTCGTTATAGTTTCTTGGATTAGTTTATACTTTAAAATTCCTTATACCCCCTGGACCCTAACAGTTGTGGCTTTAATTTTTACCATTTTTTATGGCATTAAAATTCCAGCAGCGGTTAAGAATATTAGGAACATGCAACTAGGAAGAGATGGGGAATGTATAGTTGCTGAATCATTATTAGAGTTAAAGGCAATGGGATACATGATTTATAATGATATTGTTGTAGAATCATTTAACGTAGATCATATTATAGTTGGTCCGGCTGGAGTTTTTACCATTGAAACGAAAACCTATCGGAAGTCAGACTCTAATCCCCAAATTTCTTATGACGGTAATATAGTAAAAATTAATGGGGCAAAATATGAAAAGGACCCAGTGCAACAAGCTAAAGGTCAAAAATACTGGTTAGAAGGCTTTATAAAAGATAAGACTAAGTTGACGATAAAAGTTACTCCAGTAGTTATTTTTCCGGGATGGTATATTAATGGGAGTAATAACAATGTTGAGGTTTGGGTCTTGAATGAAAATGCCTTGATAACGATTTTAAAAAATAAAGAGGCGGTATTAGATCAAGAACAAATAAATTTAATTTCTAGCCATATTGAAAGTTATAATAGAAATAATTGATTTTAATCAGAATAAATAAAATGTTGAGCGAATAAGATAATAAAAAAATAAAATTATGAATACTTTGGAAATAATAGGATTGTTGCTTAACTTTATTGGTACTTTGATTTTAACTTTACCATCCCTAATCAGCACAAGAGAATTTGATGAAAAAAAAGATAAAAATACATATATGGAAGAAAATGGGAGGCATAGATATACTTCTGAAAGAATAAGGCGTGATACAGCTTTTAATTTAATAGCAATGACTATAGTTTCCGTGGGTTTTATTATTACATTATTAGGATTATTTAATTTGAAATCATTAACTACTTCCTGTCCCCGTATTGAAAAAAATACCTTTCGTTATCAATTTTAGGCACTATATTATAA
>Ga0224525_1000181_pt1 | contig 31684 bp, 27 predicted proteins | sample CFST100metaG_FD_179874 | JGI IMG/M metagenome (GOLD analysis project Ga0224525, IMG submission 179874) | Peat soil microbial communities from Stordalen Mire, Sweden - C.F.S.T100 | ecosystem: Environmental > Terrestrial > Soil > Wetlands > Peat | place: Sweden: Norrbotten County, Stordalen Mire...
GCCGCGGCGGCGACAGCCACGGGAAACTCCGGGATGAAGCGCACCTGCGGGCCCTCGATGCGGCTGGCCAGCAGTTCGGCCGTTACGCCGGGAATGGGCTGTTCGCTGGCGGCGTAAATGGGCAGAACAATCACGGTGTCGGCATCAGCAAATGCTCCGCGGAACCGATCGAGGAGGTCTCTGGTGCGCGTGTAGCGATGAGGCTGGAAGACGACGTGAATCTTCTTGTAGCCGCACTCGCGGGCGGCGGCCAGGGTGGCGCGAATCTCGGTGGGATGGTGGCCGTAGTCGTCCACAACGGTAACGCCGCGGGCATGGCCGCACAACTGAAAGCGCCGGTCCACGCCGCGGAAATTGTTGAGTCCCTCGGCAATCTTCTCCGGCGCAACCTCAAGCTGATGCGCGATGGCCACGGCGGCCGTGGCGTCGAGAACATTGTGGCGGCCCGGCACGTGCAGCTCGAATGGGCCGAGCGCGCCGGAGGCAACATGCACCAGAAAACGCGAGAAGCAGCTTCCCTGCCCTGACGCAAGCAGTTCCAGCCGGTAGTCGGCCCCGGCGGAGACGCCATAAGTAAAGACGCGGCTCTGGACCCGCGGCAGGATGGCGGCCAGCAGCGGATTATCCACGCAGGCGGTCACCGCGCCGTAAAACGGCACCCTGTCCATGAAGTCGAGGAAGGCCTGTTCGACGTCGGCCATGTCGTGATAGCAGTCCATGTGCTCGCGGTCAAGATTGGTGACCACGGCCAGGATGGGCGAAAGCTTGAGGAATGAGCGGTCACTCTCATCGGCCTCGGCCACCAGATACTGCGTTGTGCCCAGCCGCGCGTTGGAGCCGAGAGCGCCCACGCGGCCGCCGACGACAACCGTGGGGTCCAGACCGCCCGCGGCCAGCACCGCTGCCACCATCGACGTGGTGGTGGTTTTGCCGTGCATGCCGGCGATGGCGATGCCGTACTTGAGACGCATCAGCTCGGCCAGCATTTCAGCGCGCTGAATGACGGGAATCTTGCGGGCCCGGGCCTCGACGACCTCGGGATTGCTGGGGCTGATGGCGGAACTGGTGACAACGACCGTGGCCCCATTGACGTTGGCGGCGTCATGGCCCTGATAGATGGTGGCGCCCATTTGGGCCAGGCGGTCGGTTACCGGCCCGCGGCGCAGGTCGGAGCCGGAGACCTTCATATCGAGGTTGAGCAGGATCTCCGCAATACCGCTCATGCCGATTCCGCCGATACCGATGAAGTGCGCGTGCTGAGAAGTGGCAAACATGGTTGTGAAACTCAACTGTAACATTTGCGCGCGCCAGAGCGAAACCAACGCAGGCGTGCCCTTGCTGCGTCCATAGTTGAATCATGCAACAGGGCTTCTATTCCTTTATTTACAAAGTTTTGGAGACTTCCTCGACCGTGACCGGGTCGAGGAAGCGCATCCGGGGCACGGGCACGGTCTCAACAGGCTGCGGAAAAACTCGCAGAACGTGTATCAAAAGGCTGCTTTGTGTCAGGGCACGACTTTAGTCGTGCCGTAAGTGCCGCAAAATCAACGGGCCTTTAGGTCCTGAGGGATGTTTTTCGGACGCTTAGCTTGAAAACAGGCCATTTTCCGCAGCCAGTCAAGCCACTTGTTCGAGCGGAACGTGACGAAGGCGGACCAGGTCTTCGGCGGCAAGCGCCGCTGTAGCATCGGTACGGCCTTTATCGTCGGTAAACTCGACCTCGGCGGCGCGGGAGGAAAGAATCTCGACAACCGTTCCCACCTGTCCGCGCACCAGATTGTGATCTGGCAAATCCCGCAGCAAAGCGACCTCGGCCAGCAGTTCGAGTTGTGTCATAAATTCCTCGATAGATGGTTGTGGCCAAAAGTGTCCCTACAGGCCGCAACTCCGACAAAATACAAGATATAGTGGTTTGTTGTTGACATACACCACAGACAGCGGTATTTTTTCATCTGCCACGTGTTCATATTATGAAACACGGAAAACGCCGCCCGTAGGCGGCGTTGAGTCCAGATAGTACCGGTCACCGTGACAAGTTTTCGGTACCATCCGCCCGGCACCCGTTGGTGTGGGTGCGAACTTACTAAACATATGTTTTAGTGGTTCGCCATCACGCTGTCAACATAACTTTTATAACCCGCTTTGACAATTCTGATTGTTGGAGCCAAGGAGAATTTATATGCCAAAAGAACCATCGAAGTTGTTTATCGAGCAGCGTACCGAAGGCGACTATGCCATTCGTCGACCGGATGCCGAACGTGCAAGTGACATCAAAGATACCCAGGCCGAAGCGATTGAACGTGCAAGAAGAATCGACCCAGATGCCTCGATTCTCGTTGAGCGGGTACGCGATACTGGTGTCGGCGGTCGTGACAAATGGCGTAAACCGTAGTTGCAAATCATTTTTTGTGAATAATCACGAGTTCATTTCACAAAAACAACCAAACGCCGGGTGCCATGAACACCCGGCGTTTGTATTTGTCGACCGCTTAGACGGTCTTCTTGCTTTCTTCGACGGTGATCGGATCGATGAAGGCCATCTGGGAGCGAAGCTTCTGGCCCACTTCCTCGATCTGGCTATGCGTTGCGGCTTCGCGCAGGGCGAGGAACTTCTTGCGGCCGGAGTTCTGGTCGGCAAGAAAGGCCTTGGCGAAGGTTCCGTCCTGGATTTCCTTGAGGACCTGCTTCATGGCCTTCTTGCTCTCGTCGCCGATGACGCGCGGGCCAGAAACATAGTCGCCCCACTCAGCCGTATCGGAAATCGAATAGCGCATGTAGGAGAGGCCGCCGCGATAGATCAGATCGACGATCAGCTTCATCTCATGCAGGCACTCGAAGTAGGCGTTCTCCGGCTGGTAGCCGGCCTCGACCAGCGTGTCAAAGCCCGCCTTGATGAGGGCGCTGACGCCGCCGCAGAGCACGGCCTGCTCGCCGAAGAGATCCGTCTCGGTCTCATCCTTGAAGGTGGTTTCCATAACCCCTGCGCGGGTGCAACCGATGCCCTTCAGGTAGCTGAGCGTGAGGGCGTGCGCGTGGCCGGTGGCATCCTGCTCGACGGCGATGAGTCCCGGAACGCCGCCGCCTTCAACAAAGACCTCGCGAACGCGATGGCCCGGAGCCTTGGGAGCCGCCATGCCTACGTCAACGGTCTTGGGCGGCACGATGGTCTTGTAGTTGATGTTGAAGCCGTGGGCAAACATCAGCAGGCTGCCGGGCTTGAGGTTGGGACCGATCTCGGCGGCGTAAAGCTGCGCCTGCGACTGGTCCGGGGTCAGGATCATCACTACGTCGGCCCACTTGGTGGCTTCGGCGGGAGTAACAACTTCCAGGCCCGCCTTCTGCGCCTTGACGATGGACTTCGAGGTGGGCTGGAGGCCAACCTTGACGTGGACGCCGGAGTCCTTGAGGTTGAGAGCGTGGGTGTGACCCTGCGAGCCGTAGCCGATGATGGCTACTTTCTTTGCCTGGATGAGGGTTAGATCGGCATCCTTGTCGTAATACATCGTTGCCATAGTGTTTTCAATTCTCCTTCGCGTGCGGGTTAAGGTTGATTCCAGTTCATTGGGCCGGCCGCCTTCCTGGCGGTAGGATTCAGCTTCACCGGCGTCTTTATTCAGGAGTTTCCTGAGGGTTGTTTCCGGTTTCGGGTTCATCGCCCTCGACCGCGCCCATGGCCTTTAGCACTCCGCTGGTATGGTGGCCGCGGCGCATGGTCATCTTGCCGCTGCGGCAGATTTCCAGTATCCGTCCGTCGCTCTCGTCGAGTATCTGGATAAGTCCCTCGATCTTGCTTTCGACGCCGGTCATTTCAATAATCAGCGACTCCGACGCCAAGTCCACAATGCGGGCACGAAAGACCTCGGCCAGCTCAAAGATTTGGGAACGGGTGCGCGGCGTGGCGGCCACCTTGATGAGCGCCAATTCCCGCGTTACCGACGGCGCCTGGGCGATGTCATCCACATCGACCACATTCTCCAGTTTATACAAGCTGGCCCGGATGCGGTTTCCGGCCTCGTCCGAAGCCTCGCAAACCACGGTCATGCGCGACTGCCCCGCGCGCTCACTGTGGCCCACGGTCAGTGAGCGGATGTTGATGTTCAGGCGGCGGAACAGAGAGGCCACGCGCGTCAGCACGCCCGGCTTGTCTTCCACGTAAGCAATGAATGTATGCAGCATAAGTACCTTTCCAGTGAGCAGTGAACAGTGGACAGTGCGACAGTGAACAGCTAGCGGTTTTCCGTGCTTCTCAAACTGACCACTGTTCACTGACTACTGTCTTACTTGTCTTCCGGCGACTCAACCAGCGGATTTCTGGTGGGGCGCTGGATCATCTCGTGCAGCGCGCTGCCGACGGGAATCATCGGATACACCGAGTCCTCCTGCTCGACCATGAAGTTCAGCAGAAACGCACCCGGCGCCGAGCGCGCCTGCTCGACTGCGGACTCGACCTCGGCCCGTGCACGAACCGCCCGGCCATGAATGCCGTGGGCGTCCGCGAGTTTCACAAAATCCGGACTGAGCAGCGGCGTGGCTTCGTAGTTGCGGTCGTAGAAAAACTCCTGCCACTGCCGCACCATGCCCAGGTAGCCGTTGTTGATGATGGCAATATTGATCTTGATCTTTTCCTGCGCGATGGTGCACAGCTCCGACGAGGTCATCTGGAAGCCGCCGTCGCCGGCAATGACCCAGACCTCTTTTTCCGGACAGGCGAACTTGGCGCCAATGGCCGCCGGCAGCGCGAAGCCCATCGTCCCCAGACCGCCGGAGGTAATCAGCGTGCGCGGAAGCTCGTGGTGGTAGTACTGCGCCTCCCACATCTGATGCTGGCCCACATCGGTGACGATGATGGCGTTGCCCTCGGTGATGCGCCAGATGTCATTGATGACGTGCGCCGCGTAGAGGTGGCCGTCATCGGGCAGGTTCTTGATGTCGCGCACAGCCGAAGCGCCCTTGCTGTCATTGATGGTCTTCAGCCATGCGGCCCGGCTGTGGCTGGGGATGCGCGGCAACAGTTGATCGAGGACCTCGCGCAGATCGCCGGTCAGCGGAAGATCGACCTTGATGTTTTTGTTGATTTCGGCGGGGTCCACCTCGATGTGAATCTTCTTGGCATTGGGGGCGTAGGTCGCGGTGGTTCCGGTCACGCGGTCGTCGAACCTCATGCCGCAGGCGATCAGCAGATCGGCCTCCTGAATGGCGTGGTTAACCCACGACTCGCCATGCATGCCCATCAGCCCCAGGTTGAGCGGATGGGAAGCCGGAAACGCGCCCAGGCCGAGCAGCGTGAGCGCCACCGGAATCTGCGCCCGCTCGGCCAGCGCGCGCACAGCCTCCTCCGCGCCAGATTCGATAATGCCGTGGCCGGCGAGGATGACGGGCCGCTGCGCATTGCGGATCAGCTCGGCGGCCTCCTCGATACCGCGCTCATCGACCTTGCGCATCGGGTGCAAACGAACCGGACGCGGCTTGGCGGCTTCAAAGTCAAAGACCGCCGTGGCCTGTTGCGCATCCTTGGTGATATCCACCAGCACCGGGCCTGGCCGGGCCGAGCGGGCAATCTGGAAGGCGTAGCGGATGGCCGGGGCAATCTCTTCGGCGCGTGTGATGAGGAAGTTGTGCTTGGTCACGGGCAGCGTGATACCGGTAATATCCACTTCCTGAAAGGCGTCGGTGCCCAGCACTTTACTGGAGACATTGCCGGTAATACAGACCATGGGGATCGAATCCAGCATGGCGGTGGCGATGCCGGTGACCAGATTGGTCGCGCCGGGACCGCTGGTGGCGATGGCCACGCCCACCTTGCCCGAGGCGCGGGAGTAACCGTCAGCCGCGTGCGCCGCGCCCTGCTCATGGCGCACTAGTGTGTGGTTAATGTTGGGAAACTTGCGCAGCGCGTCGTAGAGCGGCAGCACGGCCCCGCCGGGATAGCCGAAGACCTGAGTAATGCCCTCGCCCGCCAGCGTGGCCCAGACAATTTCCGCGCCGGTCAGCCGCGCGGGCGTGGCCGGGGATAGATTCGATGTTTGCGCGTTTGCGTTGGTTCCCATGGAATATCTCCTGTTGAACTGCTGGTCTCTGACCGTACTATTCTGCGCCTCAATTTCGTGCTTTCCCAGGTCCCAAAATCGGGACCTGGGGCACCCGGCTTCTAGCTGTCTGCTGTTAGCTGTTTGCTGTCTTCAGCTTCGTGCCCTCAGCCACACGTCCTGATCGTGCTTGGCTTCAAATGCATCCAGTTCCGCCGCGTGGCGCAGGGTCAGGCCGATGTCATCCAGGCCTTCGATGAGGCAGAACTTGCGGAACGGGTCCACATCAAAGCTCGCCTTGAAGCCCTGGCTGTCGGTAACAGTCTGCTCTTCCAGCGAGACGGTGAGCTGGTAGCCAGGAATCGTCCTGGCGTTCGCGAGCAGCTTGGCGACGTCTTCCTCGCTCAGCTTCACCAGCACAATGCCGTTCTTGCCGGCGTTCGAGAAGAAAATGTCGGCGAAGCTGGGCGCAATGACCACGCGGAAGCCGAAATCGGAGAGCGCCCAGGCGGCGTGTTCGCGGCTCGATCCGCAACCGAAGTTCTTGCCTGCGACGAGAATTTGTGCGCCCTTATAGCGCGGATCGTTCAGCACGAAGCTGGGCACAGGTTTGCCGTCCGGCGTCTGCCGCCAGTCGAAGAAGAGAAAATCGCCGTAGCCGGTGCGCTCAATGCGCTTCAAAAACTGCTTCGGAATGAGTTGGTCAGTATCGATGTTGGCGCGGTCAAGCGGCGCGGCCAGCGAGGTCAATGTGTGAAAGGGCTGCATCAGGCCTTCACCTCCCAATTGCGAATGTCGACAAAGTGCCCGACAATGGCGGCGGCGGCGGCCATCTCCGGCGAAACCAGGTGCGTGCGTCCGCCGCGTCCCTGGCGGCCTTCAAAATTGCGATTGCTGGTCGAGGCGCAACGCTCGCCCGGCTTCAAAACGTCGGGATTCATCGCCAGGCACATCGAGCAACCCGGTTCGCGCCACTCAAAGCCAGCATCGAGGAAGATGCGGTCCAGACCCTCTTTTTCAGCCAGTGCTTTCACCTCGTGCGAGCCGGGAACCACCATCGCGCTCACCTGGGGCGAAACCTTGTAGCCCTTGGCGATGCGGGCCGCGGCGCGCATATCCTCGATGCGGCCGTTGGTGCAGGAGCCGATGAAGACGCGATCAATGTTGATGGATGTCAGCGGCGTTCCGGCCTTCAATCCCATGTATTCAAGGGCGCGCGTGAAGCCATTGCGCTCGATTTCGGTTTTTGCGGCGGCAGGATCGGGCACCGAGGCGGTAATCGGCGCGACCATGCCGGGGCTGGTGCCCCAACTGACGTAGGGCGCGAGCTTTGTGGCGTCGATGGTCAGTTCGCGGTCAAACTTTGCGCCGGGGTCGGTCACGAACTTCCGCCACTCGGCTACAGACTTGTCCCAATCCGCGCCCTTGGGGCTGTTGCGGCGACCCTTGAGATACGCGAAGGTCGTCTCGTCCGGAGCGATCATGCCCGCGCGTGCGCCAGCCTCGATGCTCATGTTGCAGACCGTCATGCGGCCTTCCATTGAGAGCGCACGAATGGCCGAGCCGGCGTACTCGATTGCACAGCCCGTAGCGCCGTCAGTGCCGATCTGGCCGATGATGGCGAGAATAATGTCCTTGGCCGTCACACCTTTGGGCAGTTCGCCCTCGACGGAAATGCGGAAGGTCCGGGGCTTGGCTTGCGGCAAGGCCTGCGTGGCCAACACGTGCTCCACTTCGCTGGTGCCAATTCCAAATGCCAAGGCCCCGAAAGCGCCGTGGGTCGCGGTGTGCGAGTCGCCGCAGACAATCGTCATTCCAGGCTTGGTGAAGCCCTCTTCGGGGCCGATGATGTGGACGACGCCCTGATCGGGCGAATCCACGCCGTAAAGCTCAATGCCGAAGTCGGCGCAGTTCTTGTTCAGCGTGGAGATCTGCTTGGAGGCGATCTGATCCACGATGTTGAGCCTTGCTTCGGTCGTGGTGGGGATATTGTGATCCACCACGGCGATACATCGATCGGGACGGCGCACCTTGCGGCCAGCCAGCCGCAGCCCCTCGAAGGCCTGCGGTGAGGTGACCTCGTGCAGCAGTTGCAGGTCGATGTAGAGCAGCGTCGGCTCGCCTTTCGGCTCCGCAACCACGTGCTGCTCCCAGACCTTTTCAAATAATGTTTTCGGCTCGCTCATTGAACTCCCTGTACTCAAAAAGTGGCGTGTCTGCTAATCCCACCCTAGCCGTAAAAAACAAATACGCGGTGACGGTAGGCCGAGGTTCGTGGTTTCCCACATTTGGCGCGATGAAACTACGCCAGATGTGGGGCACCCAATTCCTGTTCAGTACGGAAAACTGATCCCTGCTCTTACACCGGGTGCCCCATCCATTTCCGCGTCTTTTGCGGAAATGGGTAGGAGACCACAAATCTACGCGTTAACCAGAATCTGCTTCACCATTTCTCTTACCTTCGCGCCCATCTCTGTGGTCGAAAGCACGGTCAGCCCCTGCGGCTTGCCATGCACCAAATCCGTCGTGCGGAAGCCCTGCTCCAGCACCTTGCGGACGGCGGTTTCAATCGCCTTGGCTTCCTTCTCCAGTCCAGCAGAGTGGCGCAGCAGCAGCGCGGCGCTCATGATCGCGCCCACCGGATTCGCCAGCCCCTTGCCCGCAATGTCCGGCGCGGAACCGTGAACCGGCTCGTAGATGTTGACCTTGCCGCCGAGAGATGCCGAAGGCAACATCCCCATCGAGCCGGTAATCACCGAAGACTCGTCGGTCAAAATGTCGCCAAAAAGATTCTCCGTCAGTACCACGTCGAAGTCGCGCGGACGGTTCATCAGGTGCATGGACATTGCGTCCACATACTGATGCTCCACCGTCACGTCGGGGAACTCCGCGGCCACTTCATTCACCGTGGCGCGCCAGAGCTGCGAAACCTCCAGCACGTTGGCCTTGTCCACGCTGGTCAGCTTTTTCTTGCGCTTCTGAGCCAACTGAAAGGCAATGCGGGCCACGCGGGCCACTTCCTCGCGGGTGTAGCGCATGGTGTTCCAGGCTTCCTTCTTCGCCTTGTTCCACTCGCGCGGCTGGCCAAAGTAGAGTCCGCCCAGCAGTTCGCGCACAAAAAGAATGTCCGCACCCTCGATCAGTTCCGGCCGCAGCGGACTATTGACTGCCAGTTCCTTGAACGCGAAGGCCGGGCGCAGATTGGCGAAGCCGCCCAAAGCTGAACGAATCCCCAGCAGTCCTGCCTCGGGGCGTTTGTCGGCGGGCATGGAATTGAATTCATTGCCACCCACCGCACCCAGCAGAACAGCGTCTGAGTTAAGCGCTGCCGCGACTGTCTCGGCTGGCAGAGGAGTGCCGTCCTTCACAATGGCCACGCCGCCGATACGCTTGGCGTCAAACTCAAACGTGTGGCCGCATGACGACGCGACTTCCTTCAGAACCGCAACCGCTTCGTTGGTAACTTCGGGGCCGACGCCGTCGCCTGCAGTAACGAGAATTTTCAGCTTCATATCTTCTCTCTTTGTCCTTGTTCTTTAGAGTATAAAACAAGGTTTTCCTCATTCTGTTCTTATGTGCAGCCGAAAAAGCGCCACTCAAGCTAACTCGGAAACCAGCTCGCGTCGCTTCTCGCGAACCGCGTCCGGCAGTAAGCCAACCAAATCCAAGTCATAGATATTCTTTTTGCGGTCGGCAAGAGCCACAAAACGGTAGTAAATCTGCGTCAACTCCTCGCGCGTGACCGTATAGCCTAACTGCTCCAACCGATGCCGCAGCGCCGCATGGCCGGAGTGCTTGCCCAGCACCAGATGCGTTCTGGGCGCGCCCACCAGAGCGGGAGTCATAATCTCGTAGGTAAGTGGGTTGGCCAGCATTCCGTGCTGATGAATACCAGCTTCGTGCGCAAAAGCGTTGCCGCCCACCACAGCCTTGTTGGGCGCGGGGCGGAAGGTGATGATCTGGCCCAGGACCTGACTGGCGGGATAAATCTGGTCGAGCTTGATGCTATTGGTAACGCCGTAGTGGTCGCCGCGGACATAAAGCGCGGAGGCAATCTCTTCCAGAGCTGCGTTACCGGCGCGCTCACCGATGCCGTTCACGGCGCACTCCACCTGCCGCGCGCCGTTCTCGATCGCGGCCAACGTGTTGGCCACAGCCATTCCCAGGTCATCGTGGCAGTGCGAGGAAAGGACAATGCCCTTCTCGCCGATGGCCGGAATGCGCTCACGCACCTCGGCAAACATGCGGCCATACTCCTCGGGGGTCGAGTAACCCACGGTGTCAGGCATATTAATGGTGGTCGCGCCAGCCTCGATGGCCACGCGCACCATCTCGACCAGAAAGCCGCGGTCCGAGCGGGTAGCGTCCTCGGGCGAAAACTCCACATCGTCCACCAGCGAGCGGGCCAGACGCACCGACTCGCCCGCCAGGTCCAGCGCCTCCTGGCGGCTGAGCTTCAACTTGTATTCAAGGTGCAGGTCGCTCGACGCCAGAAAGACGTGAATGCGCGCGCGGTCAGCCAGTTGCACTGAGCGGGCGGCCATCTCAATATCCTCGGCCTTCGCCCTGGCCAAAGAGGCGATGCGCGGCTTGCGAATCGCCTGGGTGATGGTGGCAATAGCCGCGAAGTCGCCCTCCGAGGCCATCGCGAATCCGGCCTCGATGATGTCCACGCCCAAGTCTTCCAGAGCATGAGCCATGGTGAGCTTTTCCTGCGTCGTCATACTGCAACCGGGCGATTGCTCGCCGTCGCGCAGCGTGGTATCGAAAAAATCTACGTGATTTGAATTCATCTTGTGCCCGTCAGAAATAATTTGGCGTGAATGTTGCCAGTGTCTCGCATTGTGCGCTATAAGGCAAAGTTATTATTCTTTGAGGAAAGATTAGAAATGCTTATACTGAAACAGAGGGCAGAGATCAGAGAACAGAGACCAGGGAACCGCCGATTGCCTGCGGACCCCTGGTCTCTGTTCTCTGATCTCTGACAACTTCCATGGAACTGCATCAACTCGAAACCTTTCTGGCGGTGGCCGAGGAACATAGCTTCTCGCGCGCGGCCGTGCGCTTGAGCCGCACCCAGCCGGCGATCAGCCAGGTCATCCGCAAACTCGAGGCCTCAGTGGGCGAAACGCTCTTTGACCGCGCGGCGCGGGATGGCTCACTGACCGCGGCCGGGGCATTGTTGCGCGACTATGCGCTGCGTCTGCTGGCTCTGCGCCGCGAGGCCTCCAGCGCCCTGGACGAGCTGAAGAGCTTGGAACGGGGCCAGTTGCAGTTGGCGGCCAATGAATATACCTGCATGTATCTGCTGCCGGCCATCGACCGCTTTCGGCGGGAGTTTCCGCACATTACCGTCGCCGTGCACCGCATGTTGGCCTCGCACATTCCCGCCGAGCTGAATCTGCGCTCCTTCGAGATGGGAGTAATCTCTTACCGCCCCGATCCGGTCGAGTTCCGCACCATCGCGGTCTACGGCGACAGCCTGGCCTTTATCGTCAGCCCCAACCATCCGCTGGCCGGAGCCAGCCGCGTTTCCATCAAAGACCTGGGCAAGGAGCGCTTTATTGCCCACAACGTGTCCTCGCCCTTGCGGCGCAAGGTGATTGACGCTTTCCAGCGCTACCGCACGCCGCTCAACATGGAGGTCGAGCTGCCAACCATTGAGGCCATCAAACGGTTTGTAGCCCTGGGCAACGGGGTGGCGCTGGTTCCCCATCTGACCGTGGCCAGGGAACTCGAGACCGGGGATCTGGTGCGCGTGCCGGTGGACGAACTGGATGTCAAGCGCGTGCTGCGGCTCATCCTGCGGCGGAAGGCCACACCCTCCTATGCCGCCAGGGCTTTTCTGCGGACGGTGCGGACGCTGGCCCGCAAACAGGGTCCGCCCTTTTACTATCATGTCGAGCGGGCTGGCTGACGAGGCGTTTCAAGGAGCAATGAAGAGATTCCTGACAAGCGCAAAAAACACGGAATGGCTTTTATTTTCTGTTCTTTGGCTTGCCGAAGATACCCTTTTGGTTTCCCCCCGCGTCTAAACCGCGGATGTTTTTCAGGCCGCTTCTCCCGCCATAAACCGCTCCGGCCAGTTACAATGCTGAGAGTGGCCCGGCTCTCGCCGGAGCGCCGCAATAGACAAGCTTTTGCCAGCCGAACGGTTGAGCAGTCGCGAGGTTCAGGATCGAATGAAGAAGATCGCCGTAATAGCATTTCTGCTGGCCGTATGCGTGACAGCAGGCCGCGCCCAGGAAAGCCGCCAGGACGTCAGCCTGAGCGGAACAGGGCTTATCGAACCGTTTATCGCCGGTTCAAACACCGTACTGGTCCACTCGAATGCCGCCTATGGGGCCTTGGCCAGCTATCGCTTCATGCTCACGCCGTCGAGCGCCATCGAAGCCAACTACGGCCTCACCTACCAGAACACCTTTCATTTCATTAACAATACCGGTACCACCAAGGTCTTGACCCGCACCGAGGAAATTTCAGGCGCTTATGTCCGCAGCTTCAACTTCCGCAAGTTCAATCCATTTGTCGAGGCAGGGCCGGCCGGACTCATTTTCATGCCCATCATGAATACTGGAACGCGAGGAGAGTACGCACAGGACGTCAAGCGGGAGACCCAGATATCCTTTCTGTATGGCGGCGGCGTGGCTTATGAGATCAGCCCCAGCTTTGACATCCGCGCCGAGTACCGCGGCCTGGTCACCAAGGTGCCGAAATTTGGCGAGTCCACTCTTGGCACGAATAAGTGGTTCAACATCTACGAGCCAACAATCGGCGTGGCTTATCACTTCTAAAACATAGTTTTTGCGTATATCGAGTTCTTGTTTTCCCAGGTCCCAAAACCGGGACCTGGGCGCCTCTATTGATCCGGCAACTCAATACTGTCAGGGTGCCTCACCCATTTCCGCGCTTTTTGCGGAAATGGATGGGAAACGATGTCACTGTTTTCTTGCCGGAGCGATAGTTCTCTGTTCCCTCATGCACCGCCGAAGGGATTGCTTTCCTGCGGCTTGATGGTGGTTGGATCGTGCTTTGGCGCGGCCTCCGCGGCTGGCCGGTTGAGCAGGCCGCCGTCCTTCTCCGTGAACGAATTGAAGATGCGGAAGGGGTCGCCGGGCAGCAGGTGATGCTCTTCGAGCGCCAGCCGGACGCGGCGGCGGAACTCGCGCACCGGGGCGTATTGCTGCGTGGCCAACGTCTTGAAGAGCACCGGAAAAATCAGTTCCGAACCCTTGATTGCGTCCACGCCCAGAATCTGCGGGTCGGCCACAAAAACCTCACGGAACTCCGCGCTGTTGCGAACCTCCATGGCGATGCCCTTTAGTAGTTCCACCACCTCGTCCGGATTGGCGGAAAAGTCCACGCTCACATTGACGGTAGCCAGCGAGTAATCCACGCTGAGGTTGGCCACGGTGGTGATCTGCGAGTTGGGAATCACGTAGAGGGTTCCGTCCAGATCGCGAACGGTGGTCTTGCGCAGGCTCATTTCCTCCACGGTCCCGGAGACGCCAGCCACGCGCACAGTGTCTCCCACGTTGAACTGGTCCTCGACCAGAATCATCATGCCGTTCAGCACGTCGCGCACGATATTCTGCGCCGCCAGCCCGACGGCCACTCCGGCGACCCCGGCCGAAGCCAGTAACGGAGCGAGATCGACCCCGACGGCAGCCAGAAATTGCAGGCTGACGATGCCGCCGATAATCGCCAGGCCGGTGGTGCGAATCACTCCCGCCAGGGTCTTCACCTGCGAGACGCGGCTGGGAACCGGGGCATGCTGCTCGGCGACATGAATCATCCGCGCTGTAATCAGATGCAGCAAGCGGCTGAGGACAAAGGCGATAACCGCCACCATAATCAGGTGCGGCAGTTTGTTGCGGACGAACTCCTGGGCGTCGAGAGCCCACTCATCCAGCACACGACCCAGAAAACGGCCTTCGGCAAACAAGCCGGTCCTCATCGCCAGCAAAAGCACAAAAGAAGGCATTTCAAAACTCCTCTTTCCATGACTGGTCTCTGACTGCTTGTTGTATCAAAGGCGGACGCCCAGAGGCGCTGCCCGCAGCCCCAAAAAACGCTGCTCACTTCCCGGCGGGCAGACGGCAGCAATCTCCGGCGGAGGGCGGTTCATCCGCGCCCGCATCCAGAACGACCTTCCACTTGCCGTCCACTTCCTTGCGCCAGATGGTAATGAACCGGCCGGAGACGGTCACCGGATTGCCGTTGGCGTCCTTGCTGCGTCCCTCGTAGTGGCTCCAGGTGTAGCCGATGTCGCCCGAAGGGCCCATCACGGCGTCGACCGGCGTCCACGTCAGTTGATAAGCCTTGGACTCCCAATTGGCGGATTTCGCGATGGCCACGCGGCCCATTGCCGGCGCCGCGCCGTTGCCCAGCAGCACGCCATCTTCGGCAAACCAAGCGGCAAAACCAGCTCCGCCCCGCTCCTGCACGTCCTTGGCAAAACGCGCCTCCAGGTCAAAGAGCAGAAGTTTGCCGGGCTTTGCCGTCGGGTCGGTCAGCAGATTGGGCGCGGCCTGAGCGTTCGCGTCCGGAAACGCCAACTGCCCCTCAGCCACCTGCGGGGTCAAGCCAAAACCAGCCCCCGCCAGCAACGCCGCACAAAGCAAAATTCTCCAGCTTCCCGCCATGTTTACAACCCTCCGAAAGAACAGAATTAAGGATATGAGCCAATCGTACAACGATGACATGGAGATAGCGCATGGCGATTCAATGCCGGCGCAACCTTCAGAAGGGGCAAAAACAAGCAGCAGCGAAGATCCAGCGGCCAGTTATACTCAATGTGAAGGGACTCATTATGTTTGCTCCGCTCCGTTTTCTCTGGAATGCAACGCGTGGCCACAGGCTGGCTCCGTGGCGGAGCGAGTATTTCCGCTGGCGGGTGGAAACCTACTCCGGCAAGCCGGCGGAAACGCTGACCTTCAAAGACATTGTTTGCTTTGTCTGGACCTCGCGCTGGGAACTGCTAAGCTATCTGGCCTGGATTGGCCGGATGGACCGCGAAGTGCGGCGCGCCAGTTAACAGCTAACAGTGGACAGTGGACAACTGGATTGCCTGAATTCATGCGATGAACCCGGAAACGAAAGCTGACCACTGATCCCTGTCCACTGTAAACTGCTTTTTATATGGAATTCGGTTTATTTCGTTTCAACTTCTTTGCAATTACGGCGTTGTTTGTCGTTGCGGCGGCAGCCGGGGCGCAGCAGTTACCTCCGCCGGAGCCGCCGCAGCCGCTACCCGGCGCGCATGAGGCCGCGCCCACGCTGCGCGTGACGGCCAACGAGGTGCTGGTGCCCACGCTGGTTGAAAAGCCGGGCGGGGACGTGATCTACGGCCTCAAGCAGGCGGATTTCGTACTGGAAGACAACGGCGTGCCGCAGAAGATTCGCGTGCAGGAAGAGATGGACACGGCGCCGGTGGCGCTGGTTGTCGCGGTCGAGCTGGGCGGCGTGAGCCAGCTCGAATTCGACAAGCTGGCCAAGCTGGGGCCGCTGCTTGACATGTTCCTGAGCGACGGCAAGGGTCAGGCTGCGCTGGTGGGCTTTGACGCCAAGCCGCATCTGCTTTGCGACTTTACGCACTCCAGCGAAGAGGTGGGCGCGGCCCTCAAGCAACTGGAGCCGGGCGCTGGCGGCGCGGCGATTCTGGATTCGGTCAGCTACGCCGTTGATCTGCTCGAATCCCAGCCCAAGGAGTACCGGCGCGTCCTGCTATTAATCAGCGAGGAGCGCGACCACGGCAGCAAGCACATCAAGACCGCGCAACTGATCCGGAAGATCGGCCAATCGGACGTGCTGGTGCTGAGCGTATCCTTCTCGCCCGTGAAGGCCGAGCTGGCTCACGACGTCAAGGACAACGGCGATGACCGCGTGATGAACCTGTTTTCAACCCTCGCCATGATCGTGCCGGCCTTCAAGAAGAATGTGGCCAAGGAAGTGGCCCACATGAGTGGCGGCGAGTACACCGCTTTCACCGGCGACAAGGCATTTGAGCGCAAGGTGGCCGAGTCGGCCAAGCACGCCCGCAATCGCTATCTGATCACCTTCAGCCCTACCGATCCCGCACCCGGTTTGCATACGATCCGCGTGCGCACCGTGCAGGACTACGGCGCGCGGATTGTGGCGCGGGCGAACTATTGGAAGGATAAGGAGCAGTGAGCAGTGGTCAGTGGCCAGTGGTCAGTGGTCAGTGAATAGCTTTTCCTGCCCATTCCGGGCTCCCCCCCCCACCCGTATTTTGTAAACAAAATACTTGTTTTCTTGAGGTTACAGGCAGGGTTGCGCTGTAAAATATTCAAAACAAAGGAGTTCTCTGCAAAATCGTCCAGGATAAGGAGTTACGCGGCGTTTCGGCCTCTGGCAGCCTCTTCGGGCTGAAAGGCGGCGCAAAGTAGACCTGCCGGGACGATGATTTGCAGGAAGAGTTCTTAGTGTGGCGAATCTGGAGTTCGTTGAAGAACAACCGCAGATCCTTCGACTTCGTTGCCGCAAAAAACGCGGCAAACTTCGCTCAGGATGACAGTTCATTTCATATTTGAACTTCCGAGACACGACACTAGATCATTGTGCGGCGAAGTGGGGAAATAATCTGCACCACCTGCCACCTGCGGTGGAGCCAAACGCTCGCTTTTCGTTCGCCTGGGGATTTGTGGCTTCCCACCCTTGTCGCATAGAACGCGCCAAGGATGGGGCACCCGGCATTTCCTCTTTTGCTATAGACCTCCGTGCCCCCATCCATTCCGTGTTTTTTGCGGAATGGGTGGGAGACCAACAGAATTACGGTCTACACCATATCCGGAAATGCCTCTGGTGAAGAATGCTGGTTGAGGTTCGTGGTCTCCCAGGTCCCCAAATGCGAGGGACCTGGGGCACCCGGCTGGTTGAGGTTCGGGACAGATCGAAGGACTTCGACCATATATGACGCAAACCGCTGATTCATGGTAATCTCACTTTAGACACTTGAAGAGTGGACTGATAAGACAAGAGGAGTAACAAACGCCGTGCTGGCGACTGCAAAGAAAACATCTCTGATCGAAACCTTTCGCACTCATGACACGGACACCGGCTCGCCGGAGGTCCAAATCGCGATTCTGAGTGCGCGTATTGCCGAACTGACCGAGCATTTCAAGACCCACAAAAAGGATCACGCTTCCCGGCGTGGACTGTTGCAACTGGTCAGCAAGCGGCGCCGCCTTCTGGATTACCTGAAAACGCACGATACCGACCGCTACCGCGATGTTATCGGCAAGCTCGGCATCCGCAAGTAATCAGAAAGCAAACATTGACCCGGAAGCGCTCAGACCGGAATCTGGTCACGGCTCCCGTTCTACCCAGAACTTGGGGCCATGGTGTACCTGGCGAAGACAACCCGCGGCCAGGGACAGCGCACAGCTATGAGCTGAGCGCGTCCCTGCCGCGAAGACTGGCCCACGGGCCGGTTGGCAGGCCGGGAGAATCCGCTCCCCCGCGCAGATCCCACTCTTTGGCGCGCGCCCTGCCTCCCGCCCTGAGTTTGCCAGTCTGCCTGCACTCACCGGCGCCCTCCCATCTGGAAGTTTCCCAAATGAACACAATGAAACGAGGACTCTATGTCTAAGCACGAAGTAGCTGCCGAGCTTGCTGGTGGCAAGCGGCTGGTTTTTGAGACCGGGCGTCTGGCCAAGCAGGCCTCTGGCGCCGCGCTGGTGACCACGGGCGAAACCGTTGTCCTGGCCACTGCCGTGGCCTCTTCCGAACCTCGGGAAGGCATCGACTTTTTCCCTCTCACGGTGGATTACCGCGAGTTTACCTCTGCCGGTGGTCGTATCCCCGGAGGCTTTATCAAGCGCGAAGGCCGACCCACGGAGAAGGAAATTCTCACCTGCCGCCAGATTGACCGCCCCATCCGCCCGCTTTTTCCTGATGGATTCCGCAATGAAACACAGGTTATTGCGCTGGTTTTTTCCGCTGACAAGCAGAACGACCCCGACGTGATCGCGATCAACGCCGCCGCAGCAGCACTGGCACTTTCTGACATTCCCTTCAGCGCCACGATTGGCGCCGTGCGGGTGGGCCGCGTTGATGGCGCGTTCATCATCAACCCCACCTACGAAGAGAGCGCCGCCTCCACGGTCAATATCCTGATTGTGGCCCACAAGGACGGCATCGTAATGATCGAGTCGGGCGCGAAGGAAGAGTCCGAAGAGATCATTCTGGAGGCCATCGAGTTTGGCCACACGGAGATCAAGAAGATCATCGCCGCCATCGAGGAGTTGGTGGCCGTGGCCGGCAAGCCGAAGCGGGTCTTTGTCGCGCCGGTCTTCGACGAGGCGTACTACGCGAAACTGAAGGCCAAGGCTGGCGAACAGTTGAAGGAAGCCTTTGACACCCAGAAGCACGCCAAGCTGGAAAGCCAGGATCTGATCAAGAAAATCAAGGACGATCTGATCGCTGAGTTGCCCGCCGACGATCCGGTCGCCAAGAAGAAGCTGGCGCAGTACTTTGAGGTTCTGCACGAGCGCACCTTCCGCGAACAGGTCACCAAGGAACGCATCCGGCCCGACCGCCGCGCCTTTGACGAGATTCGTCCGATCAGCATTGAGACGGGTCTTCTGCCCCGCACGCACGGCTCAGCGCTGTTTACCCGCGGTGAAACCCAGGCGCTGGTTACGGCCACGCTGGGCACGGCCGACGAGGGTCAGCGGCTGGAGTGCTATGAAGGCGACAAGAAAAAGAACTTCATGCTGCACTACAATTTCCCGCCCTTCTGCGTGGGCGAGGTAGGCCGCATGGGCGGAACAGGACGGCGCGAGATTGGCCACGGAGCGCTAGCCGAGCGCGCCATCAGCGCGGTTCTTCCCAGCGCTGAGGATTCTCCCTACGCGATTCGCATTGTCTCCGAAATTCTGGAGTCGAACGGCTCTTCGTCAATGGCCACGGTTTGCGGCTCAACGCTGGCGCTGCTCGATGCCGGCATTCCGCTGAAGGCTTCGGTGGCCGGCGTGGCGATGGGCCTGGTCAAGGAGGGCGACGACTACGCCATTCTGACCGACATTGCCGGAGCGGAAGATCACTACGGCGATATGGACTTCAAGGTGGCCGGCTCCCGCAAGGGCATCACCGCGCTGCAGATGGACATCAAGATCAGCGGCCTGACCCACGAGATTCTCGCGCAGGCGCTCGAACAGGCGCGGCAGGGCCGTCTCTTCCTGCTGGACAAGATGGACGCGGCGCTCGACGGACCGCGCACGGAGCGCTCGAAGTATGCACCCCGCATCGAAACCGTCATGATTCCCACGGACAAGATTCGCGACCTGATCGGCAAGGGCGGCGCCACGATTCGCGGCATCGTCGAGCAGACCGGGGCCAAGATCGATGTGGACGACACGGGCAAGGTCAGCGTGGCCTCCTGTGACGCCGAGGGCTTGGCGAAGGCCCTGGCAATCATTGGCAACCTGACCGCCGTGCCCGAGGTGGGCAAGACCTACCTGGGCAAAGTGGTCCGGCTGGCCGAGTTCGGCGCTTTTGTCGAGCTTTTCCCCGGCACCGATGGCCTGCTGCACATCTCCGAAATCTCCGACCATCGCGTGAAGGAAGTAAAGGACGAGCTGCGCGAAGGCGATCAGGTGATGGTCAAGGTTCTGGCCATCGAGGGCAATCGCATCAAGCTCAGCCGCAAGGCGCTCATCAAGGAGCAGAAGGCCAAGCTGGCCCAGACCGCTCCGGCCGAGTCTGAAGCCGAAGAGGTGGAGATTTCCGCCTCCGAGACCGCAGACGCGCCTGCCGCGCCTGCCGCGCCCGCAAAGCCTCGCAATGAGTTCGACGAGCATCAGCCACAGTCGAACCAAAGCACCATCCTGATCGAAGGCGGAGACGAATTCGAAGAGGGAGAGGCTGGGGAATTCGACGAAGAGAATGAGCCGAACTTCAACCGCATCGAAGGTGCTCCAGTTCCAGCTCCGGTCGCGCAACCAGCGGGTGCGGCTCGGCCCGCAGCGGGCAATAACAGCAATCGCCGCCGTCGCCGTCGCCGTCCCAGTGGTGGTGGTGGACGCTAAACGCATTTTTCCTGATGGTGTAGAGGAATCCCACCCTAGCCGCAAAAACAAATACGCGGCGAGGGTGGGGCACCCAAACTCTATACCGAAAGAAAAAATGCTCTAAACATCAGCTTCTTTTACGATGCTGAAATGAAAAGGCCCGGATATTCTCCGGGCCTTTTTGTGCGCAATCATCAAAATTCGTTTCTGCCATAGCATTTTAGGAATAGCTGTAGGCCGAAAGCGCAATGCGCCTGCGCCATCGCCACGCGCGCCGGAATTCACCGGCGATTTGCGGTAGGATGCAATCGAGCGATGAAATCTGAAATCATTCCGCCCGCTGCCACGGCTGACGGCCCGCGCGGCCGCTTTGCCACCGTCTACCGCGTGCTGGACGAGGCCGTCGCCGCGCACGCTTTTCCGGGCTGCGCCTTCGGCGTGCTGGCCCAGGACGAAGCCGCGCTCACAGGCGCGCTGGGCCGCTTCACCTATGACGAAAGCTCCCCAGCCGTCACCGCGGAAACCCGCTATGACATTGCCAGCATCACCAAGGTTGCGGCCACCACGGCCACCGCCATGTTGCTCCATCAGCGCGGCCTGCTTGACCTGGAAACGCCCCTGCACGAACTGCTTCCCGGTTTTACGGCAAACCGCGCCGCGGACGACCCCGCACGGCGCGTGAAACTGCGCCATCTGCTGGCGCACAACTCCGGTCTGCCGGGCTACGTGGAGTTTTTTCGCGCGGCCTCCACGCCCAAGGAGCTACTGAATGCCTGCCTGGCTTTGCCGCTCGAAGCCGAGCCGGGGGCGCGCGCCGTCTACTCCGATCCAGGCTTTATTCTGCTGGGCAAGGCGCTGGAGGCATTGACCGGCGAAACCCTCGCCGCCTTTGCCACGCGCGAGATTTTTCAGCCGCTGGGCCTCTCCAGCACGGGTTTTTGTCCTCTCGCCGCGTCGCGCAGCCGGATTCCGCCCACCGAAGAGGACACAGCCTTCCGCCACCGCCGCATTCAGGGCGAGGTCCAGGATGAAAATGCCTGGCTGCTGGGCGGCGCGGCCGGCCACGCCGGGCTTTTCTCCAATGTGCCGGATCTGCTGCGTCTGGCCCGCGAAACTCTCCGCGCCGCCGCTGGAGCGGGAACAACGCGCCTGTATGAGGCGGCCACCGTTGAGCTTTTCGCCCAACGGCAAGGCCCGGAAGGCTCTTCACGCGCGCTCGGTTGGGATACGCCCTCGGAAATTTCCTCCTCCGGTCGGTATTTTTCCCGCCGTTCAATCGGACATCTGGGCTTCAGCGGCTGTTCGCTGTGGATTGATCTGGAGACTGGGATCGCCGTTGCGCTGCTCACCAACCGCACCTGGCCTGACCGCCAGAGCCAATTGATTCGGCAGGTTAGACCCGCGTTTCACAATGCCGTCCGTGAGGCGCTGTGACTTTTATGCAAACCGCGCGTCTAAATTGCGCATTGTTCTGGACAGAGTTGACGGGTTTGCAGATACAATAAAAACTCAGGACAGGTGCAATGCTAAGCAGCTTGACGATGCAAGGGACGATCGGCGCTCAAACGGGCGAAAACAGGAATGATCCGTCCTCCTTGCTTGAGCATTTGACAACCGAGAGCCAGAACGAAGCCTCTCAAGGCTTCGACACCAAGTCCGCGCTTGAGATCGCCCGCATTATCAATCATGAGGATGGGAAGATTGCAGCCGCGGTCAAAAAGGCGATTCCAGAGATTGCGCAGGTCATCGACCAGGTTGCCCGCAGTTTGCGCGACGGCGGCCGTCTGATCTACGTCGGCGCTGGCTCCAGCGGACGGATTGCGGCGCTCGACTCCGCCGAATGCCCCGCCACGTATTCGACCGCACCCGGACAGGTACAGTACATCATGGCTGGCGGGCCCAAGGCGCTGGCTTCTTCCATTGAGGCCAACGAGGATTCCGAGGAGATGGGCCAGCGCGACATCGCCCGCCGCCGTCCCACGCGCAAGGACGTTGTCGTGGGCGTTTCCGCCTCCGGCCGGACCCCTTATGTCGTGGCCGCCGTGGCTTATGCCCGTGCCCGCGGCGCTCATACCGCCGCCGTCACCTGCAATCAGGGAACGCCACTGGCAGAAGCCTCCGACATCGTCATAGTGGCCGAAGTAGGCCCTGAAGTTGTTTCCGGCTCCACGCGCATGAAGGCCGGCACAGCCCAGAAGATGGTGCTCAACACGATCACCACCGGCACCATGGCCAGGCTGGGTTACGTCTACGAAAACCTGATGGTCAATGTGCACATGCAGAACTCGAAATTGGTCGAGCGCGGCATCTGCATTCTGATGCGCGCCTGCGGCATCACCCACGCCGCCGCCGTTGAAACCATCAAGAGCGCCGGGCGCAGCGTCCCCGTGGCCTTGGTCATGCTCAAAGCCGGCGTTGACAAGCCGGAGGCCGTCCGCCGCCTCGCCCAGAGCGACGGCAACGTCCGCCTCGCCATTGAAGACAACGTGCTCGAGCTGTAAGGCTGCAACCCGCCATTCGTTCCACAAATTAACGTCATTCCTGCCTTTTCCCTGGCCGCGCGCGCCGCTTCCCTGCCCAGGCATCCCAATTTACACTGGAATACTAGGAGTAATTCGGTTTCCATGGATAAATTTGTCATTCGCGGCGGCAATCCGCTGGTCGGTACAATTCATGTGTCGGGGGCCAAGAACTCGGCGCTGCCTTGCATGGCGGCGACGATTCTGACCGAGGACGAAGTCACTCTGGAAAACATTCCCCAGGTGCGCGACATCGCGACCGAGCGGCGGCTGCTGGCGTCAATGGGCGCGGAGGTCGGGCAGAACGGCCAGGACGACCCGCACTCGACCACCATCCGCTGTCTGACGCTCTCGGATCCCGTGGCCAAGTACGAAATTGTGAAGACCATGCGTGCCAGTTCCCTGGTGCTTGGTCCGCTGGTGGCCCGCGCCGGCATGGCGCGCGTGGCCATGCCCGGCGGATGCGCCATCGGCGGCCGGCCCATCGATCTGCACATCAAGGGCCTGGAAAAGATGGGCGCCACCATCGTTCAGGAACACGGCTACCTGGAGGCGCGCGCCGCGCGGCTCAGGGGCGCTCACCTGGTCTTCGACAAGATCACCGTCACCGGCACCGAGGATCTGTTGATGGCCGCCGTGCTGGCCGAGGGCGAAACCCTGATGGAGAATTGCGCGCGCGAACCGGAGGTCACGGACCTGGCTGCGCTGCTGACCGCCATGGGCGCCAAAATCGAAGGCGCCGGCACCGCGACCATCCGCGTCCAGGGCGTCACCAGTCTGCACGGCGCGCGCTACCGCATCCACCCCGACCGCATTGAGGCCGGCACATTTCTGGTGGCGGGAGCCATCACCGGCGGCGACCTGATTGTGGCCAACTGCAATCCGGCGCACCTGACCGCCGTCCTTGACAAGTTGCGCGAGGCCGGCGTCCGCATCGATCTTCTCGGCCCTGACACGGTGCGCGTGCGGGTCGAGGGCCGTCTGCGCGCCGCCGACATCTCCACCGAGGAGTATCCCGGCTTTCCCACCGACATGCAGGCGCAATACATGGCTCTGGCCACTCAGGCCGAAGGCGTGAGCGTAATCGAGGAGAACATCTTCGAGAATCGCTTCATGCACGTGCGGGAACTGGCGCGCATGGGCGCGGACATCAATGTGGAAGGCCGCACAGCCACGGTGCGCGGGCCGTCCAGGCTCTCCGCGGCAGCCGTCATGTGTTCAGACCTGCGGGCGTCGGCGTCGCTGGTGCTGGCGGCGCTGGTGGCCGACGGCGAGTCCATCCTCGACCGCGTCTACCATATGGATCGCGGCTACGAGCGCATCGAGGAGAAGCTGGCCGGGGTTGGCGCGCAAATCCGGCGCATGGGCAACATCTTTGCTCCCAAAACAGAAGAGCCTGAGGCTGACTGAACTTCGTGGTCTTCCAGGAGCTTCTTGCAAAATTCGATAGAGATTGCAAGAAGTGTTAGGGCACGACTTCAGTCGTGCCGAAAGAGCAACAAAATCATGCCGGGCTTTACAGGCTGCGGAAAAAGGCAGGTTTTCAGGTGAAATAGGCAGAATACGTTCTTCCGGGGCTAAAGCCCTCATTGATTCTATTGGCTTTATGCGGGGGTTGAAACCCCCGCCTCCCTCCAAATCGAGTTTTTCCGCAGCCTGTTTAGCCCCTGAGACATTTGTTTTTAGCTATTTGCAACTCCGCAGCGGCTAAAGCCGGGTTCTTTCTTGGCCATGATTGGCACGACTGAAGTCGTGCCCTGACACAATCTATCGCCTCAAGGTAATTTTGCAAGCGGCCCCCAGGTCCCAGAATCGGGACCTCCCCCCACGGACGAAGACCTGTCCGTTGGGACCCCGGACCTGGGGGCACCCAGTTCACATTCTGCTAGAGCTTTTCTCCTGATGGTGTAGAGGAATCCCACCCTAGCCGCAAAAACAAATACGCGGCGAGGGTGGGGCACCCAAACTCTATACCTAAAGGAGAAATGCTTTATAGCGTTTCCCGCCGGATGGCTTCCAACAGCTTTTCGTCTTGCTCGCTGAGCGCGGCGTGTTCCAGCAAATCAGGCCGGTTCGCCAGGGTTTTGCGCAACTGCTGCTCACGACGCCAGAGGCGAATCTGGTGGTGATCGCCATTGAGAAGCACCTCGGGCGCGTGCAGACCGCCAAAGTCGGCCGGACGGGTGTAGTGCGGATAGTCCAGCAGGCCCCCGGCGCCGTACTGTGAGCGCGGAACGCCAGCCTCGGCGTCGGCAATCTCGGCGTCGGCCACGCCAAAGCTCTCAAACTCGCTTGAGGCCTCATTGCCCAGCACGCCAGGCAGCAGGCGCATGGTCGCGTCCACGACGACGGCCGCGCCCAGTTCGCCGCCACTCAGCACGTAGTCTCCGATGGAAAGCTCCTGATCACAATAAAGCTGGCTGATGCGCTCATCGACGCCCTCGTAGCGGCCGCAGATCAGCACGACGCGGTCCACGGCTGCCAGCTCCCGCGCCATCGCCTGAGTAAAGGACGGGCCTTGCGCCGAAAGCAGAATCACGCGCGTCGTGTCCGGAGTCTCGGTTGCCTTCCGCTCGGCCTTAGGCGCAATGCCGAGCGAGGCCAGCGCCTCGGCCAGCGGCTCAGGCTTCAGCACCATGCCCTCGCCGCCGCCAAAGGGGCGGTCATCAACCGTGCGGTGCCGGTCGTGGGTAAACTCGCGCAGATCGTGCACTCCAACTGTCACCAGCTCACGAGCCAGCGCGCGGCTCAGAATCCCGTTCTCGAAGAATCCGGTAAAAAAACCGGGAAAGATGGTGACAATGTCAAAGCGCATATTGAGTGATGATAGCGGGTGGGCGGCGTGAATACGAAATTGTGTTCCCATGCGCCCGGCTGCGGCTTTCTGGTTCCGCGAGGAATGCCAGCGCGAAGCCGCTCACTTGTAGTAAACTAAACATTCTGAGTCCATCAACAGGAAAACATCATGTCTATTCATCCCGTAATGCAGCGCTTGGCAGATAAGCTCAAGCGTACCGATCTGCCGGAGTTCATCCCCGGCGACCAGATTCGCGTTCAAGTAAAGATCAAAGAAGGCGATAAGGAACGCTTGCAGGCCTTTGAAGGCCTGGTCATCGCCATCAACAAAGGCCCCCAGGGCACGTTTACCGTGCGCAAGATGAGCTTTGGGCAGGGAGTGGAACGCATTTTTCCATTCAACTCCAAAGTCATCGACAAGATCGAGAAGATTCGCAGCCACAAGGTGCATCGCGCCAAGCTGTTCTATCTGCGCGAGCTGCGCGGCAAGGCTGCCCGCCTGAAAGAAATGGGCCGCGCCGTGGCCAAGGCATAGGCCGCTCAAGTTTTTCCGCAACCCAGCAACCCCGGCCAAAACCGGGGTTGTTTTTTTGAGCCAGCTAACAGCAAACAGTTGACAGCAAGCAGTTAGCGGTTTGCTGTTGCGGAAGACAGTCTGTGGCTGAACAAGGATGCGGAAAAAGGCACGGATTGAATCCAAATTTCTGAAAAGCATTTTTCATGGCTTAAAAGCCCCGCTGATTTTGCAGCACTTTCAAAATGGGGAGTTCTTGTAGCTGATAAAGCGCATGACTTGCTTTTCATCTTTCAGCTTACTAACCACTGTCTGCTGTTTGCTGTACGCTGTATTTATGAATTCTACCGATCCAGCCCGCAATCGCGCCTTTCAACAAACGCTGAAGAGCGCCCGCCGCACCATGGTGCTGAGTGAGATTCTGAAGCTGGCCGCGGACAGCTTCCGCTCGAACAAGACGCGCTTTGCGCTGACCGCGCTGGGCATGGTGATCGGCACCGCCTCGGTGATTCTGGTAGTGACCATTGGGCTGACCGGCAAGCGCTTTATTCTGAACGAAATCCAGAAGATCGGCACAAACTCGGTCGAGCTGGAATACTCCGGCGGCGGAGCGGCGGGCGATGAGCGCACGGCCTACGATGACTCGCTCACGCGCGACGACGAAAAAGCCGTGCTGGCGCAGTTGCCCGGCGTCCAGTACTCCTCGCCAATTATGGAAATGCACGCGCGCATCAGCTTTGGCGGGGGCATCACCAAAGACACGCTAGTGCTGGGTGTCAGCCCGCAGTACCAGCAGATTCGCAACCTGCTGGTTCCCGTGGGCCGCTTTATGGACGATACCGACGACTCAGCCCACCTCAAGTGCGCGGTGGTTTCGGAGATTTTCGCCCGCGACCGGTACGGCAGTTCAGATGCGGCCGTGGGTCAGACATTCGAAATCAGCGGCATTCCTTTTACGATCATCGGCGTCTTCAAAGAGAGCGTGAACGACATGGGCCAATCGGAGATTCAGGACCGTACCATCCTGATCCCCTATTCGGTGGCCCGCTACTTCACCGGCTCGGAGAGCGTGAAGCAGATTTATTTTTCCATGCGCAGCATGGACGAAGTTCCGGAGGCAGCGAGCGAAATTCAGCACATTGTTCAGGCGCGCCACCGTCCCAACTCGGTCTATCAAACGCAGACACTCAAGGAGCTGTTGACCACGGCGGCGAAGATTGCCAATGCTCTTACCCTGGTGCTGGTCGCGGTGGCTGCCGTTACTTTGGCGGTGGGCGGGGTGGGCATTATGAACATCATGCTGGCCAATGTTCGCGCCCGCATTCGCGAGATTGGCATCCGCAAGGCGATGGGCGCCACCTCGCGCGAGATCAGGCTTCAGTTTCTGGCCGAGGCGGTGATTATCTCGCTCGTCGGCGGCGTTGTGGGCACAATCGTGGGACTGTCTGTGCCGCTGTCAATCCGCCTCTTTACAAATTACGATCTGCCAATCTCAGGCTGGTCGATCATCATTGCGCTGTCCTCGGCGATGCTGGTCGGCGTAGTCTTTGGCACCGTTCCCGCCACGCGCGCAGCGCAGATGGACCCCGTGGAGTCGCTCAAATACGAGTAAAGCTTTATCCGTACTTAGAGCAGTTCTCCTGATGGTGTAGAGGAATCCCACCCTAGCCGCAAAAACAAATACGCGGCGAGGGTGGGGCACCCAAACTCTATACCTAAAGGAGAAATGCTCTAGGCAGCGCGGCCTCCTGGCCCACAGGAGGAGGCGCTGCAAACCTTTCTCAATGTTATGTGCGGCGATTACTTGAGGGGGGCGCCAGCAGCGGTTGAGGACAGCTCCAGAGCGGACGCCTGGCTGATGTGCCTGGAACGCCCGGCAAACTCCTCTTCGATGTGCTGGTTGATTCCGGCCTTGGCGAACTCATAAGCCACGCGGATGCCGTTGAAGATGGCGCGGTCGTCCGAGGAGCCGTGACCAATGATGCAGACCCCGCGCACGCCCAACAGCGGCGCGCCGCCGTACTCGGAGGGGTCCAGGCGCTGGCGGAAGGCGTTGAAAGCCTGGCGCGAAAGCAGCGCGCCCACCTTGGCGGTGACGGTGCGGGTCAGCGACTCGCGCAGCACGTCGCGCACAAAGCGGCCGATGCCCTCGCTGGTCTTCAGCGCCACATTGCCCACAAAGCCGTCGCAAACAATTACGTCCGCCTGACCACTGAAGATGTCGCGCCCCTCGACGTTGCCGATGAAGCGGATGGGCAGACCTTTCAGCAGGGGAAAGGCCTCATGGGTCAGGTCGTTGCCCTTGCTTTCTTCTTCGCCAATGGAAAGCAGCCCGACGCGCGGCTGACTGATCTTGAGCACGTTGCGGGCATAGATTTCGCCCATCACGGCAAATTGCGCCAGATTGTGGGGTTTGCAGTCCACATTGGCGCCCACATCCAGAAGAACACAGGGATTGCCCTTGGTGGTGGGCATGGGAGTGGCCAGCGCGGGCCGATCAACCCCGGTGAGCGCGCCCAGCACCATCTTGGCCGTGGCCATGGCGGCGCCCGTGTTGCCGGCGGTTACAAAACCAGCCACCTGGCCCTCGCGCGCCATTTTTAGTCCCACGCGCAGAGAACTGTCCTTCTTGGTGCGCACCGCATGGACCGCCTTCTCCTCCATGCCGATGCGTTCCGAAGCCTGGTGAAGGACGATGGGCAGTTGCTCGCCGCGCAGCTCTTTGTCCAGAAGCGGACGCAGCTCCGCCTCCGGCCCAATCAGATGGACCCGGACGGGCAGACTCTTGCAGGCCAGAATAGCCCCGCGAATCTCAGGCCCTGGAGCTTTATCGGACCCCACGGCGTCAAGCGCAATGTCGGTAAGCACTGGCACGGAAGTTTACTTGGCGGCTTCCTTGACGTCCAAGACAGCGCGGCCCTTGTACGTTCCGCACTTGGGGCAGGCGTGATGGGGCAGCTTCTTCTCGTGACAGTTGGGGCACTCGGAGAGTCCCGTAGCGGTCAAAAAGTCATGAGAACGGCGAATTGCGGTGCGGCGCGTGGAATGGCGCCTCTTTGGATTAGGCATAACAAAAAATCCTTTCGTATTCCAGTCCGCTTCAAATTCCGGACGGCTTCAGGCCATACACATCCCTGATCGCCTTCCGTCGCGGCGCCCTCAATTTCTTTTGGGGCTTGTTTGCAGGGTCTCGATCCGGCTGCGGAGGCCGGCCAGCGCTTCCCAGCGGGAGTCGCTCGGACCCTCTTCGCAGGAACAGGTCTGGCTGTTGCGGTTAATGCCGCAGCGCGGACAAAGTCCCTTGCAGTCTGGCTTGCAAAGCGTCCTGACCGGCAGGGATAAAAGCACCTGCTCACGCAGCACATCCTCAAGCACAAGGCTGTCTTCTTGATAATACCCGATTTCGGCTTCGTCTGCAGTAATGGACCGTTCAGGCGCATCCGCATCGGCGCCCAGCGGGCGAAAGATCAGGTCAAAATCGCCTTCGAGCGGAAGCTCGACCGGCTCAACGCAGCGGGCGCAGGGCGTCTGGAAATTACCGGCGAAGCGGCCCCGGAGCCGGATGTCGGCCACAATGTCCTTGGGACCCCGGTTCTCGTGCAGCAGCTCGGCCCGGCCGGAAACAGCCAATAGCCCCTGCTGTTCGACCATGCCACCCAAATCGACCGCGCCCGGAGCCAGCTCCAGATCGAAGTCAATCGCTTCCCGCTCGAGGTCGAATACGTTGAATTCCATAGTATGAGCCTACGGCCCGGGCGGCGGGGAGTCAATGCGCGGGCTGCCGACGAAGCGGCAAAAGTCACGCTTTACAATGGCCATAACCGATTCACGATCCAACAGCGAGCGAAAAATGCCTCGGGATACAACCATCAGCTCCGTCTCTCCCTTTCGTTTCCGCCTGGCGGCGGAGGCCGACCAGCAGCGCCTGATCGCGCTCGTCAACGCCGCCTTCTCCGTCGAGACTTTCATGGAGGGCACGCGCACCGACCAGCAGCGGATCGCCAATGATATGCGCAACGGCGACATCCTGATGGCCGAAGATGGTTCCGGCCGGATTCTTGGCTGCGTCTACGCCGAGGCGCGCGGTGCGCATGGCTACCTGGGAATGCTGGCGGTCGATCCGGCGCATCAGGGCAAGGGCTTGAGCAGGCTAATCCTTCAGGCTGCCGAGCAGCATCTGCGCCAACAGGGATGCCGGGCCGCTGATATCGTCGTCCTCAGTCTGCGTCCCGAACTGCCCCCCATCTATCGCAAATTCGGGTATGTCGAAACCGGTACGGAGGAGTTCCACCCCACGCAGCCGCTCAAAACCGGAGCCGAATGCCACGGCATTGCCATGTCCAAACGGCTCTATTGATCCGGCAGGAAAACAGTGACATCGCTCCCCACCCATTTCCGCAAAAAGCGCGGAAATGGATGGGGCACCCTGACAGTATTTAGTTGCCGGATCAATAAGGTCTTCCACTCGCGATTCGCGCCCTAAGCCTTTTTCACCCGGTCATTCTCCCATGCTGGCGGTTCTTCATCCCATATTGCTTTTGCCAGAAACCGAAGTACTCAAGTCGCGCCGGATTCCGCCGATGAAACCCTCAAGTTGCTTTAAAAGAGGTTACTGGCATGGGTTGGCTCAAAAATCTTCCTGTTTCCCGCAAGTTTACATTTGCATTCGGCATTGTCTGCATGCTCTGCCTTCTGCTGGGAGAATTTACATTCGTAACTTTCCGGAACATCACCACCAAAAGCGCGGATGTAAGCGACAAATCTCTTCCCTCCATCCTCACGCTGGGAGATCTTCGAGGAGCGGCCAATACTGTACGGCGCGCTGACCTTGACCTGCTGCTTTGCCAGACGCCAACATGCACCTCCAAATACAACGCGGCTCGCCAACAGGCCATCACTGACTATCAGGCAAACATCAAAGCCTATGAGCCGAGAATCAGCTATCCTGGGGAGCGCGAACTCTACCAGAAGTTCTCGTTGGGATGGACGCAGTACATGGAAGCCAGTGATCGCGCCAATGCGGCTTTGGCGGCTGGCAAAGTCGGTGATGCGCTGGATTTGCTTACCGCGGACAACGTGGTGGCTGCCATGCAATCAGCTTTGGCCGAGATGGATAATGACCTCCAACTCAACACCAAGTATGGGACGGATGACTCCAAAGCCGCCACCAGCACAAGCACCCGCGCCACCAGGATCAACACTGGGGCTTCGCTGCTGATCGTTCTGCTTTGCGCGCTTATCGGCTGGACGCTGACGCGAGTGATTGCCCCGCCACTAGAGGCGGCGACGGCCGCGCTGGAGCGGGTGGCGAAAAAAGACCTCACGGTGAGCATGGACGAGACCGGCACGGATGAGTTGGGCCGCCTGACGGCCGCGCTGAACACGAGCGTAACGGAGATGCGCAATGTTTTGCTGTCCGTTGCCCAGGGCGCGGATACGCTCTCAGCGGCAACCACTGAAATCAGTTCCCGCGCGGTTCAGCAATCCGGCAACGCCAGCACCCAGTCCAGCAAGACGAACCAGATTGCGGCGGCGGCGCAGGAGATGACCGCAACCATCGGCGAGATCAGCCACAACGCCGAAAGCGCGGCCAGCGCCAGCCGCGTTTCCGCCGAAACCGCCGACCAGGGCGGCGCGGTGATGAAGGCTGCGTCCGCGACCATGGAAAAGATTGCCGCGGCGACCAGTTCGGTCTCTGAAAAGATGACCTCGCTGGCCCATCGCTCCGAGGAGATCGGCAAGGTGGTCAACGTGATTCAGGAGATCAGTGAGCAGACCAACCTGCTGGCCCTGAAC
>Ga0224525_1000182_pt1 | contig 31669 bp, 30 predicted proteins | sample CFST100metaG_FD_179874 | JGI IMG/M metagenome (GOLD analysis project Ga0224525, IMG submission 179874) | Peat soil microbial communities from Stordalen Mire, Sweden - C.F.S.T100 | ecosystem: Environmental > Terrestrial > Soil > Wetlands > Peat | place: Sweden: Norrbotten County, Stordalen Mire...
TTCCACCCATTTCGTGGAAAAATTTATGGCGTTCGTCGAGGGCTTCAACCAAATCGCTGAAACTTCTTATCTCACGGCCGCATGAATTACCCAGTTTCTCAATATATGCCTTGAATTTTACGACATCTTCAACCTTAATGACGTTATCTGGTCTCCATGTTGGAAAGACAAGGGTTGACATTGCTCCCTTCATCTTTTTATGTTGATCAAGGGTATCGGCTGGGTCGTCTGTTGTACAGACCACTTCAACCTTCATCTTCTTCATAATTCCCCTTGTACTGAATTCCTTTGTCTGAAGAATTGCGTTTGCCTTCTCAAAGATTGCTGATGCAGTGAAAGGAGATAGCAGATCGAAAATGTTGAAATACCTGGCAAGCTCAAGGTGGGTCCAGTGATATAAAGGATTGCCTGCCGTTGCCGGGACTGTCTCAGCCCATTTCTTGAATTTTTCAAAATCCGGAGCGTTACCTGTGCAGTAATTTTCATCAATCCCATTTGTCCGCATTGCGCGCCATTTGTAATGATCACCTTCAAACCAGGCCTGGGTAATGTTTGCAAACTGGCGATCGTCAGCTATCATAGATGGTGAAAGGTGGCAATGAAAATCAATGATAGGCTGGTTTTTTGCGTATTGATGATATAGCCTTACGGCTGTTTTGTTGCTGAGTAGAAAATCCTCATGAATAAATGGTTTCATATAAGTTTGATTGATTAATAAAATTTTGATTTATAAAGTTAAAAATATATTTTCGTTAACGATCACGTTAAAATGAAGAAGTACCAATCGAATTAAATAATTTTAACAGAAATATATGAAAAAAGAGCCTTGAAAACAAGGAATTAGCTTTATGAAGTAATAGTGTTTCGGGTCAAAGATTGTACTTTTGGTCGGAATCTGGATTTATAATAAATAATTTTGAGAAATGAAATATTTAAAATCCATTTTAACTTTTGCTCTTCTGTTAATAATTAGAAATGGTTTTTCACAAAATCAGGTTACTGAACCTGTACCCGCACAAATTATTCCTCCTTTTAGACCGGAGATCAATGTCCAAGATGTCAGAACTGTTCTTAAAGCTGTAGCTGACTGGCAGATTAATATGCCCCTTAAACATGAACCTGGCGATTGGACCAATGGCGCCCTTTATGCAGGTATGGTAGAATATGCAGGTATTGCCGGAAATGAAATTTATTACACTTGGCTCAAAGGGATTGCAGATGAACTAAACTGGACTTATTTTATTCATGATAATCCTCTTCGCAGGTACCATGCTGATGACTACTGCGTTGGACAGTCATATATAGAACTTTACAGGAAGTACGGCGATAAGAATATGATCAAACCGATCAGAGCTTATCTCGACAAAATGATAAAGGACCCTGCAAAAGGAGACCTTAAATTTGTAAATACAAAAGATTACTGGACAACCCAGCGGTGGTCATGGTGCGATGCTTTATTCATGGGTCCGACAGTATGGGCTAAAATGGGTAACGTGACTCACAAGAAAAAGTATTTTGATTTTATGTATAGCGAATACAAAGCTACAACCGATTATCTTTTTGACAAAGATGAATCTCTTTATTTCAGGGATTCCGGTTATTTTACATGCAAGGAAGCAAATGGGACAAAAGTTTTCTGGGGAAGAGGCAACGGATGGGTATTTGCAGGACTGCCGGTAATTATCAGGGAGCTTCCCGCAAAATATGAACATCGTGATTATTTTATTAAAATTTATAAGGATATGGCTGCAAGGCTTCTGTCTCTTCAGCAGCCTGATGGCTCATGGCATGCTAGCCTTCTGGATCCGGCCAGTTACCCAAATCCGGAAATAAGCGCAACTTCATTTTTTATTTTCGGATTTGCATGGGGAATCGATAATGGGTATCTTGATAAGGACAAATACCTGCCTGCTGTGGTCAGCGGATGGAAAGCAATGGTAAGTGCCGTGTGGCCCGATGGAAAGGTTGGCTTCATACAGCCCGTCGGATCAGATCCAAAAGCAGTTACCAGGGAGATGACTGAAGTATACGGAGTCGGAGGATTCCTCCTGGCCGGCACGGAAATATGCAAGTTGATTGATAAGGGAAATATAATTGCCAAATAACGAAATATGATAACACATCTACGCTATTCATCACATCCGGATGATGTAAAACATTATGATACTGAGAAGCTCAGAAAGGAATTTCTTATCGAGAACGTTTTTATTCCCGATGAGATAACCATGGTATATTCAATGTTCGACAGGATTATGGCTGGTGGAGCAATGCCTGTCAGGAAATCACTGAAGCTTGAACCTGCTGATCTGGTTAAAGCATCATTTTTTCTCGAAAGGAGGGAAATGGGTATGATAAATATCGGCGGAGAAGCTATTGTGGAAGCCGGAGGAGTTATTTATAAAATCGATCACAATGAGGCACTTTACCTTGGAAAAGGAACTAAGGATGTAGTCTTTAAATCTGCAAACCCTGACAAGCCGGCAAAACTTTATATCAATACTTGTCCTGTGCATCATGAATACCCGTCAAAGAAAATTACCCTGAAGGACGCCGAAGTGGTAGTAATGGGAAGCCCTGAGGAATCGAATCACAGAACCATCAACAAGCTAATTCATACGAGCGTATTACCAACATGTCAGCTTCAGATGGGCATGACCGAATTAAAGCCGGGAAGCGTATGGAATACTATGCCTGTGCATACTCATATAAGAAGAATGGAAGTATACTTCTATTTTGAAGTACCGGAGAAGCAGGCCATATGTCATTTTATGGGAGACCCTGATGAGACTCGCCATATCTGGATGAAAAACGAACAGGCAGTGATTTCTCCGTCATGGAGCATTCACAGCGCTGCAGGTACATCAAATTATAAATTTATATGGGGAATGTGCGGAGAAAATATAGATTATGGAGATGTTGATACACGTTACCCTGACACGCTTATGTAAACCCGCTCTGTGACTCTCTATGTCTTCTCCTGATTCCATCTGTGTAATATTAAAGAACTTACATTGTGGGACACAGAAAAACACAGAGAAATACGGAGTTCCACAGAGATGAAATACAATAAAATATGAAAGAGAATAATGAATTATTTGATTTATCAGGGAAAGTTGCCCTGGTTACTGGCGGAACTCATGGCATTGGCCTTGCAATTGGGCTGATTCTCGGTAAGGCAGGTGCAAAGGTTTGCGTTAATGACCTGCAGGACGAAAAGCTCCAGAGTTGCAAGGAAGAATATAAAAAAGAGGGACTTGATGTTTATACTCTTAAATTCAATGTCACAGATGAGAATGATGTTGACAAGGGTATTTCACAGATCGAAAAGAATGTGGGTCCAGTTGATATCCTTGTAAATAATGCTGGTATTATAAAAAGGATACCGATCCTTGATATGGCGATAGTCGATTATAAACAGGTCCTGGATGTGGATCTTATTGCTCCACTGATAGTTTCGAAAAGAGTGGTTCCAAAAATGATTGAACGGCGAGGTGGCAAGATCATAAACATGTGTTCAATGATGAGCGTATATGGACGCAATACTGTTTCGGCATATGCATCTGCAAAGGGAGGACTGAAGCTTCTTACACAGAATATGACATGTGAATGGGCTAAATACAACATCCAGATCAACGGCATTGGCCCTGGTTATATTATCACTTCTCAGACCGGACCTATCAGGGAAAACGGACATCCTTTCAACGACCTTGTGATGACGCGTACACCGGCCGGCAGGTGGGGCGAACCTAACGACGTAGCCTATGCAGCATTATTCCTCGCATCTAAGGCAAGCGGTTTTGTCAATGGACATATCCTTTATGTTGACGGCGGCATACTTGCCAACTTCGGCTATGTAAAGGGTGAAAATGATGTTTAATTCTTGTCGTGAATAATAATAACATCTAAAAAAATCTGTAATGGTAAAAAGGTAGTGACATTCGGGGAAATAATGCTGCATCTGGCAACCCCGGGACACCAGAGATTTTCACAGGCTATCTCGTTCTGTGCATCCTTTGGAGGAGGGGTCTATCTATGGTTTACTGAATTACACCGGCGATAATCAGAAGGCTCTGAACTTTGCAGTTGCAGCATCATGCCTGAAGCATACGATACATGGCGATTTTAACCTGGTATCCGTTGCAGAGGTTGAACAACTTATGAAGGGCGATAGTTCAGGAAGGGTTATACGTTAATAAAAATAGTCGAAAGTCTATAAAGTCCTTAAAATCAGCAAAGTCCAGGATATATTCAATGACTCTCGACTTTAAGGACATTAGACTTTTTTATCTGGATTATCCGGATGATCATCTGAATAGGTCTTTGGATACAGATCTTCAACACTTACCCTTTCAGGTTCTTTATTCTGATCTGCAAGTACAACCGCTGATTCCCTTGCAACGGCATTGAAATATAATATTGCACTTAAGATTGGCATTAAAGGGGTTACAATAGCACCGGTAGCAGCAGATAGGATGATGAATACAGGGTTCGAAGTGAAATTCATCATAGAAGAAGCCTCTTCAGGATGAGTGAATGTTTTTAAAAAGCTCCCGGAAAACGGTATCATGATAAGTCCGGAGAGGAGCATAGATGCTATCATTACTATCAATAACATAAGAGCAACCCATCCCATATTTGACCAAAAGCCTTTGTGAGAGAGTGAGAATGTCCTTGAAATAGCATGTCCGATATCAGATCCTTCTGCCATCAGTACAGGCAAAATGAACATAAAGATCATTGCCAACCAGAATGCTGCGAAAATCATTCCTACAATAAATACCAGCAAACCGATAATGAGTGCGAATGAAGCCATGACCATGAATAATATCAGAATGATAAGGTAGGCCGGAAGGTATTTCAAAGATTTATATGCTGCTTCAAAAATACTAGGATGCTCTTCAAGAGGATTGAACATTATATAATACTGAAGAATTAAATTAAACACAAGGCTTATTGCTGCCATCTCAAGAAATGGTACCATCATGCTCTTGTATTTTTCCAGTAATTGCATAGGATCAGCGGAATAACTGGTAATATCTCCGAAATTCATCTGGGCTGAGATAAGCTGAACGCAAAGCGAAACTACAAACGAAGCCAGGAACAGTACTATGAAATTCTTTTTGTAGAAATCCCATAATGAGCCCATTACACTATCTAAAGTATGGATTCGGTAAAGCGGATGATTGGAGAAATTCGCCATTTTATTCTTATTAAAGTTTAACAAATTTAATATTTTACTCTGATTTTTCAATATTTGTAGTAAGGCAAGTCAGGCCAGATTTCCATTGGTGTAATCACCTTATTACTTATCGGCATTTATACTAATTTAGCAGTCTGTTAATACATTGAACAATGTCACGATATAAATTACTGATCGAATATGAAGGCACCCGCTACTCAGGCTGGCAGATGCAAAAGGGTGGAAAAAGTATTCAGGGTGAACTAATGGATGCCTGCAGGGAGCTCTTTGAAGAAAGGGTCCTCGATGTTTATGGCGCCGGGCGTACAGATGGTGGTGTTCATGCTATTGGTCAGGTAGCTCATCTTGAAGTCGATACTGATCTTCCGCCACTTAAAATAAAATATGGGATCAACGACAGGCTTCCGCCCGATATCTGCATTATTGATGTTGAAAAGGCTGCTGATAATTTTCATGCCCGTCACGATGCTGTTGCAAGAAGCTATGTGTACCAGGTAAGCAGGCGGCGGACTGCATTCGGCAAAAAGTTTGTCTGGTGGATAAAAGACCCTCTTTCTGCCGAGAGGATGAATGAAGCTGCAAAAATATTTACTGGACTCAAGGATTACCGCAATTTCACTGACAGCGAACAGGAGCAGAATTCAACCAAAACTGAAATAATTCATGCTGAAGTCGTTGAAGCCGGCAACCTGATACTCTTTCATGTTATAGGTTCTCATTTCCTCTGGAAGCAGGTACGGCGTATGACAGGAGTTCTTGTAGAGGTTGGCCGGGGAAATCTCTCATCTGAAGATGTTGCTTCATTTTTCAAGGGAAAGACTGATATTCCTGCCAAACTTACTGCACCTCCCAGCGGACTGTTTCTTGAAAAGGTTTGGTACAACCGAGATGAAATAGATTTTAGTGTAAAGCTTCTGATCAGGATATAATTATTTGAAGTGACTTTATTTCGTGTATTTCAACCTGAGGTTTACAGTATTGTCATAGACGAAATAGCATGCATTATCACATTGATCCTCAATATATTTTACGTGAGCAGTAATTGAGTTTACTGCGTAAAAGTATTCTCCGCTGACTTTGTAATACCTTGCTGTAAAAGTGAATTTTTTGTTCAGAGGAAGCGAACAAGTTGTACTTTTTCCAACTACGGTAAAGCTTCGGTAAAGTATACTGTCCTCAAGGTTGCCCTCAAACACATTAATAATTACAGGGTTATAATTATCGCTTAGCTTTATATCAACTGTTGCATCAGAAGGTTCATCCGTTTTGCATTTGGAACAATCAATGAGCAGAGTTGCCATATCTTCGCACGAGAACATCAGCACCAGGAAGATAAAAATGAGCACTCCTGAAACCTTTCTTAAATATTTATTTAATACCATTTGATATTTTTACCTTGAATCCTTGCTGAGTCAAAAAAGAACTTATGTGTATATCCAATCCTTAGCCACACAGGCCATATACCATAAAAACCACTGGTCATTAAGCTAATACCTGAATAAAAAACATTATTGTTATTCTCCAGTTTGAAAGTTAATTCCGGAATAATCTTGAATTTGCTCTCAGGTGCCTTCGATGTTCCTTTAAACTTGTTTCCAAAAAAGTACGCCCCTGATAAAGAAGGTGAGAAGGAAATATTGCCTTTATAAAGATTATTTGTAAGCATAAAATCCTTGAAAAATCCTGCATATGCAAGAGAGCTTTTATCCATATATTGAAAATAAAGATCAGAGCTTTCCTTTACCAGTACCCTGGTATACCATAGTTTTGTGTCAAATCCGATAATAAAACCGAAGTTTTTGAGTGGTTCCTTAAAAGCGAAGCTCAATCCGGTATAAATATCCCTGAGATTAAATTTCGAGGAAAATGATAAATCCATCTGGTTTAATTGTGCATGGTACCTTGAATGAAAATTATTAATTTCAAGAATAGGAATTATCTCCTTCCGTCCATAATTTGCAGCAACATTAAAATAATTTACCGCATCTCTGTCCTGATCACGCCACTTGTCTCCTTTCCTCAGGAGCCATTCAACTGCAGCTTTTTGATCATCTTTAATAGAAATGTCAAGTGCATCCCAATTGTAATTGTTTTTTTCATAGATATCGACTCCGTTTCTCATGAGCAGATCAAACATCAGAGTGTCTCCGTTCTGCGCTGCTATCAGGAATGGAGTATTACCTTCAGAATCTCTTGATTCCAGATTGGCTCCATTATGAACAAGCAATTCTGCTACATCATCATAGCCTGCCCATATTGCTGACATAAGCGGTGTAGTACCGTCATATGACTTTAAATCTGTTTCTGCACCATAGTATATAAGCATGTCAGTAAATCCGGTGAGGCCATAAAGTGAAGCATAATTCAGAGGAGTTGCCCCGTGCCTGTCCTGAAAATTTAAATCAGCGCCATGCCTGATAAGAGTTTCAACAATCGCCATCCCGATTGAATCGAGTAGATCATTCATAATGGGCGTATTAATGAGGTTGCGGCACTTAATAGCAATAAGCAGAGGAGATTCAGATTTCAGTGTTATTTTGTTGGGATCTGCATTATTGTCCAGTAATATATTCACTGTATTAAGATGGAAGGCTATAATTGCAAAAACAAGAGCTGTTCCTCCTTCTCCGGTTTCAGCATCTACTTGCGCTCCCTGATTTATCATCCTTGTAACCTCACCTGGATAACCCTTCGAAGCTGCTATCATAAGGTTATATTCCAGAGCTCCATTGTAAAAGAGGGGAAGATATTCCGAAGTGTCAATTTCGGATACCTGCGCAGGAAGCCTCTCTGGTAAACAGAGTAACACCCCGGTAAAAAGGACTATTAAGCACTTAAGCAGATTCCGTTTAAATACCATAAATGCAAAGTTAAATTTTTGATTCTTTTTTTAATAGGTTACTGCACAATTGTTAATAGATTGTTATATTTTAAAATTTCGAGGAAAGTTAATTTTGTGTTTTAATGAAGGGCTGAACAGAATAGTTTCTACTTTTATGCCTTTAAATACATCTGTTTTGTCAAGGATAAGAAAAATACTTCTTGCAACTATTTTGGTTTCACTGGTAAGTTATAACCCCGGAGCAGTTGATAAAAGCGACAGGGTAACTGATAAGCTGGTCCCGGGTAATGTCAGACTGTCAAATTCATTATCGGAGGGTAAGGAATTTGACGGAGTTGAGAAGACTGTCTCTTCATTTATGCGAAGATGGTCTATTGCCGGTGCCTCTATTGCCATATCAAAGGATGGAAAACTGATTTATGCACGTGGATTCGGATTTGCCGATACAATTTCCCGCGAGCAGACTAAGCCTTATAGCAAGTTCAGAATTGCCAGCATTTCAAAACTCATTACAGCTGTAGCAGTTATGAAGCTTGTTGAAGAGGGTAAACTTACTCTTAACGAAAGGGTCTTCGGCCCTGATGCTATACTTAATGATCCATTCTTCAGCAACCCAAAGGATAAAAGAGTATATGGAATTACCGTGGCACACCTTCTGAGCCATGAAGGCGGATGGACTTCAAGATGGGGTGACCAGATGTTTATGCCAACAGTGGTTGCAGAGAAGATGGGAGTGAAACTGCCTGTTGATACCCGGACTATAATAAGATTTGCCCTCGACAAGAGACTTCACTTCACCCCCGGTACAGGAAAGGCATATTCAAATCTCGGTTACAGTATTCTTGGCCTGGTTATCGAAAAAGTCTCGGGAATGCCTTACGAAGACTATTGTAAAAAATACATCCTTGAGCCGATCGGGATATTTGATATGTCGCTGGCACACAACCTTCCGTCACAGAAAGCACCTTTCGAGGTTTCATATTATGAGCCTTCGGATGTAAGATTGAAACCATCAGTTTACGGCACCGGAGAACTGGTGGAGCCAAGTTACGGTGGAAATGACATTGAGGCTCTTGGTTCAGCAGGAGCATGGATAGCAACTGCTCCTGACCTTCTGCGCCTGATGCTTACTATTGATGGTTTCGCTTCTAAAAAGGAGATTCTTTCTGAACAAAGCATCAGATTTATGACCGACACAGAAAATGGATTTGCACCGGTTGGATGGAAAGGGATAAAAATTAACGGAGACTGGTGGAGAACGGGTTCATTCCCGGGGAGTGCAGGAATGATGAAAAGAGAATCTGACAGTACGGAGTGGGTGGTCCTGTTCAATTCAAGCGCATGGAATGGACCTGAAATTTATTCATATATTAACGGCATGATGTCTAGAGTTCTGTCGCAGGTGAAACAATGGCCGGGGAATGACCTTTTCAAATATTCTATGATGGTGCCTCTAAAAACAAGTATTGAGGATTCAATAGTAATAAAATAATGTGCTTCTCGGTAAATGTAAACCTGGTTAAGGAAGAGATCGAGGAAAGATATGGAGTGGATTTCCCCGGAAAATATCGCTATGAACCCAGTTATTATTACCATGCTTTCGGCCTTCCGGAAATACCCGCCATTTGCTCCGGTAATCAGGGTTCTGTTAGCATGCTGAAATGGGGACTTATACCCGAATGGGTCAGGAATGCTGAAGATGCTGAGGAGATAAGGTTTAGAACCTTCAACGCAAGAGCAGAGAGCATCAGTACAAAACCATCGTTTATATCTTCCTTTAACTCCAAAAGATGCCTGGTGCCCGTCAGGGGGTTTTTTGAATGGCAGCATGTTGGAAAGCAGAAAATCCCATGGTATATATACCTGCCAGATAATCAGATTATTACTCTTGCAGGTCTCTATAGTGAATGGACCCATACAGGTACAGGAGAAATATTATCGACATTTTCGATTATTACCACCGAAGCAAATGAACTAATGGCAGAGGTTCATAATTCCGGTAAAAGGATGCCTGCAATACTGGACAGAAATTGTGAGAAAAAGTGGCTTGATCTTTCATTATCAGGATCAGACGCGCTTGATCTTCTGAAGCCATATCCCTCTAAGAGATTGAAGGCGCATACGATCAGTCCGATTGTCAATAACAAATCTGCAAACAGAAATACTCCCGAAGTAATCAAACCATTTGATTACAAAGCACAAAATCTTCTATTTTAATCTACTGTTGTGCCTTTGCACCTTTACATAATTATTATTGCGCAACAAACTCATATGTAAGAGTACCTGTCTGAATTTTCGGTGAGTTGATGTCTCCATTGAACCTCGAAACCAATGCGGTGCTGACAGCAGTTTCTGCAAGACACGGGTCAGTGGCTGTACTGTTGGCTTCAATCACTTTTGCTTCCTCAACAATTCCCTCCTGGTTTACTGTTATTGATAATTCAATTCTGCCGGCACCCTGGCATTTATAGATCGGAATAGGCAGGTATGTATGAACACGGCCCACAAGAGAATAGTATATACGTGTCGGCCCCTTGTAATTTGATTCCATTACCTGCGATTCCCTTGGTTTTTCTTCTTTTATTGATTCACTTTTCTTATCGATCCGGACAGGTTCCTCAGGTTTTGTCTCATTAAGTCTCTTCTGCTCATCTATATAGTTATCTCTACCGAGTTTGCCATCCTTGATAAGCTCATCCTTGACCTTATCAATTACATCCGCAGGATTGATTTTTTCATCGGTTTTATTTGCCAGGTTCCTCGCGATATTCAGCATCTCTTTATCACCCTGGAGTACCCTTTCTATTCTGGTTGCCGGAAGCTCTACCAGCTTTTTCTTTACATCGGGCTCAGGCACCTGGACAAACTCTACATTGAATTCCTTTGTAATGTTCTTCTTCAGGGTTCCGATTTGATAAAGCATGAAAAGGATGGCAGCGATTAGATGTATTATCACTGTTCCAAGGATGCCGGCTACCTTGCCATCGTAATTACTCATAATCTGCGAAATTATAAATTATTGCTGTTACAATCTAACGGCGGTAATTTATAATTAATTTTACTCTTTATCAGTTCGGGAAAGAAACCTCAATGTTCATCGTTAAAAAATCAAAAGAATAATTCATTATGATACTCAAAATTATAAAAGACAGATGGAGCCCCTATTCCTTTTCTTCAGAACCTATTGATAAAATGAAGCTGGATAGTTTATTTGAAGCAGCTGGTCTTGCCCCATCATCAAATAATGAACAGCCATGGCTCTTCATTCATTCAACAAGGGAAGATGCAGGACTTTTTGAAACTTTCCTTGGTTTTATGGTTGAAAGCAACAGAATATGGGCGAAAAATGCATATTCAATTGCTATCAGCTTTGCTCGTTTGAAATCATCTTATAATGGTAAAACCAATAAATACGCTCTGCACGATACCGGAATGGCAGTCTCGAACCTTCTTGCGCAGGCCACATCTTTGGGGATATATGTTCACCAGATGGCAGGCTACTCAACCGAAAATGTAAAAGATTATTTTAAGCTCAGGGATGATATTGTGCCTGTCGCAATAATGGCTATTGGCTATAGGGGACACGGGGAAAATCTTCCGTCTGAACTATATAAAAGAGACGAAAATAGAAGAGGAAGGAAACCAGTCAGCGAGTATTCATTCAGAAATGCTCTTCCTGAGAAATATGTAAATCCCTGAGATTTATTATTTTTTGGCATGAGGATTCTTTTTCTTTTTAAGCACTTTTGCCGGCTCCGGCTTCTTGAAATTATGATTTTTAAAAAGTCCGTTTTTGACTCCTGTCACAAACTTGGCCCAGGCAAAAGGGTTCAGCAGGTTATTAATAGGGTACTGACCTCTTGTCGCCATTGCCGAGAAGTTCTGCTCCATAGCATACCTGTAACCTGTTTCCGGTGATATTCTTACACCAACCTGGTTATTGATTGCCACATATATTGATGCCATGTTTTCATTCATATTTTCAATTATCGGATCAACCGGAACTTCTTTTGTTATATCCTTAATGAATTCGCTATAGTTTTTCCATGGAAGGATGGTGACTGGTTCAATCTCTATCGTATCAATTTCGAGTACTATATCGGCAAGACAATGCTTTTCATTATAATCCGATGGAATAATAGTATGGTATTTCTTGTATCCCAATGCCCTGAAAAAGACTGTATCGCCCGGAGTGCTTGTAATAGTATATATCCCGGAGCTTTCACTTATTGAGGCGCGGTACATCTTTTTTGAGATGACTGCAACCCCTTGTACAGGATTGAATTTGACATCTGTTATTATCCCGCTGAGCTGTACGAACTTTTCTGGCCCGTTATTCTGGCCGGACACTGAAATCAGCGGTATTATCAGGAAGACTGCACTATATAGAAGCCTCTTCAATATTTTGATATAGCTATAGACGGAACATTATAAATAACGTCTGCAAATTAAACATTATTGAATGTAACGGTAAAACATTTAACTAAATTTTAATAAATATGATAAATCATTGTCTATCCTCAGCTACAGCTTCAATATTCTACATTATTGGATAGAACACGCTCAAAACCATAGGATTCTTATCATTCATCATTTTTAAATATCGAAAATATTTTAATATTTGTTAATTGAATTTACATAATAAATCTGATGGTTTGCCAATTATTTTTCAAATCGTCTGCATAGTTAGTTCATTGGTATTAAGGTATTTAAGTTCATATTTTATATTCAGTAAATGGATAAGTTATTATTATTGGGTGACGAGGCAATAGCCCAGGCTGCTATTGATGCAGGTTTAAGCGGAATGTATGCTTACCCGGGAACTCCGTCGACGGAGATAATGGAATACATACAGGCTTCAGGTGTAGCTTCCGATCGCAGAATACACAGGACATGGTCTTCAAACGAGAAGACCGCAATGGAGGCTGCCCTGGGGATGTCATATGCCGGCAAGAGAGCAATGGTCGCAATGAAGCATGTAGGCCTCAATGTCGCTGCAGACAGTTTTATTAACTCTGCCATAACGGGTGTAAACGGAGGCCTTATTGTGGTATCTGCCGACGACCCATCTATGCACTCCTCTCAAAATGAACAGGACTCAAGGTTCTATGCAAAATTTGCATTTATTCCATGTTTTGAACCGACAGATCAGCAGGAAGCCTACGATATGGTATTTGATGCATTTGAGCTTTCTGAAAAATACAAGGTGCCAGTAATGATGCGCATCACCACAAGGCTTGCTCACTCAAGGGCAAGCGTAATGCTTATTGATAAGCCTGTTCCTGAGAAGAAGCTGACTCTGCCTTCAGATCAATTGCAGTTCGTCCTTCTACCTGCTATCGCAAAAAGAAGATACAGGGCTTTAATTGACACATATGAAAAGATAAGGCTTGATATCAGGATTGAAAAGTATAATCATTTCAGGGAGGGCAGGAAAAGCGACCTGGGAATAATTACTACAGGTATTGCATGGAATTACCTGGCTGAGAATCTGAATGATTCGATGAATAACTTCCCGGTTTTAAAGATCTCCGCATACCCTTTTCCAAATAATCTGGTGCGAGAAATCGCGGGCCGTTGCAAAGAGCTCCTTGTTCTTGAGGAAGGCTATCCTCTTATCGAGGAGGGGCTGAGAGGTCTTCTTGATAATGGAATTAAGATTCTAGGCCGACTGGATGGTACTGTACCTCGCGATGGAGAGCTGAATCCTTATATAGTTGCTAAATCCCTCGGACTACCGGCCTCTTATGGAAGGGATGTCCCTGAATTGGTTAAAATGAGGCCACCTTCATTCTGTAAAGGGTGCGGGCATTCTGATATGTTCAATGCTTTGATTGAAGCCATGAAACCGTTTGGCCCCGGACATGTGTTCTCCGATATTGGTTGTTACACTTTGGGGGCCTTGCCACCATATAATGCAATAAGCTCCTGTGTCGATATGGGTGCTTCAGTGACAATGGCAATAGGAGCAGCTGATGCGGGACTGTTACCTTCTGTTGCAGTAATCGGTGATTCTACATTTACCCACTCCGGAATGACTGGACTGCTTGATGCCGTCACAAAAAACTCCCCTGTTACGATAATAATCTCTGATAATTCAACAACAGGTATGACTGGCGGTCAGGAATCAAAGGCAACCGGAAGAATTGAGCAAATATGTACTGGGATCGGCGTTGAACCCGGACATATTATTACCATTGTACCTTTACGGAAAAATCATGTGGAAAACGTGCATATTATGGACAAAGAGTTCCGGTATAATGGCGTTTCTGTTATTATTGCTGCAAGGGAGTGCATTCAGACGGCAGCACGACGGAAGAAAGCAGAGAACTCCAATCAGTAATAAATTAAGCCTTATGAAACCCATATCTATTTGAATACACAAACACGATATTATAATAAATTACATATGGGTTCCATCATTCCATTAAAATAAATAATTATATGATGAAAAACGATATTATATTATCAGGAGTCGGCGGACAGGGTATACTTTCCATTGCAGCAGCTATTGGTCTTGCAGCTGTTGATAACAATCTTTATCTTAAGCAATCAGAAGTTCACGGAATGAGTCAGAGGGGAGGAGATGTGCAATCGCATTTAAGGATTTCTGATAAATCAGTCGCATCTGATCTTATACCTTATGGAAAGGCAGACCTGATCATCTCGGTGGAACCGATGGAATCCCTCCGGTACCTGCCATGGCTGTCTAAGGATGGATGGCTCGTCACCAGTTCAGTTCCTTTTATCAATATTAATGATTATCCGCCTATCGATGAAATACTTAACGAGATCAGGAAAATAAAGAATCACATTATCCTTGACGCAGATTCAATTGCCAGAGATATAGGTTCTGCCCGATCAGGTAATATCGTAATGCTCGGGGCTGCTTCTCACTGGATATGCATGCCTTATCCCAGCCTCGAGGAAGCTGTAATAAAGCTGTTTAAACGAAAGGGTGAAGAGATAGTCGGTGTAAACCTTAAAGCTCTTAAAGCCGGGAGAGAATATTCTAAAATCTGACGCCTGATGCCTCGTGCCTAATGCCTTTTTCAGAACTTAAATAATGCGTTAACATAGAGAAGGCCTTTCTTGCCTGACGCCACTTCATATGGGTAATTTCCCTGGTAATCGAACGCAATATTTACATTCGGACTTAATGTGAACTGAACTCCTCCAATTAGTAAACTACCGTCTTTCATATTGTTCCAGGGGAGTGCATCACCCGATATCATGACTGATGCAGCATAGTCATATCTTATAAAAAACTCGGCCTTCTTTGTCAGATTTACTCCGCCTGTGGTTGATACTCCATACAGGTGATGGCCCTTTATAAGATCTGTATTTGATTTGTAGTTTATCTCTCCGCCAATGGTAAGGAGGTCGTTCTTGAACCCGAAAAAGGCAATAGCTAGTTGCTGCCATATTCCATTCTGTCTTATGAAATCGGTATAAAGCCTGATTGCAACATTATTACTGGGCGTGATGGTGATCCCAAGGGAATTCTTCAGATTGTTGTCAAGCTGAATTTCAGAATACCCTTCGCCATTCATTAAGGTATAATCTGCAGTAACAATATCACTAAACTTGTATTCGACAACTAATCCAAGGTCAGCAACCATACCGTAGCCATTCAATGACTGATAAGTGTCGGCGACGTATCTTTTACCCCAGAATGTCTGTTGAAACACGTTCATTTTAGTACTTGTTATCCCTCCTGTAATTGACAGTTTTCCATCCGACCAACTTAACGAAGCATCCCTGAAGAATGAATATCTATGCGGTGCCGAACCAGGTGCAAGATCTTTCGGGGAGCCCACGTTCAGTACTATCTTACCGGTAAATTTACCGCCTGGCATGAACTGGTAACCTATATAAGCTCTGTTAAGGCTGAAACCCGTACGCCCTGCAGTATCATTTATGTTAAGGTGGAAATCAGTGAAGATCTCGGTAATTGGCTTACCAGTCGGTTCAATGCTCTGTGAATGACCTGCCCGGAAAATCAGTAATGTAAAAACCAGTACAAGTAGAATTTTCTTCATAGGTTAAGGTTAGTGCAAAAATTAAAATTACATGGTAACAAAAATATAATTATTGTCTTTATCATCAATTATTTTAAGTTTTTTAAAACTAGGGTTATGCATAATGCTATTTAGCATGTTTATGGAATACTTTGATTTTTTCTTAAATTTGAGGGTAATTAAAACAACAGGTATGAAAAAGAAAATTGCAGGAATATTTATAGCAGCAATATTGTTGACATCCTTCGGAACTGGTTTTGGCCAGGAAGCTAAAAAACTCTACGATCCTTCACTTGATGGCCTAAAACAGCTTAAGGAAGCGATTGCTTCGGCCAAAACAACCGGTAAGCATCTCTTTATTCAATATGGAGGAAACTGGTGCCCTTGGTGCATTAAGTTTGCCGGGTTCTGCAAGGACGATCCTGATATCTCAAAGCTTATTTCAGATAATTATATCTGGATTAAGCTTAACTACAGTGCCGAAAATAAAAATCTTCCTTCGAACGATTATCTTGGGAACCCAAAAAGATTTGGTTTTCCTGTACTGATCATTGTGGATGGGAAAGGGAAAGTCCTTCATATACAAGATAGCAGCCTGCTCGAAGAGGGGCAAGGATATAATAAGGAAAAGATAATAGGCTTCCTGAAGAACTGGACGGCAGCTGCTCTGATTCCGGATAAACCTGCAGAAACGGTTAAAAAATAAAAGAAAGAGGCTGTCAGAATCTGACAGCCTCTTTTCATTGAAGATGCAGCAATTATATATCGGCTATTCTTTCTTTCCCTTCTCTTTCGATGACTGCAATAAAAGAAGATCGTTAAGGACTATCTCGGTAATGTACTTTGTACCGCCATTTTTATCCTCATAGCTTCTGTAAACAATCCTCCCATCAACAGCAACTTCTCTTCCTTTTTTCAGGAATTTTGAAGCAATTTCTGCAAGGCCGTTCCACGCCACAATGTTGTGCCATGTGGTTTCTTCAACTTTTTGACCATCGGCATTTTTATACCCGTCGTTTGTTGCAAGCGTGAAATGGGCAACCTTCTTTCCGCTTTCAAGCGTTTTCATTTCAGGATCCTGACCAAGATTTCCGATAAGCTGGACTCTGTTTTTAAGTGAATTCATGACTTTAAGTTTTTAGTGAGACATAAGTTTAATTTCATAGCAAACTTACATCCACCTATTAAACCCTCTCGGTAAATAACCGTTTATATACGGCATGTAATTATTTATTGTCGTTTCTATCCGTTTGAAAACGTTTTTATATATCAATATCAAATTGATAGACATCGTTTGTATTTTTCATATCTTTATCAAAACTTTAGTGCTGTGGAAAAGAAATGTCTCGATTGTGGCGATGTTATTCGCGGCCGCACTGATAAGAAATTCTGCTCTGACCAGTGCAGGAATAACTACAATAACAGAATTAACCGTGATACGAACAACTTCGTAAGGAATGTTCATGGACTGCTAAGGAAAAACCGGCGGATTCTAGCCGACCTTTATGGTGAAGGCAAGGTAAAAGTGCATAAAGATGCCCTTTTTGCCCTCGGATATAATTTCAGCTTCTTTACGCATATTATAGAATCATCTGACAAGCGTAAATTCCAGTATTGCTTTGAATATGGCTATACAGAAGCAGGAAATGATTTCCTTGAGCTGAAATATAACAGTGCTTACCTTGACTATCAATGAGGTTTATAAAAAATGCCAGGTAAAGGAAGAAATATGATAACTCTACCAGTTACTATTGGCAAGATCCCAGATATTCGCAAAATTTATCCTGACTATCTTTTCCATTATATCCCAGTTAATTATCCCTACTTCATCCGCAGGAGTATGATATTCAGCCGGATGTGAGGTTTTAAATCTCATAACAGGTATTCCGACCTCGACAAACGACCTGTGATCGCTTCCTCCCGGAGGATCATCAGATGGCTGATAATCTACAACTATATCTATTACATATTTTTTAATGTTTGCTTCTGTCAGATCCCTGAATAGTGGACACGATTTCGTGTAAACCATAACGACGCCTTTCTGATTATCATTTGAGATGTACCTCGAGATCATATCACAATTAACGTTCAGCTTCAGATTTTTTAACGGATAAGTAAGATTCCTTATATAATATCTGGATCCCAGAAGCCCCTCTTCTTCAGCAGTCCAGAGAGCAATGATAATCGTTTTATCAGGTTTTTTACCAGTTGCCATTATCGCTCTCGCTATGGTCATAACTCCAACGGCTCCGGAGCCATTATCATCTGCTCCGTTCCAGATATAGCCGTTGCTCATTCCCATGTGATCATAGTGAGCACCGATGACAATTACCTGGTTCGGATCATTTCCCTCTATTACACCTATTACATTTCTTACCGGAATCAGAGTTGTTTTAATGTCACTCTTCAGGTATATGGTTTTTTCAGATATGGGTGCTGAAGGGTAAGTCTGATTGATATCTGCTTTTTTCATATAATCTTCAGGAACTACCCCTGTCCCCGATAAAATCTCTGCAGCAGCCCTGGCTGAAATAAAAATCCTGCAGAGGTCCGATGAAGCCGACTTTCCCGGAAGGAGATACCTTGAATATAATGGCATAGGAACCGGGCTTCGCTCTGCTGGAGACGGATTTAAATAATCTTTTACTTCAGGTCGCCCAAAGAATGTATTAAGCGGGTCGAATTCAATCACTCCGGCTGCGCCCATCTCCCTGAGATATTCGTTCGCATCCTTCATGGAATTAGAGATTTCATCTGCTGTCAGCTTTCCCTTTGCAAAGGCTGGAATACCGCTGATCTTAAGAATGAATTTACCCTTGATATTCAGATTATTGAAATCGTTGTACTTTAACATTTCATTCTTAAACCCATAACCGGCAAATACCACTGGCGCTTCAATCTCAAAAGGAGGATAAGAAGGAAGAAACGAGAAATCTACCTGGTAAGTGAAAAGAGTGGTTTTTCTCTCATTACCGTTCTGAGAGATTACTTTCATAACCTGATCGCTTCCCGCCGTAGTCTTAAGCAGGGAAAAATTCTGAAAATAAGATATTGAAGGTGACTGCGCAATATCGCTTGTGCTTCTTGAATAAAGAAGATCGCCTCCCGGCTTTATGCCATAAAGTTGAAGTATGCTCGCAATATATTCTGATGCGATATATGCCCCCTTTTCCCCTGCCTCTCTGCCTTCTGTTATGTCAGATGCCAGAAACCCAAGCTGAGCTTTAAGAACATCTGAAGAAATTGATAACATACCCTTATCGGATGGAGTATCCTGTCCATATATATATGAACAAACAAGGGAACAGAATATAAAAAGTGTAAACAATCCCTTTTTCATAAAGAAAATTTTTACTAATGTATTTATTTATGGGTTATCTTTCCCGGATTGTGCAAAATAATGGAAATAACTCATCCGTTTATAATAACGGAAAGGATAAAAAGGCGGTCTCTTCTGCAACCTTTTGAACTCTTTGACCGTTATATATAATATGAAATTTAACCCGATATCAGTCAATTAATTGAATTAGTGAAACTTAATAATTAAATTATGAAAAAATTACTTGCAATTTTATTCACCGTATTGATCGCACTGCCGGCTTTTTCACAGTTAAATTTCGGTTTTAAAGCCGGAGTAAGCACTACATCGATTACAATGGCGGATGCCAAAGGTGTTACATCAGGCGGAGCAACTTATACAATCGACATGCTTAAGGGTGCAAACTACGGTATTCATGCCGGCTTTTTTGCCAGACTGAGTATTTCAAAACTCTACATTCAACCTGAATTACTTTTTGCAACAAGGTCTAATGGGTATACTTTGTCAAAGGTTAATTCTTTGACTGATTCAATTTCCGTAAAACAAAACTTCAGCAATCTCAATATCCCAATTATGATTGGCCTGAAATTTGGCGCGGTTAGAATAAATGCCGGCCCTGTAGGCTCGCTTCGTCTGAATTCTCCCAAAGACCTTATTAACAATCCTGATTTTAAAGCTATGTATGCCTCAATGACAGTCGGTTATCAGGCAGGTGTCGGACTTGACATTTTAAAGAAGCTTACAATTGACTTAAGGTATGAAGGCAGTCTGAAAAAATACCAGAACCAGATTGAGAGTACTGCCGGTACAAAATTTAACCTCGACGACAGGCCCAATGCTTTCATTTTCAGCCTTGGACTAATGTTCTGAAAAGATTTATCTGTTTAATAATAAAAAACTCTCCTTCAGTGAGAGTTTTTTTTATGAATTCACTTTGAGAAGAGCATTTTTGCTGCAACAAGAAGAAGTAAAATGCCGAATATTTTCCTTAGCAAAGCCTGAGACATATTAAGGGCAATCTTGGATCCGAAGAATGATCCAATGATAAACGCCCCCGCAAGTATTAAAGCAAACGTAATATTCACATGACCTGCCTTCCAGTAGTTATATGCAGCAAGAATCCCTATCGGGGGCAGCATCACTGCCAGACTGGTACCCTGTGCCATTTGCTGGCTGAATCCCAGAAGAAACACCATTGCCGGGATCATAATTATTGCACCGCCGATGCCGAGCATCCCTGCCATTACACCCGTAACCACTCCTATTAATAGAAGCATAAGCAACATCGAAACAGACATTTTCATGAAATTAAGTTGGTTTATTTTATCTTTTACACTGCTAAAATATGAATAAATAGTTAATAATCAGTCCCGGTATTCTAAAGCCGGTTACCAATGACCGGTAACCAGCAACTGGTTTTTGCACTACCAAACATTATAATTAAATTTGCATTCAGTCCAGTATCTATGAAGAATAATAAGCTCTCATACCTGCTCTCTATACCGGCATTGATTGTTTTTGTTTCCGTATTTGTGGTTTACAGGCTGCTTAACGGGTTGAATGTGAAACCCACCGAAACCAGAACAGTGATCTTTATTCCGGAAGGTTCCAGCTACGCAATGGCAATTGACTCCTTAAAGGCAAATCTCAGGATTAAAAATATCAAGGTGCTGGAATGGGTTGCTGAACGAAAACACTATCCTTTACTTGTAAAACCTGGTCGTTATGTCTTTGACAGGAACTTAAGTTACCTGGAGCTGATAAACATTCTCAGATCAGGCAGACAGACACCCGTGAAGATAACATTTACAAATATCCGGACAATTAATGATCTCGCAGGAAAAGTCGGGGGACGAATTGAAGCTGATTCATCGGAGATAATCGCATTTCTTTCAGATCCTGCTAATTACAAAAGCGACGGGTTTGACAGGGAGAATGTCATATCAGTTTTCATCCCTGATACTTACGAATTCTTATGGAATACTTCTGCTCATGGTTTCTATTCGCGAATGCTGAAAGAGTACAGAAAATTCTGGAACGATGAACGGTTGGAAAAGGCAAAGGAAGAACATCTGAATCAGGTTGAAGTTTCCATTCTTGCCTCAATAATTGATGATGAAGTTGCCAAACCTGAAGAGAAACCGAAAATTGCCGGTGTTTATCTTAACAGGATCAGGAGAGGGATCCCATTGCAGGCATGCCCGACTATAAAGTTTGCATTGAATGATTTTACGATAACCAGAGTGCTGAAAAAATATCTCGTGGTTGAGTCGCCGTATAATACATATATTCATAATGGTTTTCCTCCGGGACCGATCGGATGCCCGACTGTTGAAGGGATAGATGCAGTACTGAACGCTGAAAAACATGATTATCTGTTCTTTGCTGCGAAGGCTGATTTTTCCGGTTATCATAATTTCTCCAGAACTCTGGCTGAACACAACAGGTATGCGGCTCTCTATCAGAAGGAGCTGAATAAAAGAAAAATATTCAGGTAATTCAGATTATTTCAACCTCGAGTTCGAGCAAGATGCTAAATTTTTCAAAGACAGAGAGCCTTATTTTTTCAGAAATATCAAAGATCTCTTTTCCCGTTGCTTTACCGTAATTCACCAGAACCAGTGCCTGCTTTTCATGAACACCGGCATCTCCGATCCTTTTTCCCTTCCATCCACACTTTTCTATCATCCATCCTGCGGCAAGTTTTATTGATCCGGGACGATCATTATAGCAAGGTAATCCCGGAAATATCTTCAAAAGTTTATCTGCCACAGCACTCTCAACAACAGGATTCTTGAAAAAGCTGCCGGCATTTCCAATAACTGCCGGATCAGGTAATTTGCTTCTCCTGATGTTTACCACTGCCTGCCGCATGTTTCTCAGAGAAGGCTCTCCAAGCTTCAATATTTCATCTTTTAAAGTACCGTAAGCGAGATCAGGTTCCGGATTGACTTTAAGTCGGAAATATACCCTTGTCACCAGAAAATTTCCTTTCTCACTATTTTTAAAGATGCTGTTCCTGTAACCGAATCCGCACTCATCATTTGAGAAAAAACGGATAGATCCGTCATGTGTCGAGATAGTTCTTACTTTTACGATTGTATCCTTCGCTTCAACACCATAAGCCCCGATGTTCTGAACCGGTGCAGCCCCGACGAGTCCGGGTATTAGCGAGAGATTCTCAAGTCCACCATAGCCTTTCGATACACTCCATTCAACCAGGTCGTCCCATAAAACTCCGGCCCCGGCTGAAATGATCGCAAATTCATCTGATACCTCTTCAGTTTTTATTCCCTTGAATCCAGGAACAATAATTGCCCCGTTATAATCGCCTGTAAACAAGAAATTGCTTCCGCCACCCATGATCAGAATTGGTCCTTTCAGATTGATTATACCGTTGAAAAGTGCCGCAGCCTCTTTTTCTGTCTTCACCTGAACAAGATATCTTGCTTTATAATCAAGGCCAAAACTGTTGTACTTCTTTAGCGAAATATTCCCGCGGATCAGCATCCTCTTTTTTTTGTAAAAATATACAAAGCTCAGGAATTATGGTATTCCGCTTCAGAATTGAGTATTTATTGTTAATTAATTAACAGTAGATCAGTATGTAACGTATAATATTTCTTTTTCCGGCAATTATCTATTACTTTGTATTAATCTTCTATTTAATGGAACTTCATTTCACAAAGAGGGAAGAATGGCGCGAGTGGCTTTCAAAGAATCATGCAACCGTTATGGAAGCATGGCTGGTATTCTATAAAAAACCATCCGGTAAACAGCGTATCCCATATAATGATGCAGTTGAAGAAGCCCTCTGCTTCGGATGGATAGACGGTAAGCTCAAAAGAGTAAATGATAATTACTATATTCAACGGTTTACACCAAGACGCCGCGATAGCATCTGGTCGGAAATAAATGTTTCCCGGGTAAAAAAGATGATCAGCGAAGGTCTGATGATGAAGCCTGGCCTTGATGCTTTTCAGGTGTACCTTGATAATCCCTCAATTATGGAGGTCAGAAATAGGGTAATGCCTGACATTCCGGAGGATCTCCTTAAAGAACTCAATAAAAATAAAACAGCCTCGAATAATTTTCAGAATTTTCCAGTCTCAATACGGAGACTATACCTTCAATGGCTGACCAATGCCAAAAGGGAGGAGACCTATTCACGGAGAATCAGAAAGATTCTCGAGCTTGCTGAAAAGAATATTAAAAACTCAATGTTATGAGATGCAACCAAGTGAAAAAAAACCATCCGTCGTATTTTCGGTAACCAATTGTATTTGCCACGATCAGCGTGTACAGAAAATGGCATCACTTGTAACCGGACTCGGGTGTAATGTGACTATAATCGGAAGAAGGTCTGGAAAATGTTGTGATATAAATGAGCTGAAAATAAGGGCAATACGGTTCAGAATGATCTTCAGGAGAGGATTCCTGTTTTATGGATTCTTCAATATACGTCTTTTTTTCAGCCTTCTTTTCAGAAAGAATGACCTGCTGGTGGCTGACGATCTCGATACCCTTTTACCGAATTATATCGTCTCAAAAATCAGAAGGATTCCTCTGGTCTACGATTCACATGAATATTTTACCGGGGTTCCTGAAATACAAAACAGGCCATTTGTGAAATGGGTCTGGAGAACCATTGAACGATCTGTTTTTCCTAACTTGTATAATGTTATAACAGTAAGTGATCCGATTGCTGAAAAGTATTTAAGTGAGTATGGGATAAGACCGATAACGGTGAGAAACTGCGCTGAGTCATCAAAAGGGATCAAGAGTTATACCCGTAAGGAACTTGGCATCGAGCAATCCCATCTGCTGGCAATAATTCAGGGCACTGGCATCAATGCTGACAGAGGAGGAGAGGAGCTCATCGAAGCTATTGGTATGACAAATGGAATTACCCTTCTCATAATTGGCTCCGGTGATCTGCTTCCCCTGCTGAAGTCGAAAGTTAAAGGCCTTAACTTACAGGACAGAGTGAGGTTTATTCCTGCTCTTTCATGGAAAGAAATGATGAGATACACGAGATCGGCAGATGCCGGATTAAGTCTTGATAAGGACACTAATCTGAATTACAGGTTCAGTCTTCCAAATAAACTATTTGACTATATTTCAGCCGGCATCCCGGTTATCGCAGGCTCTCTGCCGGAAGTGAAGAAGATTGTCGAGGAAAATGAATGCGGTATCATCATTTCTGACATTTCACCTCAGGAAATAAGCAACGCACTCATAAAGGTTCGGGACGATCATAAATATTTAAATAATCTTAAGAAGAACGCCATTCATGCTTCAGAAAAGCTGATATGGGACAAAGAAGCCGAAAAAGTAAGGAGTATATACAGTTCACTGTTGAAAATATGATTACTGTACGATCACACTATCATTTTTAAAACTAATCAAATTTTTCTGCACATTTTTTTTGAAAAATAAATATTATTTTGCAAGAGAATATTCACGCTCTTTCCCATTTTATAAATCCATTTTATGAAAAGCAATCGCCGCGATTTTCTAAAAAAAGCATCAATAGCCGGGGCCGGAACAGTAGCCGGCTCAATTCTGACAGGATTCAAATCAGACAAAGAAACCAAATCAAACCTTCAGGCAATTCTCAAATCGGCCAGACAATACCATTCCCAGCGATTCAATATGTCGGGTTATGCTGCTCCTTCAATACCTCTGGTCCGAATCGGTATAATTGGCCTCGGTGACCGTGGCAGTGATGCTGTTCAGCGTCTCTCATATATTGATGGTCTTGAGATAAGAGCTTTATGCGATAAAAGGGAAGTTTGCGTGAAGGAATCACAAAAATACCTTAAGAGCATCGGCAGACCTGCCGCAAAAGAGTTTTTCGGCGATGAAAACAGATGGAAGAAACTGGTAGAGCTTCCGGATCTCGACCTAATATATACTTGCACTCCCTGGATACTCCACACTCCGATTTCAGTCTATGCTATGGAAAATGGCAAACATGTTGCCTGCGAGGTTCCCATTGCCAGAACACTCGATGAAGCCTGGCAGCTTGTCGAGACTTCGGAAAAAACCAGAAAGCATTGCATGATGCTTGAAAACTGCTGTTACGATTTCTTTGAACTTCTGACTCTCAATATGGCACGGCAGGGAATGTTTGGCGATATCATTCATGGTGAGGGAGCATACATTCATAACTTGATGGGTTATAACTTCAAGAAGCCTCTCGATGATAAACAGGTCGACGGAGCGTATACCGACATGTGGCGTCTGAAGGAAAATGCATCCCGCAACGGCAACCTGTATCCGACTCACGGACTTGGGCCTATTTGTCAGGTAATGAATATCAACAGAGGCGACAGGATGGAATATCTTTCATCAATGTCAACCTTCGATTTTACTATGGGCAAACATGCGAATGAACTTGCCGCGACCGATCCATTCTTCAAGGAATTTGCAAACAGGAACTATCGTGGTAATACGAATACTACTCATATCATGACCCATCTCGGTAAAACGATTCTGGTCCAGCATGATGTTTCATCGACTCATCCGTATTCCAGGATACACCTTGTTAAAGGAACTGCGGGAATGGCGATAAAATATCCTAAGGAACTCATTGCTCTGAGTGAAGAATGGGCTAGCGATGAATTAATGAAAAAGATTAGCAACGAACATACACCGGAGATTGTTAAAAGGATAGGTGAGCAGGCTAAAGTAGTAGGCGGCCACGGAGGAATGGATTTCATCATGGACTGGCGGTTGATAGATTGCCTGAGGAATGGTCTTCCGCTCGACGAGGATGTTTATGACGGTGCTCTCTGGAGTTCAATAGCTCCTCTGAGTGAATGGTCTGTCGCTAACAGATCACAGTCGATAGACGTCCCCGATTTCACATGCGGCTCATGGAAAACCAACAAGCCTCACGGAATTAACCTTGAAACAGGTGGAACAACGCAGGTTCTGGAATTAAAAAAGGAAGCTGTTATGCCCTAATATCCTGACGCCTGTCCGTCCTTCCTCGATTCTGAAGCACCGAACCATACCTTGTTCTTATTGTCCCACATTATCGCCTGGTACCCTCCGTATCCTCCAAGGTCCCATTGTATTATATGGCCCATTGACATTAATTTCTGAATGACTTCTGTTCGGAAGCCGCTCTCAAGAAGAAGAATTCCGCCGTCAGTCATCTGCTGACCCGTAGGTTCTGAAGATCCGGTATGATGCATCCGCGGAGCATCGCCTGCCTCCTGAAGATTCATCTTAAAGTCAATTAGGTTAACGACGATCTGGACATGCCCCTGCGGCTGCATGTCACCACCCATTACTCCAAAGCTTACCCAGGGTCTTTTATCTTTTGTTATAAATGCAGGGATAATTGTCTGGAATGGTCTCTTTCCCGGGGCATAAACATTTGCATGGCCCTTCTCAAGACTGAACATCTCACCCCGGTCTTGCAACACAAAGCCGAGCCCGGTGGGACACATTCCTGATCCCATTCCCCTATAGTTGCTCTGGATCAGTGAGACGATATTTCCATATTTGTCAGCAACAGTAAGGTAAACCGTGTTTCCTCCCTCAAGCACTCCTGCATTATAAACTTTTGCAGCTTTCTGAGGGTCAATAAGTTTCCTTCGTTCAGCTGCATATTTCTTTGAAATAAGCTGTGTTACCGGAACAGATTGGAAGAGAGGATCAGTGTAATACCTGGCACGGTCCTCAAATGCCAGCTTCTTTGCTTCGGTGAAGAGGTGGATATATTCGGCTGAACCGAAGCCCATGGCAGCAATGTCGTATCCCTCAAGTATGTTAAGCATCTGCAGCACGGCTATTCCCTGACCATTTGGAGGAAGTTCCCAAACTTCATATCCCCGGTAGTTTGTGCTTACCGGTTCCACCCATTCGGAATGGTGACGTGAAAGATCGTCATAGGAGAGAAAGCCTCCCTGTTTCTTCATAAAGGCATCAATCTGACGGGCGATTGAGCCTCTGTAGAATTCATTTCTGCCTCCCTTGGCAATTTTCTCAAGAGTGTTTGCGAGGAGCGGATTTTTAAATATTTCGCCTTTTGAAGGTGCTTTTCCGCCAGGCATGTAAACCTCTTTGATATTAGGGTACTCCTTGAGTGTGCTTGTTTCCTTATCAAGATAGTAAGCTATAACTTCTGTTACCGGAAAGCCTTCGCGTGCATAGTTTATCGCAGGTTGCAATATATCCTTCATCGGCAGCCGGCCGAACATATCGTGAATTTCATACCATGCGTCGACACAACCTGGAACTGATACGGGAAGAGGGCCGTAGGAAGGAATAAACTCAAACCCGTTATCCTTGAAATACTCAAATTTGAGTGATCTTGGTGACCTGCCGCTGCCATTCAATCCGTAAAGCTTTCCTTTATCTGCACTCCATATCATAGCAAATAAATCGCCTCCGATACCTGCTCCTGTAGGTTCAACAACACCAAGAACAGCGTTTGCTGCAATTGCTGCATCTATAGCATTTCCACCTTTTTTCAGAATATCAAGCGCTACCTGTGTCGCAAGAGGCTGACTTGTTGCAGCCATTCCATTGCGGGCTATCACTTCGGACCTTGTCGCAAATTCGTGCCCGGTAACCCGGTCCTGCGGAATTGCAGTGACAAAACTACAGAATGCAATAAATAAGGACAAAATCCTTTTCATCGTGGTTCAGATTATAATACAAAGGTAAACAACCGGAGAGACTATTTTGCCATTGCCTTTGCTTTTAATTCAGCAGGCATCTTTTCGATAGCATAGCGCAGAGATGTTCTCGGCATGGTTGCTTTTTTTCTCATTACATAATTGAAGACCTCCTCCTGGTGTGCCTGACTTGCAGCCTTTAACATCCAGCCATAGCCTTTCTGCACCATATCGTCGGCATCGGAATGAAGAGTGTCAGCTATCTCGAATATATCTTCAAGGAAAAGACCCTTTCTTGCCGGAATTATCAGAGTGACTGCCGAGGCTCGCTTTACCCATCGGTTTTCTGACTTTGCCCATCTCTTCAGGCCTGAAAGGAATGAGGGATACATTTCAATGAATGTTCCCACTGTATGATTGCAAAGAGTATCGCACACCGCCCAGTTGGTCACATATGTATTTACCCATTTTTCAAATGTCATGAAGTCATCCGGAATGAACTGTTTTCTGATATTGTACGACCACATGCAGGCAATACCTGCTTCTTCCAAGAAACCCGACTGCCATAATTCTTCACATAAGGAAAATATCTCAGACTTTGTCTTAGCAGGCAGTGTTCTGTAATGGGACTTACTTATTTCAGTTAAAATAGCTGATTTAAGGCCGTAGATATTTACGCTTTCCTTAAAAAATTTCTCTCCCTGCAGTTTGGTCTTTTCATCTGCTTTGCTTCTCAGATCATTCTTAATTTTATCGATTATTTTGCTCATTTCGATTGTATTTCTCATACTGAATGTAATCTCAGGATGAGCAGCAATTGATGAATAACAGGCTATTTACAGGCTTTAAATGAGGTTCTGGTTTTTAATAAAAGATCTACCCAGATGAAGATCAGAAGGGGCAGGACTATTACAATTAGCTTGTTATAATTAAACGCATTGCTGAAATTAAAGTGTAAAGCTGAAAGGACTGCCCTTGTCATTCCGCATCCATAGCATTCTCTTCCTGTTATTAATTTATAAAGACAGATAGAGTGTTGTTTTTCCAGCCACTGGATTGGGATAATAAAAAGGAGAGCAGGAATTAAAAGAATCCCTGCTATCTTAATCTTTAGGTACAGTTTATTATTTTTTGACCAGTAAATTACCTTTTGCATCCTTGAAGCTTCCTACAATAATCATTATAAGGTCGACAAGTGCCCAGATACCACAACCACCCAAAGTCAGCAGCTGAACAATTGCTATACCGGTATGGCCAGTATAAAATCTGTGGATTCCAAATCCTCCGAGAAAAATACAAAGCAAAAGGGTAGTAAGCCAGTCTTTGCCTTCACCTGTTATCGGATTATCAGCTTTAAGGGCAACTCCGCATTTCATGCAAATTGTTGCTCCGGGTGCTGTTTCTGTTTTACAGTTGGGGCAAAATTTATTCCCTGCATTTGGTGGTGTTCCGCAAGCTACACACATAACAGCTTTTTCAGAAACTTCATTTCCGCAATTCCTGCAATACATAACTTAATTAGTTTTAATTATCCTACTCATAAGGCTTTTCGGTAACGCCCCGTTTACTGGTTTCTGGACTCCGGGTTAATCAGTTATTCAAAAAATGCTTTTTGAAAGATAATAAAAAATAATCTAGTTTACCTTTTTGTTAATGTGATTTTCCTTGATAACCAAAATTATTTTTCAGTTTTTGTTGAAATTGGCAGGCAAAGTTCAGAATTCAATAATTTTCTCCACCCTGTTCGATCTGAGATACTGTTTAAGGATCATCTGAACATCGTGATTGTCAGGTAAGGGCTTAATGCACTCATGAAGTGCCGAAAGACCGAAACCCATATCATTTATGTTAAAATACCCGTAACCGGAATACTTTCCATTGACCATTTTAACAGCGCATTTCTCTTCAGTTTCCCTGCCTTTGTCGATAATGAAAAAATTGCGACGGGCAAATACAAATTCTTCTATTGCCTGCGATGCCCGTTCATTGTACTTTTCAGGAGGTTCCTTCCCGAAGCAGGCTCCTTTACATATACCTACATGATACTGGAAACAGGGTCCGCCTGTTTCGTACAGACCTGAAAGCCCCTGGCACAGGTTATGAGCTGTTACAAGCGATTCAAGCTTGCTTTTGGCCTTTTCGCGTGAAGTCAGCAGCGACAGCGGCTCATCATCAGAGTTGGCAGGGCCATAACTGAAATTTATGTATCCGTTCCTGTCAGTGAAACTGAAAATCCCCCATTGAAACGACGACCTTTTCTGAGCCCTGTTATAGAAAGGCTTGTTTTCCTTTATCTCCAACGATTCCTTCAGAAGTGCAATGAGCTCGCTGCCAGTTATCTCCCAACTGATATCCGCTATCAGGTCGCGCATCTCCATTGCCCGGTTGGTAGTATTGTTCGACAAATGGGTATCTATCCTCTGCTTCAGATTCCTGCTCTTGCCAATATAAATGAGCTCCCCAGATTCGTCGTAAAAGTAATAGACCCCTGGTTCTTCTGGTATGGCTTCGACCTTTGCCGTATTAAGCTTCGGGTTAAGTTTTGATACCCGTGTATTTTTTATAAGGCTTGATCTCTGCCCGTTTATTTCCAGGTCTTTTTCGAGGATAATCTCAAAGAGCTTTACAGTGGCAAGGGCATCGCCTGCTGCCCTGTGACGTCCATTGATGACTATCTCAAGGTCCCTGCATATATTTCCAAGGCTATAGGAACGATGGCCGGGGATCAGTTTCCTGCTTAAAGCAACCGTGTCAAGCAAATTCCTCTTGTAATTGAACCCGAGCGATTTGAATTCCTGTCTTATAAAAGAATAATCGAACCTCGCATTATGGGCTACAAATGTCCTCCCTTCTGTAAGCTCGACAACTGTTTTTGCAATTTCAAAAAAACGGGGAGCATCCTCAACCATTTCGTTGGTGATTCCTGTCAGGTTGGTAATGAAATATGGAATATTTCTTTCAGGGTTTACTAGAGAGACAAATTCCCCAGTAATTCTTTCGCCATCGTGAAGATAAATTGCAATTTCGGTTATCTTTTCATTGCTTGCGCTGCCTCCTGTTGTTTCGATATCTATAATTGCGTACATAATTTCTGAGCCGTGCCTTTTGTACCACGAATATAAACAGAAATGAGGCAGTGTTGTTATTAGTTTGTATTTTTGTTGAAATGGAATCGGCATGAATGAGTGTTTCGGAAAGAAATTAATACTGAACGGGAGGATTGAATCAGCAGATATATTTGATAATTCGCTTGTTTACGAGGGAGATTCAATATACGAAGTAATTCGCATGGTCAAGGGAAGCCCTGTATTCTTTTACGACCATATGGAACGCCTTGCCACAAGCGCCTCTCTCCAGAAGAAAAAAATGCTTGCAGATGCGGACACCCTGAAAAAATATATTATACGCCTCTCAAAATCAGAAAGGAAAAAAGATATTAATCTTAAAATTGTATTCAATTATAATAAAGGTGAGGAAAATTACCTTATCTATTTCATCGAGCCTATTTACCCTACTGAGTATCAGTACAGGAACGGAGTTAAAGGTATTCTTTTCTATGCCGAGCGGAAAGACCCGGAATCTAAAGTTATCAATCATAAATTAAGGTCTTCAATCTTTCATAAGCTTATTCTTGAGGGGGGTTACGAAGCA
>Ga0224525_1000183_pt1 | contig 31467 bp, 26 predicted proteins | sample CFST100metaG_FD_179874 | JGI IMG/M metagenome (GOLD analysis project Ga0224525, IMG submission 179874) | Peat soil microbial communities from Stordalen Mire, Sweden - C.F.S.T100 | ecosystem: Environmental > Terrestrial > Soil > Wetlands > Peat | place: Sweden: Norrbotten County, Stordalen Mire...
CTGGCTGACCCATAAAATGAAAGACACTTCCATAGAAAAGATCCGTCCTATTGCACATTCAACGATTTTTGAGAACCATGAAAAATGTCTGATCGTTTCTGCGCTGACTCTCAGCCTGCTGGATTTCTTTGATCCCAGGAAGATCATTTTACTGATGGAATTCGTCAGTGAGCATGAGATGGAAGTCTATCAACGCGCACTTACGGGCCTTGGACTTGTATTGATCTGGTACGACCGGCGGATCAGTTTTTACCCGGAGATCATGGTGAGGCTTGATGAGATGAGCCAGGATGAAGGGATTCAGCAGGATATGGAAGCGTTGCTGCTTCAGTTGCTCATGGCCCAGGAAACAGAATCCATCGTAAAGGCATTTGAAGAAGAAGTACTTCCTGACATGAAGAAAATGATGCCGAAATTTGAGGATAAGCTTCAGTTGGATAAAATCTTCGGGGAAGAAGACCTTGAAGGAAAAAATCCTGACTGGAAAGAAATGATTGATGAGGTTCCCGGGCTTTTTGAAAGGATTGAAAAATTCACCCGGATGCAGATGGAGGGAGGTGATGTTTTCCTGAGCACTTTCTCCCAGCTGAAACGGTTTGACTTCTTCACCCGGATGAGTAACTGGTTTATTCCTTTCTATGCCGATCATGCCGACCTGAAAAATAATGTGAGTGACGATGAACAAATTTTCAGCCGGTTGCTGGAAGGCCTTGGAAGGGCTTTTTATCTCTGTAATTCCGATAAGTATTCTTTTGCACTGAATTTTAATGCAGTTCCGCCTCAACAACGATCGATGATCATTACCTATTTCGAAGCCGAACTTGAGCAAATGAAGGAGATGGCTTCAGAAGAAGATATCCTGAGCCCATCTGCAGCGTCGAATGCGATCTTTATCCAATATATCCAGGATCTTTACAGGTTCTTCAAACTCTATCCCTTCCACGATGAGTTTAACGATATCTTCCAGAAAAAAATCCGTTTCACGGAACTTTACTTCTACAAGACATTCTTTGAACGTGATAATTTTACTGCACGGCTTGCTTCATTCTATTTTGATAAAAACCATTACCCCGAGGCCATTGAAATAAATAAATATCTGGTTGAAAAAGAAGGACCAAAAGGTGAATATTATGAGAAGATCGGCTATTCATACCAGAAAATGGGTAACTTCCCCGAAGCCATTGAATTCTATAAAAAAGCAGAATTATTCGATAGCGACCGTCTCTGGATCCTGAAGAAACTAGGCTGGTGTTCCCTGAAGCTGAAAGATTTTGCCGGCGCCCTGAAGTATTTTGAAGGATGTGCACAGATCCAGCCTGACGACCTTACTATCCAAGCACAGATCGGCCAATGCCACCTGAGACTGAAAAATTTCGAAGAAGCGCTGAACAGTTATTTAAAAGTGCTTTACTTCCAACCCGGAAACCTTAAGGTACTTCGCCCGATCGCATACTGCCAGTTTGTTCTCGGGAAACTTGACCATGCTGAAGAATCCTACCGGAAGATCTTGTCAGGATCCGAATCACCCGGTCCGTTTGATCTGATGAATGCCGGGCATGTGTTGCTATGCCGGAATAAAAGAAAGGAAGCGCTCACCCTTTACAAGAAGAGCAAAACCGCCTTGTTTTTTGCAAATAATTCCTTCCAGGCAGCCTTTGAGGAAGATACCCCATACCTCCTGAAAAATGGGATCAATGGAGAGGACCTACCACTACTGATGGATTACCTGTTGTTCCAGGTTGAATGATATAAAAAATAGCGAAATGGCGAAAAGCGAAATAGCGAAATAAATCAGACTGAAATATGCCTACTTTTCCACTACCCGTATCGTCCAGAAGTCATCCGAAAGATTCTCTTCTTCAAGGTACTGATAAGGCATGGTAAAATAGCCTTTCAAACCCCATCCGGTACCCCAGCTGTTGCGTACGATAAAGCGGTTTTTTGTATCATCGTACCCAACGGCAACGACAGCATGACCGCCTTGTACGCCTTCGTTTTTCTTTGGCATATCCAACTTGCCGGTCTTGGCAACAGTTGCACTTTCAAATGCATCGTATACGGTAAACCCAAAAACGAATGGGTATCCTTCGGCAAGGCAACCTTTCATGGAGTTGATATCCCTCACCACGCGCTGATACGAACGGACCTGGTGTTTAAGCGCCTCTGAATAACATTTTGCGACCGGTTTTTTTGCAAATGCTTTGATGTCGTATTGCCACAAACTTTCCGGGCATACACCCTGTTTGTTCGCGGATTTAATGCCATCCCTGATCTGAGCGCCGTTATCGCTGTCAATGCTATGTTCGATGGCCCTTTCATTATAATAGATAAAAAGGCGTGACGGCATGAATTCAGAAATGTTTTGTTTCATCAATTCAAATTCGAATGCGGCCCCGATAGCATTGGCCGTGCAACTGCCCAGGTTACCCTGGTCATACACCGGCGGACAGGCTGACCTGAGGTCTACCTTTCCGGGTAATTTTCGAATAGCAGCCCGGGTAGCTGCATAGCTGAAGTCCCTGTGGTCGGGAAGATCCGGTTGCCAACCATAACGTGAATTCATCTTTTTCATAAAAATGATTTTTTAGGTTAATAAATACTTCTACCGGTATTTCAGGAAGACTGAATAGCGTCTAATAAATTAATACAAACGTACTCATAGATATTTAATTATGCAATAGATCATCGATATATAATTAAAATAAATAATAAAAAACGAAAGAATGTATTTTTTCAAGAAAATAGAAAAAATGCAACGACTTTAATCTTTCTTTCGCAGATAACCATTTTCTGACAATTTATATTATTTTTGTTTCTCATCCATGATAAAACAGTTGCATGAAAAAGTTTGTTCTTGTCCCAACCGATCTCACCGATGTGGCATCAAAAGCCGTTCATCAGGCAGCGATCATAGCAAAAAAAGCCGGCACCTCCATATCACTTCTGCATGTCCTTAATGAAAAATCACCCTCAAGGGAAGATGCGGAGAAACAATTAAAAAATGAAGCTAACCGTGTCAAAAAACTTACGGGTAAGGAATGTGAGATCCTTCTCAGAGAAGGTTCCATTTTCGAAGTGATTCCGCAGGTTACCTGCGATCACTGTTTTGACCTGATAGTGATCGGAACGCATGGCATGCATGGAATCATACAACATTTCATGGGTTCAAACATCCTGAAACTGGTCAGCAGGATTCATACTCCTGTCTTGGTCGTACAGAAGGATTCCCCGCTCATTGAGAACTTCCGCATAATCGTAATGCCAGTCAGCAGCCACCTGGATTTTCATAAACAGATTGATTCGGTACTGATCTTTACCGCACTTTTTGGTACGGAAGTGCATCTTTATTCCATCAATAAACCGGGTTATGAATGGCCCGAACAATTGCTGAAAAATATCGAAGATGCGAAAACCTCTTTTGAATCGAATGGTGTTCGCATGAAAAGGGTCAAAGAGGAACAGGAAGTTTTCGCTCAGGGATATGCAAAACAAACACTTCTCTATGCTGGTTCTGCCGGCGCCGACTTGATCTCAGTGATGTCCACTCCCTCTGATGACTATTACTACTTTGCTGCAGCCGACAAAGAAGCATTACTGCTGAATGAGTTACACCTACCGGTTTTGTGTACCGGTTGATTGCAGATGAATCGCTTTTTTCTTTTCTTCATGGAATAAATATAAATTCATTCTAAATAAAAAAAATAGATTCTCTTAAAAAAGTCATTTATCTACATACTTTCATTTTTACTTATATTTTTCTCATTTATCGACCGAACAAATGTTCAGACTGGAAAGCAAGATAAACACAAAAGGTGCTGAATTCCTCACAAACAGGGATGAATACCTTTCGATCCTTGGGAAGTTCAAAGAGACCCTGTCGAAAGTCAGGCAGGGTGGGCCTCCGCAGTCAGTGGCAAGGCACAAGGACCGGGGCAAACTGCTGGCCCGGGAACGGATCGATCTCCTGGTGGATAAGAATACGCCATTCATTGAATTGTCGACCCTGGCAGCTTATGACCTTTACAATAACGAATTTCCTTCTGCGGGGATTGTGACCGGGATCGGGGTGATCCATGGAAAGGAAACCATGATTATTGCCAATGATGCTACGGTTAAGGGTGGAACCTATGTTAAGGAAACCATTAAAAAGCATGTGAGGGCGCAGGAAATTGCAATGGAAAACCATCTTCCCTGCGTGTATCTTGTGGATTCAGGCGGTGTCTTTTTACCGGAGCAGGCAAATGTTTTTCCCGACAAATACGATTTTGGTCGATTCTTCTTCAACCAGGCAAGATTATCGGCCAAAGGGATTCCCCAGATTGCCGTGGTCATGGGATCCTGTACGGCAGGGGGTGCTTATGTTCCCGCTATGAGCGATGAAACGATCATCGTTAGGAACCAGGGAACCATTTTTATCGGAGGCCCGCCATTAGTGAAAGCAGCTACCGGAGAAGAAGTCACGGCTGAAGAACTGGGCGGCGCCGATGTCCACACATCGATCTCCGGCGTCGCCGACCACCTGGCAGAAAATGATGTCCATGCCATCCAGATCTGCAGAAACATCTTTGAATCCATACAACGCCACGACTATCAGCCACTGGAAACCATCCCTACGGAAGAACCCTGGTATGACCCGGAAGAACTATACGGCATCCTCCCGATCGACCTGAAGAAACCGGTGGATTCGCGGGAGATCGTTGCACGCATAGTGGATGGAAGCAAATTTCATGAATTCAAGGAACGGTATGCCCCTACCCTGGTCACCGGTTTTGCGCATATCATGGGCTACCCGGTAGGAATTCTTGCCAACAATGGCGTATTGTTCGGGGAAACTGCACTGAAAGGAGCTCATTTTGTACAACTCTGCACAAACCGTAACATTCCTATAATATTTCTTCAGAACATTACAGGATTTATTGTAGGAAAGGAATATGAACGCGGAGGAATTGCCCGCGATGGCGCAAAGTTCGTGCATGCTGTTGCCAATGCCGATGTTCCCAAGTTCACGATCATCTTCGGGGGATCGTTTGGCGCAGGGAATTATGCCATGGCCGGGAGAGCCTATGAGCCGCGGTTTTTGTTTATGTACCCGAATTCAAAGATATCCGTTATGGGAGGTGAACAGGCTGCAAATGTCCTGATCACTGTGAAAGAAGACCAACTGCATGCACAGGGTAAAACGTTATCCGGGGAAGAACGTGAAAAAATGCTGCAGACCATCCTGAAGAAATATGAAGATGAAGGATCTGCTTATTACAGTACTGCAAGGTTATGGGATGACGGCATCATTGATCCGACAGATACCCGGAAGATCCTCGGATTGGCCATTGCCATCTCACAGAACCGGAAATATGAAAAAACAACATACGGAGTATTCAGAATGTAGACTTATGAGAAAGTTTGAAACCCTGGAGACTGATCTGGATCATGGGATCTTAACCATTTCCCTGAACCGGCCTGAGATCCATAATGCCTTTAATAAAACCATGCTGGAGGAGCTGATCGAAATCTTTGAAGATATTGATAAACCGGAAATCCTGTGTGTCGTGCTGCGCGGAAAGGGTAAATCCTTCTGTGCGGGGGTTGATCTGCAATGGATGAAGACAGTCTCCACCAATAGCTATGATCAGAATTACAAGGAAAGCCTCCTTCTTTCAAAATGTTTTGAAATCATTTATACCTGCCCGAAGCCTACGATTGCCGTGGCACATGGTGCTATACTCGGTGGGGCAAACGGGCTTCTATCGGCCTGTGACCTGGCCTATTGCACCGACACTGCTGTTTTCTCATTAAGCGAAGTCAAGATAGGGATCATACCCGCTTGTATTTCCCCTTATGTTATCAAGCGTATCGGCGAGTATGGCGCACGGGAGCTCATGCTCACAGGACGCAGGATCAACGGGAAGGAAGCGGAAACATTCCGGTTGGTGAATAAATCGGTCGCCCTGGAACTACTCGAAGAAACCGTAGCCGAAACCATCGCAAATCTCCGCACCAGTGGCCCGAATGCCATGAACCAATGCAAGACACTCATCCACGAGGTCTGCAATCATCTTACGATGAAAGAAGCTTATGATTATACGGCCCGGATGATTGCCGATATCCGGGCCTCAGAAGAAGGCCAGGAAGGCATGAATGCTTTTCTTGAAAAACGAAAACCGAAGTGGGTACACTAAACTGACCGAATGACGAAGATTACAAAAATACTGGTTTCCAACCGTGGTGAAATCGCTGTCCGGATCATACGTACCGCAAGGAAAATGGGTATCGCCACCGTTGCTGTTTATGCAGAGGCCGACCGCAACTCTCTTCATGTCCGGGAAGCGGATGAAGCCCGATGTATAGGCGAAGTGGAACTCAGTGAAACCTACCTGAATATTTCAAAGATCATTGCTGTCACAAAGGAAACGGGGTGCGATGCCATTCACCCGGGTTACGGGTTCCTGGCAGAGAATCCGCTTTTCGTTGAGGCATGCGATGCTGCGGGGATCATCTTCATCGGCCCTTCTGCGGATGTCATGAGGGTCATGGGAAACAAGATCAAAGCCCGTGCCTTTGTAAAGAAAGCCGGTGTTCCTGTTACCGAAGGTCTGACCGGGAAACGGGAAACCCTGTTGCAAGCCAAAAGCAAGATCGGGTTTCCTGTTTTACTGAAGGCGGCTGCAGGCGGCGGTGGAAAAGGAATGCAGATCGTTCACGAGGAAAAAGAACTGGAAGAAGCACTTGAATCAACCAGCAGGCAGGCGCTGGCCTACTTTGGCGACGACACCATCTACCTTGAAAAATACCTGGATGAACCCCGTCACATTGAATTTCAGATCCTCGGAGATAACTATGGAAATGTGATCCACCTCTTTGAACGGGAATGTTCTATCCAGCGGCGGTACCAGAAGATCATCGAAGAATCGCCCTCTCCTACCCTGACACCGGAATTACGGGAAAAGATGGGAGCAGCAGCAGTGAGGATAGGGAAAAAGATCGGATATACCAATGCGGGTACCATTGAATTCCTGGTTGACAAGGAATTGAATTTTTATTTCCTGGAGATGAATACCCGTATCCAGGTGGAACACCCGGTAACGGAAATGGTGACAGGTACCGACATGGTAGAAGAGCAGATCAGGATTGCAGATGGACATTCTCTGCGCCTGAAGCAGGAAACACTCAGACAGAACGGCCATGCCATTGAATGCAGGATATATGCTGAAGATCCGGAACATGATTTCAGGCCATCCCCCGGAAAAATGACCTTATACAGGGAACCGGTAATGGATCATATCCGTATCGATAAAGGAATCACTGCAGATACTGAGATTACCAGCTCCTATGACCCGATGATCTGCAAACTGGTTTCCTGGGGAAACGACCGGGAAGAGGCACGTAGACGCATGACCGAAGCCCTCCGTGAATATGTGATTCATGGGATCCGGACAAATATCGCCTATCTTTCCAGGCTGCTTGCCAGTCGGGCATTCATCACAAATTCCATTTCCACAAAATTCTGCGACGAACATACCCCTGAACTTATTACTGAGATCCTCAAGGATCGTAAACGGATTCCGGCTCATCTCCCGCTGATCGGTTACCTGCTTTACAGCCTTGGAATCAGGAACAATAGAGAAACCCTGAAGGGTAATCCGGCCGGTATTTGGAATGCGATAGGATATTGGAGAGAACAGATGAAGATCAGGATAAAATCAGGAGAGCAGGAGCATACGGTCGTGATTGCCCTCTCTCAAGACCCAAGGTATAAGTTTGTTATCGGCGATGAGATTTTCCCGATCGAACAACTGCATGAAGAAACATTTACGTTGACTTTCTCTCTTAACGGAATCAGTTATCAGGTATATGTCTCGGGAGATACAAAAGGTATGGGATCTGTTAGTTTCGAAGGGCATATTTTCGAAATGCAGCGGCAGGATTTTCTTCCTGAATCAGTGTTGCCCGTACGGTTTGAATCTTCAGATCACAGCAATGAAGTTTATTCACCCATGCCGGGGAAAGTCATTAAACTGTTTGTGAATGCCGGAGAGAAGGTAAGCAGAGGGGATGTGCTCCTCATCATCGAAGCCATGAAAATGGAAAACTCTATCATTTCTCCTGCAGATGGCATTGTGGAAAGGATCAATGTAATCCTTAACGACCGTATTGATCCGGGCAAAGCATTGATCCTTCTTAAAAAAAATGAAGATTGAAATAAACAACGAATAATCATATATGAACAAGGTTGTAAAAGATGCGAATGAAGCCATCCGTGGGATCACGGATAACATGACGGTACTGTTCGGGGGATTCGGCCTGTGCGGAATCCCGGAAAACTGTATCAAAGCATTGGCTGGTACGAACATCACGGGTTTGACCTGTATCTCAAATAATGCAGGCGTGGATAATTTCGGGCTGGGTATTCTCCTGGCCAAGCATCAGATGAAAAAGATGATGGCTTCGTATGTCGGGGAGAACAAAGAGTTCGAGCGCCAATTGCTTAGCGGGGAACTTGAAGTGGAACTGATCCCCCAGGGAACGCTGGCAGAAAGGATCCGTTCCGGAGGCGCCGGAATCCCTGCATTTTACGTACCGGCCGGTTATGGAACGGAAGTTCAGGGGAACAAAGAGGTGCGAGAATTTAATGGAAAAATGCACCTCATGGAAATGGGAATTACAGCCGATTTTGCCATCGTAAAGGCAAAGTATGGAGACACCCGCGGAAACCTCATCTACAATAAAACAGCAAACAATTTTAACCAGGCAATAGCGACGGGAGGAAAGATAACCATTGCAGAAGTGGAAGAACTTGTTCCCTTTGGTACGCTTGATCCAAATCACATTCATACGCCGGGAATCTATGTTCAGCGGATCTTTCAGGGGACGGATTACGAGAAGCGAATTGAATTCAGAATGACACGTCAATAATGGAGGATCGAGAATCGTAAATTTTAAATCGTAAATCGTAAATAAATTATTATATGGCACTCGATAAAGATGGAATTGCCCGAAGGATAGCAAAAGAGTTAAAAGACGGATTCTATGTTAATCTTGGGATCGGGATTCCTACACTCGTTGCAAATTATATCCCGGAAGGTATGGAGGTCATTCTCCAGTCGGAAAACGGCTTATTGGGAATCGGACCATTCCCTGGCGAGGAGGAACTTGATCCCGACCTGATCAATGCGGGAAAGCAAACGATCACGGCCATGCCGGGAGCCGCCTTTTTTGATTCCTCCGCCAGTTTCGCGATGATCCGCGGAGGGCATATAGACCTTACAGTTCTGGGCGCATTTGAAGTCTCGGAAAAGGGAGATATTGCCAGCTGGAAGATCCCCGGAAAACTGGTGAAGGGCATGGGTGGCGCCATGGACCTGGTAGCTTCTGCAAAGAACATCATCGTTGCAACTACCCATACAGATAAGGACGGAAAATCAAAACTCCTCAAGCAATGCACCCTGCCGTTAACCGGTGTAAATTGTGTCAGACGAATCATTACAGACCTGGCGGTTGTGGATATCACCGAAGACGGGTATAAACTGGTGGAAAGAGCCCCGGGGGTGAGTGTTGAAGAGATCCGGGCAGCCACAGAAGGAAACCTGGTCGTGGAGGGAGAGATCCCCGAAATGGAACAATAATATTAATAGAAAGACTATGAATTATCCAAAAAAAGTCACTATTGGAGATATAACGGTGAGGGATGGATTTCAGCATGAAGAAACCTTCATCCCGACGGAAGCGAAAGTATGGCTTGCGGAGCAATTGATACTGGCAGGATTCCGGCACATTGAAGTTACAAACCTGGGAAATCCGCAGGGAATGCCCCAATTCAGGGATGCCGATACAGTACTGAAAAGCCTGCGGTCAAGTAAAATAATTGCCGACAAGATGGGTCAAGTCTCCCTCACCGCGATCACCATCCGGGAAAAGGCCATTGAACGGGCGATCCAGGCAAAGAAAGACGGATTTGGCCCCGACCGGATCCTGCTGATGGTTTCAACCAGCGAATCCCATCATAGAAAAAATTCAGGGATAAGTTTGGATGAATACTGGAAAATGGCAGAAAAGTATATCCCCCTGGCACATGATGCCGGATTAAAGGTGAACGGCACGGTTAGCACCATCTGGGGTTGCCCGATTGAAGGCCCAACCGAGATGACAAAAGCGATCGAATTTGCAAAGCGCTGGTTTACTATCGGTGCCAATGATGTGGAACATGCAGATCACGATGGGTCTGCATCTCCCGACAGGGTTTACCGGTATTATTCCATGCTCCTGGATGCCATCCCAAAACCGGAAAAACAGATTGTCCATTTTCATACCACCAGGGGATGGGGACTTGCAAATGTACTGGCTGCTTTACAAGCAGGGATGATCAATTACGAATCCACTATGGGAGGAATCGGGGGACAGCCTGCAAATTTCGTAAGCGGCGTCCCGGTGGCCGGAACAGGAAGCTATTATTACAAGGATCCGAATATTACAGGATTGAATTCAACGGAAGATATGGTAGTGATGATGGATGAAATGGGCATCGATACGGGCGTGGATGTGGATAAAGTACTGGAGATCGGTACCATAGTAGAAAAGATTGTTGGAAGACGGCTCCGTTCCGAATCCATACGGAATGGAAGAATACCAAAATCCATGACCAGAAATAAATAAAAATGAAAATCATTGAATCGCCCCGTGAGAGCATGCAAGGTTTACCCTATTCTATACCAACAGAGAAAAAGGTCAGGTATATCCAACAGCTATTAAAGATCGGTTTCGACACGGTGGAAGTGGGAAGTATTGTTTCCCGGAAACTGTTACCACAGATGGCCGATACCATGGAAGTAATACGAAAGGCCGATTTTTCCGGCACCCGGTCGAACCGGATGGTGCTGGTAGTAAATAAAAAGGGAGCTGAGATCATTTCGGATGTGAAGGAAATCACCCATATATCTTACCCGCATTCCATCTCTCCAACATTTCTGAAGAAGAACCTGAATTCAACCACTGAACAATCCCTGGAAACCGTCAGTGAGATTGCGAATCTATGTGATAAATCGGGGAAACAACTCGTCATATATATCTCCATGGCGTTTGGAAATCCATACGGAGATACCTGGAATATGGAAATTTTAAAGGAAGGAATCCAGATACTGAAGAAAATCGGAGTAAAAATAATTCCACTTTCAAATGTGGCCATTGAGATCGACCATCAGCTCATCAGAGAGATCTTCTCACTGCTGATCCCGGAATTTCCATCGATCGAATTGGGGCTTCATCTTCATACTACGAATAAAGACTGGCAGGAGAATGTCCTGGCTGCATATGAAAGCGGGTGCAGGAGGTTTGATTCGGTGATTAATGGATATGGTGGTTGCCCGATGACCGGGAAGGAGATGCTTGGAAACCTCAAAACCGAGAACCTGGTTGAATTTGCCGGTGACCATGGCTTGGCAGGAAACATTGATTCTGATGCCTTGAAGGAGGCATCTAGATTAGTTGTATTAACATTTGTTGAACCGGTTTCGTTTTCTCCGGATTTAAAACATAAATAATAAGAAGTAGAACGTTCTTAAACCAACCTTATGTACCTCAGCGAAGAACATGAAATGATCCGGAAGACCGTACGGGATTTTGCAGAACGCGAAATCAAACCGGTAGCCAAGGACCTGGATGAGAAAGCCGAATTTTCCATTCCCCTGACAAAACGGATGGGAGAACTGGGCCTGTTCGGACTGCGAACTGCCACAGAGTATGGCGGGCTTGATATGGACACACTTGCCTATGTGATTGCCGTGGAAGAGCTTGCCAGGATTGACAGTTCGCAGGCGGCCACGCTTGCAGCCCATATTTCACTGGGGATAGGGCCGATCATGAATTATGGTACCGAAGAACAGAAAAAAAAGTATCTGCCGATGCTGTCGACCGGCGAAGCCACATGGGCATTCGGGCTTACCGAACCGGAAGCCGGCAGCGATTCGCGCAATACCAAGTCCTCTGCATGTCTTGACAACGGTTACTGGATCATCAATGGCTCCAAGACTTTTATTACGAATGGATCCTCATCCATCAACAAAGGTGCAACCGTCCAGGTTTTGACAGGGAACGAGAATGGTCAGAAGGAATTCTCTACGATCCTTGTCGATGCCGATACTCCAGGGTTCAAGCGTGTTACCATGCATGGGAAGATGATGTGGAGAGCATCGGATACGGCGCAACTGTTTTTTGAAGATTGCAGGGTTCCCGAATCCAACCTGCTCGGCACCCGTGGCGAAGGTTCGCGGATCATGCTGAATACCCTCGACAGCGGACGGCTTGCTATTGGCGCGATGGGCCTGGGACTTGCGCAAGGCGCCTTCGAAATGGCCATGAAATATGCAAAGACACGGAAACAGTTTGGCAAGCCCATTGCCCAATTCCAGGTCATTGCATTCAAACTGGCTGACATGGCTACCAAGATCGAACTGGCAAGAAACCTGCTTTACAAAGGCGCCTGGCTGAAGTCAAACCAACAACCTTTTGCAAAAGAAGCTGCCATGGCAAAGTTGTATTGCTCAGAGATTGCAAAGGAAGTAGCCGATGAAGCCGTTCAGATTCATGGAGGTTACGGGCTGATGAAAGATTATGATATTGAACGCTTTTACCGTGATCAACGCCTTTTGCAGATCGGCGAAGGAACCTCCGAAATCCAGCGGCTGATTATTTCGAGATACTTAGGCTGCTATGATTAGCTGATGAACTGGCGAGTTGACGAGTTGGCGAGTTTTTTTGAAGCTCTGTTGCTTTTATGGCTAGTTGAAAATTGCTTTGCTTTGTGACTCTGTAACTTTGTGACTTTTATCCAGTATCCAGCATCAAAAACCTGATAACTAATTTATGAAAAAAGAAATTACATGTTCGGTCTGTGGAAAGGATTTCCCCGAAATAAGTATGATCTCAGGGTATGGTATACACCATGAAATTGAACGACTGATCCGGGCTGAACACCCTGACTGGAACGACAGTTGTTTCATCTGTGAAAATGATTTCAGCAAATACCGCAAGGACTATATTCTGAGCCTCATCACTGAAGAACGGGGGAAGATCGAGAAGCTGGAAGAGGAAGTGGTGAACAGCATTCATGAGAGCGATTTGCTTTCAAAAAACATCAATACATCCTACTCAGCAGAAACCAGTGTGGGGGCAAAAATATCGGATAAAGTTGCCAAATTCGGCGGAAGCTGGAAATTCATTATCACCTTTTTCCTGATCCTGATCCTATGGATTATTATCAATTCCATTGTTCTTCTCACCAAAATCTTCGATCCCTATCCTTTTATCCTGCTTAACCTGATCCTTTCCTGTATCGCAGCCATCCAGGCACCCATTATCATGATGAGCCAGAATCGCCAGGAAGCAAAAGACCGGATCCGTTCTGAAAATGATTACAAAGTGAACCTGAAAGCAGAGATTGAGATTAGGACCCTGCATGAAAAGATCGACCACCTGCTGCTTGATCAGTGGTCACGTATGATGCAGATCCAGCAGGTTCAGCTTGACATGCTGGAAGAATTGCAGAAAAATATGCACAATGGAAATAAGAAGGCCAGGAAGGCCGAAGATGATCAAACCGCAAGTGCTAATACTTAATTTTGTAAAAAAACACCATGCCACACATTGTGATCCTTTCAGCCAGCGTGCATACGGGGAGAAAAAGTCACCGTGTTGCCCTGTTTCTTAAAAGGCTTATTGAGAAAATAAACCTGGCGACAATTGAAATCATTGACCTGAAAGAATTGCTTTGGTATATGGAAGTAAAATGTCGAATGGAGGAAAAGGCATGAAGAACAACCCTGCAACTGATCCTGGTCCGGATTTCAGCGACCGCCTTACTTTCGAACCCTTGTCGAAAATCAATTGGGATGAATTTGTCACTTTGTTTGGCGAACGTGGCGCTTGTGGAAACTGTTGGTGCCAGGCCTATCGTCTTCCGAAAACCGAGTTTGATGACGGCAAGAAGAATGACGGGAATAAAATGAAGATGAAGGACCTCGTCTGGAACAACCGTCCAACGGGAATTCTTGCATTTTATAAAGGGGAAGCAATTGCCTGGTGTGCCCTGGCGCCGAGGGAAGATTTCCTCAGGCTGGAACGGTCGAGGGTTCACAAGCGGATCGACGGGTTACCGGTCTGGTCGATCACCTGCTTCTTTATCAAGAAAAAGTACAGGATGAAGGGCATTTCCCAGATCATGCTTAAGGCAGTGATTGATCATGCAAGGAAAAACGGCATCTCTATCTTAGAGGCTTACCCTCTGAAACCAATATCAGGGAAGCTTCCTGATGCCTTTGCCTGGATTGGGTTGTACAGCACATTTGAAAAGGCCGGCTTCAGGATCGTAGATCATACCTCCAAGAACCGGCCAATGGTAAGATATTATATTGACCGGGATTAGTCGTCAATCTGAAAGGATTCTTTCATCCTTACTCCCTTCTCCGTCTCAATCACTGTACAGCACTCATGGTAGAGATCATGCTCAAAAAACAGGATATACTCATTCTTAGCCGCTTCTTTAAGGAATTTTTCCTTCTCCTCCAGGGTGATCAGCGGACGGGTATCATAACTCATGATGTAAGGCAGGGGAATATGTGCTGCGGAAGGCAGGACATCAGCCATAAAGACCACGGTTGAGTCTTTATAATGAACGAAAGGTATTAGTTGCCCATCGGTGTGACCATAAAACATGCGGGTGCAAATTCCCGGGAACAATTCGCAATCCTGGTCGATCAGTTGCAGTTTCGCTTTTTCCTTAATAGGAAGAATATTTTCTTTCAGGAAGGATGCTTTTTCACGATTGTTCGGGCGGGTTGCCCAATCCCATTGCTTCCGGCTGATATAGTAGGTCGCATTTTTAAATGTTGCAATATAATCCGTCTTATCAGCATTCCAACGTATGGCATCACCGCAATGGTCGAAATGGAGGTGAGTCAGGATCACATCGGTGATATCATCAACCGTAAAACCAAATAATGAAAGAGATTTGTCAAGACTTGCGTCCCCATTCAGAAAATAATTTGCAAAGAATTTTTCAGGCTGCTTTTTCCCGATCCCGGTATCGATGAGGATTTTCCGGTTGCCATCAACCACCAGCAGACACCGCATGATCCAGTTGCAGAGGTTGTTCTCATCGCAGGGATACAACTTGTTCCACATCACCTTCGGCACAACGCCGAACATCGCGCCACCGTCAAGTTTTAGGTTGCCGGTATTTATTGAGTAAAGTTCCATGTCAATTTACGATTTACAATTTTAGATTTTCGAATGAATTTACGATTTTAGATTTCAGATGATGGTTGAAAATATTTTCTGAATGTTATTACAGACAAAAAAATCGTCAATCGTAAATCTAAAATTCAATCTGAAATCGAAAATCTAAAATCATAAATAGTCTTTTTCATTCTTCATTAACTATAGGTCTTAACCATTATCTCTCCCTTGATCACCCTCACTGCATTCGCTGCCATGGCTTTGATCTCGTTATCGCCAGCATAGATGAAGGTTGGTGCGAATTTTTCAACATGGTCGAGGATGAATCGTATGATAAAATCGTTGTGAGCCAGTTCTCCCGTGATCAGGATGGCATCCACTTCACCTTTCAGCACAGCATACATCTCGCCAATGCATTTGGCAACCTGGTAGGCCATCGCTTCCAGCACCAGTTTTGCGCGTTCCTCCCCGTTCTTAATGCGGGTCTCGATCTCATTCATGCTGGTGGTCCCGAGCAAGCCATTCAGCCCTCCGCAATGTGTGATGAGACATTCGATCTGTTCTTTGGTTTTTGTACCGCTGAAACATAATTCCACCACATCTCCTAGCGGTAGCGTTCCGGCCCTTACCAGCGAGAATGGTCCGTCACCGGCAAATCCCTGGTTTACGTCGATTACCCTTCCCTTGCGGTGAGCGCCAACGGTGGTGCCGTTTCCCATGTGGACAATGATCAGGTTCAGATCTTCATATTTCAGTTTATAGGTCTCTGCATGGAGGTTTCCGACGGCTTTCTGGTTCAGGGCATGAAAGATCGATTTTCTCAGGATTCCCGGGGCTCCTGTGATCCTGGCAATCTCCTCGAGTTCATCCACAACGGTAGGATCCGCGATCATAGCCTTGGCGCCAGGGATCTCGGCTGCTACAGCAGCGGCAAGAAGCCCGCCGATGTTGATAATATCCTCTCCCACAGTACTATGGATAAGGTCGTGCTTCAATTGTTCATTGACTTCATATACCCCTGATTGAACCGGATGCACGAGTCCGCCACGGGAAATCACAACCCTGACATCCTCCAGTGAAAAATGATTATTTGTCAATTCTTTCAGAACGATATCCTTGCGGAATGTAACCTGGTCATAAATGCTGTCGAAGCCGGCCATTTCTTCTCTGGTATGCTTCCGGCCGATCATGTATCGCAATTTGTAATTATCATACACCGCGATCTGTGTTTCCTGGTCTTTGGGATTAACAACAAGGATGTTGAAAGTCGTCATAGCAATTGCATATTTTGGTTCTACATATTTCTCCTGTACTGCCCGCCAACTTCAAACAGTGCAGCAGTGATCTGCCCGATAGAACAGTATTTTGTTGCTTCCATCAGCGCTTCAAATATATTGTGATTTTGTGTTGAAGCCTTCTTTAATTTCGCAATGCTTTTCTTTGATTCTTCAGGATAGGCCTTGTGCAGCTGGTCGAGCATTTCGATCTGGTATTCTTTTTCTTTTTCTGTTGCCCGGATCACTTCGCCCGGTATAACGGTAGGGGAACCTTTGCTGGAAAGGAAGGTATTCACTCCCATTATGGGAAGGTTCCCGGAATTTTTCAGGTTTTCATAATAGAGGGATTCTTCCTGGATCTTTCCCCGCTGGTACATGGTCTCCATGGCGCCTAGCACTCCTCCCCTTTCGGAAATGCGCTCAAATTCAATCAGAACGGCCTCCTCTACGAGGTCGGTCAGTTCTTCGATAATGAACGATCCCTGAAGGGGATTCTGGTTTTTTGCCAGCCCCAGTTCATGGTTGATGATCATCTGTATAGCCATGGCACGGCGCACCGATCCTTCGGTAGGCGTTGTGATGGCTTCATCATGGGCATTGGTATGAAGTGAGTTGCAATTGTCGTATATGGCATACAGCGCTTGCAGCGTGGTCCGGATATCGTTGAAATCGATCTCCTGTGCATGCAATGAGCGTCCCGAAGTCTGGATATGATATTTAAGCATCTGCGAACGTTCATCCGCTTTGTACTTGTATTTCATGGCCTTCGACCAGATCAGCCGGGCCACACGCCCGATGACCGAATACTCCGGATCTATTCCATTGGAAAAGAAAAAGGAGAGATTTGGCGCAAACTTATTTACATCCATCCCCCTCGATGCATAATACTCCACATAAGTAAATCCGTTGGACAGCGTGAATGCAAGCTGGCTGATGGGATTGGCGCCGGCTTCGGCTATATGATATCCGGAGATCGATACCGAATAAAAATTCCTGATATGATGATCGATAAAATATTCCTGAATATCACCCATCATCTTCAGGGCGAAATCGGTAGAAAAAATACACGTGTTCTGCGCCTGGTCTTCTTTCAGGATATCTGCCTGTACCGTTCCCCTGACTTTACTGATGGTCTCTGCCCGGATCATTTCATAAACTTCTGCAGGCAAAACCTGGTCGCCGGTGACACCCAGTAACAGCAATCCCAGGCCGTCATTCCCTTTAGGAAGTTCGCCCTGGTATGAAGGTTTTTTTGTTCCTTTCTTTTTGAAGATGGACTTTATTTTATTTTCCGTCTCTTCAACCAATCCGTTTTCTTTCAAATAAATCTCGCATTGCTGATCGATGACGGCATTCATGAAATAGCCGACCATAGCAGGTGCCGGACCGTTGATGGTCATCGACACCGAAGTATTCGGGTGAAGGAGGTTGAACCCGGAATAGAGTTTTTTTGCATCGTCGAGGCAGGCAATTGAAACTCCCGAATTCCCAATCTTTCCATAAATATCGGGTCGCCGGCCGGGATCATGCCCATATAGTGTTACCGAATCATAGGCAGTGGAGAGTCGCACCGATGACATCCCGGAAGAAAGGTAATGAAACCGTTTATTGGTCCGCTCCGGGCCGCCTTCGCCTGCAAACATTCGGGTTGGATCTTCCTCCTGGCGTTTGAAAGGAAAAACCCCTGCAGCATAAGGGAATTCACCGGGAACATTTTCTTTCAGGTTCCACTTCAGGATGTCGCCCCAGGCCGTATAGCGCGGAAGTGAGATTTTTGGTATCTTCAGGTGGGATAATGATTCGGTATGGGTTTCCACTTGAATATCTTTCCCCCGGACTTTATAAACATAGGTATCTTCCTTGTACGACCGGATCTTCTCCTCCCAGTTTTTCAGGATTTCCTGGTTTGAAGGATCTAATTTTCTAAATGTTTCCTCGTACAGAAGATGAAGTTCCAGCATGGTCCCGGTACGGTTACCGGCTTCGGAAGATCCTTCCGCCAGCGGGATTTCAGGGGTATGACGGATCGCTTCAATGGTCTGGTTGATAGCATAAAGTTGTTGGGCAAGGCCGGACTGATCTTCCACCCATTGATTGTAATTCCGGATGGTTTCTGCGATCTCGGCAAGATAGCGGGTTCGTGAAGGAGGAATGATGAAGATCTTTTCTGCCCTTTCATCCCTGCCTTTAAAATGGCTTGCCAGCATTGCTCCTGTCTTTTCATGTATCTTTAAGATCAGGGCTTTGTAAAGATCATTAACGCCCGGGTCGTTGAATTGCGAAGCCGTGGTTCCATAAACAGGCATACTTTCCGGATCGGCTGAAAAAAGCTTATGGTTGCGCTGGAATTGCTTCTTGACATCTCGAAGTGCATCAAGCGATCCGCGCTTGTCGAATTTGTTGATCGAAACGAGGTCGGCAAAATCGAGCATATCGATCTTCTCCAGCTGGCTGGCAGCGCCATATTCCGGTGTCATGACATACATTGTAAGATCGCTGTGATCCACAATTTCCGTATCGGATTGGCCAATCCCGGATGTTTCCACGATCACCAGGTCGTAAGCTGCTGCTTTCAGGATGTTGATCGCGTCTTTTACATATTTTGACAAGGCAAGGTTCGATTGGCGGGTGGCCAGCGAGCGCATATAGACCCTCGGGTTGAAAATCGAATTCATGCGGATACGGTCGCCAAGCAATGCCCCGCCCGTTTTGCGTTTCGTTGGATCGATGGAGATGATGCCCAGGGTTTTATCAGGGAAATCGAAGAGAAACCTTCGCACGATCTCATCCACCAGAGATGACTTTCCCGCTCCTCCGGTTCCTGTGATACCCAGGACAGGAATCCTACTTTTTGCAGCAAGCTTTTCAATCTTTTCAAGTACCGGTTTTGCTTCTTCCGGGAAGTTCTCTGCTGCTGTGATCAGGTTTGCAATGATCCTGTTTTCTTTTTTATGAAGATCATGATTGAGCGATGAATTTATCTTCCCCAGAGGGAAATCAGATAGTTCCAGTAATTCGTTGATCATCCCCTGCAGACTCATTTTCCGGCCGTCGTCGGGAGAGTATATCCGCGTGATGCCGTATTCATGAAGTTCCTGGATCTCATGCGGCAGGATAACCCCTCCTCCACCGGCAAATATCCGGATATGGGAACATCCTCTTTCCTTCAGGAGGTCATACATGTATTTGAAATATTCCATGTGCCCGCCCTGGTAGGAGGTCATGGCAATGGCCTGTACATCTTCCTGGATGGCACATTCAACCACTTCCTGCACCGACCGGTCATGGCCAAGGTGGATCACTTCAGCACCGCTTGCCTGGAGGATCCTCCGCATGATATTGATCGCTGCATCATGCCCGTCGAAAAGAGAGGCTGCAGTTACAATGCGGATATGATTTTTAAGCTGATAACTTTCAGGTACCTGCATCCACGGAAAGTTTAATCATTCATGATAGCCCTGGAGATGATGATCTGCTGGATCTCGGAGGTCCCTTCATAGATCTGGGTCAGCTTGGCTTCGCGCATCAGCCGTTCCACATGATATTCTTTTACATACCCGTATCCTCCGTGGATCTGCACGGCTTCGGTGGTAACATACATTGCGGTTTCAGCGGCATAATACTTGGCCATGGCGCTGGCTGTCCCATAGGGTTGATCCTGGTCTTTCAACCAGGCGGCCTTCAGGCAGAAAAAACGTGCGGCTTCAATGCGTGTATGCATTTCTGCCAGCTTAAAGGCAATGGCCTGATGATTGATAATCTCTGTTCCGAATGCTTTTCTTTCTTTGGCATATTTTAATGCGCGTTCATAGGCCCCGGATGCGATACCCAATGCCTGGGCAGCAATCCCGATGCGCCCTCCTTCGAGGGTTTTCATAGCGAACTTAAATCCAAAACCATCTTCGCCCAGACGGTTCTCTTTCGGGACTTTCACATCCGTAAACATCACCGAATGAGTATCGGAACTCCGCATGCCCATTTTATCTTCATGGGGACCCAGCGAAATTCCCGGTGAATGCCGGTCGACGATCAATGCATTGATCCCTTTATGTCCTTTTTCAGGATAAGTCTGCGCGATCAGCACATAGGTAGAGGCTGAATTCCCGTTTGTGATCCAGTTTTTTGTGCCGTTCACAAGATAGTGGTCCCCCATGTCAACAGCCATTGTTTTTTGGGAAGTGGCATCCGATCCTGCATTCGGTTCAGATAAAAGAAATGCACCGGTCATTTCGCCACGTGCCAGCGGCTTCAGGAACCGTTCCTTCTGATCCGCTGTGCCAAATGCTTCGATACCATAACAAACTAATGAATTGTTTACGGACATGATCACGGAGACAGAAGCGTCGATTTTTGAAATTTCTTCCATGGCCAGCACATAGGAGATGGTATCCATCCCTCCCCCGTCATATCGCGTATCGACAAGCATTCCCATAAAACCCAGTTCTGCCAGCGCTTTTATGTGGTGTGTCGGGTACTCGGCTTTTGCATCCCTTTCGAGGACATCCTTTATCAGTTCTCGCTGTGCATAATCCCTGGCCGATTGTCGGATCATTTTTTGTTCTTCTGTGAATTCGAAATCCATAATCAATCTTCTTTGTTTAATACTAATCTAAATACTTGGTTTTAATAATATCTTACAAATTTAATATTTAGTAGGGATGGATGAATTTTTTAACGTAAATTAACATTCAGGGAAAGCATTTACCGGCTGTACATTCCGGAATCAACTTTCTCCTGAAATGATTTTTTTAAAAATAAATCTTAATTAAGATAATATTCTTTCCTGTTGAAATATTTGTATTTTTGGTACATATTTACATATATCAAATCATGAATCAGAAGGCAGATTACCTGATCATCGGTGCGGGAATTATCGGATTGGCCATTGCCAGGGAACTGCGGTCACGATATCCGGATGCAGAGATCCTGGTCATTGAGAAGGAACCAGATGTGGCCTATCACAGCAGCGGGCGTAACAGCGGGGTATTGCATGCAGGATTTTATTATTCGGCAGATTCTTTGAAAGCGAAATTCACGCGTGACGGGAACTACCAGATGAAGGAATACTGCAGGCAGAACAACCTGAAACTAAACGAATGCAAGAAAGTTGTGGTTGCGAAAGACGAATCAGAGCTGGAAGCATTATATGAGCTGGATAGACGGGGAAAAAAGAACGGTGTGGATGTTTCGATCATCACGGAAGAAGAGTTGAAAGCGATCGACCCGAATGCAAAGACTTTTCAATTTGCCCTTTTCTCGCCCAATACAGCGACCGTTGACCCGAAAGAGGTCAATATGGCCATCAAAAATGAACTGAAAAATAAAGGCATAAAATTCATATTCAACGACGGGTATAAGCGCAGGGAAGGTTCAGTTGGGGTGATAACATTGAGCGGGATCATTATCACTGCAGGTAAGATCATCAATGCAGCCGGGCTTTATGCCGATAAGATCGCCAGGGATTTCAATTTCTCGAAAGATTATACCATCATCCCCTTTAAAGGCATTTATCTGAAATATACGAAGAAAGATAAACCCATCAAGACCAATATCTACCCGGTTCCAAACCTTAAGAATCCGTTCCTTGGGGTTCATTATACCATCACGGTAGATGGAACCATCAAGATCGGCCCCACCTCCATTCCTGCCTTCTGGAGAGAAAATTACAAGGGAATGGACAACTTCAAAGGTGGTGAGATGGCGAATATCATGGGATGGGAAAGCCGGCTTTTCCTGACCAATGCCTTCGGATTCAGAAGCCTGGCCTTTGAAGAGGTCAGGAAGTACAATAAATCCTTTTTTGTCGACTTGGCTGCAAAACTGGTGCATCACATTGACAAATCCGGTTTCACGGAATGGAGTAAACCCGGCATCCGTGCGCAACTGATGAACAAGAAAACGCTGGAACTGGTACAGGATTTTGTAGTAGAAGGAGACGGTTCCACCATTCATGTGCTGAATGCCGTTTCTCCTGCTTTCACGAGCAGTTTCCCTTTTGCAAAATGGGTAGTAGAAAATTACGTTCAGACCCAAAATCCATAATTCATAATCCATAATCCATAATTCATAATTATCCAAATGGAAACAACACTGAGATTTAAAAGAGAAGACCTGATCGATTTTGTGATCCGGTATATGACAAAAATGGGTGTTCCGGCTGAAGATGCAGCAATTGTTGGCGATGTGCTGGTTTCTGCGGATTTGCGCGGTGTCGAATCGCACGGATTGATTCGTCTCGCCTCCTATTATGGAAGCAGGATCCAGAAAGGCTATATTGATCCGACAACGCCATATAAAATCCTTCATGAAACTGCTTCAACGGCTTTGATCGATGGAGGAAATGGTTGCGGGCAGGTGGTTTCTAAGAAAGCCATGCAACTTTGCATCGAAAAGGCCAAAAATTCCGGTATCGCAGCCATCAGTGTCAAGAAAAGCAACCATTATGGTATTGCAGGATATTATTCGATGATGGCGCTGGAACATGATATGATCGGGCTCAGTTTCACCAATTCACAGCCATTGGTGGCGCCTACTTATGGAAAGACAGCTGTTCTGGGCACCAACCCTATTAGTGTGGCTGCACCAACGCATAATGCCTGGCCCTATGTGCTGGACATGGCCACAAGCGCCGTTGCATATGGAAAGATCCAGCTTCATGAAAAGCTGAAGGAGACCATTCCCATAGGCTGGGGAGTGGATGAGGATGGCCAGCCTACCACCGATCCTACGAAGATCAAACCGGGAGGACATGGCGCCTTGTTGCCCTTGGGAGGAATGGAAGTAACGGCCGGCTATAAAGGGTATGGATTAGCTGTCTTCGTTGAGATCTTTTGTTCTCTCTTATCAGGAGGATGTTACCTTAGCCTAGTGGGCTCACCATCCAAGCCTGATCCCACCTGCGTATCCCATTTTTTCATGGCATTGAACATTGAATACTTCCGTCCCATCATCGATTTCAAAAACCAGATGGATGAGATGATTGCATTACTGAAAAAGTCTCCCTTGGCGGTAGGCCGGGACGAGATCCTCGTTGCAGGCGAAAAGGAATTCCTATATGAAAAGTTCAACCGTGAACATGGCGTTCCTCTCGTGAAACCAATCGTGGATGACCTGATCAATGAAGGAGCAAAGATTGGCGTCATCTTCAATGCAACACCAATGAGAGAAAGCTAAGCCGGGATTCCCGGGTCATTAAAAGTTTTCCCGGATATTCTCTTTAACTTGTTGTAACCCGTTCCAATCTTTTCATCACAGAAAAGATAAAGAGCGCCGACATCAGGCAGCATATTACGAGAACAAGCCATAGTCCCCATAATGGCATAAATCCCCACATCCAACCACCTACAAAAAGCAGGAAATTACCGATGCCGGTTGCAGCAAACCAACCACCCTGCATGGTTCCCTTGTATTTGGGAGGTGCCACCTTCGATACAAATGAAATACCCATCGGACTTAAAAATAATTCCGCAATGGTCAGAATGAAATATGTAACGACCAAGTAATAAGGCGAAACCAGGAAATTGGCTGGGGCTACGGTACCTCCGAGTGATTTAGGGCTGGGCATCCCTATGGAAGCGATGATAAGGATGCTAAAGGCTATGGCGGTGATAAGCATCCCATACCCGATTTTTCGAGGGGCTGAAGGTTCTTTCCCTCTTTTGTTCAACCATCCGAAAATCCCGATAATAAGGGGTGTGAGTGCGACAATGAAGAAGGGATTGAAATGCTGGAATTTCTGAGGAGTGAACGGATTGATATCCTGATAGCCCATAAACCGGAGAATGGCGAGAACCGCAAATCCGGCGAATACAACTCCACCGATAATCCTTGTGGTCGCAGAACTTCCTTTTTTCACCAGGAAAACGAACCCTATCACCGAAATAAAGATGGGGAGCAATCCGAACAAGTCGAAAAACAGATTGGTAAATTTTCCCACTGTTGGCTGTGTATAATCCCGGGCGAAGAATGTCATGCAAAGCCCGTTCTGCTGGAACGACATCCAGAAGAAGATCACAACGAAGAAAACAAGGAACAATGCGATCAAACGTTCCCGGATCTGTTTCGGGGTAAGTTCAATCACCTGTGCTTTGTATTCCTGACTTTTTAATTTCTGCTTTTCCGTAAGATCGGCATTTTTGTAATGTTTTCTGAAGATCCAGAAGATTGACATAGAGATGATCAGACTGATACATGCAACACTGAATGCATAATGATACGATTTCCCCAGAGCATCAAGATAATGAGTCGAAAATTGCTGGAGGGTCCCCAGCGTTATCGAAGGATCCTGGTGCTGGGCAATAGCGAGGAAGGCAGTTGGGTTTGCAAGTTTCCCATCCAGACAATTATTTGCAAGGGCCGGGATATTGGCATCATAGGTATAATGGTAGGTTTTCAGGATCCAGTTACTTACCTTTTCTGCGGCAGTAGGGGCAAACATGGCGCCGATGTTGATCCCCATGTAAAAAATGTTAAAAGCACGATCCCTTACGCTGCTGTATTTAGGATCATCATAAAGGTTACCGACAAGCGCCTGAAGATTGCCTTTGAAAAGTCCTGTTCCCAGCGCAACCACACCCAGGGCGCAAATGACAAGGCCCAGTCCTTCCCCATGTACCGAAGGAATGGATAAAAGCAGGTACCCTAAAAACATGACGACAATGCCTATACTGATGGTCTTTCCATACCCAAGCCATTTATCTGCCATCAGGCCGCCGAGTATAGGCAAACCATACAACATGGCCATGAAAATCCCATATATCAGGCTCACACGGGTAGAGTCGAAACCGAATTTCGCCTGGATGAATAACGCCAGGATGGCGATCATGGTGTAAAAACCGAACCGCTCACCCATATTGGTGAAAAACGCCACGAAAAGTCCTTTTGGGTGTCCTTTAAACATAAACAAAGTTGTTAAGGGTTAATAATTCAGGGATTTGATCTTTGCAAAAATAAACAAATTTGTATCTTTCCAAAGTCCAAAAATCTCAGTATAATTAAAATCAGGCATCAGAATTTGAATAAAAATTTCTTAACCGCAAAGGCGCGAAGGCGCCAAGTTGCGCAAAATAATCTGCTCTTTTGTAAGTCCCGCCAGGGACTTAATATTTATAGAAATAAATTGCAAAGTACCATATAAGTCCCGTAGGGACGAAATATTTATTGAATATCTCCTAAAATATATTTTTCATCATAAACGACATTAAATCTATTCAATAATTCGGTATATTCTTCCCTGAATGTTCTTTTTTTATGATGTTGTTCCTGATTCATAATATATTTTACTACATTATCTATATGAGAATGTGAATATGAAAATGAGCCATAACCTTGCTGCCATTTGAATTTCCCTTTCACAAAATTTCGACTATTAATCCACCGTGAAGAGGACCCTTTAATGTCCTGGAGTAAATCCGGTATTAGCTGATGTGGCTTATAACCTACGAATACGTGAAGATGATCAGGCATCCCATTTATTGCAATTAGTTTATGTCTGTTGTTCTGTATAATCCCGGTTATATATTTGTAGAGTTCATCTTTCCAAACAGATTGAATCAGAGACTCTCTGTTCTGGACTGAAAATACAAATTGAAGATACATTTGGGTGTATGTATTAGCCATAATTCATTATTGTTATTGATTATAAATATTTTGTCCCTACGGGACATGGATTTTCTGGTATTATCATCCCTATAAATATATCGTCCTTACGGGACGTGTATTTTCCGGTGTTATCATTCTAGAAATATTTCGTCCCTACGGGATGTGGATTTTCCGGTGTTATCATTCTGGTCATTCCTGCCTGAATGGATACTCAATATACCCCTTAATCAACTTTGACAGGAAAAGGTAATACAAGAAATTGATTTTTTTGTATTAACGGTAAAAATCTTCTTTGTACCGATTTTTTTAATAACTTTTTCACGCCATTTGTAATAGAAAATTCTTTTCATCGTCTTACTGCTGATTATGGATCTCCACGAATTTAAAATACAGGTCTTCCCATTGAAGAACAAGCTCTACAGGCTGGCAAACCGGTTGCTTGGCAATCCCGAAGAAGCCCAGGACATCGTGCAGGAAGCCTTCATTAAATTGTGGAACCGAAGGGAGAAGCTGGATGAATACAGGAGCGTGGAAGCCCTGGCAGTCGTTACAACACGCAATCTCTGCCTCGATAAATTAAAGGCAAAGAAATATCCTACGGAAAGGCTGGAGAACCTGAAGTCGGATATCCCGGAACCGGGAACGGAAACGAAAACGGATCTCTCGGAACTGGCAGATAAAATAAAAGAGATCATTCGGTTACTACCGGAACAGATGAAAACGATCATGCAGTTGAGGGATATTGAAGGTTATGATTTTGAAGAAATTGCAGGGATACTGGGAATGAATGAAAATGCCATCAGGGTCAACTTGTCGAGGGCAAGGAAAAAAGTTAGGGAAATAATGATAAACCGAAAGCTATATGAGTTTGAAAGAAATTGAAGAACTGCTGGAGAAGTTCTATGAAGGAGGCACAACGGCTGCAGAAGAACGGCAGCTCCGGGATTTTTTCACCCGGGAAGCAGTGCCACCGCATCTTGCTGCTCATGCCGATCTCTTCCGATATTATGAAGCCACAGGGAAAGAGGAACTTCCCGATCCGGAATTCGAAAGCCGTTTCCTTGCTGCAATTGAAAAGACACTTCCTATCCCAATGTACTCAAAGAAAAGACAATTCTTCTTCCTTACCGGGATCGCGGCTGCATTACTCCTGCTCGCCGGAATTGTCTTCACTTTCCGCAACGATGTCTTCCTTCGCTCATCAAAAAACTCCATAAAAACAGAAATCGCCTATCAGCAGGCAAAAAATGCCCTGGCTATGGTATCAGCAAACTTCAACACCGGTTTTGACCAGGTACAGAAACTGGGAAATTTCCAGAGAGGGCTTAATGAAGTACAAGAGTTGCAAGCCTTTCAGAAAGGAATCGACCAGATGAATAAATTTTCAAAATTTTATCAATATCAACAAATAGTTATAAACCCGGGCGATCAACCCCGCCCATAAAATCCAAGAAGCAATGAAAACCCTGAAATTAACTTTAATTGTTACGGCATTCCTCGCACTCTCATCCATTACGAATGCCCAAAGCCCTTTCGACAAATTTTATGAAAAATACGCCACACAGGAGGGATATACTTCCGTGAATATTTCCAAGGAGCTCTTCCAGATGTTTGCAAGTATGGGAGATGATAAAAAAGACACCGGCGCCCGGGAGATGAAAAAAGTGATGGACCAGCTCAGTGGATTGAAAGTGTTAAGCTGCAAACCCGATTCTCTTAAACCCGGCAAAGCTACTGCGTTTTTCAATGAAGCAACTGCCCTTTTCAACAATGCTGCTTATAAGGAACTAATGACGGTGAATGATGACGGCAATGCCATCCGCTTCCTTACCAAACAGGATGGAAAAGGGAAGATCACAGAGCTGGTAATGACAGTAAAAGGAAAGGATGAAATAGTCGTCCTGGTTATGACCGGGCTTATCGACCTTTCCACCGTCTCCAAGATATCGAAATCCATGAACATCCATGGAATGGAAAAACTGCGGAACGTGCCTACAAACAAAAAATGAGCGGGCAAACCTCGCTGACCTACCCGGGATATATCACGATTCCTACTAATTTCTCAGGAATCTGATGATCTTCTCAGACTTTTCTATTTTTTCTGCCTGAAGTTAACTGTAGGAATATTGTCCCTGCCAGTGCAGCGAAAATGGATCCTGATATGACGGCAAGTTTGGCTGTATCCGCATGCACTTCCTGATCGAATGAAAGAGTGGTGATGAAGATCGACATGGTGAATCCTGTGCCTGCAACAAGACCAAGACCGATCATCATTTTCCAGTTCACTCCACTCAGCATCGGGCTCAGTTTCCCTTTCACCAGTATCCAGGTAGAAATGACGATCCCAACTGGTTTTCCAAGAAAAAGGCCCAGGATAATCCCTATAGAAAGGTTAGAAAAGAGATTCCCGGTCAGTCCGAAAGAAAGCGGGATGGCAGTATTGGCAAGCGCAAAAGCCGGAAGGATAAAATAGGAAACCGTCCGGGTTAGTTTTTGTTCGATGACTTCACCGAGGGATAAAGGAATCGTCATTGCCAGGAACATGCCTGCCATTGTAGGATGGATACCCGAATTCAAGACGAAGTACCAGAGCAGGACTCCCGGAACCAGGTAGGCTGCAATATGTTGTACCTTCAACCGGTTCAGAAGGATCAGCAGGGCTAATACTCCCAGGGCGCAAAATAACATGACAGCATGAAGTTCCCCGGAATAGAATGCAACGATTATGATGATGGCGCCGAGGTCGTCGATAATGGCGAGGGCCATCAGGAATACAACCATGGAAAAAGGGATCTTTTTCCCGAGGAGAGACAATACTCCCAATGAGAAAGCGATGTCGGTGGCTGTAGGGATCGCCCATCCATGTATGGCTTCCGGATTGTTCAGATTGAACAGGATAAATATGATGGCAGGAACTGCCATCCCTCCTGCCGCTGCGACCACAGGCAGGATAGCCTGGTTCAACCGCGACAGTTCTCCTTTCATCAGTTCCCGTTTGATCTCGAGTCCAACAAGGAGAAAGAAAACCGGCATCAACCCGTTGTTGATCCATCCGGAAACCGACAGATGAAGGAAAGAAAAGCCCACATCCGTTTTCCAGAAATTAAGGTATGAACCGGCGACAGGAAGATTACTGACGATAATGGAAATAATCGTAGCCGTGATCAGCAGTAACCCGGATAATTTACCTTCGGCTGCCAGGACTCGTATAGGATCAACCAGAAGTTTATGAATGGGCCTGTCCGGAATTTTCATAAGTTTTTAAGTTCCCGGCTTCGTGAGAAGGATCTTGTCGATGCGGTTGCCGTCCATACCCGTAATCTCGAAATGATATCCTCCCCAATCAAAAGAATCTCCCGGTTTCGGGATCTCTTTCAGTTGATGGATTACAAATCCTGCAATGGAATGAAACTGAACTCCTGTAAAATCGTAATCTGCGATTTCGAATTCATGAATAAACTCGAAGAAAGCCAGCTTTCCGTCTATCAGCCAGCTGTTATCCGAGCGTTTGATGACTTCGGGTTCATCCATGTCAGTAATATCGCCAACCAGGCCGTCGAGGATGTCGTTGATGCTTACGATCCCTTCGATGGAACCGAATTCATCCACCACAAGCCCGCAATGGATCCGGGTCTCCTTAAACTTTTCAAGAACCTGGTAGGCTTTTTTATCACTCGGGACGATGTTAACCTTTTTTACATATTTCTTCAGGTCGAGATCAGGCTCTTTGAGCATTGCGATCAGGAGATCTTTGGCATAAATAATCCCAAGAACATGGTCGAGTTCTTTGTCGCAAAGCGGATATACCGAATGCGTATTATCGGTGATGATCTTTACATTCGCGTCATTGGGGTCTTCGGTATTTAGCCAGGCGATATCGTTCCGGTGGGTCATCAGTGCGCCGATGCGCTGATCGCCCAGGTGAAACACGCGTTCCACAATATCCTGTTCGATCTCCTGGATCTCTCCTACTTCCGTACCTTCTTCCAGCAAGGCGCGTATTTCTTCTTCCGTAACCTGAGAATCGGTTTTTTTCCGGATGCCGAAGAGGTCAACGATAAAATCTGTTGTACTGCTTAACAACCACACGAAAGGCAACATTATTTTTGAAAGGACGAGCATGGGTTTTGCGATAGCCATGGCAATGGATTCAGGGTTTGTCATTCCGATTCTTTTTGGAACCAGTTCTCCGGCAATGATCGAGAAGAATGTGATCAGGAAAATAACGATGATCAAAGAAAGGTTATAACTAAGGGGCTCTGTCATTCCCATGTCGAGGAGCCTGGCATCGAGTTCATGCGCTAAGCCTGTGCCTCCGAATACCCCGATCAGGATGGCGATCAGCGTGATTCCCACCTGGATGGTAGAGAGAAAACGGTTGGGCGATTCCGACAAGTGCAGCACCAGTTTTGCTTTCTTGCTGCCCCTTCGCATCAGTTCTTCCAACCTTGATTTCCGTGAAGATACAATGGCAATCTCCGACATCGCAAAGAGTCCATTCAGAAGAATAAGAAAAACAATAATAAAAATTTGTTCGGTCATTTCGTCAAATCAAATTTTTTCTGCATCAGCATGAAGCGTGCAGAAATATTTAATACTGCGAAAATACGAAAAAACAACGGCGCAAACAAGCCCACATCCATAGCCTTTTCCAGGAAACAAAAAGGTCGCATATCAGAACAAATCTGCAACCGACATACTCTCCGGCATCACCAGAATCAACGGATATCCTTTCACAACAGCGACAATTGCCAATCCGATGCCGGTATTTCCCGATGTGGGTTCAATAATGATACTGCCTGCTTTCAGTTTACCGGTTTTCAAAATGGATATTCCAGGGAGAAAAAAAAGTATCCTTAGCGTTGGGAAGGTCCGTTTTTCAAAGGAGGATATAAACCAGAACGACCCCGGCAATACCCAATGCTATACTGCCGTACCATAGCCATTTCCGGCGGGTAAGTGCAGAAATGGCACAAATTGCGATAGCGATCTGAAACAATGTGACGCCTTTGGAGAGGGCATTGTGCTGCACCAGGTGCCTGCCCGAACCCTCCTGCTTTTCTGTTGCCACCTTTTTGATCTCCTGCTGTTCCTCTTTGTACCGTTCGGAATTCCTGACATCCTTTTCATCAGCATCCTTTCCCATCTGTTTCAGCAAATCCATCTTACTCTCGAGGACGGCCGACTTAATCCCTTTGGCCTGGTAAAACGACCATTGGTCGGAGGCCTGGATCTGCTCCAGCATGGCTTCATTTGCAAAATGACCTGCAAAAAGTGCAGAGATGGCTGCAAGAACCGACAGCAATGCAGCTGTGAGGGCCACCATCATGATCCAGCTCTCCTGGCTGTGATGCACCGATTCTTCAAG
>Ga0224525_1000185_pt1 | contig 31448 bp, 26 predicted proteins | sample CFST100metaG_FD_179874 | JGI IMG/M metagenome (GOLD analysis project Ga0224525, IMG submission 179874) | Peat soil microbial communities from Stordalen Mire, Sweden - C.F.S.T100 | ecosystem: Environmental > Terrestrial > Soil > Wetlands > Peat | place: Sweden: Norrbotten County, Stordalen Mire...
GGGACGGTAGAGGGAAATCTCTGCCTGCGGCGACTCACCCATCGGGTGACACCTCTCATGACGATTAAACCCGCTTCCAGTCTACCCTTTGACACGATTTCCACTGGCCAACTGCCGGATAGGGGATAAACCTCTCAATGCACCGGACCCCAGGGCACCCAGATGTTCAAGTGGAACCTAGGCCACCAGTCCTGTGTCACCAACTCCAGGTATACCCAATGCCAGTTGTCGTGTACCAGGGGACGGTCGGAATCTTGTTATAGCTTTCCTGAATCCAGATGGAGTTGTGATCATTGAAGTGGATGACGGCGCCGAGTGCCTCGCCGTCGTAGAACCGGTTCTCGACGTGGGCATATCCCGTAAAGCTTGTGAGACCGGCCTGAATCCAGGTGTAACCAGTAACAACCTTGGTTCTTGGAAGCTCGAAGTTCTTCATGATGCCGAGAGCTTCGGTATGCGATCCGAAGTTGGTGTGGAAGAAGCCGTGGGAGCCAGCATTTTCGTAGGTATAGGCGAAGGTCAGTTCGTCGCCAATGGGGTCCTTCTTAAGGAATTCGAAGGTGTGTCCAATGCCGATGTTCAGATTTACCCTGGGAACGATCCCAGGCCGGTCGAAGTCCGATCCGGGCATCAGGAAGAAATCAGTTGAGGTTCCTGCGTCTGGCGCGGGCTGTTGATTCTCCGCAGGCGTGGTCTGTGCGGAAATGGTGCCCCCGAGTAGTAAGAAGAGGGCGCAAGTGCAGAGACTTTTGTGCAGGTTTCACTTGGCAATCATTTTCGGTGCCTCCTGGAGTGACAGTTACTTTTTGCCACGTCGCGGGTTGACGTCAATTGCTAGGCTTGATTAGAGCCGCTAACCCGTGAAAGAGGCATAAGGGCGGGGGAGACGACTGCTGCACGAGTGGACGGGTGAACTGCACAACAAGAATCAGAACTTAGCGAAATCGACCATGACTTCTCTGCGCGCGGCTATGGGCTGGCCCTTCTTTGTGGCGGAGAAGAACCTATAATGCCAGACGGCGGCTTCGGCTTTTTTGTCCAATCCGAACCCGAGGCCGCGCACAACGCGAACCTCTTTCGGCAATCCGTCTTCACCCACCATTACCGAAACGATGGCCACCTGCACGAACGGGTGAGTCGTAAACGGGTCGGTGAAATCAGCATCAACCGTGTGGATCACATAGGGCTGTGTATAGGTCAACGGGTTGTGATGCTTGTCTTCAAATTTCGATGCATCCGGTACGGGCAGGTCTCTCTCGGTAATAAGGATCTGAGGAACGGCCTGGCTGAGGTTGGCGCGGAATACAACGCGCACGTCGATCCATACTGGCACAGGTTTACCTCCCAACTTACCCGGCTCAAACTTCGATTGTTTTACTGCCGCGATGGAGGCTTCATCGAAGGCTTCGCCGTGGGTGTGCAGGAGCTGAATGTGTGCCGGGATACCGTTGGCGTCAATCACCATGGCCAGTACGGTCATGCCTTGAATTGTTTTCGCGGGTACGCCAGAAGGGTATGGAACAGAAACGGTACTCAGCAGGCGGGGAGATGTGACCTCGGGGCCCGTGTAGTACACGCCATCCTTATCAGGAAGCTGGTGGAGAGGAAGGCTCACAGGTATTGCATCCTGCGCCCAGGCAGCGATAGCTGTCAGCGCCAGTAGAGCCCATGCATATTTCGCTTGCCTCAATTCGATTCTCCTATCTGTTCGCTTTAATTCTTTGGATTGTCCGGTCGGCTTCATTGGCCGGCCGGCGAATGTTGTTTTTTGACTTGCCGAGTCAGTTTTCGCCCAGGAACGATCCGGCAGCCTCAACGGTTAGCCTCCATGCTAGGGGCGAAAAGATAAAGATAAGATAAAAATATTTGACCTTGCGCGAGCGAATAAATCGCCATTTCGAAATGACCGGAACCGGGCAATTATAGTCATAAGTTAACTGAAAGAGTGTGACTTCATGACTTAATTATGTAAGCCTCACGCAATACTCATAACTATCTGGAAAACATATACGGACTCTTTATACACCTAGCATTAATGTCTATGTAAGCCACTTCCGCTTGAGGAAGGAGCGGTGCAAGTGTTTCCAAAAAAGCTCGTCATAAGATGCCAAGGTCCTTTATCTTTTCGAAAATGCTGCATAACCTTTGCTACTCCTTTATGTCGCTTCGCATAACAATTGGTGTGAGGTAGGTGGAAGCAACAGGCTAGCCATACTTCAGTGAGAGCCAATGCATTTCAGCCCAGCGACGCAAGACGTCGAGGAAGTCAGATACCGATGAAGAAGAATTTCAAAACCGCCATAACGTTGACAGTCGCAATCTGTGGTCTTGTTGCGCAGGTTGCGTGTCATGCCCAGAGCGCAACTTCAACCCCCGACAACGCCACTACGCCACCGAGCGCAAGCGCGACGCCACCCAACAACGATGCAGTTATCAAAGAACTCATGGAGATGAAGGCGCGGATCGCTCAACTTGAATCCGAACGGAAGGCAAGCGGTGCTTCCAGCACTTCGGTGGTTCCGCCAGCCCTAGTGGCGGCTCCCGTGCCTCCAGAAATCAGCGCAGAGCGAACGACCAAGGAAGCTCCATTTCCAGGCGACTGGACCTGGCTGAACAGTAATGGGCACGCCGTGGACAGCCCCATGGCCACCAAGTACTTCACACCGGAGTTCCGCGCCGACGCCAACTACATCCTCGACTACAACCATCCCAAAGACGACTCCATGGGTGGCGCGACGGAGAGCTTCCGTTCCGACGAATGGCAGTTGGAGCAGCTCAGCTTTGGTGGGGACATTCGCATTGATAATGTACGTGGCCGCTTCCTCACGATGAATGGCTTGTTCGCCACGACGACCCCGCGCAATGACGCCAGCCCTAGCCGCGGACAATGGGATTTGTCCGGCGCATACAAGTACATCTCCGAAGGATGGGGTGGATATCACTTCGATGTCGCCCATGGCCTGAACGTCGATGCAGGTATCTTTGTCTCCTACATCGGCCTGTTCAGCTATTACAACTTCGATAACTGGACCTACCAGCCTTCGTTCGTTTCGTCGAATACTCCTTGGTTTTTCAACGGCCTTCGCATCCAGTACTTTCCAACGAAGAACCTGAAAATCGAGCCGTGGATCATCAACGGTTGGCAGTCGTATGGCCGCGCCAACGGCAAGCCCGGCCTGGGTGGACAGATTCTCTGGCGCCCCAAACCCTATCTGGATCTAGTCTTCAATAACTACGGACTGGGAGAGGACGCCGTCGGTTATCCTGGACGCTCACGCATCCACACTGACGACAGCATACAAGTCAAGTACTATGACAAGCCCAAGGCGTTCTTTGATAAGGCAGCATTCACCTTTACCGGCGATCTTGGTTGCGAATACGGCGGTGGACCTGCCTCTTTCGGCACCTCGGACGGCGCGTTGGATCCCAAGGGCAATTCTCCGGAGACGGGCACTACCGATAGCTACAACGGCGGCGTCAACTGCCATAACTCCAAAGGTGGCAGACCCAAGCAGGCCTTCATGGGCTGGATGGCTTACGACCGCATGTGGTTTAAGAAAGATCTCTACGCGATAACTATCGGCGGCGGATTCATGAACAATCCTGGCCGCTACCTCACTCTGCTGCTGCCTATCAATGGTGCTACAGCGACTAGCGGTACCCCGTATTTTACCGAAAACGCCGGTGATCGCTCGCATATGCACGACGGAACTATCACTCTCGACTATATGCCGAGCCAGTTCATCACATTCACGCTGGAAGAAGGCTACCGTCACGCCGATGTTCCCTACTGGACCGGCCGCGGCGGCATCACACCCCCGGGAGGTAACAACGGATCGCCGTCGCAATATGCCTGCGCTAGCGGCGCTGCTTCCGGATTTGGTTATGGCACGGCTGGATTGGCATCTGCCGAAGGCGCCTGCGGCGCACCCTTAGCACAAGAAGGAAAACCCGCAGGTCTCAGTTATATCTGGTGGCCCGATCTGCGCGTCAGTCAAGTCAATACGACTCTTGCAATCAAGGTCAGGTTTTAACGGTTATCGACAGGATCGAACGTTGTAGTTATGGCTTGACTAACTAACTGAATGAGCAGCACCAGAATTTCGGCAATCTGGTGCTGCTCCAATAAAATGAGTTCACTCAGAGCGATACGATCACCTCACAGCATGATTGCTATGAAGGATGATCGCGCCGGAAAGACCGAGCACAAAGGTCACAGAGGATCGTATGAAAAGCAAAGTTTTGGGATCAGGCCTGTTGCTGTTGGGGATGGCCGCATCTCTGGCCATCAGTGGCTGCAAAAGCGATAAGGTGGATGCGGCAGCGGAAGCGCCACCGCCCGCCAAGGTTACGCAAGACTTCGACGCCAACTTATTCTCTGTCGATCACCCAGAGAAATTCTCTCTGGCCACCACGACTGAGCATCGCGCGCCGACGAAACTGGCTGTGACCGGCGTCGTGAACCCTGACATTGCGCGCACGGTTCCGGTGATTTCGCTTGCGTCTGGCCGCATCGTGGGTATCTATGCGCGCCTGGGCGATCAGGTAAAGAAGGGTCAAACGCTGCTCAAAATCCGTAGCGATGATATCTCCGGCGGATTTTCCACTTATCAAATGGCGATGGCCGATGAGACACTGGCACACGCACAATATAATCGTTCGCAAGAACTTTACAAGCATGGCGCAATCGCTCTCAACGATATGCAAGTGGCGCAGGATACGGAAGACAAGGCCAAGGTGGCCATGAACACCGCAGCTGAACATCTGCGACTGTTGGGCAGCAGCACCAATCATCCATCAGGAATTGTGAAGATTACCGCCCCGATCTCCGGCGTCATCACCGACCAGCAGGTGACGAATGCCGCGGGTGTGCAGAGCCTTGGGACAAGTCCTTTTACTATCTCCGATCTTTCTACTGTATGGATCGTTTGCGATGTCTATGAGAACGACCTTCCTAGCGTTCACGTCGGCGACCCCGCGGAGATTACATTGAACGCGTATCCGGGCCGGGTATTAAAGGGAAAGGTCAGCAACATACTGGCGATCCTTGATCCCAACCTCAGGACCGGTAAGGTTCGAATCGAAGTGCCGAATCCCGGCTTCATGAAGGTGGGCATGTTCGTGACCGCGACCTTCCGCGGACAAAAGGATGAAGTGAATACTGCCGTGCCGGCATCCGCGATTCTGCATTTGCATGACAGAGACTGGGTCTATGTGCCCACGCCGGACAAGAAATTCCGCAGGGTAGTGGTGGTCGGGGGAGACGCCTTACCAGGCGGTATGCAGGAGATCAAGTCGGGCCTTCAGGCAGGACAGCAGGTGGTGACAAATCCCCTCGCGTTGCAAAACGAAATCGACAACAAGTAACCATTGAAATGAAGATATAGGGAGAAGGTCATGATACGTTACCTTGTCGATTTTGCCCTGAACAATCGCATCATCGTGCTTGCGGTTGCGCTGCTCTTGGCAGTGTGGGGGGCAATATCGTTTCATAACTTGCCGGTAGAGGCCTATCCAGACATCGCTGATAATTATGTAACGGTAATTACCCAGTGGCCAGGGCAAGCAGCGGAGGAAGTGGAAAAGCAAGTTACGATTCCTATCGAAGTCCAGATGAACGGAATGCCGCATTTGGCGCACCTCCGTTCTGAATCGATCTTCGGCCTATCCTTTGTGATGATGATCTTCGACGACTCGTCGAACAACGACTGGAACCGGCAAAAGGTGCTGGAACATCTGACGGGTGTTACTCTGCCGTCAGGGCTGCAACCGCAGATTGGTTCGGATTGGAGTACCGTGGGCCAGATATACTGGTACACGCTGCACAACACCAATCCAAAATACGATCTCATGGATCTCAAGTCCATTCAAGATTGGACGCTGGAAAAGCAATTCAAATCCATCCCGAACATTGTGGACATGTCCACCTTTGGCGGCACCACCCGCGAATATCAGGTGCGCATTGATCCGGAAAAACTGGTTTCCTACGGCTTGAGCATCGCCCAGGTTGAGCAGCAACTGGCCAATAACAACATGAACGCCGGGGGCAGCTTCGTCGAAGAGGGCACCCAGCAACTCAACGTCCGCGCAGTGGGATTGTATACCACGGTGCAGGATATTGAGAACACGGTCCTGACTACCAAGAGCGGCACCGCGCTGCGCGTGAAGGACATTGCGGAAGTGCAGCAAGGACCAAAGATTATGCTGGGCGCGATGGCCAGGGCGGACCATCAACCTAATGGCACCATCGTTGACAATCCCGAAGTGATTCAGGGCGTGGTTCTTCTGCGCAAGGGAGCGGATGCCGAACCGGCGTTGAATCTCATCCATGCCAAAGTTAAGGAACTCAACGGAGACAAGGACCATGCGGGAACTCTGCCCGAGGGCGTGAAAATCGTACCCATGCTCGACCGGGCGGACCTGCTGCACTATACGCTGACTACGGTGATGCACAACATGGGCGAAGGAATGATACTGGTGACGATCATTCTCTTCTTGTTTTTCGGTAATGTGCGTGGAGCCTTCATCGTGGCTCTTACCATTCCATTTGCACTGCTCTTTGCATCCATATTCCTCAATCTAAGCAAGATTCCTGCCAACCTGCTTTCTCTGGGCGCGCTGGATTTCGGAATGGTGGTGGACGGCGCTGTAGTGATGGTCGAAAACATCATGCGGCATATGTCACTTCGCGGTAAGGACGGTTCATCGGTGGTTTCGGGTCGCATCACCATGAGCGGAAAGTCGCCGCTGGCAACTATTCGCGATGCCTCTCACGAGGTCCAGCGTCCGGTGTTTTTCGCCATCGCCATCATTATCACCGCATATCTGCCGATCTTCACACTGCAACTGGTGGAAGGCAGGCTCTTCAAGCCAATGGCTTGGACAGTGGCCTTCGCGCTTCTCGGTGCAATGACGTTTTCTATCTTCATCGTACCGGTGCTTGCTGCCCTTCTCTTCCGGAAAGGGGTTAGGGAATGGCGCAACCCGGTTATAGAGTTTTTGAAGGACCGCTACCGGAATGCTCTTAAGTGGGCTATTGAAAATCGATGGATCACAGTCGGCGCGGGTATTGCTGCAGTTGCTATCAGTATGTTTTTGGCTTTCAGTGGAATCATCGGCTCTGAGTTTCTACCGCATCTCGACGAGGGCGCAATCTGGGCTCGTGGCTCTTTGGCCAACAGTACCTCGCTGACAGAGGGTAAACGATTCGCGAATCAAGGACGCCTCATCTTCGCGTCGTTTCCTGAAGTCAAGACGGTTGTATCGGAAGTCGGCCGCCCCGACGATGGGACCGATACTGGCGGCTTCGGAAATACGGAATACTTTGTTGACTTAATCCCAAAGAAACAATGGCGGCCCGTCTTTCACCAAGATAAAAACAAACTGATCGCCGCTATGAATCGCGAGGTTGCGAAACTTCCCGGCGCAGTTTGGAATTTTTCGCAACCTATCGAAGACAATGTCGACGAAACGATCAGCGGCGTCAAAGGCGGGCTTGCGGTGAAGCTATTCGGAGAGGATCTGAAAACCCTGGAGAAAAAGGGCGAAGAGATCACCGCTGCGATGGCTACAGTGCCAGGTGTCGAGGATCTCGGTCTCTTTCGGGATATGGGTCAGCCCAACCTCAACTTTGTAGTAGATCGGCAGGCAGCCGCCCGTTATGGTATTAATGGTTCCGATATTCAGGACGCTGTTCAAACAGCAATTGGCGGTACCGCTGTCACTCAGCTATTGCAAGGCGAAGCAAGTTACGATGTTGTGGTGCGCTACAAGCAGCAATACCGCGATTCCCAGGAAGCCATTGCGAAAGTCCGCCTTCTTGCACCATCGGGAGAGCGCATCTCACTTGCTCAATTGACGAAAATGGAGGTCCGCGATGGAGCCTACGATATCTACAGAGAAAATAACTCTCGGTATGTCGGAGTGCGTTACGAAGTTCGTGGCAGAGATTTGGGAACAACAGTTAAAGAAGCGGTTGAGAAAGTGAACAGGATGGTTAAACTTCCGCGTGGCTATCACCTCGACTGGGCGGGAGAATATGAGAGCGAGAAACGAGCTCAGGCCAGACTGTGCCTAGTAGTTCCGATCACGATATTTCTGATATTCGTCCTTCTCTACTTCATGTTCCGTTCGGTGAAGTGGGCATCGCTCATCATGGTCAATGTCGCTCTTGCGCCGTTCGGCGGCACGATGGCTCTACTGTTAACAGGGACATTTTTCAGCGTCTCGTCTGGAGTAGGCTTCCTGGCGCTCTTCGGAGTCTCGGTTCAAACCGGCGTCATCATGCTTGAATACATCAACCAGTTGCGAGCGCGAGGCTACACTGCGGCGGGCGCGGCTGTCGAAGGCGCTGTCTTGCGGCTTCGTCCAATCATGATGACTATGCTTGTGGCGACCCTCGGGCTGCTTCCTGCCGCGATGTCGCACGCAATCGGCTCGGACTCGCAGCGGCCCTTCGCCATCGTCATTGTGGGAGGATTGATCTTCGACCTCATGATGAGCATCTTCCTTTTGCCTACTTTGTATGTCTGGATAGCACGAGAAGGGGACAAGCTCCCGAAACCGGAGGTGGCAAATGAAGCCGTCTAAGTTAGTATCTACTTTTACGCAAACAGTCGGCAGTTGTGTTCTGGGTATAGCATTGCTTACGACCTCCGCGAGAGCGCAGCAGGCGCTCACATGGGAGCAGGTGAAGACAAAGTTTGAGGCGGCCAACCCGGCGCTTCGGGCGGATGAGATCAACGTCGAAGAGATGAAGGCGGCGGAAATTACAGCGTATCTCCGCCCCAACCCGCAATTCACGTTTTCCACCGATGGAACGCAACTCGTGCGTCATAACGGAGTATGGCAGCCATTGGCCGGCACGCAATATCAGCCCAATTTCAGCTATTTGCACGAGCGCGAGCGCAAGCGCGAGCTTCGTCTGGAGAGCGCTAAAGAAGGCACACAAATCACCGCGTCCCAGCACGAGGATCTGGAACGGAATCTCCTGTTCAGCTTGCGCTCCATGTTTGTGCAGACACTAGAGGCAAAGGCGGTCCTTGATCTTGCCAGAACCGATCTTGACTATTATGACAAGATAATCGAGATCAGCCGTACCCGGTTTAAAGTTGGTGATATTGCCCAGATCGATCTGGACAGGATCGAACTGTTGCGCGTGCAATATGAGGCAGAAATTGAGACCGCGACAGTGAATCTTCACACCGCAAAATTTCAATTGATGCAGTTGCTCAATGAACGTACGCCCGTCGATAAGTTCGATGTAATGGGGACTTTCGACTGGAGCGAGGCGCTTCAGCCTCTGGAAGACTTTCACCAGATCGCATTGGATAACCGGCCGGATTTGCGGGCGGCGATTGAAACTATTCAGCAGTCGGTGACGAATCATAAGCTCGCCGTCTCCAATGGCTCTACCGATCCAACCTTCGGCGCTTGGTATACCTACAACGGCTCTTTCAATAACCCAAATTCCAATCAGACACTTGGCCTAAATGTGAGCATTCCACTGCGGATATTCGACCGCAACCAAGGGGAGAAGAAGCGCACGTCGCTGGATATTGATCGGAGCAAAAGCGCCGAGGAAGCGGCCAAGGCACAGGTCTTCGACGACGTGGACTCAACGTATGAGCAGTTGCGCAGCAATGTCGTCCTGCTCAAGCCTTACAAGGAGAAGTATTGCGATCAAGCTACGCGGGTGCGCGACACTGTGACCTTCTCGTATGAGCACGGAGCAGCGTCGCTAATGGATTTTCTGAATGCGCAAAGCGATTATCGAGTTGTTCAACTGGCATATGTACAGTTGGTTGGCTCCTATCTGACTTTTGCCGGTCAGTTGAACCTTGTCGTTGGGCATGAAGTCATTCAATAAGTGCAGCGGTTGTAGTGAACGGGGCCATCCAGTTGGCATATTCAAATACGAGTTCAGAGAGGTCGAATCAATGAAGAGACATGAAGCTCGAACCCGCATCGAGGAGGCTGGCATTCTGCCTTCGGTACGTGTGAATACGCGGGAACTGGCGCGATTTGCGGCAGAGACTGTCTACTCGGCGGGGATTCCTGTTGTCGAAATCACCATGACCACTCCCGGTGCGCTGGAGGTAATCGACGATCTTGCAAAACGCTATCCGGATATGGCGGTAGGCGCCGGCACTGTACTCGATGAGGATGCTGCGCGGTCGTGCGTCGAAGTCGGTGCAAGATTTCTGACCAGTCCCGGATTTATTCCGGAGGTGGTGGCCTATGCAAACACGGTAAATGTTGTGGTGCTTCCGGGAGCCTTGACTCCTACGGAACTTATTGCTGCCTGGAAAGCGGGTGCGGACCTTGTCAAGATCTTCCCCACGGGCTATATCGGAGGCGTAAATTACGTGCGCGCCCTCAAAGTACCGCTTCCACAAATCCCATTGATTGCCACCGGCGGCGTGAATCAGTTGACGGCCTTCGACTTTATTCAGGCCGGTGCAACCGCTATTGGCTTGGGGGGAGAATTGTTCCCCCAGGAGGCTTTGCACTTCCGTCAGGTAGATCGCGTCCATGAGCTTGCTAAAAGGTTCCTTGGCTTGGTGAGGGACGCGCGGGCGTTGCGGGATACTTACTACTCGGCATCATTCTGATCGCGCATTGCCGAGCGGAGATACCGCTCTAAAAACAATTTGCTTCCTACCATTCTCTTCATGCGCCCCTCATGCTATCTCCTTAGTATCAAAGCATGGGGGGTATCAAGAACATGAATCGCAACCTATTCGCAATATGCATTCTGGCTCTCGCTTTTGCGGGTTCCGCTAGCGCGCAGAGCGCGGCCTCTTCCGCGGAGACTGGCGTCCATTACACCAAGGCGCAGGTGAAGAATTTGAAGCGGAACGCACATGCGCCCGCGCAATACGCGGTTCTCGCCAGTTACTACGGCGCGCAGAGGGCGGACTATCTTCGCCAGGCCGCAGAGGAAAAGAAGGAGTGGGAGCGGAGGAGCAAGAACGTCGCGGTCGCCTTTGGCAAATACCCAAGACCAGTAGACTCGGCACGAAATCTTTACGAGTACTACCTGTACAAGGCATCCGAAGCAGAAACAAGCGAAGCAAAGTACAGCCAGTTGGCGGTGCCGAATGCACCAGTAAACGCTCAATAACGCTTTGCATATCTGTATTGTGCCAGAGGAGCAGCTGGTAGGCGATGTCCGGCAGGGAGCGTGGATGATTGCCCCGCTCCCAGCTATTGCATATATATATTATACAAATGAAATTCTTATAGTATCTTCACGATACTCCAGTTAAGCTATAGCTTGCCTGGAAATCCCGTTCAGCAAGGTACAAGTCAGATGACAAATCTAGTCGTGCTGGAACCAACGCAACCGCCGCGAAGACTTCGGACTCTGGCGCAGTGTCTGGCCGCCAGTGCGGTCCTCGCTCTTCTGACCTACTTCGGGTTTGTTTTGCAGGTTAACCTGTTGACAGTCGGCCTCCTCTATTTATTGATAGTCGTGGCCGTAGCGTCGCTCTTAGGTTTCTGGCAGGCATCTCTGATTTCACTTTTAGCGGTTGTTTGTCTGGACTACTTTTTTACACAGCCTCTTTTCCACTTTTATATGACAGATCCGCAAGAGGTAGTTGCGCTTGGAGTATTTGAAATAACGACGATTGTAATCAGCAGATTGTCGGCAAAAGAGCTGCGAAGCTCAAGAAAGGCTGCCGCTCATCGCGCAGATATGGAGCAGTTGTATGAGTTGAGCTGCAGTTCGCTTCTTCTGGATTTGCGTCAGCCGCAGGGACCGCAGCTTGCGGTTTTGATTCATCGCATATTCAACGCACAAGCGGTGGCCTTGTTCGACGTGAACCTTAGCCGCCAGGACAGGATGGGCGATTGGGAGGCGGGCGAAGAGGATCTGGCCAAAGAATGCTACCTGCGCGATGCTTCACAGGATGACGCGAGTACTCAGACCTGGCAGCGCATCCTGCGAGCCGGACCTGGGTCTGTCGGCGCTTTGGTGGTGCGGGGAAAAATAAGTCCTCTTGTGATCGATGCGCTGGCGTCTCTTGCCGCAATTGCGATTGACAGGCACCAATGGTTCGACAAGGAAGAAAGGATGGAGACGACGAAACAGGGCGAACAGTTGCGTGCGACGGTGATGGATGCGCTCGCGCATGAGTTAAAGACACCGCTGACTGCGGTTCAGACGGCTAGTTCCGGCTTGCTTGAACTGGGAGGATTGACAGAGCCGCAGCGAGATCTGGTGACGCTAATCGACGGGGAAGCAGTGCGACTGAACAAATTGTGCACACAGCTTCTGAAAGCGGCTAAGCTAGAGGCGAAACAATCGGGCATTGAGAGAGCCGACGTGAATGTAGTTGATTTGGTGCATGAGGTATTGGTCGGCCATCCGGCAGATGCGGGAAGGAACAGCATTCATGTTGCGGTAGAAGATTCTTCGTTGACTGTGCGAGCCGATCGTGAATTGCTAGCAATGATTCTGACGCAATACATTGATAATGCGCGGAAGTACTCGACAGCCGAGACACCAATTGAGATTGCCGTTCAAGCGAGACATTCTGAGATTCTGATTTCCGTCCATAACTTCGGATCGATGATTCGGATCGAAGACAGGGAAAGGATATTCGAGCGTTTTTACCGATCACCGGATTTGAAAAATGCTGTCCCCGGTACTGGTATCGGGCTCTCTGTAGTGAGGAAGGCAGCCGAGGCTCATCATGGGCATGTGTGGGTCATCAGTGATAGCAAAGAGGGAACTACATTCTATCTTTCTCTTCCCATGGACGCAAGGAGGACGAATTGATTCCGGAGCAGCCGAATGCGGGACAGGGCACGATCCTCGTGGTAGACGACGACGCATCCACGCGGCGGGCATTGCGTGTGACATTGACGGGCATGGGTTTTACGGTTGTGGAAGCGGCTCGCGGAGAAGAAGCATTGTCGCTGGCCCGCGTGACCTGGTTCGATGCTGTGCTTCTGGACGTGGATATGCCGGGGATGGGCGGAGTTGAAGCCTGCCGCTGCATACGGCGCGCTGTGGCGCGCTTGCCTATTCTGATGCTGACCGTAATGGATAGTGAGGATGACAAAGTGCTTGCCCTGGATGCTGGCGCCGACGATTACATCACGAAACCGTTTCAAGTACGGGAGTTGACGGCGCGATTGCGTTCGGCAGTGCGTAGAAGAAATGCGCAGGATATCTACAGGGATGCGCCTATTCGCTATGGCCAACTCGAATTGGACCCCGTGAAATATCGGGTGCTGAAGAGTGGGCGCGCAATTCATCTGACGCCCAAGGAATTCGAAGTTCTGCATTACTTAATGATGCACGCCGGCGAGCCTATTCCGCATGCGCGTCTGCTTAAGTCTGTATGGGGGCCAGAGTATGGAAACGAACTCGAATACCTCCGCACATTTATCCGCCAACTTCGCAAGAAAATCGAAGATGATCCGAAGAATCCGCAGTATTTGTTGACAGATGCTTACGTTGGCTACCGATTTAATGAACTGCCGCAAGAACCTTGACAGGCGGCTCGCAGACCCATAGATTGTGCGAGTTGTTGAAATGTGGAATTTGTTGAGAAACCTTCATGGGTTCCTTTTATAACGTGGTCAATACTAAACTATGTACTGTCGACTAGATCAGACCCGCAGATACTTCCAGGTAATTCTTGGGGAAGTTATTCTCGGTAGCGTGGGAGTGCTGTTCATTTGGGATGCGTTTCCGCAAGAGTTTCCTGCCAAAGCACATGAAACTCTTGCTTCATTTCCACTTGTTATGATCGCGCTCACATACATCGCCTATCAGTGTGCGCGTCGGCCCGCTCGCATGGAATTCATAAAGGCGATCATGCTGACTGTTGCCTTTCTTTTCTGGGCAGCCAATCAACTGTTGCCGAATTATCGTCAAGCTACGCTCTTTAACGACATTGCCATTGCGCTCTTTGTCCTCGATGTGTTTTTGGTCATGGTCGGTTGGCCAGCAACTTCGCCTGACGAGTCCTTTGCTGAAACCTATGCAGGGTCACGCCGGAAAAGGAACCCTTAGGCTCGGCGGTTGCGTTGTGGCCTTTCTGCCCGCACTCAGTGTATGAGAGTACGAATGTGGACGAGAAAAGCAAGTCGGACGGGACAACTCTGCGGAAACGCCGCAAGGCGTGATAGACCGAGACGACAATCTGGATCATGCTATTTGCCACGGCATTTGGAACCCGTTTCTCTGGCAAAGAGCAAGGCAAAGCGCAAACGGGCACCGAAATCGATACTGAAGCTCCCCGACCTTGAGCAATCCAAGTCCGCTGTTCTGAACAGCCTGACTTCTCCAAGTTCACAGTGAACGCAAGATCATGCGATCCGGGAATTCATCGAATGGTACTGCTCGGAACCCCGGCTCGCTTTCAATAAGTCTGTGGTCACCCGGTATCGCATCTCCCTGGAACAGCGGCACCGTGCATCAACCACCATGAATCTGCGACTGGCTGCAGTCTGGAGATTGGCTCACGAGGCTGCCGATTGTGGCCTGCTCAGTGCGGACTTGGCTGGCCAACCGACCCACACCTGCCTTCAGCAGAAAGGGGCTCAAAAAGGATCATTGTGAACCCTGAGAACAAAGAAGCAAACATTCCCGATGATGGAATACTCACACCCGCAACAGAGACAATTGTTCCCAGCAAATCGCGAGTCTTACGTCAGAATGGATTCTGGCTTTACGGTAAATCGTCAATGCGCTCAGTGAGGGCACATAGATCATCGAAAGTCGCCATGGCGACGGAAATCCCGTGTTCTCCAGCCGAGTTGAAGGCCGGGTGGGCTCCTAAAGGGAGAGGAGATCCCCCGGCTCTGCCGGGGTGGCAGTAGCAGTTTGACATTTACGGGAGTCCATCCACGAAACTCCAAACGTGAGCCGACCAAAGCACACGCAAAGGAGAAGCAGGATGGACCAATTGGAGAGTCTAGGCCACACGGTATGGGAGTGCAAATACCACGTGGCATTTATCCCGAAATGCCGCCGCAAGGTGCTGTATGAAAGCCTTCGGCAGCATTTGGGCGAGGTGTTCAAACGTTTGGCCGAACAGAAGGAATGTCGCGTATTGGAAGGTCATCTGATGCCTGACCACGTGCATATGCTGCTTTCGATTCCGCCCAAATATGCGGTATCGGAGGTTGTGGGATTCATCAAGGGCAAGAGTACGATTCACTTGGCGCGGACCTACGGTGAGCACAAGCAGAACTTCACCGGACAGCATTTTTGGGCGCGCGGCTATTTCGTATCGACGGTGGGGCGCGACGAGACGGCGATTCGCGAATACATCCGCAACCAAGAGGTTGAGGACAAGCGGCTGGACCAACTCAAGATGTGGAAGTAGCCACCGAAAGGTGGCCCCAATAACATCGGGGCCGCGTTAGCGACCCCGCTCAAGCCGCTTTGAGCGGCTCACATAATCAAGCCCCCGGCTCTGCCGGGGGTATTGACATCTGGTTACTGCTAACTCTTTTAGAATGTGGTGGCCAGAGACGGGATTGAACCGCCGACGCCGGCCTTTTCAGGGCCGCGCTCTACCACTGAGCTATCTGGCCTCAGTGCAAACATCAAGTTGCAACTTCCTGCGCGGATTTCGGCATCGCCGGAGAATGAGGCGAGTCCACAATCAGTCGTCTGCAAGAACTTTTACAGTATAGCAACTCCCCACTTCCGCGCCAAACCCGCCCTGCAAAATTCAGAGGGTCTTGCGCGCCGGTTCGGTCGAAAAACTCTCCGCGTGCCGCCCACTTCGGCTCTTTTCACGGATGCGTGCGTGAAGGCTACTTGGCGTCCGGACCGGAGGCTTTTTCCTCTTCGCCAGCGACGGAGATGCGCAGAGAGCGCAGCCAATGGAGATCGTTCGACGTGAACGGCGCTTCGCCACTGTCTGGGCTGCTGGAAGCTTCGGCTTCCTCCGTCTCTTTGGCGGCGATGTCGTTGAGTCCGATGGTGGCCTCAAGCATCAGCAGCACATCAAAGCCTTCCTCGCGGATATCCTTCACCACTCCAGCGATCTGGTCGCTCTCGATGACCGACTCATGAATGGCCTCGCCTAATTGCTGAATGAGTTCGCGCAAATGAGTTGTCATGAGTGCCTCCAAGGGCTGCGGACGGCGCGCGAAAAATAAGCGCAGGTAGCAGCAAGTACCGTTTATACCTTACTTCTAACGGCGTCCGGGAGCAACTGCGAGCCGCCGCCGGAGCAGCCTTTGCAGGGAGCCGTGGCCTTCAGGTCCCTGAATCCGGGGCACAAATTGAGGCCGCCTTCAGGCATGGGCACTGTTTCGGCTGTGAGCACAAGGCCCTGGGCCTGGAAGTCGACCGCCAGGCGCCCCGGCCTCCGTCGCTGCTACCATCGTATCGATGAGGAACCTCAAACCATCGGGCGCGTCCTGGGCGTTGCGGTGCTGACGGATGGCCTGCAGGAGTGATTCTGAGCCGCAGCGTCAGGATTGGCCTCAAAACTGGCGGATCATTATCGTCAGCGGAATACATGAATTGAAAAATTTTGGAATTTAAGGCAAATTGACGAAACACATTCCACGAGCTTTTTCACAGCCGGTGCATGCTGCACCACCGAAAGGACTTCCATGACCACTCCCACATCGCTCAAGAAAACCGCTCTGAACGCCACCCACCGCGCGCTGAAGGCCAAAATGGTGGATTTCGGTGGCTGGGAGATGCCGGTCGAGTACCCCAGGCCTGGCGGCGGGCTGATTGCCGAACACATGGCCGTGCGCACCGCCGTGGGACTCTTCGACGTGAGCCACATGGGCGAGATTCGCTTTCGTGGTGTGCGCGCTCTGGAGGCCGTGCAGCACATCACGATGAACGACGCCGCGCGCCTCAAAGACGGCCAGGCCCAATACTCCGCCCTGCTGACGCAGCAGGGCACGTATGTTGACGACATTCTGGTCCACAAGATCGTCGACAACGACTACCTGCTGGTGGTCAACGCCGGCACCAAGGACAAGGACTACGCCTGGATTCTCCGGCAGGTGGGCGCGTGGCCTTCAGTCAGTATCAGCGACGACTCCGCCAGCTACTCGCAACTGGCCGTGCAAGGGCCGCGGGCGCTTGAAACCCTGCAAAAGTTGACGAAAGCCGATCTGGCGGCGATTCGGAAATACTGGTTTACCTGGGATGAGGTGGCTGGCGTTCCCCATGCGCTGATTGCGCGTAGCGGCTACACGGGCGAGGACGGCTTCGAGGTTTACGTGCCCTCCGATGTGGCAACCACCGAAAAGCTGTGGAATGAGCTGCTCGCGGCGGGCGCGGAGTTCGGCATCCGTCCCTGCGGCCTGGGTGCGCGAAACACCCTGCGGCTGGAGGCGGGAATGCCGCTCTACGGGCACGAAATCTCCGACTCGATCAATGTCTTTGAGGCTGGCTTGGAGCATTGGCTCAAGCTCGACAAAGGCGAGTTCATTGGCCGGGAAGCGCTGCTGGCCGTGCAGGCTGCGGGAGGGCCGAAGCGGAAGCTGGTGGCTCTGGAAATGGCCGAGCGCGGCATTGCGCGCGACGGCTACGACGTGCTGTCCTTGGACGGCGAACGCATCGGTGCGGTGACCTCCGGTTCGCCCGCGCCTTTCCTGAAGACGAACATCGCCTTTGCTTACGTGCCCGCGTCCGTGGCCGCCAGTGGCCAGGATGTGCTGGTGCAGGTCCGCGCCAACCGCGTGCGCGCCAGGCAGCTTCCGGCGCCCTTCTACAAGCGCGCGAAGAAGTAGTCAGTCGTTCACTGGCTTGGCCGGACCGGCGATAAATCTGCCGCGCTAACCTGCAAACCACGAAGAGCCATTTCTGCATGGGTGCCCCATATCTGGCGCAGCTTCATCGCGCCAGATGTGGGAAACAGCAAACCATATCCGCAGGGCGCCCCACCCATTTCCGCAAAAGACGCGGAAATGGATGGGGCACCCTGACAGTATTTAGTTGCCGGATCAATAGGGTGGGATTCCTCTACACCATCAGGAAAACTGCTCCAGCGCGGCCTCGGCGACGCGATCCACGGCGGGCCACTCCGAGGCATCGTGAAAAGCCCTTACATGCGGGCCAATCGGCCTCCAGGCCGCGACCGAATGCGGCCCATAGATGCTGATAAGTTGTGCACCAACGGCAGCGGCCAGATGGCCGGGGCCGGTGTCATTGGCCACCACGCAGCGCGCCAGTTCGAGCAGCGCGCCGTAGACGCCCAGGTTGACGCCCGGCAGGTTGATGGCTTTCAGGCTTGCTGCTGCGGTCTCCTCGCCACGGCCGGGGCAGACGGCAACCGGCACGCCGGCTGCGTTCAGCGCTTCTCCCAGCTCCTTGAAACCGGGCCACACCTTGCGATTCTCGCGATCGTCCGGCCCGGAAAATGGACAGAACATGACAAAGGAGCGCGGCGTAAGCCCGTGTTGTGTGAGGAGCGCCAAAGCCTGCGCGCGTTGGGCGTCGCTGGGGTTCCATCCCAAAACCGGGGGAAGGGACTCATCCGTGCCAAGAAAGCGGCCCGCCAGGTGCCAGTATGCTTCGGCCGCATGAGCGAAGCAGGGAAGCGGGTACGCGGAACGAAGCAGCAGGCTGCGCCCCTCCCGTGCGAATCCCGAAGGCGCAAAGCCCGCCAGCCGCGCTTCCAGGGCTGAGGCGAACGAGTTGGTCATCAGCAGCGCCGGCGCGGACGCTCCGCAATCGAGCGTTTGCCGCAGCGCGTGCAGTTGCGCGGTTGCCTCGATCAGGCCGCCACGGCGCACGGTCACGGGCCATCCGGCGCCCTCGAAGAGCGCTGGCGCCCAGCCTTTGCCATAAAGATGCAGTTTGTAACCGGCCGCTTCCAGCCGCCGCAGCGCTGGCAGTGAGAGCACCGCCTCGCCCACCCAGTTGCAGAGTCTGACCAGCAAAGCGCCATGGGGCGTTCGAGCGAAATCGGCGGATCGGCGGTTGACCGGCATTGAGTTCAAGTATAGTGATGCGTTCGCCGCTGGAGGCAGGGGCTTCGGACGGCGGCAATGGAAGCGCGGCTCTGGCTTCGCGTTTATTTTGTGGCCTGTGGAGAAAGGCCTCTCGCCGGAAGCCCCTCGGATGCTCTACTCTTTCCTAGGGAGAAGCATGGCGCGATTTTTTGTTCGCTTACGAAAGGCTATCTGGAACGCCTTGGACGACGATGTGGTCAACACGTCCAAGGCCGCCGCGTACTCTGGAATGCTGATGCTGTTCCCCGCGCTGATGGTGATGGCCACGTTGCTGGCCCAGAGGCAGGCAACAAGCACGCTGGTCGGGGAGTTTCGCAGCAGCTTCGAACAATTTCTGCCCGCCGATTCGATGGATTTGCTTCAGTATTCGCTGCAAACGCACCACACCCTCTCCGCGCAACTGGTTTTGTCCGGTAGCGGCCTGAGCGCCTTCGCCGCGCTCGGCTTGATGCTGTCGCTGATGGAAGGCCTGCGCCGCGCTTACCGGCTGCCGCGCGAGGAATGGGGCTTTTGGGAACGGCGGGCACGGGCGCTGCTGCTAATCTTCATCGCCCTGATTCCGCTGGCGCTGGCCGCCGGGGTCATCATCTTTGGCCGCCAGATCGAGGAATGGATGATCAACAACTCCCGCCACGAGTTGCGCTTTGTGGTCCTGTTCTTCTGGCGGGTGGTGCGCTGGGCCGTCGCGCTCTTTACCAGCGTCAGCGTTCTTGGCGTGCTTTACCACTTCGGCACCCGGCGCACGGAGAGCTGGGCAAAGGTGGCTCCCGGCGCCATTGCCTCGGCGCTCAGTTGGTTTGTGGCTACCCTGGCCTTCGGCTTCTATGTCACGCGGATTGCCAACTATACGATGTTTTACGGCTCCTTTGGCGCGGGCATTGCCACGCTGGTCTGGATTTACATCAGCGCTTTCTGCGCGTTGATGGGCGCGGAGTTGAACGGTGTTCTTTTTTTGGAAAGGCAAGAAGAGAGCTCCGCCGCATCTTCCGCTTCCTATAATGCAGGTCTGTGATTATTAGCACTGACCAGTGTGCCTTGCCGCCTTCATAATGGATATAGCATGTTTTTTTAACATTTCACGAGTAGAATGAAGCCGTTCACGAGCTATGGCGTTTTTGGAATTGGGGTAGGCCGAAGCACACACTCAGGTGGCTTTCCTGCAAGAAAAGCACCTTTCTCTGCTCTCAAAAAGTCTGCCAGTATTCCAAAAATGCTCGAATCCGGTCATTTGACCGGCAAAAAATCTTCCCTGGAGTAATTCCACATGTCATTTGTCCCCTTAAGTTTGTCTGATTTCGTCTCGCAGCGCCGCGCAAAGATTGTCGCTACGCTTGGCCCAGCCTCTGACACCGAGCCTGTCATCAAGAATCTGATTCGTGCGGGCGTCGACGTACTCCGCCTGAACTTTTCCCACGGCACCCACGAAGAAAAATTGAAGCTGATTCAACTGATTCGCAAGGTAAGCAGCGAGGAAGGCAAGCCGCTGTGCATCATGGGCGACTTGCAAGGCCCCAAGATTCGCACTGGCGTGTTGATCGACCACGAGCCTGTGCTGCTGGAAGCCGGTAAACTGCTGACCATTACGCCGCGCGAAGTTCCCGGCACGGCGTCGCTGGTGGGCACCACCTTCAAAACCCTGGCGGAAAACGTCGAGCAAGGCTCTCGTATTCTGCTTTCCGACGGCCTGATCGAGCTGCGCGTCTCGGAAGTGGATGACGGCGACGTGATCTGCGAGATCATCAACGGAGGCCTGCTGGGCGAGCACAAGGGCATCAACCTGCCAGGCATTCCCGTGCGCGTCCCTTCGCTGACTGAAAAGGACACCGACGACCTTGAATTCGCGCTCAAGAACGGCGTGGACGCCATTGCCGTTTCCTTTGTACGTACCGCCGAGGACGTTCGCTTGGTGCGCAACCGCGTTTCGGCCTACGGCGGCGAAACCTGGATTATCGCCAAGCTTGAAAAGCCTCAGGCCATTGAACATCTGGACGCCATTCTGGCCGCTGCCGATGGCATCATGGTGGCCCGCGGCGACCTGGGCGTCGAGGTGCCTCCGGAAGAGGTTCCCGCCATTCAGAAGCACATCATCCGCCGCGCCGCCGAATTCCGCAAGCCGGTCATTACCGCTACGCAGATGCTGGAGTCGATGATCGAAAACCCGCGGCCCACCCGCGCCGAGGTTTCCGATGTGGCCAATGCGGTCTACGACGGTACGGACGCCGTGATGCTCAGCGGCGAATCCGCCGTCGGCAAGTACCCGGTCGAGGCCGTCTCCATGATGGCGCGCATCGTGGTCGATGCCGAGCGCCACATCCACGAACAGAGGCTCTACGAAGCCAGGGAACGCAAAATTCCCCTTTCCATCGCTGAAACCGTCTGCGAAGCCACGGCTCACGCCGCTGACGACCTAGATCTGCGCGGCATTGCGCTGTTTACCGAGTCGGGCATGACCGCCCGGCAGCTCTCGAAGTATCACCCCTCGGCGCCGATCTTCGCCCTCAGCCCGGTCGAGGTCACCATCAACCGCGTCAGCATGTTGTGGGGCACAACTCCCATCCGCTGCGCCAAGGTCAGCACCACCGAGGCGCTGGTCGATTCGGCTGAGCAGTTGCTTTTGGAGGGTGGTTTTATCCGGCCGAACGAGGTTATCGCCATCGTCGCCGGAACCCGCACACGCTCCGGCTCAACCAACTTCCTGCGCTTGCAGGTGATTGGCGAAAGCCAGGAGGGGGAGCGCTTCGTCACTCCACGTGTGGAGGCAAAGCCCGCCGCGTCCGTCGCGGAAGAGCCGGTTGCTCTGTCGGCCGCCAAGTACAAGCGCGCCGCGCGCAAGGCTACCAAAAAGGCTTCCGCGAATTCAAGCAAATAAGCGCAGTAATTCTGAATTTGCTCTAGGTCTTTGACAAGGTAAAGAAGTTCCATCAAGTTCGTGGGTGCCCCGGTTTCAAAATCGAGACCGGGGCACCCAATGGTGGTACAACTTCAAGCTGTCGGAGACTTGGAGCATTTTCTTTTTTGCTGTAGACTTTTGTGCCCGGCGGATTCAAGGCCCAAGTGCAACAGTGCATCATCAAGATTGGCCATGAGATAGCACAATAAAGCCATGGAAAAGATGGAAAACAAAGGACGTTTCCCACTTTTCCACGGCACGACTACGGCTATTTATATGGATTAATTCAAAAAAGTTGTTGCACTTGGAATTTGAGCGCGGGCTTGTTTTCAAGCCAAGCGTCCGAAAAACATCCCGCAGGGCCTAAAGGCCTCGTTGATTTTAAGTAACTTACGGCACGACTGAAGTCGTGCCCTTTCAAAACATCGGGTTTTTCCGCAACCTGTAAAGCCAGGCGTCTTTGTGTGGCCTTTACGGCACGACTGAAGTCGTGCCCTGACACAAAACCTTGTCCGTTCAACCCGTCGGCCTCCATGCTTGAGTTAGCTTGATATTCATCTTCCTAAAATGCTCTAGTCCCAGAAAAAATGCCCGGGTGAAATAGGACTTCATCAGAGGTTCCCTGGAATTGTGAAGCTCGATTTCCGCCTTAGCGCGTCACCGCCGCCAGCTTCAGATGGCTGAACGCTGATGGCGGAACGTCGGTGAGCGGCAGTGCGGGACCTTCCCAAAGCAGGCGCGGCGTCCCTGGACTGACCGCGTGCAGATTTTCAAAATGGAATGTGTGCTTGCCGGCGCGCAGGCCCAGCGTGCCGCGATCGTAGCGCATGGCGTTGCCCGGCGCGCCGCAGACCTGTGCGAATGGAGGTCCGGTCCGGGCCACTTCCACGCCGTCGATCACCAGCCGCGCGCCGTCCCGCGCCATTAGGTGAAAGGTGTAGCCGCCATCGGCGGGAATGTCGATGAATCCATTCCACGCGGCGGCGTAGCGCGTAAAGCCCTGCGGATTCACGCGCAGGATGGGCCCTTCGCCGGCGAGGAATGGACGCTCGGCGGCCAGGTTGGGCAGTTCCGTCCACACGCCGGGATAGATCTGCCAGGTGAGGCCAGAAACCGTTGCGGCGGCGATGCTTGCGGCTTCGTGCCAGTGAGCCACGGCCACCACTCCCTGTGCGGCCCAGTCTTCGCGCCCCTTGCTGTCCTCTACGTGAAGCAGCACCCGGAAGCGCCCGGAGCCGTCCAAGTCTGTTCCCTCGGCGTCGGGAAAGCGGTGGCGGGTAAGGCGGCCATGGGCCTCCGTGCCGTCGCCGAAGAGCCAGGTGTAGCGCGCCCCGCGTGTGAGCTGTGCGGTGAAGGCGACCTGCTGCCCCGGCGCAAAGACCGGCGGGTTCACGCTGAATTTCGCCACCAGACCGTGCGCGGCGGCATAGCGGGGCTGCTCGGCGCCGGCTGAGGCCACCAGTGGCATCTCCGCGTTGTTGTCGACGCGGTTCTGGCCGTACTTGACGTTGTCGAAGGTCACGCCCGCGACGCTGCCAATAAGCGTGGACTCGGCTAGCGGCGGCTGGTCCAGCGCCCAGATGTTGCGGAAGGCGAAGCCATGCAGACCCGGAGCTTTCTGCCCCAGTTGCGCCAGCGAGTACCAGTTGTCGAGGAAGAGATTTTCGAAGGTGAAGTTGGCGTGGTCGCCTTTGGCGCCTTGTGCGCCCCAGAAGCCGATCAGGCCGAAGCTCTGGCCGCAGGCGCCGATGCCGCTGTGCAGAATGTCGGAGTTGCGCAGGATGAAGTTGCGCGAGTTGTAAACCTTGCGCGGCCAGCCGGCGCGCACAATGTTCGAGATGCTGGTGGATAAAACGCTGCGCTCGATGAGAATGTTCTGCACATCGTGGCCGGGACGCACCATCGAGGCATCGTCGTAGCCGTCCCAGGCGCCCTGCATGGCAAAGACGTCGTCCGAGGCCCGCAGAAAGGAGTTGCGCACAATGGAGTTGCCGCCGCCCAGCCAGTCCATGCCGTCCTGGTTGGCGTTGGCGGCGTTGCCGCCGATCAGGCGCAGATCATCGAAGACAAATCCGTTGGAATCCTTCATCTGGATCGACCAGGTCCGCGAGCGGACAATGCAGGTCAGACCGTCAATTTCGACGTTGCTGGCTTCGAGCGCGCCGACGCAGTGCCAGTCGGGCCGCTGCATCCAGCCTTGGTCGGTATTCGGATTCTGCGGGCCGTCGTAGACAATCGTTCCACGGCCGAGAATCTTTACGTTATTCACCTTCCACAGGTTGAGGCTGCCGTAGAAGTAGGAGCCGGGAGCAAGATAAAAGGTATCGCCGCTGTGCGGATTCAGGCTGCCGCGATGCACGCCAGCCTGAAAAACATGCACATTGGGGCCTTTGGGCGGCGCGGGAGGCGGCGTGCCGGCAAAGAGAAACAGCATTTTGGCGTGATTCAGAAAGTCGCCGGGCCGGGAGATGGAGAGCTTGGCTGGCACGGCAAGGCGGAAGCGGATCGTCTGGCCCTGCCGTTCCGGGCGCAGGCCCAGCCGCCAGGGCTGGATGTCCACGCCTTTGTCCCAGAAGCCCTTCTCGGAGGCGGTAATCTCCACCGTGACCGGGCCGGTCGCGTCGAAGCTGACAAATTCATAGCTGGCGGCGGCGTGGGCCACGTCGACCGGTTGGCCGTTGACCTTGACGGTGAAGGCCGCTGAGCGCATCTCCGGCGGAACTGGCGCAATTTGAAGGCGCGTGGCCGCCTGAGCGTGAGCGGCGACTGGAAGCGCGAGAAGAACCACGAGCAGTGAACGAAAGCCCAACAGGAAAACCGGTCCCGGAAAAAGAGTGGAAACGACACCACTTTAGCACTGTGAGGCGCGGGGGCTGACTATACTCTGGGACCCTCCAGCGAATTCTACCGGCTCGATTCCCTCATCCGGCTCAATTCCCGTCCTTGTGCAGGTCTGCAAACTCACCAAAAGATGAAAAACCACTTGGCCGGTGTGTTCCTGGATGGACCGGCTCTGTCTTCGCTCTAATGCTCCAAGGTGCTTTCGTTGCCCAGGATGCGGTAGAGGGTGGAACGGCTGATGCCTAGCTGACGGGCGGCGCGCAGCTTGTTGCCGCAATTCAGGTCCAGGACGTACAGCACATGATGTCGAATGACCGTATCCAGATTCAGGCTTCCGGCCCATATTGGCTGCCGCATCTCCGCTGGGGCTTCAATGCCGGAGGGCAGGGCCAGGTCGTCGGGGCGGATGACGCCGTTGACGGCTTCCAGTAGGGCGGTTTCCAGCACGGCGGCCAGTTCGCGCACGTTTCCCGGCCAGTTATGCTGCAAGAGGCGCGCCATTGTGCCGGGACCCAGAATGACAGGGCGTTGCTGATAGCGCGCGCAAATGTGTTCAAGCAGCGACTGGGCCAGCACGGCAATGTCTTCCCGGCGCTGGCGCAGAGGAGGAATAGCCAGGCGAATCGCGGTGAGCCGGAAGGCCAGATCAGGAAGCAGCAAGCCCTGGGCGGCCATCTGGCGCAGCGGGGTTTGGGAGGAGGCCAGCAGAATGAAGCGGCCCGCCGGAAGGTCTTGCAGCGTCTTGAGCACGCTCAGCAGCAGATTCTGCCCCGGGGGAGCGAGCAGATCAACGCGATCCAGATAGGTGCAGCCCGTGAGCGTGGACGGATCGGCGTCCGCCACCAGCCATTCGCGGGCATCGCGCCGCTCAAAGCGGCCATTTGCCAGCGGAGAACGGCTGAACAGATAGCGGGCCAGCGTATGCTTGCCCACGCCGTGTTCTCCCTCGATGGTGGCTATCTGCACATGCGGCGCGGCCATTTCCGCCTGCATCAGCAGTTTGCGCCAAGCTGTACTGACCCCCACTGGCTGTACGTCTTCGGGGGACGGCTCCAATTCCACAAGGGTCAGGCGCGAGGCCGAAGGCGGCGTGTACTGAGCGGTGCTTTGCATGGCTCTCAACGTACCTCGCCTCCATGGCCCGAGCAGCATTTCAAGGCCAACAAAGGTTTTATCGGCGAGAGCAAGGAAAACATGAACCAGGCCGGTAATGCGTTATTCCTGTTAAAGCATTTCTCCTGATGGTGTAGAGGAATCCCACCCTAGCCGCAAAAACAAATACGCGGCGAGGGTGGGGCACCCGCTAAAGCCCGGCATCTTTGTGTTGCTCTTTCGGCACGACTGAAGTCGTGCCCTGACACTTTTTGCAATCTCAATCGAATTTTGCAAGAGGCTCAATAGATGGAGCTATCCCACTTTAGGCACGATGGAGCTGTGCCGAAAGTGGGGCACCCAGCATTGTGCAATGAAAAGGGCCACCCTCGGGCGGCCTTTTTCATTGCGGTAAGAATTCGGATTTTCAGATGCGGTCGTCGGGAAAGCTGCCGACGGTTTGGCCGGCGGCGATGTTCTGGCCGGCCAGAACAATGGCGTGACTGGCGATGCGGGCGCCCGGGCCGATGATGGTGGGGGTCAGCTTGACGCGCTCGTTGCTGTTGCTGTCAGGCGCATGGATATGCGAGTAGACGCGGGCGAAGGAGCCGATAATGGCGCCCTTGCCGATGGTGATTCCGCCGCGGTCGTTCAGCAGGGCGCGCTGACGGATGGTGACGCCCTCCTCGATGGTCAGGTTGTAGCCGTAGGTCAGGTCCACGCCGTGATAGATTCGGACCCCTGCGCCCATGCGGGCAAAGAGGTGACGGCCCAGCATGGCGCGGAAACGCAGCCCCAGCCAGTGGTTGGTCCCGACCGGCGAGCGGTCAAACATCTGCCAGAACCACAGCAGCGGCTTGCGCATGGCGAACTGCTCCGGGTCGGCGTCGGCAAAATGCTCGGCCTCCAGGGTCACGTTTTCCGGGTCCAGCGAGAGGCTGACCACATTGCCGGGCAGCTCGGAGGTCAGCTCCAGGTTGAGCTTGCCGCCGTGCGGACGGCCCAGATAGAGCTGGTAGAGCTGGTCGCGCACAATTTCAGCGCGGCGCTCCGGCGAGTGATGGCGGGTAAACTCATCATCGAGAAACTGAATCCAGCGGCGATAGACCTCTTCTGCCTCGGGCGCTGGATGCGGGACGTTGCTCAGCGTGTTTGCCATACGATTTGCACGATACACCACAAGGGCGAGGGCAAGCGAATGGGGCGCGCAGAGAGCATCGAGACAAACGCATCCTAATTCCAAATTTGCCGCGGAAGTGATTTTGGATTGCGCTTTGATGCGGGTGCAGCCTACGGAGGGAGCAGGGGCCTTCAGGCCCTTGAATCGGGGGTACAAAATGAGGCCGCCTTCAGGCGCGGGCACTGCTTCGGCTGCCCAGCAAAAGGCCCGGGGCTGAAGCCCTCGCTTTTTCGTCTGCTTCCGAGTGGCCTGAAGGCCACTGCTCCCTCCGAAAAACAAGCAGAAACAACGGATGCGCCTGTTTCATCAGCCCATTGCCAAGAAATTTGGATGCGTTTGCCCTGCTCTGCTTTCGCTCTCGTCGCCGGAGGGGCTCTTCCTACAGGTTGAACAGCTCCCGCAGCCGTTTGGTCTGGTTGCGGCTGACCGGAATCTCGGTTTGCCGCTTATCGTCCATGCGCAACTGATAACTCGACTTGAACCACGGCACCACCTCGCGGATGTGGTTGATGTTCACCACAAAGCCGCGATGAGCGCGCCAGAAAAGCGCGGGGTCCAACTGGTCCAGCAGTTCCTCCAGCGTGCGGCACTTTGACTGGCCCTCGAAGTTCTGTGTCGCCACGCGGATCACGCCCTCCTCGATGGCCGCAAAGCAGATTTCCGCCTGATCGACCAGCAGCAGCCGGTTCTGCGCCTGCACAATCAGCTTGGCCGGCTGGGGCGTGCGCGCGGCGCCCTGCGGACGATTCAGCAGGCGCAGCAGCGCATCGACCTGCGACTCCGGCGGCGCGCTTCCGGCCAGCCGTTCCCGCACCCGCTCGAGGGCCTGCTCCACCCGCGTGCGGTCGAACGGCTTCAGCAGGTAATCCACCGCGTTCACGTCAAAGGCGCGCACCGCGTACTGGTCGTATGCCGTGGCAAAGACAATCTGCGGCAGCGGTTCGGCTTCTCCGCCCGCGGCCTCGATTGACTGGTTGTGCTCAATCAGCCGCTGAATCACCGCAAAGCCATCCAGTCCCGGCATCTGCACATCCAGAAAAACCATGTCGGGATGGCGCTCCTCGATCAGGTTCACGGCCTCAATGCCGTTGGCCCCCTGCGCCAGCACTTCCACGCCGCCCACTTGGTCGAGCAGGTACTTCAGCTCCTCGCGGGCCAGTTGTTCGTCGTCGATGATGAGCGCGGAAAGGGTCATGCACACCAGAAGTGGAATAAAACTTGATTGTAGATTGTAGGAAAGCCTTCAAGGCGGGGCAATCGCGGTGGTGATGCAAAACGGCGCGGAATGTGGGCAAGTTGGCCCCACCGCAGGTGGCTACTCGCCCAGCACCCGCAGCCGCGCTGGCATGTGGTCCGCGGCCAGCTCATGTCCACATTGAGTGCAGAACTGGTCGGTCGAGCGCACCGTCCGGAAGCAGTGGCCGCAACTGGCCGTAAGCTGGTAGTTGCACTGTGGGCAGAAGTGGAAATCGCTTTGCACCTGCGCCGAGCAGGATGGGCAGCGCGCAACCTCCGGCTGGCGCAGCAGAAAGTAAAGCACCGCGCCGATGCCTCCCGGCATCACGAAGCAGAGAACAATCCAGAACCGAGAGCTCATTGCCCGTCGCGGCGCGTCCCTGCTGATATAACCCACCATTAAAAAGTAGAGCGCGGCCAGCACGCCCCAAGAGAGATTGAAGTAGATTTGGAAGCCGAACGGCGGTTCATGGCGCTGCTGACCAGGAAGCACCAGCCAGACGTAGTATTCCACCAGCACAAAAGAGACGAACGCCAGCACAACCGACCAGATCGGAATCAGGCGGGCATCTTCGTCTCCGAGAATGGATTCTGGGTGCCGCATCGGCAAACTCTTCCTCAGAGGAGTTATTTGAAAATTAGCAACAGTGTAACTCCTAATTGAGAGACGAGGCAGGGAATCGCGAAGTTGCGCGCTTGTTTTTTTTATAGTTTTTATAGAGCATTTTAGGAATACAGAGCTACTTGCAAAATTCCATTGGAGATTGCAAGAAGTGTCCTGGCACGACTTTAGTCGTGCCAGGAGATGATCAAAAATATATTGGGCTTTAGCCCCTGCGTATCTTTGTTTTCAGTTGTTTGCCATTCCGCAGCGGCTAAAGCCGGAAAGTATGAATGAGCCATTTGCGGCACGACTAAAGTCGTGCCCTGACACATTCAATCGCCTAAAGGTAATTTTGCAAGTTGCTCTACATATAGACTTTTTGAACGATGTGCTAAGTGTCTTCTGCCTATACCAATTACTAAAATACTCTAGCCGAAAAGATCAGCAGGTCAGGACCTGTGCCGCTGCCAGACGGCCAGCAGCAGGGCGGCCAGCAAAGCCGCGCTGAAAAAGAAGATCCACAGGCTCAAAATGCTGAGCGGTTCAGCAATAGGTTCTTCCTCAATCAAGGTTTCGCCAAACCACCAGATGGAAGGCCCCAGCACGAAAACCACGCCGATAACGGCGGCCAGCGCCACGACGAGGCAGTGCTTCCGGCCGGCCTTCTGCTGCTGCATCACGCCCTGCGAGGCGAGCACCACGCGGCGCGTGCGATATGCCGCCGCGCACTCCCGGTCGGCTTCTTTCCCGCATAAAGCCGAAACCATGGTGCGCCCTGCGGCAAGGCGCGTTTCAGCGTCCGCCACTGGAGCGCCCGCTCCGCCACTACCGTCGCCGGCTTTCATGCTGTCCTCAATGCCGCTGGCGTCATCACCGGCCCCGCCGCAGGCGCCGGGCGGCGCAGACGGTTGAGCTCCAGCTTGGGCTTGATTGCGGACAATCCGCGATATAGCCTTGATTTAACGGTGGATAGCGGCGTGTGCGTCACTTTGGCGATTTCCTCCAGCGACAGCTCCTCGTGGAACCGGAGCACCAGCACCTCGCGGTAGAGCGTATCCATCTCCATCAGCGCTCCGGCAATCCGCTCCCGGTCTTCCAGGTTGGCAAAGAGGTCAAAGGAGCTCGGCTCATCTCCGGCAACCTCGAAGCTCATCGGCCGGTCGTCTTCACTTTTTCCTTCCAGCATCTCATCCAGGCTGGCCATGGACCGCTTGCGCCGCTGGTCGATCACCAGGTTGCGAGCGATGGTAAACAGCCATGTGCCGAATCGCGCCTTGCCGTTGTACTGCGCCCCGCGCGCCAGAACCCGCATCCAAACCTCCTGGAACAGATCCTCGGCCATCTCGCGATTGCCTGTCAAATAAAGCAGATAGCGCATCAGCCGGTGCTGGTAGCAGACGATCAGCTCGTCCAGCAGTCCAGCGTCCTGCCGCTTCAGTCCCGCGGAAATGGCCAGGTTTTTCTCCCGCACCTGTTCCTCTTGAGCGGTGACAGAGCCGTGGCCGAAAAAGGGGCGAACATACTCAGCTATATTCATCTCTCTTAATTAGACGCGAAAATCCACTGCGAAGTTCGGCTGAAGTTGCGCTCGTGGCGCAAGCCATGGCCGGCAGCCATTTTGCAAGAGGTTTTCATGGCCGGAAATCGCGCCGCCGCGCGCCGCTTCATCGATCCTCTACACTATCCACTATGGAAGTTCTCTACGGATTGCATCCGGTCGAAGAGGCCATCAAGGCCGGCCGGCGTCGCTTTGACCACGTTCTGGTGGCGCGCGAGCGGCATGACGAGCGCTTGGAGCGTCTTGTTGCCCTCTGCCGCGAGGCCGGAGTCCGCGTTCAGCAGGAATCCCGCGATGAGCTGACGAATCTTGCCCAAGCCCCCACCCATCAGGGCGTTGTGGCGCTGGTTCATCCCCAGGACACGCTCGCCATCGAGGACCTTTACGCACCCGTCACTCCCGGCGCGCGCCGTCTGTTGCTGGCTCTGGATGGCGTGGAAGATCCGCAGAACCTGGGCGCTCTGCTGCGCGTGGCCGACGGCGCCGGAGTGGACGGCGTGGTGCTTACCGAGCGACGTTCGGCTCCTTTGAGTCCGGTCGCCGTCAAGGCCAGCGCCGGCGCCGCCGAACATCTGCGCATCGCCCGCGTGGTCAATCTGGTGCGCTCCCTGGAAGAACTCAAGCAGCATAATCTCTGGATCATCGGCCTCGACGAGCGTGGGCAGTCCGACTACGACCAATTCGACCTGACCGGCGACTGCGTTCTTGTCCTGGGCCGCGAGGGCGCTGGCCTGCACGATCTGGTCCGCCGCACCTGCGACCATCTGCTGCGCATTCCCATGGCCGGTGGCGTCAGTTCGCTCAATGTATCGACTGCCGGAGCGGTGGTCCTCTACGAAGCCTTCCGCCAGCGCCGCGCTGCCGTCGCCGCTGAAAACGGAACTGGCCGCGCCGCCAGCGCCAAGCCAAAGAAACAGAAAGGGTTGGGCTCATGAAGCTCGCACTCGCCACAGGACTCAACCGCGCCGCCGGGTCTTTTGCAACCGTTCTGGTTTCTGTTTTGGTTGCTCTCCCCACCCGCTTCAGTCCCGCGGAAATGGCCAGGTTTTTCTCCCGCACCTGTTCCTCTTGAGCGGTGACAGAGCCG
>Ga0224525_1000186_pt1 | contig 31255 bp, 27 predicted proteins | sample CFST100metaG_FD_179874 | JGI IMG/M metagenome (GOLD analysis project Ga0224525, IMG submission 179874) | Peat soil microbial communities from Stordalen Mire, Sweden - C.F.S.T100 | ecosystem: Environmental > Terrestrial > Soil > Wetlands > Peat | place: Sweden: Norrbotten County, Stordalen Mire...
CCGCCGACTTTAAGAGGCAATGCTCTTTTGGCGCCGGCTGCTTTTAATTTTTCACACGCAATTTCAATTCCTTTCACAGACCCTGATATTACAAGTTGTCCGGGGCTGTTGTAGTTTGCAGGAACAACAACTTCATCAGTAATAGATTTGCATATATCTTCTACAATATGATCATCAAGGCCAAGAATAGCAGCCATTGTGGATGGCTGAGCTTCGCAGGCTTTCTGCATGGCAAGTGCACGTTTCGATACAAGCACCAGGCCGTCTTCGAACGATAATGCTTTATTGGCAACCAAAGCCGAGAATTCACCAAGTGAATGACCTGCCACCATATCCGGTTTAAAATCATCACCAAGTGTTTTAGCAAGAATGACTGAATGTAAAAATATTGCAGGCTGTGTTACTTTGGTTTGCCTGAGATCCTCGTCAGTTCCGTTAAACATAAGATCGGTTATGCGGAATCCAAGAATTTCATTTGCTTTTTCAAAAAGGTCCTTTGCGAGGGAAGATTTTTCGTAAAGATCTTTGCCCATTCCAACAAATTGTGCGCCCTGTCCGGGGAATACGTAAGCTTTCATTTAGTAAGTTTAAAGTTAATAAGTTTAAAGTTCAAAGTCATTCAACCTTGTTATCGGCGGTTTCCAAGGAAACGCAGCAGGAATAAGAACAGGTTGATGAAGTCAAGATACAGTGTAAGCGCACCCATGATGACCAGTTTTCGTGCAGGTTCAGTTCCGTTCTCAATTTGAGAACCAATTCTTTTCAGTTTCTGAACATCCCATGCTGTGAGGCCTGTAAATACGAGTACTCCTATGATGCTGATCACATAATCCATTGTCTGGCTTCTCATAAACATATTTACCAGGCTTGCGATAATAATTCCAATCAGGCCCATAAACATAATTGCACCAAATTTTGAAAGGTCAACTTTTGTAGTATAGCCTGTAATAGCCATTACACCAAATGTTCCTGCAGTTACTGCAAAAGTGATAAATATTGATGAACCTGTATAAACCAGGAAGATGAAGCTAAGACTCATTCCCATTAGGAAAGAATAAACAACAAAGAGTAAAGTGAGTACAGCAGCTGAAAGTTTATTAAAGCCAAAAGACATTAATAATACCATTCCCAATGGGGCCAGCATAACAACCCATCCCAAACCTGACATCGCAGGACGACCTGTGCTGCTTATGGTGTAAATCGAATTGAAAAAGGCTTCATTGGTACTGAAAAAATAGGCGAAAAATGCTGTGATTCCCAAAGCAATTGCCATCCATGAAAATACATTGGTGATAAATGTTCTGGGTACAGCTATAGCCTGGGTATCCTGTCCCATGAAATTCATATCGTTATTTCTGCCAAAATTGAACATAGCTTTAAATTTTTTTAAAATTAACGTGCAAAATTACAAAAAATTTATTGATAATTATCGCAAATCTGAACTAAGTAAGTGGATGAACTCCTGCCTTGTTTTGTCAACACAAAAAGCGCCAACAAAATCGGAGGTTGTTGCCACTGAATTTTGCTTTTGAATTCCCCTCATTCGCATGCATAGATGTTCAGCTTCAATTACAACTGCAACTCCCATTGGTTTCAAAGTGTTATGAATGCATTCTTTAATTTGGGTGGTGAGCCGTTCCTGCACCTGAAGCCTGCGGGCAAAGGCATCCACTATTCTTGGTATTTTACTCAGTCCAACAATATACCCGTTAGGAATGTAGGCTACATGCGCTTTTCCAATGAAAGGCAGCATATGATGTTCGCACATGGAGTATATTTCAATATCCTTTACGATTACCATTTGCCGGTAATCTTCTTTGAACATGGCTGAACGAAGAATTTCTTCAGGGTTTACATCATATCCGTGTGTAAGAAACTGCATAGCTTTTGCAACTCGCTCCGGTGTTTTCAATAGTCCTTCCCTGCTGGGATCTTCGCCAATAAGCTTAAGGATTTCATAATAATGTGCCGATATTTTTTTTATAAGTTCGGGATTGTAGGAATCGATTTTTGCATAACCATCCATTTCATTTTGCTTTCCCATTTCTTTATTTAAATCTACCATGATAATTTATTATAAGTCAATAATTATTTTCCAAAATATTCTACAAAATTATTTTCAGTCTCCACTACTTTTACGCAATGAAGTTTTCCTCCGATATTGGTTACAGAGGGCTCAAGTTGCTCCCAGATTTTAACTGCTATATTCTCTGTGGATGCAAGAACTCCCTGCATAAAATCCACTTCAATATTAAGGTTTTTATGATCCACCTTATCAATAATCTCATATTTTATAACAGTACTGAGATCTTTCAAATTAATAAGCAACCCGGTTTGAGGATTTATATTTCCCTTTACTGTAATGTACAAAGTATAGTTATGTCCGTGCCAGTTGGGGTTGGAGCATTTTCCAAATAGTTGAAGATTTTCTTCATCGCTCAGTTCCGGCTTAAATAAGCGGTGTGCAGCATTGAACGATTCCCTTCGTGTTATATAAATCATAGTGAGCGATTGCACTGCAAAAATAGTACAAAAAAGGAGATTTATGACAAGTTGACATTTATAAGCAGGTTTGCGAAAATGTTTTTGCAAAAAAGACTATTTTTGATAAGGAGAATTTATTTTGACACATCTCATCAGGTCATATATTTGTGGGCAAAGAGGGGGGGGCGGCAAGTCCCTTCTCTGAATTTAGAGAAGGGATTTAGGGATGAGTCAGAAAGAATAAATTAATTAATTGGTTCAATGATTAATATTATGCATAATTAGAAATGAAATACGAAGAAATAAAAAATATTGTCAGAAATTTAAGAAAGAATCAGACTGAAGCAGAAGTAATTTTATGGAATGAGTTAAGGAACAGAAAATTTGACGGTATTAAATTCCTTAGGCAACATGCAATTATTTATGAAAATATAAACAATGATTTTTTCTTTTATGTGCCAGATTTTTATTGTGCTAAGTATAAACTTGCAGTTGAACTTGATGGTGTTATTCATGCTTTCAATCGAGAAAAAGATTACAACAGAGAATTGATTTTAATGAGTAAAGGAATAAAAGTAATTCGTTTTAAAAATGAGGAAATAAAGGACATTGAAAGGGTGAAAGCGGAAATCAGGAGACATTTTACTCACCCCCTTGATCCCCCTCTCTGCGGGCAAAGAGGGGGGTAGTAAGTCCCTTCTCTAAATTTAGAGAAGGGATTTAGGGATGAGTCAGAATCCAAAAATCAAACAAACAAATGAAAATTCATTTCAAAATATTTTTATTCATCATTTTATCTTTGCCAATTTCCCTGCATGCACAAAGTACTTCGGCTTATAAAAAATTTATCAATTTAAGCCGCCCTGAAAAATGCTGGGTGTTGTGTCATCCATTTGTTGCAAAAAAAACATGGTCAATTACACAAAAAGTTTTATTGATTACTGACAGCATTTCAAAAACAACAACACTTGATGGTGACAAAAATGGCGGACAGGTGGATGCATTCAGGCATGCATACTGGATGGCTCTGTTGGCTGAAAATATTGGCTGGCGAAAAGCGCTGAAACTAGGCCGCGCACATGAAAAAGCGAATTACATTGATTTTAAAAAGCGCCGGCTTGAAGATGGCGCACATCCCGACAAAGCCAGTGGTGACATGGATTTGTACAACAACAAAACTGGAAATGATATTGCGAAAGCAAATAAAAATATTGTTGGTAATAAGCTGCAGTCGCTCGTTATTGCTGCTGTACAAGCAGGCAAGATGAAAATTATTAAAAAAGACAGCCTCGGAAATTTTCTTGATGAAAACAATTTTATTATTCCTGCCGACAGTTTGAAAGGAAAATGGAACAATGGTAAATGTTTAATTAGCTCAGGAAAAAATAATCACTGATCTTTTTACTTAATGTGCTGCAATAAAATCATCAATCTCCTTATGCCATTGATCGGGATCCAGGGTTTTAGGCATTGTTTCTTCACCAAATAAAAGATCAACAAGGTAGTGGGGCTGCTTCCCTCCTATAAATACTGATTTTGTGCAGGAAACACAGTAGACAATAACATCATTCACCGGCATCTGTGAAGCTCGTCTGATCATTTGTTCTTTAACTTTTTCTGTCGGGATTTCACCGTAAAAACTATCACCGCAACAAATACTTTTTGTTCTTGTACTTTTTGGTTCTACAAGAGTAATATTCATCTTTTTTATTAAAATCCTGATGGCATCATGAATCCTTTCCTGGTCGCGGGTGGGGCAGGCATCAATGATTGACATTTCTTTTCCTTGGTAATCGGGGAAAGGGAAAAAATCACTTCCTGCAAGTATTTCCCAAAGCGAAATGGTTGATGTGTTATTGTAATCAAGCCTGTAGCGTTTATCGCAGCCGGGACAAATATTTATTACCTCGGTTGGTGCCTCAAACTGCGGATCATGCTTGCAGCAGGTCAATAATTCTTCCCTGTTGCCTAAATTTTTATTTAGAACTTTATGCATCTTCTCCGCTAATTCAGGTTTGTACAACAATAATGCACAACCCGGAGCAAAAACCTGTTTCATGTTTTTTAGTTTAGAAATTCTTCGGCTTTTTCCAGTGCCTTTGCAATTCCTGCAGCATTCTTGCCTCCGGCAGTAGCAAAGAAAGGCTGACCGCCTCCTCCTCCCTGTATTTCTTTTGCAAGTTCGCGCACAATTTTACTGGCATCAAGATTTTTTTCTGCAACAAGATTTTCTGAAATCATTACAGCAAGTCCGGGCTTGCCTTCGCTTTCGTAAGCAAATACAAGAAAAATATTTTCTGTTTCATTTTTCAGTGCATATGCAAGATCCTTGGCACCGCCGGCATCCAGCATTAATTTTTCTGCTATGAAATTTATACCATTAATATTTTTAAATTTTAATTTCAGTTCCTCTTTTAGTCCGATTGCTTTTTCTTTGCGGAATTCATCAAGTTGTTTTTGCAAAGAACTATTTTGCTCCTGAAGCTGTGTAACGCTCAGTACAAGGTCTTTGGGGTTTTTAAGAACTTCGTGCAATTGAGAAATAATTTCAGATTGCGCATTAAAATACTGTTCTGCTTTTAGAGCAGTAATGGCTTCAATCCTTCGCATACCAGCGGCTACGCCACTTTCGGAAATTATTTTAATCATCCCAATCTGACCTGTTGCATGCACATGTGTGCCACCGCAAAGCTCAATGGAATAGTTTCTGTCAAACGCAACTACGCGAACATGATCACCATATTTTTCGCCGAACAATGCTGTAGCGCCCATCTTCTGTGCGTCAGCAATAGGCAGGTTACGCATGTCTTCAATTGCAATATTCTCGCGGATTTTTTCATTTACCAATGCTTCCACTTTTGCAATTTCATCATTGGTCATTTTTGAGAAGTGAGAAAAATCAAAACGCAAACGTTCGTCATCAACCATTGAACCCTTTTGTTCCACATGAGTCCCGAGGACCTTCTTCAATGCGGAATGCAGAAGATGCGTTGCCGAATGATTGTTTTCAGTAAGCACTCTTTTCTTTTTATCAATTGTTGCTTTAAAGGTCGCTGCAACTTCTATGGGAAGTTTTTTTGTAAGATGAATAGTAAGATTATTTTCTTTCTTAGTGTCATCCACCGAAATTTTCTCCCCATTTGCTTCAAGGAATCCACGGTCACCCACTTGTCCGCCGGACTCAGCATAGAATGGAGTTTTGTCAAGAACTATCTGGAAAAATTCTTTGTCTTTCGCTTTTACTTTTCTGTATTTCAGAATCACCGCATCACATGATAATACATCATATCCCACAAATTCAGTATCCTTTACCGGTTTCAGCTCCACCCAGTCTTCTGTATCTATGGTTGCTGCATTTCTGGAACGGTTTTTCTGTTCTTCCATATTTTTGGAAAAGCCTTTCATATCAACATCCCAGCCTTGTTCTTTGGCCATGAGTTGTGTTAGGTCAATCGGAAATCCGAAAGTGTCGAACAATTCAAATGCAAAGGCACCATCAATAATTTTCTTACCTTGATTTGACTGCACATAATTTTCGAATCGTTGTATTCCTGTAGAAAGAGTGCGCAGAAACGCCAGTTCTTCTTCTGCAATAACTTTTCTGATAAGGTCATGTTGTGATTTAATTTCAGGAAAAAAGTCACCCATTTGTTTTACCAAAACCTGAACAAGCTCATGAATAAAGGGTTCTTTAAATCCAAGGAATGTATAACCATAACGCACAGCCCTGCGGAGTATACGTCTTATAACATAACCGGCTTTATTATTTGATGGTAACTGCCCGTCGGCAATGGCAAATGAAATGGCCCGCAGATGGTCGGCAATTACGCGCATTGCAATATCTGCCTTTATTTCATCGCCATATTTTTTCCCTGAAAGTTTTGCAATTTCCGAAATGATCTGCTGGAAAACATCAGTATCGTAATTCGATTTTTTTCCTTGAATCACCATGCATAATCTCTCGAATCCCATTCCTGTGTCAACATGTTGTGCCGGAAGTGGGTTGAGTTTGCCATCTGCAAGGCGGTTGTATTGAATAAAAACAAGATTCCATATTTCTATAACATGCGGATCGCCTTTATTTACAAGTGTTTTGCCGTCCACTTTCTTGCGTTCAGCATCATCACGAATATCGACATGAATTTCTGAGCATGGTCCGCATGGGCCGGTATCGCCCATTTCCCAGAAGTTGTCTTTTTTCGATCCATTAATAATTCTGTCTTCTGCAATCAGGTTTTTCCAGAAATTCTTTGCATCGTCATCAGCTGGAATACCATCGGTTTTATCACCTTCAAATATGGTTACATACATTCTTTCCTTGTCAATTTTATAGACATCCGTAAGAAGTTCCCAGGCCCATTCAATAGCTTCTTTTTTAAAATAATCGCCAAACGACCAGTTGCCAAGCATCTCAAACATAGTGTGATGATAAGTGTCGTGGCCAACTTCTTCCAAATCGTTATGTTTTCCTGATACGCGGAGGCATTTCTGCGAATTGGCTACACGGCTGTATTTTGCAACACTGTTGCCAAGGAATATATCCTTAAACTGGTTCATCCCGGCATTTGTAAACATCAATGTGGGGTCGTTCTTGACAACCATAGGTGCCGAAGGCACAATCGTGTGATTTTTAGAGGCAAAGAAGCCTGTAAATGTTTTCCTTATCTCTGCAGCATTCATTTCCATGACATTTCCTTTAACATTTTTTAAGAGCATCAACTTTGCAAAGTTAGATTATTTTGGTAGTTTTGCTCTCAAGGCAGTTTAATTTTAAAACTATTTATACCATCAACAGGGATGGTCCGGCTGGCCGGACATGATTTTGCTTCATGCTTAAACGAAGAAAAAAACATCAGTATCATTTCAATTACAAATCGCTCACTTACGAAAAGGTGAAGGTTTCAATAAAGGAAAAGTTCAAGAAGTTCCTTTATATCGCTATGTCGGGGATGGTATTTGCCGTGGTGGTTTTAGTTATTGCCTATAATTTTTTCAGTTCTCCTAAAGAGCGTATGCTCGAAAGGGAGATTGATCAGTACAAGCAGCAATACGAACTTCTGTCTGAACGGATGACACGGGTGGATGCTGTACTGAAAGATATGGAAAACCGCGATGACAATATTTATCGTGTAATTTTTGAAGCCGAACCCATTCCAAGCACTGTGAGAAGCGCTTCATACGGAGGTGCCGACCGCTATGCCAAACTTGAAGGCTATGATAATTCAAAGCTTATAATTGAAATAACAAAAAAACTTGACCTGCTTTCCCGCAGACTTTATGTGCAGTCGAAATCGTATGATGAAGTGCTGGAACTTGCAAAGAATAAAACACAAATGATGGCCAGTATTCCCGCTATCATACCTATAAAAGGCGGTGCCGATAAAATATGTTGCGGGTTCGGTTACCGGCTTCATCCTATTTACAAAACATTGCAGATGCATCCTGGTGTTGATATTACTTCTCCGCGAGGGACCCCTATCTATGCCACAGGCGACGGTGTGGTGCAATCGCCTGCTGGAAATTATCTAACAGGTTACGGTATTTGTGTTGTGATCAATCATGGATATGGTTACGAATCGCTTTACGGTCACATGAGCCGCAAGGTAGTGTCGGAAGGCCAGAAAGTAAAACGTGGCGAATTGATTGGTTACGTGGGAAGCACTGGTATGGCAACGGGTCCCCATCTTCATTATGAAGTATGGAAAAGCGGCTCAAGGGTTAACCCTGTAAATTATTTTTATAATGACCTTACTCCGGCTGAATGGCAAAAGGTAATTGAAGCTTCTTCAAAGATCACACAATCGCTTTCATAATCAATAATTTTCCTTGTAAGAATTAGTGAATAAAATATTTTTATCTGTATAACTACAGACCATTATTTTTTTGTTACTTTGCACGCTTAAAATTCGTTTTACTCAAACCTGATACGTGGCTTCAAAAGACAAATTCATTAAGGTAGGTGTTACCACCGCAACGGCTATTGTTATAGCCAACATGGTGGGAACAGGGGTTTTCACAAGTCTCGGCTTCCAGGTAATGGGAATCAAATCGATATTTGCATTGCTGATGCTCTGGATAGTGGGTGGAATCATGGCCCTGTGCGGTGCATTATCATACAGTGAACTTGGTGCAGCTATTCCCCGATCAGGCGGTGAGTATACCTATCTTTCAAAAATTTACCATCCATCTGTTGGATTTTTATCAGGATGGGTTTCTGCTATAGTTGGTTTTGCTGCACCAATAGCGCTTGCAGCCATGGCCCTGGGCGGATATTTCTGTACGGTTTTTCCCGTGATTGATAAAGTGTGGGTGGGTGCAATTGTTGTAATTTTAATTACCATAGTGCATTCAACCAATTTGCTAGTGGGAAGCAGGTTTCAGAATGTTGTCACTACAATTAAGGTGATCCTTATATTGGTTTTTATTGTTTGTGGCTTTGTACTCGGGTCACATCAGCCAATAACTGTGTTGCCTGTAGCCGGCTCCTGGCGAGAAGTAGGAAGTGCAGCATTCGCAATTTCACTGATATTTGTATCCTATGCATATTCCGGATGGAATGCTTCAGCTTACATTGCAAGTGAAATAGAGAACCCTCAGAAAAATCTTCCAAAATCAATACTTACCGGAACATTCATTGTAATGGGACTATATGTTTTACTGAATTTTATTTTTCTTTATTCTGTCCCCATTTCCGGAATGGCCGATGTTCAGGGTAATCCTGTAATTGAAATAGGTTCATTATCCGCTGCCAATATATTTGGTGCAACCGGAGGGAACCTGATGTCGGTTGTCATTTCCATTCTTCTTATATCCACAATCAGTTCTATGGTATTTGCAGGTCCGCGCGTTACCATGGTGATTGGTGAAGATCTTTCAGCGCTGAAGTTTTTTGCAAGAAAGAACAGCAAAGGGATTCCTGTGATTGCAATTGTGATTCAGTCTGCAATAGCATTGTTTTTCATTTTCACTTCCACTTTCGACTGGGTGTTGAGTTACCTCGGTTTTGTTCTTACTGTTTTTACATCGCTTACAGTCATCGGATTATTTATTTTACGAATCAGGGAACCAGAATTGCCAAGACCTTTTAAAACATGGGGCTATCCTGTGACTCCGGTCATTTTTCTTGCACTGAATTTCTGGATTCTGTATTTTATAATAACAAGCAAACCATCCGTATTTATAGCTGGTGGAATTACTGTAGCTGCAGGTTTAATTATTTATTTTGTAAGCAAATATTATTCTAAAAATACTGTCATCAATAATTAATAAAACGAAAGAATATGTTTAAAAAATCAATCTTCAGCATTTTTGTACTTGCGTTTGCAATGATAATTGCTTCCTGCGGAGGTAGCGGGAAAAAGGATACCAAGGACACCAAGGACACAATAAAAACTGTTAAGAAGGACAGCGTCAAAGTAAACAAAAAATATACTGACATTGCGAAGTTCATTGGTGGAATGCCTGTGGATGAAAAGAGCGAACTTTATTCGCTTTCACAGCTTGCAAGTTTTAAAAGCTATACAACATCATCCGATTCAAGCTGGTCGAAGCTGGATAAACGCCGCCTTTCAAAAATGCGCACCTGGGCCGAAACAGAAATTGCTGACCTGAATAAAGATCTTGGCACATTGTTTTATCCATTCAGCGGACCAGACTTTCTGCATGCTACAACATTCTTCCCGAAATCGAAGAAACTTATTATGTTCGGACTTGAGCCGGTTGGCAATATTCCAGATATGACCAAAGTTCCAAAAGAAAAACTCGCCAGTTATTTCTCAGCGTTGAATAATTCAATTGAAGATGCATTAAACCTTAGCTTTTTCAAAACCATTGACATGTCGAAAGAGCTCAACAGCGAGCTTATTAGCGGATCGCTTCCCGTTATACTTTTATTTGTTGCACGCACCGGTCATGAAATTATCGACATAAAACCTACTGAAATTGACAAGGATGGCAAGATTGTTTATATTGATAAATTCCTTAACCTGAAAGGTGAAGCCAGTTATAACAAAGGTGCTGAAATTTCTTATGTTGACAAAGGTGATACTGTTGTCCGTAAAATATATTATTTCTCAGCCAACGTTGCTGATGGTGGATTGAAGACAAATCCCAACTGCACAAAGTATCTTGAAAATCTTGAAAACAATGTGGTCACTATGGTCAAATCGGCTTCATACCTGATGCATAATGATTATTTTTCAACTGTAAGAAATGCTGTTCTCAACAAAAGCAAAGCTTTTTTCCAGGATGATTCAGGAATTTCATACAAGTATATTGATAAAACAAAATGGAACATTCAGCTTTATGGTGTATATAACGGACCTATCCAGATGTTTGCAAACCGTTTTGAAAAAGATTTGAAAGAAGCTTATGCCAAGGAAAAAGTTAAACCGTTAACTTTCCAGTATGGTTATGGAGCTCATTGTGGATTATTAGTTGCAAGAAAAAAATAATATTAAAATATTTCCATAATTTCGCCGGGTAATTATATCCGGCGTTTTTATTAAATTGAAAAAATTATGTTGAAAATTCAGAAGTGGTTTTTTTATAACGGAGTTGCACTGCTCCTCGTATCAGGGTTCTGCGCATGTTCACAGGGACCTGCAAAAGATAAAGATTCCAGCAAAGTTGTCGAGGTTAAAAAACCGGAAGCAATAAAAAATTATTTTTACAACAATGTTTCCAAGTTCCTTGGTGGCATTATGCCTGATACATTGACGCCATTCAATACCCTTGTTAAAAAGTCGCAATGGGTCAGCTATTCAAAAAGTTTTGATACAATATGGAAAAAGGTTGAAGCCAAGAGCCTTGTAAAAGCCAGGAATTGGGCAGATACTGAGCTTGCCGGAATTAACAAAGAAACAAAAACGCTGTTTTATCCATTCAGTGGTCCTGATTTTTTATATGCTCATACTTTTTTCCCCAATGCGGATAAATATATTTTATTCGGACTTGAAAAAACAGGATCAATACCCAATGTTTATAAGCTGAATGATCAGAACATGAATGGTTACTTTATGGCCATAAATAAATCGCTTGATGAAATTCTGAGCTTGAGCTTTTTTGTAACAAAAAGCATGAATACACAGCTGAACAACCAGGAAGTGGATGGAGTGCTGCCGATAATTTTGATTTTCATGACACGTACCGGGCAAACAGTTAGAGATATTAAAAATGCCAATATAGAAGCCAATGGCAAAGTATCTGTTGCTGATACGTTCATTACTTATAAAGGGGCAAACCGATTCAGTAAAGGCGTTGAAATTACTTTCAGTCCTGCCGGCAAAGATTCGGTTATTAAAAAACTATACTACTTCCCTGAAGATTTTACTGATGAAGCCCTTGCGAAAAATCCCGGATGTACCGCATATCTGAAAGACCTCGATTCAAATGTTACCACGCTTATTAAATCAGCATCCTACCTGATGCATGGCCAGATATTTTCATTTATCCGCAATATAGCTTTGAAGAAAAGCCGGTACCTGTTGCAGGATGATTCGGGAATTGCGTATCGCTTTTTTGATAAAACAAAGTGGAATATTCAGCTTTACGGAACATACGAAAAACCTATTCCTGTTTTCAATTATTGTTACCAGGGTGATATAAAAGCCGCTTATGCCAAAGGATCCAAGCCTTTTGATTTTAAGTATGGTTATGGCAACGGAAGAAATATGCTTCTTGCAAAAAGAAGTAAATAATTCTTTAATTATTTCAGATGCCCTATAAAGAAAAGGAAATAAATAAGGTTTATTTTCCCATAGGTGAAGTGGCCGAAATGTTCAAGGTCAATACTTCCCTGATCCGTTTCTGGGAAAAGGAATTCGACATTATTAAACCTCAGAAAAATAAAAAGGGAAACCGGCTTTTTACACAGGAAGATGTCGACAATTTTCATATTATTTATCACCTGGTAAAGGAGCGCGGATTTACATTGCAGGGAGCAAAAGATAAATTAAAAGACAATAAGGAAGAAACTATACAGCAACTGGAGATTATCAAAAGCCTTACTAAAGTCAAGGACTTCCTGTTGCAAATAAAAGAGGAATTGTAATTCTTCTCTTCAGAAAATTTATATTGAATTAGTAATTGTCGCACAGAGCAGTCTTTGGTGAAGTTTCATTATGCGACCCGTGGGTTTTTTTCCGGTCAACCAGCTAGTAATACATGCCGCCCATCAGGTAATCCTGCACATAATCTTCAACACCTTCTTCAAGAGAATAAAAAGGAATATTGTAATCCAGTGAATGCAGTTTCGACATATCTGCTTCAGTAAAATATTGGTATTTTTTGCGGATGTCTTCAGGAGTATCAATGAATTCAATACTTACAGGCTTGTGCATTGCAGCAAAAACTGCTTTTGCCAGGTCAAGAAAACTACGCGCTTTCCCTGTGCCCATATTGTAAATACCGCTATCCTTCTGGTACATCATGCCCAGCCACAAAAGATTGATTATATCCTTAACATAAATAAAATCGCGCAACTGCTCGCCATCCCTGAAATCCGGGTTGTGAGAACGGAACAGTTTCACTTTTCCGGTAGCATTTATCTGTTTGAACGCATGATATACCACCGATGCCATTCGGCCCTTATGATATTCATTTGGCCCGAAAACGTTGAAGAATTTTACTCCTGCCCAGTAGTATGGTGCATGCGTTTGCTGGAGCACCCATTTATCAAATTCATTCTTCGATTCCCCGTATGGATTCAGCGGTTTCAGTTTTTCAATAAGATCATGATTGTCGCTGTACCCGAATTCTCCCATGCCATAGGTTGCTGCCGATGAAGCATAAATAAGCGGCAGATCGTAGGCCACGCAGGCGTTCCACATGGTCTTGCTGTAATTCAGATTCAGTTTGTCAAATATGGCTTTGTTGAATTCGGTAGTATCTGTGCGGGCTCCAAGATGAAAAACAAATTTTACATCATTGTGATTTTCCTTGAACCAACTGAAAAATTCATCCCTGTGAACTTTTTTTACAAAAGCTTTTCCTTCAAGGTTTTTATTTTTTTGCGGATTTGAAAAATCATCCACGACCACAATATTTCGGTATCCCTTATTGTTGAGCTTGTTCACAAGACAACTGCCAATGAATCCTGCTGCGCCAGTTACTATGATCATATTTTATTTTTTAGTAAAATTAAGAAAAATATCTTTCTCAGATTAAGTGATCTTTTTTTGTTGCACACTGAATTTTGTCACACTGAGTTTATCGAAGTGTGACATTGATAATTTTAGTATTTAGTCTTCTGTACACTTCGCAAGCCTCAGTGCTTTGACTCAGACTGAAACTTCCCCCGTACATTTAAAAGCAAATTATTAAATCAAACAAAAATTTCCCGAGGCAGCACTGGTATTATTTTTTTTTCAGTTGCAAGTTCAAACATTCTCATCACAGCATTCCTTCCTTCATCTCCGAGGTCAATTGAATAATTATTTACATAAAGACCTATGTGTTTATACATCACTTCTTCACTCATTTCCTGTGCATTTGCCCTGATAAAATCAATTCCAGATGTTGGATTTGCAAATGCAAATTCCACACTTCCCCTTATCATTCTGTCAATTTTAAGTTTTGTCTCTTCAGGCAGCGATCGTCTTACTGCAATTCCTCCTAAGGGAACGGGCATTCCTGTTTGACTTTCCCAAAATTCTCCAAGGTCGATAATTTTTTTCAGACCTTTTTGCTCGTAGGTGAACCTGTTTTCATGAATGATCAAACCCACGTCAACAGAGCCATTCACAACTGCCGCTTCGATTTCCGAAAACAACATTTCAGTTTTATTATTAGCATCGGGAAATGCAATGCTGAATAAAAAATTTGCAGTAGTAAATTTTCCGGGGATTGCAATTTTCTTTGAAGGGATATCAGTTAAATCAATATGTTGCCTGCTTATCAGCAATGGCCCGCATTTATAACCAAGTGCACTGCCTGAATTCAGCAGCTGGTATTTTTGCGATACCAATGCATATGCAAAAAAAGAAAGCTTGCTCACATCATAGTGTCCCGCAAATGCCCGCTCATTAAGCGTTTCAACATCATCCAATGCAGGTTCAAAAACAAAATCTTCAGTATCAATCTTATGATGAACAAGAGCATCAAAAATGAATGTATCATTCGGACAAGGTGAAAAACCCAAAGTAATTTTAGAATTACGATTAACGATTTGTGATTTACGATTTGTGATTTCAGATGCTTCCATTTATTTAAATCGTGTTAAGAATTCTGAATGCAGCGTCATTAAGGCTTTTTATAGCATTTTCAATTTCCCATTTGTTTTTGTTTCGTCCTTCAACATAATTTGAAATTGAACGGATCTGGGCGCATTTTATTTTTTCAGCATTGCAAATTGCAAGGAATGCCGCACCTTCCATGCTTTCCACGTCAGGATTAAAAAGTGCACAGACTTTTTTTATTGATTCACTGCTTCCGTGAACTGTATTGACTGTTATTCCTTTCACCCTTGGCAAATGCTGAATTACAGGGTTGCAAATTTCAAAATTGTTTTTGCCTTTCCATAATGTCCTCGACATGCTTGCCTCACCCATTCCCAACTGGTCAAACTTGAGAAATTCATTTTCGTCTTCGGCACCCATCTCTGAAAGGATATCGCTGTCGACATTTACAACTTCGCATAATGAAATAGTTTTGTCAAACGAACCGGCAATTCCAAAATTAAATGCAAAATCATATCTGTTCTTTACAAGAATTCTTCCTAAGTGATAAGCCGTGGAAACCATACCAATTCCTGTAATAAGCACATCGGTTTCTTTTTCATCTAGTTTGTAACGGGAAAAGCTTTCATCAACTTTTTCAATGATGACAGCCTTTTCAATAAGTGGTTTTATTTCACTATAGGTTGCTGAAACAATTAATATTTTCATTTGAGACACAGTATATTTTTCAAAGTTACTATGAAATTGGCAAATAGTTTATTTCTGTACTATATTTGTTCTTAAAATAGGATCTAAACAGGCAAAAATCGTATGCATATTGTTGTCAGAATTTTTCTTTCCCCGGTAATTTTAATCATGCTGAATGCTGCATCATTTGCACAGGACAGCCTCAGCAAAAAGGAATCGCCTTTCAGTTTTAATACAGATATAGTATCCTCATATCTGTGGAGAGGCAGCATGATAAGCAATGTGCCAAATGTGCAGCCTTATTTTAGTTTCAGTAAAAAAGGATTCGAAATCGGTAGCTGGGGCTCTGCCGCTATTAACGGTGATTATAGCGAGCTTGATATTTATGCTGCCTATAACCTGAACAATTTAAAATTTACACTTACTGATTATTATGTTTTTTCTGAATTAAACAATGAATCATATTTTAACTACGCAAATAGTAAAACTGATCATTCACTGGAAGGCACCATAGAGTTTAGCGGTACAGAAAAATTGCCATTTAAAATTCTTGCCGCAACTTTTTTTTATGGCAATGATAAAAATGATTCGGGAGTAAATAATCATTCTACATATTTTGAAGCCACCTATTCATTCAGCAATTTTGATGTTATTCTCGGCATAACACCTAATAGTGGCATGTATGCTGCCGGCTGGGGCATTGTGAATACAGGCATTATGGCGCATAAAGAAATAAAAATCACAGATCATTTTTCAATTCCCGCAACTTTCTCTCTTTTAGCCAATCCGCTTGAAGAAAAAATATTTTTTGCCGTAGGATTTACTTTATAAAAAAAGGTGCATGAATAATGCACCTTTTTTAACCTAAGTAAAAATTATTGTTTAATATTCGGAAGTTCCAGTCCGTAACCTTTTTTCTTGTCTTCGCGTTTCAGCAGAATAGCAAATACCAGTGCAGTTACACCGAACGACATGAAGATGATCATGGGTAGTGTATAATTATAGGTGGTTACTGTTTGACCATCCACAACTATTGATCCGGTAACACAATATTTATCGAGTACCCATCCGATTAAAAATGGTACCCCCCACAGGCCGATATTCTGAACCCAGGCAATAAGCGAGTAAGCAGTTCCCAGTTGTTTTTCAGGAATGAACTTAGGAACAGATGGCCACATGGCCGATGGAACAAGCGAAAAGCCTACACCAAGAATAAGAATTAAAAAGATAGCGAAAAAATAACTGTTGAATATCGGTATGGCAAAAAGTAAATGCACAAGAATTATCAATACCGAACCTATGATCATGATTGTTGCTCCTTTTCCTTTACGGTCGTAATAACTGCCGAAGAAAGGTGTAAGGAGAATATTGCCAAAGGGTAGTAATGACGGGATGAGCCCTGCATAATAATCATCCACGCCGAATTTATTGATCATTAAGTTTGTTGCATATTTAAGGAAAGGGAAAACGGCAGAATAAAAAAGCACACAAAGAATGGCAATATACCAGAAAGCTTTGTTTGTCATGATAGACCAAAGGTCTTTCATACGGAATTCCTCTTCAAATTCATCAGTGCTGTTTTCGGCTGCAGCAGCAAGCGACTTGTCCAGTTTCCTGTCCTGAACACAATATACAAAGTATGAAAGAAGCCCGATGCAGAGCATGATGAGGCATATTAATATCGGTGCTGAAACATGCCCGAATGCCTTGGCAACAGGCAGTGATGTTGAAAGTGCCAGTGCTGTGCCCAAACGCGCTATTGCAAGCTGAAGCCCCATCGCCAGCGCCATCTCATGCCCCTTAAACCATTTTACAATTATCTTGGTAATGGTGTTGCACACCACTTCGCAGCCCACACCGAATATGGCAAAGCCTATTGAGGCCACCCACACCTGTGCGGGAAATGTCCATATAATGGTCCATGTTTGTCCGTCCAGCGAATGCGTGGAAACTGCCCAGTACTTTATACCTGCACCGACGACCATTACAATGGCAGACGTAATTCCCGTAAAGCGGACTCCCATTTTATCGAGAATAATACCACCAAAAATCAGGAAGAAAAAGAAAACATTAAACCAGCTGTAGGAGCCCGAAAACCATCCGTAATCCATAGCTGACCAGTGCAATTCTTTGTCGAGCATACGTTCGAGCGGCGACATTACATCGGTTAAATAATAACCGGTGAACATTGTAAACGACACTATCAGCAGGGCAGTCCAGCGGGCTGATTTCGAATCGCGGAGGAGTTTTTGGATTTTTTCTGTCATCGATATATAATAAAATTAACGCCGCAAATGTAATAATATTAATTACGGTCAATGTGCAGGAAACTTAAATTCCCAAAATTACTGTTGTTAAAACCTCTTTGTTCAAACTGAAAAGGAAGCCTACGGAAATCAGTTAAAATATCCGCAAAAAAAAAGCGTCATATTTGACGCCTTTTTTATATTTATCAGATTATAACTTATGCAGCAGGTTCTGCTTTCTTCTGTATATTCGGCAATTCCAGCCCGTAACCTTTCTTTTTATCTTCAATCTTAAGTAAATAAGCAAAAATAACTGCAAGTATACCGAAGCACATAAAAATAATCATAGGGAGTGAATAATTGTAAGTGGGAACTTTATTAACATAACCAGTAATACAAAATGTATCCAGGATAAATCCCATTACTGTTGGAAGAAGAAATAACGCCACCAGGTTTTGCAGCCAGAATATTCCACCATACGCTGATCCTAATTGTTTGTCAGGAATTATTTTTGAAACTGAAGGCCACATGGCACATGGCACAAGTGAAAAACTTACACCAATCAGGATTACCAACACCACGGCGAAAATCCAGTTAGTAATAAAAGGAAGAGCGAATAATAAATGAGCGAAAAATATAATAAAAGCTCCGATAATCATAATAGTTGCTCCTTTTCCTTTCCTGTCATAAATACTGCCGAAAACCGGTGTTAACAGAATACAACCGAATGGTAACAATCCTGATATTGCTCCTGCATAACTGGCATCTACACCAAATTTGTTGGTAAGAAGATTTGTTGAAAATTTTAAAAAGGGGAAAACAGCAGAATAGAATAAAACACATAAAATTGACAGATACCACCAGGCTTTGTTTTTAATTACAACAAGAAAGTCCTTAATGTGAAATTCTTCGTCGGGTTCAACATTTTTTCCTGCATTGCTGGCTGTTACTGAATCATCCAGCCTTTTATCCATAATCGAAAAGAGTATGAAGGTAACTAAGCCGAAGCAAAGCATTATCATACTGACAAAAAGTGGTGAGGAGATTTTTCCTGTAGCACTAATAATTAAAAGTGGAGCCGACATAGCGAGCGATGTTCCTAATCGTGCCACCGACAATTGCATTCCCATTGCAAATGCAAGTGACCGCCCTTTAAACCATTTTACTACTATTTTAGAAGTTGTTATACCGGCTATCTCAATACCTACACCGAATATAGCATAACCTGTTGAAGCTATCCACACCTGAGCGTGGCAGGTCCAGAATAAAATATGCCATGATTGTCCGTCTAAAGCATGTGTGCTTATTGACCAGTATATTAATCCTGTTCCTAAAATCATTATGAATAATGACATTATTCCGGTAAAACGAACACCTTTTTTATCTAAAATAAATCCGCCAAAAATCAGCAGAAAAAGAAATACATTAAACCAGGCATAGGCACCGTTAAAAAGTCCAAAATCAGAGGCATCCCAGGCCAATACTTCTGCAAGTTTATCCTGTAAAGGCGACATTACATCTGCAATAAAATATCCTGCAAACATTGTTAACGAAACAATAAACAATGCGGTCCAGCGAGCAACCGTTGAATCACTAACCAGTCGGTGTTTTTTTTCAGTCATTTTTTTTTGAATTAAGTTTTGCCCGCCAAAAGTAAAATATATTTTCATTGCACAACCTTTTCAAAACAACCTTTTTAAAGATTTTTTCATCTTTAAAGCGAAAGAAAACTGATAATAAAGCGTCAAAGGATACAATAAAGGCAACTGCTTTCGTTGTAAATAGTCTGTTCTCATGGCAAAGGAGTAAGAAAGTTGCGCTAACGACATTACGTAATTAGATATATACATACATGCAAAAAGAATTTTGTTAAAATTTTTATTTTGAAAATATTATTTTTTATATTTACAGTCCTTTTTGAAAAACAACTTACGCTAAAACAATACTAACTAAAACTAAAACCCTATGAAAAAAATGTTTCTCTTTATCGGCATGCTGCTTATGTTTGCCGTAATTACAAATGCTCAGAACATTGCCACGAGAGCTGTTAAACTCACTCCGGTAATTTCGAAATCGGCAACCTTTTCAAAGTTAAATGATGCTTCCTCAACGAATGTTGTTATTCCTGCCAAACGTTGCTTAACAGCTGAAGCTTATGAAGCTATTATGAAAAACGATCCCACATACGCCGCCCAGAGGGAGCAATTTATTGCAGAAGCTGAGGCTTGGGCCAAGAATAATCCGAATTACGATTCAAAAACAACTTACACAATTCCTATAGTTGTTCACATTATTTATAAAACTGCTGCGGAAAATATTTCTGATACCAGGGTAACAGAGCAGATTAATGCTACAAATGCTGATTATGCAGGAACAAACGCCCATTCAATGCATAACTTTGCATCTTCACTGAAAGCAAATGCAAATATTTCTTTCTGTCTTGCCAAAAGAGATCCTAGTGGCAATACAACAACAGGTATCACCAGGACACAGACTACCAAGACCAGCTTTAATATTACAGGATCTGCTGCAAATTCTACAGGTTATCCTGAAAGAAGCTCTACAACCGGTGGATGTAATGCATGGGATGTAACAAAATATTTTAATGTATGGGTTTGCAATGCCGGCTCATCACTTTGCGGTATCTCTTTATTCCCTACAAGTCCAATCAGTAACTTTTACGGAACTACAATTAATTATCCGTATTTTGGCTTAACGGGAGCTACTGCTCCTTTTAATTTAGGAGGAACATTTTCACACGAATCGGGACATTGTTTAAACCTGTATCATATTTGGGGTGATGATGGTTCTGCTTGTACAGGCTCTGACCAGGTATCTGATACTCCCGGCGCTCAAGGTAACAATTATGGGAATGTTGAAGATGGTTCTTTGGCAGAATATGATGCTAGTGGAAACGTGATTTCAACTGCAACAGTAAACACGACTACCAAGGTTGAAACAGATAACTGCACTACTGCTTCACCTGGTGTTATGTACGAAAATTTTATGGATTACACTGATGATAAAGATTATGCAAACTTCACACCTGGTCAGGTATCCAGAATGGTAGCTACTCTTGCTGGTGCCGATGCTTCGCTTACCACATCCAACGGTTGTACACCGGTTGGTTCAGTTACTGCTCCGGTTGCTGATTTCTCTGCAAGTGCTACAAATATTACTACAGGCACTACCGTTACGTTTACTGATTTATCAACAAATACACCTACAAGCTGGTCATGGGTACTAACACCTTCCACAGGCTTTACCTGGGCTACAGGTAATGCAACTTCACAGAATCCACACATTACATTTAATACTGCAGGATCTTACACAGTTGCGCTTACTGCAACTAACACCGCCGGTTCTAATACCAAAACAAAAACAGCTTATATTATCGTTAATACTGCAACTGCAGGTTGCGATACACTTATGCCTCCATCTTATACTGGTACATGTTTGGACAGTTTAACACTATATGTTCCTGATGCAGTAACACCACTAGACAGCGGAGTTATAACAGGACAGTGTGCTTACAAATTCCCGGCATTGGGTATGAAATATGCAGGCGTTGCAAACTCAACTATTTCTGATGTATTTGTAATGTATGCTGACAAAATAGGTACAACCGGAAATACTTCAGTTAGTATTTATAACGACAATGGTTCGGGTCTTCCTGCTACCACAGCCTTAGGAACTAGTGCAACCATCGTTAAGAGTGCCATCGACACTACCAACTCCGGAATTAATTTCCACAACAAATATCATTTTACTACTGCTGTATCTTCAACATCTGACGTATATGTAATCGTAAATATTCCAAATACTTTTACAAATGGTACAAACGAACTTGCTATCTGGAGTAACAATATTGCCTGCAGCACAGGTTCTGATCCTTACGGTGGTTACTTAAAATACGGTACAACCTGGTATTCGTTTACATCAGCATTCGGAATTAACCTTGACATGGCTATATTCCCGGTATTCTGTACCACTGTTGGCGAAGAAAACATTGTTTCCGATAAGGACATCGTGGTCTATCCGAACCCTGCACAGAATAATTTCACAGTACTGTTTACAGGTTACCAGAATAAAGGCATTGTAGTAAATGTATACAACCTTGTTGGTGAACTGGTAAAAACAGTTGCTGTTGATGACCTTGCAAATCCTGTATCAGTGGATATGGCAAACGAACCTTCAGGAGTTTACTTCGTAAATGTTAAAACTCCGAATGGAATTGTTGTGAAAAAACTTTCTTTGATTAAATAAGGAACGATTTACTTTTTTAAAAGTCCCGGAATTTTCGGGACTTTTTTTTTATTTGAAAAATTTGTAATTTTGTAGAAACTAACTAATATCATATCATATGAAAAAAATTCTACTCTCTTTTTTACCATTGCTGATTCCCTGTTTGCTTTTTGCCCAGGATGATCAAACCCCTACAGGCGGCACCACTATAATTAAAAGGTGTGGTTCGGCAGATGCTTACAGTTACCGAATGGCAAATGATTCTATTTTTAAAGCCCAGCAGGAACAGCTTGAACAATATGTTGATAAATGGATTAGCGATAATCCAAATTTCGAAGCAAAAACCACTGTGACTATTCCGGTTGTTGTACATATTATTTATAAGACAGCAGCTGAAAATGTTTCTGATGTACGCGTAGCAGAACAGATTGCTGAAACCAATGCAGACTGGGCTGGTACAAATGCGCATTCAATGGGATCGTTTGCTACTTCACTAAAAGCAAATACCGGCATTCAATTCTGCCTTGCCACCATCGATCCGAACGGAAGCCCTACCAGTGGTATTACAAGAACTCAGACCACCAAGTCAAGTTTTAATATTACCGGTTATTCCGCTTCATGCAGCGGTTATCCTGAAAGATGTACTTCTTCGGGCGGTTGTGATGCATGGGATGTTTCAAAATACCTGAATATCTGGGTTTGTAATGCAGGCAGTAGCTTATGCGGTATTTCGGAATTCCCTACAACTCCTCTCAATAATTATTATGGAACAACTATTCATTACTTGTATTTTGGGCATACTGGCGCTTCTGCTCCGTATAATTTAGGAGGAACGTATACACACGAAGCCGGGCATTGTTTTAATCTTTATCACATCTGGGGCGATGATGGAGGAAGTTGCACCGGATCTGATAACTGCAATGATACACCAAACCAGGCAAATAATTTTTATGGCAGTCATGAGAGCAACACTTTGTCTGAAACCGGAGGAACAGGCAACGCTACAATGCAAACTGATGCTTGTACCACCACTTCACCAGGGGTAATGTATCAAAATTTTATGGATTACACCGATGATATTGATTATGCAAACTTTACACCCAACCAGGCAGCCAGGATACAAGCTATGATTGCAGCTTCAGGTCCTTGTCATCCGCTTACACTTTCAACAAAATGTTCAGGTGCAGGAATTGCAGAAACTGAAGCTATTTCAAATGTAAACATTTATCCAAACCCAACGCAAGGTATGATCAATGTTGCATTTCAGCTTGCAAATGCAGATGATGTTGAGATTACTGTCAGCAACCTGGTTGGTGATGTTGTATCGGCAACCACAAAGAAAAATGTATCGGCAGTGAATGTTCAGTTAGATCTTACAAATCAGTCGGCCGGAATTTATTTTGTAAAAATTCAGTCAGGTGCACAAACGCTCACAAAGAAAATATCCTTATTCTAAAAACATTTAATTAAGTATTTCAATCCCGGTTCGCTTAGGTGAATCGGGTTTTTTATTCTAATTTTGCATTTAAACTAATTAAAATTGAGCATAGATCTTATTCATAAATCATCTGTAAGTAAGGAACTGCAGGCTATTGCAGAAAAAGTATTTGCATTGCAACGCATTACTGCCGAAGAAGGATTACTTCTTTTTGAAAATGCCGACCTTTCGTTTCTGGCGCTGCTGGCCGATTTTGTGAGGAAAAATAAAAATGGTGATTATGTTTATTACATTCGTAACATCCATATTGAACCCACAAATATCTGCGTTTACAAATGTCGTTTTTGCTCGTATTCAAGGAAAGCCGGCGAAGACGGAAGCTGGGAAATGCCGGTGCAGGAAATGATCAGCAAGGTGAAAGATGCTGTTGATAAAGGCATTTCTGAAATACATATTGTAGGTGGAGTGCATCCTGACAGGGATTTAATGTATTATGCGGATCTTATAAAAGAAGTAAAAAAAGTTGCTCCCGGCAAACATATTAAAGCCTTTACGGCCATTGAGCTTGACTACATGTTCGGAAAGTCAGGGAAAACTTACAATGAAGGATTTGAAGTGCTGCAAAACGCAGGGCTGGACTCAATCCCAGGCGGTGGCGCTGAAATTTTCTCAGAAGAAATAAGGAAGCAAATTTGCGGAAACAAATCCACCGGAGCTGCATGGCTGGCAATTCACGAAGCGGCGCATAACTGCGGCATTCCTTCCAATGCAACAATGCTCTATGGGCATGTGGAGAATTACAGTCATAGGATCGACCATCTTGATAAATTGCGTACACTGCAGGACAGGACAGGGAAATTCAACGCATTCATTCCTCTGAAATATCGAAATAAAAATAATGAATTAAGTATATTAAAAGAAGTATCCATTATTGAAGACCTGCGTAATTACGCTGTCTGCAGGATATTTCTCGATAATTTTCCGCATATTAAAGCTTACTGGCCCATGATCGGAAAGCCCACAACACAACTCTCGCTTTCGTTTGGTGTGGATGATATTGATGGCACCATTGAAGATTCAACACGCATTTATTCCATGGCAGGAGTGGAGGATCAGAAACCGGCACTGTCTTCAGGTGAGCTGAATGAAATTATTTCAGCCGCTAAAAGGATTCCCGCCGAAAGAGATTCGTTGTATAATATTTTGAAATTAGGATAGAAGGTTTTCTGGTGTCTTGGCAGTTGTCAACAAGCTATAAGCTATAAGCCACAAGCTTCAAGTACTAATTTTGAACATTGAGCATTTTTAAGTCATAAGTAGTAAGTAGTAAGTAGTAAGCAGTAAGTAGTAAGTAGTAAGTAGTAAGCAGTAAGTAGTAAGTAGTAAGTAGTAAGTCTCAGGCTACAAGCCCCAAGCCATAAACTTATACTGTCACACTGAGGAGCAGCTTAGCTGCGTCTCGAATTGAGACAAACATAAATCATGCTTCCATACCTGGTGTTATATTTAGAATCAAATGACACAATTGTCACACTGAGTTAATCGAAGTGCGACCAGATAAAATAGTGGTTGTCATACTTCGACAAGCTCAGCATGACATCTAATTTATACTTAATTTAACACTAGACTACAACAGACAACGGCCGGTTGAAAATTGAATATTGAGCGTTGAAAATTATATCAGCTTTGCTCGAGGAATGCTAGATTTCTCCCTTCGGTTGAAATGACAATAAGTAATAAAAGACGTTACAAGTTTCAAGCAACAAGCTATAAGCTGCAAGCTACAAGTTACAAATTGAACTATCAACTTTAAACTTTTTTAAATCATAAATTATAAGTCATAGGTCATAAGTCATAAGTCATAAGTAGTAAGTCACAAGTAGTAAGCCGCAAGTTACAAGCTACAAGCTATAAGCCTCAAGTTCCAACTTTCAACTTTTTACTTTTAAATTTCAACTTTTCCCTTATCAACTTCATCCTCAAACTCATTTTTCTTATCAGAGATATATCTTCTCCATTTGTCCAGAACCTCCTGCATGTCCTGCGGAAGCTCGGAATCGAAGAAAATATTTTTTCCTGTTGATGGATGTACGAAACCGAGTGATTTTGCATGAAGGGCCTGGCGCGGCAGGATTCTGAAACAGTTGTCGATGAACTGACGGTATTTTGAAAATGTGGTTCCCTTTAAAATAGAGTCGCCTCCATAATTGTCGTCATTGAATAGCGGGTGGCCGGCATATTTCATATGCACTCGAATCTGGTGTGTACGCCCTGTTTCAAGCTGGCATTCAATCAACGTGATATATCCGAAACGCTCCAGTACTTTATAATGCGTTACTGCCGGCCTTCCCGCATCTCCTTCGGGGAACACAGCCATTACTTTTCTGTCCCTTAAGCTGCGCCCTATGTTCCCGGTAATGGTTCCTTCATCTTCCTGGAAATCGCCCCACACGAGCGCTACATATTTACGCTGGATGGTATGATCAAAAAATTCCTTTGCGAGTTTTGCCAGCGCTATTTCGTTTTTTGCAATAAGCAGAATTCCTGAAGTGTTTTTATCGATGCGGTGTACAAGCCCCGGGCGCACATCATCTGTCCCTTTGCTTGGCAATTGCTGGAAATGGTAAATCAATGCATTTACAAGTGTTCCGGTATAATTCCCATGACCCGGATGAACAACCATTCCGGCATCTTTATTCACAATAACAATATCAGCATCTTCATAAACGATATTGATTGGAATATTCTGTGGAATCAGTTCGAATTCACGGGGTGGCTGTGCAAGGACTATAGAAATAACATCGTTGGGTTTTACTTTGTAGTTGGGCTTTACAGAAACATCATTTACAAGAATATTTCCTGCATTTGCGGCAGCCTGTATTTTGCTCCTGGAGACGCTCTCCATGCGGTTCATCAGAAATTTATCGATACGGAGAAGGCTCTGCTTTTTATCAACATCATAGTGATAATGCTCATACAGTTCCTGATCCTCATCGGGAATTTCAAATTCTTCAGTCATAAAAATTATTTTACAATGGACAGCCTGCTGATATACCTGCTGCTGTTGTCGTAGGACGAAACCGATAATACATATATGCCATCTGATAAACCTGAACAATCCAGTGTACTTCTGAATGGTGCACTGTAAACTTCATTGCCCATCAGGTCGAAAACATGAATTGTAAATTGTGATAAGTCGGCAGTTCCTTTATCAGGAATACTGATATTAATATACCGGCCATTTGACGGGTTCGGATAAACTTTCAATTCACCCCTGGATGCACTGAATTCATTGATTCCCGCAACTGGCGGAAGGTATTCCCCAACAACAGGCCTTATCATCAGGGCGCCGTGATAACTGCTGCTCATCCAGCCGCTGCCTGTATTATAGAAAATTTTATTCTGTTCATCATTATTCATATCAAAGCCGATATTCAGATTGTCAGCAGTCATTTGTTTCCAGCCCACATAAAAGGTTCCGCTTACCGGAACTTTCCTGTTGTCGATCCTGTAATTGTAATACACATTCAGGCTGTCGCCGTATTGTGGCTTAATATGCTTCATGGTATAAAGTGTATCGCCGGGATAACCACCTGCATCGTTCCATACGGTAAGGTTAAAATACTGCTGGCTTGCATTGTCGAGTGTGCGGTTGAAAAACATTCTCACGGCTCTCAAAGTGTCAGGCTGGTTCAGCGTAAATTTATATGCAAGCATTGAATTCTCGGGTGTAAGGCCGTATCCTCCTTCGGGTATGCCATCATCGTAAGCATAATAATTGAAGAACTTCTGATCAAAAATTGTTGTATCATTTGACCGGCGGTTGTCGCCAAGCAGACCTTCTTTAATAACATGTGTAACCGTGAACTCAGCGCTGTCAGTGGATAATGTGGGGAATGAAAAATCGACCGGCGGTATTGCATGGGCAGGATAGGTTTGTAATCCGGATATAATAAACGGATCAAGATTGGCGCTGCCACCATTGTACAAATGTGTCCAGGCTCCGTTTACATCAACCACTTCATATTTGTAGCTTGTATTTTTAATAACAGTATCAAGGTTGGAAATGGACATGTGTAAACTATCTTTTAATTCAGTGGAAGGGCTCACATTAAACTGTGTCCAGGGCATGCTGGTATAATTTTTCAGCATGGATGGAGCGGGTTCAGTAAAGGTAATATCCTTGTAAACACTGTCGGCCATATTACGGCCTTTATTCAAATATACATAATCAAGGTTCCACTGGTCCACATTGCCTGCCCAGCTTGGAAGACTGTTATTGGCAAGGCTTGCATAATTGTAAAATCTGAAACGGAATCCGTTTTTAAAATATAAAAGACTGTCGGTAACAGGGATCATTGTCTGCTTAAAAAACACATTGTATTTACTGTGAAACTGTGCAAGTGTCATACCTTCCGAAGCCCAAACATGCCTCCACAGGCTATCTTTGGGTGAATAAAATTCCAGTACCAGTGAATCGTCTCTTTCAGGAGCATTACCAATTCCCTGCGGCTGGTAATAGAAACTAAAATATACAGAGTCGCCTATCTTTAACGCGGCAGGACTGCTTCCGAAAACGGAGTCAAGTCTTATAGGCAGGGATGTAAGCGAATCGGCAGTAAAACCATTGGCATTCGCTTCGGTATATAAGGCTCCAGTATCGTTCAGTGCATCAAAGGTAGCTACACCAATGGACACGGCATGACTGGGAATTGACGAATTAATAAAAACATATTTATCGGCCCACAACGAATCGTTCGGAAAAATGCTATGACCGGAAAAATCATCAATAAATGGCAAAGTAATAACCACAGGGCCTTTTGCAGTCTTGGCTGCAATCTGCTTCATTTGTGATTTTATCTGCGGATTAGAGTAAAGACCTGTAAGCACTTCCTGTCCGAAAGTAAAAACGGGCAATATAAAAAGTAGCAGTAGAATTATTTTATTTTTCATCATCTTTTTCAATGGTATCGTTTTTATGATTTTTCAAAAAAGCCTTAAAATCGAATTTCTTATCACTCTTGTACCACAGGTCAACTGTGCTCCCCAGGCTTACAGAACCTTTTTTGGAGTAGGTCGGGCTTTGCTTGTAAACCCTTGCATTTGTGGTGTCAGCGCCATCTTCAAAATTTTCTTCTCCCACATTCAGTGAGCTTGAATTGATGAGGTTAATGGCTTCATCTCTCGTTTTCCCAAGCAAGAAAGGAACAATGGCTTTTTCGTTTTTCGCACCCTTGCCAAGAACCAGGTCTATTGCTGACCCTTTCTCAATCATGGTTCCCGGTTCTATCGCTGCGCCTTTGTACTTTTGCCTGAGAACAGCATTACGTGCAATATCGGGTACATATTCAAGTTTGCCGGTTTTTAATCCATAGGTTTCAAGTACTGACATTGACTGGCGGAGTGTAAGGTCCTTCAGATCCGGAACTGTGGTACGTTCAGGAAGTTTAGCAATAACAGTAACATAAATCTTTCGGCCGCTTTTAACCTTTGAATTGGCATATGGATCCTGGCTTATCACAGTTCCTTTCTTTCCTTTGGAATCATAAACCGAATCGATAATTTCATAATCGAGATGGCGTTCACTTAAGTAATCGGAAAGTTCTTCCGTTTTAAGCCCGGTAAGGTCGGGAACAGTAATCTCCTGACCATGCAGGGTAAAAACATTCAGGAATTGCGTGGCAAGCCATATAAGAATTATTGTTACTAACAGGGATAATCCCAGGTTAATAAAAAATATTTTGCTCATAAAAAATTTACCCAGACTCATGAACCAACTGATTAGCTAAAAATCATTAAACAACAAAAGAAATAAAATATTGTTAATGGCAAAGATAAAAATTTATACTGAATCATCACAGAAAGGCTGTCATGGCATCCGGCACTGCTTTTTTCCGCAACAAAGCAAATCAATGGAATACTGATATGAAACCTTATTTAATTATTAACGATTCATTGTTACTAATAAACTTTTGAAAAAAAATAAAAATCCTGATCAAATATCTAATTTTGCACAGCGTTATTGAGAAATAGAATTTATGAATCGGGTATCGCATGATTAAAGAAAAAATTACTAATAACAGAAACGTGAAGAAAAACATAGCACTTGTAACCGGCGGAGATTCGGGAGAGTCGGTAATTTCCCTGCAAAGCGCAAAGGTGATCAAGGAAAATATTGATAAAAAGAAATTCAATGTTTTTACCATCCTTATGCAGGGAACATACTGGAAATATATTGCTGACGACGGGTATGAATCCATAGTGGATAAAAATGACTTCACCGTTGTGGAGTTTGGCGGGAAAGTAAAATTCGATGCTGTTTTTATTGCAATTCACGGAACTCCCGGCGAGGACGGAAAGTTGCAGGGATACCTTGATATTCTTGGAATTCCTTATACATTCTCAGGAGTGGTTTCTTCATCGCTGACATTTAATAAGGATTTTTGCCAGATGCTTGCTGAGGAATTCGGCGCCACTATTACCAAAGCTGTGCTGGTTAAAAAGGGTGATTCAATCGATGCCGCAGCAATCATTGAAAAGACAGGATTGCCCTGTTTTGTAAAGCCCAACAATGGCGGTTCAAGCATTGGCATGACGAAGGTGAAAGAACTGACCGGGCTTGAAGAAGCTGTCAGTACTGCATTTAAAGAGGACAGTGAAGTGCTTGTGGAAGAATATATAGAAGGTACTGAAGTAACCTGTGGCATCCTGCAAAAGAAGGATGAACTTATTGCATTGCCTATTACCGAAATTGTGAGCAAGCATGAGTTCTTCGATTATACTTCCAAGTACGATCCCAAACTTGCCGATGAAATTACGCCTGCAAGAATACCGGAAGAGATGCAGAAACATATTAAAAACCTATGCCTGCTGATGTTCAGAAAATTCAACCTGCGGGGTGTTGCACGCTTTGACTTTATTATAAAAAACAATATTCCCTATTTCCTTGAAGTGAATACAATACCCGGATTAAGCGCTGCAAGTATTGTCCCCAAACAGGCAGGCGCCATGGGAATATCGCTTGAAGATTTGTTTTCAATCCTGATTGAAAATGTTCTGTAAACTTTTTTCTGCGTCACGCTGAAATTTTCTCTGCTAAAATTAAAATTATGAAGCTGGTCTTCGCAACAAATAATAAGCACAAGCTATACGAAGTCAGCAACCTGACCGGCAGTAATATTGAAATTGTCAGCCTTGCCGACATAGGTTGTTCTGACGACATACCCGAAACCGCTGCCACCATTGAAGGAAACGCTGTTCAAAAAGCAGTATACATTTTTGAAAAATACAAAATCGATTGTTTTGCCGATGATACCGGTCTTGAAGTTGAGGCGCTGAATGGCAGACCCGGCGTATATTCTGCGCGATATGCAGGTGAGGGGTGCAGTTTTGATGATAATATTGACAAAATACTTTCCGAATTGCAGGGCATTGATAACCGTAAAGCATGTTTCAGGACAGTAATTTGTTTGATCATCAATGGTATTAAATACCAGTTCGAGGGTAGGGCCGATGGTGTTCTTCTTACCGAAAGAAGAGGGGAGAAAGGTTTTGGTTACGACCCCGTTTTTCTTCCGCTGGGTTGCGACAAAACTTTTGCTGAAATGCCTCTTGTTTTAAAAAACAAAATAAGTCACCGTGGAATTGCCGTGCGCAAGCTGGTGGAATTTCTTGGGGAAATTTAGATAGGATAGTAGTAAGTAGTAAGTAGTAAGACACAAGCTACAAGCCGAAAGCTGTTATTAAGTTATTGAGTTATTCTGTTCGTGGAACTCGTAAGCTATAAGCTGCAAGCTACAAGCCCCAAGTTCCAACATTGAACTTTTAACTTTTTAACTTTCAACTTTTCACTTATCGCTTGTAATCTTGGATTATAATGGAAAAAATAATTTTAGTTTTGTTTTTTATTTACCCCTCTTTTATTCTCCCCTGCGAGCAAGGGAGAGGATAAGGTAAAACTAAAATTATTTCCATTGAAT